>Ga0075418_10001404_pt1 | contig 27239 bp, 28 predicted proteins | sample SoiMetdeltSBSDD2_FD_81776 | JGI IMG/M metagenome (GOLD analysis project Ga0075418, IMG submission 81776) | Bulk soil microbial communities from a Populus tree surrounding site in Tennessee, USA - Soil MetaG P. deltoides SBSDD2 | ecosystem: Environmental > Terrestrial > Soil > Tree plantation...
GAGCAGGACGCCCTTGGGGATGCGCGCGCCGAGAGCCTGGAACTTCTTCGGGTTCTCGAGGAACTCCTTGATCTCCTGGAGCTCCTCCACGGCCTCGTCCACGCCGGCGACATCCTTGAAGCCGATCTTCGGCGAGTCGGGCGTCATCCGCTTGGCACGGCTCTTGCCGAAGCTCATCACCTTGGAGCCGCCGCCCTGCACCTGGTTCATCAGGAAGATCCAGAAGCCGAACAGCAGGACGAACGGCAGGAGCGAGGTGAGAATCGACCACCAGGGCGACGAGCCGACGCCCTTCGAGTCGAACTCCACGTTGTTCTTCTCCAGCAGGTTCTGGAACTGGATCTGCGCCTGCGGCGTCGCGTAGTTGACCGAGCCCTTGGTGCCGTCCTGGCGCTCGTAGCTGATCTTCTGCTTGTTCGGGTCGAAGACGAAGTTCTTGAACTCGCTGGGATTGGACTCGACCTGCTGGATCAGCGCCGCCTGGGTGAGCCTCACCTCTTTGTCCCCCCCGCGCATCAGCGTCTGGCTCGCCAGGTAAACGAGCAGGACGATCACGATCAAGGGGAAAAGCGCGCTGCGGAAAAAGCGATTCACAAGATCTCCAACGCCAGGGTAGCACTGTTGATTCCCTTGTAGTTCGTCGTCGGAGCCCCTTTCCTAGGTCGATTCTTCCTGCAAAACCGCGACGTGCGGGAGGTTCCTGTACCGCTCGGCGAAGTCGAGGCCGTACCCGACCACGAACTGGTTCGGGATCTCGAAGCCGACGTACTTCACCGGAACATCCGCCTCGCGCCGCCCGTGCTTCACGAGCAGGGCGCAGACCTCGAGCGACGCGGGCTCCCGCGCGCCCAGGTTCCGCATCAGGTACGAGAGTGTGAGACCGGTGTCGATGATGTCCTCGAGCACCAGCACGTGCCGGCCCGTGATGTTGCTGTCCAGGTCCTTGAGGATGCGGACGACGCCCGAGGAATCGGTTCCCTCGCCGTAGCTGGAGATGGCCATGAAGTCGATCTCGCACGGGAGCGAGAGCTGGCGCATCAGGTCGGCCATGAAGAACACGGCTCCTTTGAGCACGCCGACGAGCAGGACGTCGCGCCCCTCGTAGTCGCCCGAGATCTCCTCCCCGAGCTCCTCGATCCGCTGCCGGAGCGAGGCCTCGTCGATCAAGATTTCGCCTACGGCCGTCGTGGTCACGAGTTCGCCTCCTTGCCAGCCGGGGGAACCTCCCGGTTCCCCCGGGCCCCTTCCACCGGTCTGCTTCGCGGACCTGGCGCTTCCCGCCACGCTCTCACACCCGGCGCCTCGACGATGCCGGGAACCGCCACCACGCCGTCCCCGTGCACGACGAGGGGCCACGCCTCACGCTCGGATCGCGGGATCTTGGCATCAACGAACACGTCCTGGACCTTCTTGCTGCGGCCGGCGAGCCTGTCGCCCGGTCGCCAGCTCCGTACCTTAAGCCCTGCGAGCTCCGACTCGATCGTCCACGGGCCCCAGCGGACGCGGCCGGCGAGCGCGACGGGAGTCTGCTCGAGCCAGACGCGGTCGTACTCGCGGACGGCCGTGAGTCCCTGGCCGAGGTCGACACGGCGCGAGCCCTCTGTCGAGGCGAGGAGCTCGTCGAGCTTGGACGGGCGCGCCTGGGCCAGCCGCAGCAGGTTCTTTTCGGCGCCCGGGTGGAGTCGCCGTAGGAGCGGGAGGATCTCGTCGCGAATGAGACCGCGCTTCGTATCCGGATTGGACGTGTCCACGCGGTAGCGAAGACCCTCGGCGCGGCAGTACGCCTCCGTCTCCTCGCGCCAGATTTCCAGGAGCGGGCGGACGACGCCGTCCTCCCGCTTGGCCTTGATCCCGCCGGCCGCGCCGCTGGCGGCCAGGCGGTAGAGGACGGTCTCGACCTGGTCGGAGGCGGTGTGGCCGGTTGCGCGCAGCCGGTCGCCGCCGAACGAATAGCGGATCTCGCGCAAGGCGTCCTCGGTGGCAGGAACCGCCGGTCTTCCATCGACGACCTCGGCGCCGAGCTCGTCGCGGCAGAAGCGGGCGTCCTCCTCGGACTCGCTCCCGCGCAGGCCGTGGGCCACGTGCAGCGCCCGCACCTGGTAGCCGAGCGAGCCGAGCACGTGCCACAGACAGGTCGAATCCGCCCCGCCGGAGACGAGGCAGGTGACCTCGCCGTCGGCCGGCATGAGGTCGTGGCGGCGAATGAAGCCCTCGACTCGCTCGCGCAGAGGGCCCATCAGAGCAGCACGCTCCGGTAGCTGCCGCGCCGCTCCATGCCGATCTTCTCGTAGACGTGGAGGGCCACGGCGTTCTCTGGCCGGACGAACAGGCACACGGCGGGGGTGCTGTCCAGCAGCCGCCGGCACAGGTCGCGAAGCGCGCGCTGCGCGTGTCCGCGGTTCCTGACCTCCGGATCGACCCAGACCTGCTGGAGCTGAACCGCGCTCGGCGTCCAGGCGGAGGCCTCGGCTTTGAACAGGATGGTGCCGTTCTCGGTCCAGAGCCAGGAACGGCGCTCGTCGATCTGGGCGCGCGTCCGCCAGCGGAAGCCCTCCGGGTCTGCGCGCATCGGATCGGTTCCCAGCTCCTCCTCGTGCGCCGCCGCGCAGGCCGGCACGAGCAGCTCGAGGTCGTCCGCGGACGCCTCCCGCAGGCCGGTGCCGCCCGCCGGCGGAGCTTCCTCGAGCACGAAGACGGGCTGACCGGGGCGGTCCTCGCGGGGCTTCCGGAGACTGCGGGCGACCGCATCCCACAGCTGACCGACCGCGGCCTCGTCGCCGATTATCATCCGCGACCTCGAGTCGACCAGCTCCGCAAAAGCCTCGCAGCCGTCGCCCGAGGGGACGACATTGACGCCGATGTGCGCGACACCGACGATCCGCTCCCCGTTCCCGACTGCGGTCAACCGGCCCCCGCCCCGGCGGACGAGGTCCTCGATGAAGACACGTTCAATCGGATTCTCGGCGCAGAACTCGAGCAGCGCGCGCCGGTCCGGCGTGAAGACGTTCATGGCTTCTGAAACTTTAGGGTGCGCACGATGCCCATCCACGTCCGCGCCGAGCCCGGCGACTACGCCGAGGCGTGTCTACTCCCGGGGGATCCCAACCGCGCGCGGCTGATCGCGGAGAATTTTCTCGGCGGTGCCGTCGAGCGGAACACCGAGCGCGGCTTGCTCGGCTACACCGGAAGCGTGGACGGCAAGTCGGTCTCCGTGCAGGCGACCGGGATCGGAGGGCCCTCGACGGCAATCGTCGTCGAGGAGCTCGTCGAGCTGGGCGTGAAGCGCTTTCTGCGCCTCGGGACGTGCGGCGCGCTCCAGCCCCACCTCCGGCACGGGGACCTCATTCTCGCCCTCTCTGCCGTTCCGGACGACGGCACCTCCATGCGCTATTCGGGCGGCGAGCCGATCGCGCCGACCGCCGACTGGGACCTCCTGCACGGCGTCGTCCATGCGGCGAAGGAGCTCGGCGAACGCATCTCCTACGTGGGGCCGATCGTCTCCACGGACGTCTTTTACGACCCGGACGACGGCCGCTTCGCTCGCTGGTCGGCGCGCGGCCTGCTCGCGGTCGAGATGGAGGCGGCGACGCTGTTCACCGTCGCCTCGTTGCGTGGCGTGCAGGCGGGATGCCTGCTCGCGGTCAGTGACACGTTCGCGGAGGGACGGTCTCGGATCGGCGACGAGGAGCTTGCCGCGGCGGTCGAGCGGATGGCGCGCATCGCGCTCGCCGGGATCACGTGAGCACCGTCTTCCTCGTCAACCCCGCCTCGGCCAACCGGTCGACCGGGAGGCGCTGGCCCGTGCTGGCACGCGAGGCGGCCGATCTGGGCCTGCGTGGAGACGCGCTCATATCGGAGCGGCCCGGGCACATCGTCGAGCTCGCCGCGGAGGCGGCGCGAGGGGGTGCGACCCAGCTGGCCGTCGTGGGCGGTGACGGCACCGTCCACGAGGCCCTCAACGGGCTGATGCGCGCCGGTGGGAGCGACGTCGAGCTCGCCGTGCTCTCCCGCGGGACGGGGACGGACTTCGCGCGCAGCCTCGGCGTGCCGAGGAAGTTCAAGGATGCTGTTGGCGTCGCCCTGAAAGGGCGCATACGGACCATCGATGTGGGGCTGGCCACCTTCCACCACGGCGAGGCCTGGTTCGCCAACTTTGCTGGAGCGGGCATCAGCGGCGCGATCGCGCGCGACGCGAACGACTCGTCGAAGGCGCTCGGAGGCCGTGCGTCGTTCATGGTGTCGACCGTCAAGGTGTTCGCGCGCTGGAAGAGCGCGGCTGTCGAGGCCGCCGTCGGAACGGAGACGCGGAACGGCCCCATGTTCGAGATCGTCGCCATGAACGGGCCGTACGCTGCTGGCGGGATGCGGATCGCGCCGGAAGCCTCGCTCGACGACGGGCTGCTCGACTGCGTCTTCTTCGGCGACATCACGAAGGTCGACTTCGTGACGACGTTCCCCAAGATCTACAGCGGCCGCCACCTGACGCATCCGAAGATCCAGCTGGTGCGGGCACCGAGCGTCACCATCCAGGCCGACCCGCCGCTCCCGGTCGTGCTCGACGGCGAGCAGCCGGGCACGACGCCGGCGAGGTTCGAGATCGTTCCGCGCGCGCTGCGCGTTCGCGTTCCCGACTAGGAGGGTTCGGCGGAATGTTGCTCGTCGCCGGGGCGTGTCCGCGCGGTTCGTGGCCAGGACGCAGGGAGCGCTCGTAGTTCTGCACTACGGGCGCGACTGAGGACGCCGCCACGGGCCGCGCGGCGCGTCCCGGCGGCACCGCCCATATTTCGCCGAACCCTCCTAGCTCTTCTTCGTGGAGGAGCCGGACGAGCGTGCGCTCGTCGTGGTCCGGCTGCGCGCCGTCGACTTCGTCCCGGTCCCTGCGACCTTCTTTTCCAGCGACGCGACACGCTTCTCGAGCTCGTCCACGCGCTTCATGCGCTTCTGGAGCTCGTCGATACGGTCGCGCAGACCGTTCATCGCGTCGAGGATCTTTTGGCCGCCGGGCACGTCGCCGAGCTTCTGCAGCGCGTCGTCCCCCGCCTCTCGCAGCCGGGTGAGGAGGTCCTTGTTGTCGGTGTCTTGCGTCATGGAACGTAGTTTATGGCCGGATTCTCGAGATCGTGAACGTGAGCCGGTAGCAGCCCTTGGTGTTCGAGGGTGGACAGGTCGAGCCGGTAAGCCTGGAGTTGACTGCGTGAGTGCCCAGGCTGGCGGCCGGTGAGCGGAAGTGAACGGCGAGGATCCCCGGCTGGTCGTCGCTCGCCGTGTTGCCCACCTCGAGGATGTGCGGGCACGGGACGACTACCCCTTGGGTCGAGTAGGCATTGCCCAGCGAGCCGAAGTCGCATTCGCGGGTCTGCACGAACAACCGCCAGGGTCTGCTCCGCGCGGCGTAGAAGTCGATCGACCGGTTGGTCTTGATCGTCTCGCCGCTCCTGGGACGGATCAGCAGCGGAACCCAGGGGGCCCAGACGCCTCCCGCATTCACGTACACGTTCCACTCCCCGGGCACGGATGTCACCTGTCCGAGCATCAACGACTCGTCCTTGAAGGGGCAACCGGGATCGGCCGGCGGGCAACCGGGGTCCATCGCCCGGCGGACGAGCAGCTCGCGCAGGCGGACGCGCAGGTGCACCGGCCGCGTCGCAACCGGCCGCCACCCAACGTAGAACTGCCGCTGGATCCTCTGCGCGCGGGAGCCGTCGACGGTCACCTTGATCCCGTCCTTCAGCTTCGTCACCGGGATCGGGACCGACGGCGCGAGACGGTCGACCGCGCGGTATATGAGCCGAGCCTTCGGCGAGGGCTTCTTCCCCGCGCGCAGGACGAACTCGTACGTGCCCGTGAGAGGCACCTCTCCGACGGGCGTCCCGACACATTGCTGGAAGGAGGCACGGTCTCCCTTCGTCCGGCTCGCACAGACCGCCTGGGTGTCGGCCGGGGTACCGGCGAAGGTGGCAAAGAGGTCCGCCTCGCGGTCTCCGGCTCGACTGCGCGGCGAGGAGCCGCCTGGATTCCGCTCCACCCAGAGCAGACGGAAGGGATGGATCTCGGTGTGCTCGCCCGACGCCGTCAGATGGTCGCAGTCCCATACCCAGGAGCCTACGAGCGACACGCGGTCGCCGCGGTCGGGCCAGGCCCAGTCGGGGAACGTCAGCGACTCGCGCTCGGTGTGCAGGCGCGCGGTCTCGGCTCCCAGACCCTCGAAGTTGCCGGTGCCGAGCACGTGCTCAGACGGTGGATCGGGCTTGATGTTGAACGTGAAGTCGTACGAGGTATGGGTGAAAGGGTCGTCCGTACCGGTTGGGACGGCCGCCCTCTCCGGTTCGTACTGCGAGTTCACGACCCCGGTTACGACCTGGTTCTGGGCGGCGAGCCCACCTCCGACGTACACCCAGTTCGGAACCTCGTGCCTGAGGATTGCCGTGCGGTCGCGCGCGCAGCCGTCTGCGAGTGGCTGCGTCCGGGAGTCGGGGCCGCCGGTCACCGGCGTGGCCTCGCTCCCCGAGCCGCGCCCCGCCAGACCCGCGGCAACGATCCCCGCGCAGCAGATCACGAGCAGGACGGCGATCCGACGCTGGATCTTCACAGGATTTTTACGAGGCTCAATAACTAACCTCCGCGACGCGATCTAGTCTGAATTGACAATGAGGGTCGTAGAGGGAAAACCCCACGAGCATACGCCGGTGACGACAGTGGTGCTCCTTCAGCGCAACGGCGTTCCGTACGAAGTCGAGCGGACCTTCTGCTTCTCCTGTCGCGAGGTTCTCGCCGAGCGGCCGGTCAAGCGGACCGCTGCCTGAGTATCCGGGCGACTTCGGGTAGCGCCTCCGCGGCGCTGGCTTCGACCTTCACCGCCGCCCGCCCGTCGAAGGGCGTCGGACCGAGGTTGACGATCGCGAGCTCACCACCGGCGTTGAGCGTCTGCTGGGGAAGCCCCGCGACCGGGAAGACCTCCAGAGACGACCCGACCACGAGCATGAGCCCGGCCGAAGCGGCGAGCGCCTGGGCCTGCTCCATCGCGCGCTCGGGCAGGAGCTCTCCGAAGAAGACCACGTCGGGCTTGAGGACGCCGGCGCACGACGCGCAGCGCGGCGCTTCTTCGGGCCGCTCCTCCAGCAGTGCGAGCACCCGCTCCAGGCTGTGCGACGCGTCGCACTGAGGGCAGGTCGAGGCTCGGATGGAGCCGTGCACTTCGACCACTTTCCGGCTGCCGGCACGCCCATGCAACAGGTCGATGTTCTGCGTCACCACGGCCTGCACGAACCCGAGCCGCTCGAGCTCGGCGAGCGCGTGATGAGCCGGGTTCGGCTCCGCCTCCGTCAGTATCGAGATCCGCGGAGCGTAGAAGCGCCAGACCTTCTCCGGGTCGCTCCGGAACGCCTCGATCGTCCCGTACTCCATCGGGTCGAACTGCGCCCACAGCCCGGTCGGCGAGCGGAAGTCGGGTATGCCGGACTCGGTCGAGATCCCGGCCCCGGTCAGCACGACACAGGGCTGGTTGCGCCGCACCAGCCCGGCGAGCCGCGCAATCGCTCTATCGTTGCGTTCCTGTGAGACGTCTGATCCTGTTCGCTGCGGCGGTCGGAGCACTCGCGCTGAGCCTACCCTGGGCCTTCGCTGGCGGCACCGCGACGCCGGGGGTGACCTCGACCTCGATCCTGCTCGGCGGCACGGCGCCCCTCACCGGACCTGAGACCGCCTATGCGCCTGTGGCCCGCGGCGCGCAGGCGTACTTCGCGTACGTGAACGCGCACGGCGGCGTGTTCAGACGGAAGATCAACTACAAGGTCCTGGACGACGCTTATGACCCGTCCAAGACGGTGCAGGCGACGCGCCAGCTCGTCCAGCAGGACGGTGTCTTCGCGATCTTCAACAGCATCGGTACCGAGCACGTGCTCGCGGTCCGGCCGTACCTCAACCAGGTCGGTGTGCCGCAGCTCTTCGTCGGCAGCGGAGCTCAGGTGCTGGCGAGAGAGCGCTCCCGGTACCGCTGGACGATGGGCTACCTCCCCAGCTTCGTCGGCGAGGGCGCGGTCTACGGCCGCTACATCGCCAAGCACATGCGCGGCACCACCATCGGCGTGCTCGCCGAGGACTCGGAGTACGGGAACGAGCTCCTGCGCGGGCTCAAGTCTGGCCTGAAAGGCAAGGCACGCATCGTCTCGACGCAGACCTACGAGGTCACCGACGCCGACGTCAAGACCCAGGTCGATCGGCTCAAGGCCTCCGGCGCGAAGACCTTCATGATCTTCGCCCTCCCGAAGCAGGCGCTCCAGTCCTTCATCTACGCCGACAAGGACGGCTGGCACCCGCAGGTCTTCATCACGTCCGTCTCGATCGACCCGTTCGTGATGAACATCGCACGGCTGAACACGCGCGGGCGGGCGACGAACGGCGCCATCAGCCTGGCGTTCCTCAAAGACCCGACGGACAGGAAGCTCGCCAACGACAAGGCGGTCAAGCTCTACAGGTCGGTCCTGAAGAAGTACGGAAGCGGCGCGAATCCCGATGCAGTCGCGCATTTCTACGGGATGGCCGTTGCCTTCACGATGGTCGACGCGCTGCGGCACGCCGGCAAGAACCCGACGCGCGCGAGCCTCCTCAGGGCGGCCACGCACCTGAACGAGCGCAACAACCCCTTCATGCGCAAGGGGATCGCGGTCCAGACGAGCGACTACTACCCGATCGACCACGTCCAGCTCCAGCGGTACAGAAAGGACCACTGGGTGCCGGTCGGGGGGCTCGTGTCGACGCGTGGATAGCGGTCGCGGCAGTCAGTTCGCTCGTGGCTGGCCACGCGAAAACCGAGCCTGGCAAGGACGCAGAGAGCGTTCGTACTCTCTGTGGTACGGGCGCGACCGAGGACGCAGCCAGGCGAAGGTTTGCAGCCGGCCAGGCACACAACTGCGTTGGCTGCCGTGACCGCCCACTTTCAGTTTTCGACGGAGCTGAAGGTCCGTTTCTCGGAGACGGACGCGCAGGGCGTCGCTCACCACGCCGCCTACCTCGACTGGCTCGAGGTCGCGCGTGTCGAGTATCTCGCGCGGATCGAAGGTGGCTACCAGGGCTTACGCGACAAGGGAATCGAGGCGACCACCCTCGAGGCGCACGTGCGCTACCGCGCGCCCGTTCGCTTCGACGACTCGCTGGTCGTTCGTGCGCGGTGCGGCGACGTCCGGGGCGCGCGCTTCCGCTTCGACTACGTGATCGAGCGAAACGGCGAGCCGGTGGCCGACGGCTGGACGACGCACGCATGCGTCGACGCGCGGACGCTCCGGCCGACGCGCATGCCCGCCTGGCTAAAACAGGAGCTCGCTAGGGCTGATTCGGCGTCGGCGCCTTCGAGCGCTGAGTCGGCGTCGTAGTCGAAGGCGTCGTGTCCGTGGGTGTCGTCGACGATGGGGTCGTAGTGGTCGGGGTCGTCTCCGTCTCGGTCGTCGTAGTCGGCTTGGGCGGGGGCGGCGGCTCCTTCGTGCCGACCCTGACCACGCGCTTCTCGCCCTGGTAGTACGACGTCCAGGTGTCGTCGTGGAGCAGCTCCCCCGTCGCGCTGTACACCTTGCGCTGGACGCTCGTCTCCTGCGGAGGCAGGCCGGACGTCTCCAGGACCTTCTGGCCCTTCAGGAGGTTGGGGTCGTCGACCTGCTCGATCGGTACGGGGCCAGAGGCCGTGAGCGGAGCCGTCTCGCTCACGACGCGCCGGTCCACCGGGGTCCCGTACAGGTTGACGACGAGCGAGTCCGACCCGACGAACGTCCGCAGGAGCAGCCAGTGCGGGGTGTCGTTGACGAACTTGAGATCGATGTCGGGGTAGTTGACGGTCGCATCGCGCCCGAGTGGGTAGTGGCTGATGTACAGCGCGTGGTTCGTCCGCTCGGTGATCTCGAGCCCGGCCTCGTACGCCGCGTTGAAGACCGTGGTGGAGACCTGGCACACGCCTCCGGCGATGCCCGTACCGAGCTCGCCGTTGATGATCACCGGGGCCTCCTTGAATCCCTTCGCCTCGGTCCGCTCGCCGGTCGTGTCGTTGAACGAGAACGTGGCACCGGGGCCGATGAGCGTGCGGTCGATGAGGCGTGACACGAGCTGAACGTTGTTGATCCGGTTCGCGTCGCCACCGTAGATCGTCTCGTAGCTCCCCACCAGCCCGACGATCCCCATCCCCTTGGCCCGCTCGGTGGTAAGCGAGGGCGGCAGGGAGTTAACCGAGACGTTGGCCACGCGGTCGGTGGGAGACAGCAGCGCGGCCATCAGTGCCTTCTCGGTCACCTCGCGCCTGATCAGGACGCCGGGCCTATCGGGAATGAGCCGAAGGCCGCCCTTGCTCGTGATGCTCCAGCTCGCGTCACGGGGCTCCCGGTTGATCGTGTGCGTGAGCCGGGTCATCCAGCGCTCTTCGCCCGTGCCCCCGAGCGCGAGCGTGTTTGCGCCGTGGTCGGGCAGGTCGAGCAGCGGCGCGATCTTCCAGCGCGGCAGCCTCCACGTCGTAGGCCCGAGCTTAAGGCGAACCGGCGCGGAGAGCGCCGTGCGCGCCTGCTCGACCGCCTCGGTCAGGTCATCCTCGGTCACCGTCTGCGCATCGGTCACGACCGGGATCGGGACGACCGTGCCGCGCTCCAGCGAGCCCAGGGAGCGCACGAGCACATCCGCTGCTGCCTTGCGGTCGAGGATTTGTCCATCCTGTCCCGGGACGACCGCGACCTTCAGGCCGCGCAAATCCACGGCCGCGTCACGGTGAGGCTGGTTCACCTCACGCGCGATCAGCGTGAGCTGGAACGCAAGCGCGGTGTCGAACGCGTGCACGGGCGGGGAGACATCGGCACCGAAGAGCTGGGCCTCGAGCCGCTTGAGCCCCCGTAGCGGCCCGAACCCGCCTCCACTATCCTGCGCTTCCGCTACGGCCGCGCCCCAGTCCACCTTGACGCCCAGTCGCGCGGGAGTGATCTCGAAGCGGTGCGTGCCCGAGACGAAGACGACGGGGACGCTCTGGAGCTTGGCGGAACGCGCCTCCAGCCTTGCCCTGGCCTGGGCTGGCGTCAGCCCGCCCACGTCGATGCCGGCGATGTGGACGCCGGTCGCGATCCGGTCCGCCGAGCCCGCGAAGACCATCCCGACGACGAACGCCAGGAACACGAGCAGCGCGACGACCAGCAACGTCCATCTGACGACGAGCTGACGCGTAGCCGGCTTGCGCCGGCGAACCCGAATTGCGTGTGAACCTGCTCCTGCGCTCAAGGAAACCTAGAAAATCCTATCCGCGCGGCAGGCTGTTGCCCCGCTCGCGAACGCGCTCCTTCAGACCTCGCTTCAGGTAGGCGGACACGATCAGCCGCTGGATCTCAGAGGTGCCCTCGACGATCTGCAAGACCTTCGCGTCGCGGAACCATTTCTCCACGGGATGGTCGTCCATGATGCCGGCGCCGCCGAGGATCTGGACTGCGTCGGTGGTCGCGCGCATGGCCGCATCCGCCGCGAACGCCTTCGCGTAGGAGCCGAGGAGTCCGGCGTCACGGCCGCGGTCGACCGCGTCGCACGCGCGCCAGACGAGCAGCCGCGCGGCCTCGATCTCCATCGCCATGTCGGCGAGCTTGAAGGAGACGCCTTGCTTGTCCACGATCGGCCTCCCGAAGGCCTCGCGGCCCCGGGCGTAGTCGGCCGCATACTCGAAGGCCGCACGGGCGACCCCGACCGCGGCCGCCGCCACCTGCGGGCGTGACGCCTCGAAGAAATCGAGCGCGATCGCCAGCCCGAGGCCTTCTTCGCCCAGCCGGCGGCCCTCGGGAATGCGCGCGTCCTCCAGAACGATCGAGCCGGTGTAGGACGCCCGCAGGCCGAGCTTCTCCTCCTTACGGCCGGCGGCCACGCCCGGGTCGCCGTCCTCCAACAGGAACGCGGTCATGCCGCCGTCCACCTTGGCGAAGACGACGGTGAGGGCTGCGATACCGCCGTTCGTCACGTAGCACTTCTCGCCGTTCAGGACATACTCGTCGCCCTCGCGGACGGCGGTCGCCCGGATCGCCGACAGGTCGGAACCCGCGTGTGGCTCGGTGAAGGCGATCGCGGCCAGGGTGCCGTCCTCTGCGGCAAGGAGCGGCAGGTACCGCTCGCGCTGCTCCTGTGCGCCCGCCGCGAGGAGCGGCCGAACCGGGAACATCGTCGCCTGGATCGAACCGGCCAGGCCGGCGCAGCCCCAGGACAGTTCCTCCGCGATGAGGGACGCGGTCAGCGCGCTCACGCCTCCTCCGCCGTACTCCTCGGGGATCGCGTACGAGGTCAACCCGGCGCGGGCGGCCCGCTCGAGCAGCCCGTCGGGGAACTCGCTGCGGGCGTCACACTCGGCGGCGATCGGCCGAAGCTCCTGCTCGGCGAACTCGTGCGCGAGGTCACGGAGCTCCTGCTGCTCCTCAGTCACCTCGAACGAGACGCTCATGCGATCTCGTCCACGTGCCGGATGTTGGCGACGTCGTCCGCCTGTTTGCTCGGCTCCCCCGCGAACCAGGCGTCCAGGATCTCGCTCAGCACCGCGTCGCTCGTCGCACGCAGCGAGAGTGCGAGGACGTTCGCGTCGTTCCACTTCCGCGCGCCTTCCGCAGTCTCGGCGTCGAAGGCCAGGGCGGCGCGTATGCCCGGAACCTTGTTCGCCGCGATCGAGCAGCCCGTCCCGGTCCAGCACGCGACGATCGCTTGGTCGGCGCGGCCCTCGGCGACATCCCGCGCCGCCGCCTCGCTTGCCCAGGCCCAGTCGTCGCGCTCGTCCGGCTCGAGCGCGCCGTGGAGGACCGGTTCGTGGCCCCGGCGGCGCAGCTCCTCGACCAGCGTGTCGGCGACGCCCGTCCGCTCGTCGGCAGCGACGGAGACCCTCATCGTGCGAAGCGTCTCATAACTCTTCGATCCACTTCGTGATTCGCCCGCGGCCCTCTGGTGACGTCCTCCACTGCACGCCCTCGATGTGCGCGCGCTGCGCCTCGTGGAGCGCGATGAGCTTCCGGAAGGCGCGCTTCAGCGAAGCGCGCTCGGGCCGCGGGAAGAGGTCGGCGAACTCGCGCATCGTGTCCGGTTCGCGCTCGTGGACGCGCCGGACGTCGAAGAAGGTCTGGCCTCGCAGCCGCGCATGCCACGTCTCGACGATGTTCCGCAGCATGTGGAAGTCGTACGCGAGGTCGTAGTACTCGCCGCGCCGCATGTGCAAGATGCTGTAGTAGAGCCACGCCCAGAGGCGCTCGTCCTCGTGCGCGGCCTCACTCCAGTCGAGCGGCAGCTCGATCCGGCCCGAGTTCGACGCTTCGACCCAGCGGGTGACCTCGCCGGTCTCGTCCCAGAGGATCTCGTACGGCGCACCGCCGGGCGTCGGCGAATCCGTCGCCAGGTTGAGCACGATGTCCGTCTTCACGCCGGGCTCGTACAGATAAATGACGAAGTGCGGACGCACGTGGTCGGCGTCGAAGCGGTGGAACCACGGCGCGATCTCCCACTCCCAGCGCGCCGTCCATGTCCGCTCCCGCGCCGCGGTGCCGGTGAAGAAGACAACGACGTCGAGGTCGCTGTGCTCGTCCGCACCCCCGGTCGCGATGCTGCCGGCGACGGCCATCCCCGCGACCCCAGGTTGCCCGCGGAAGAACGCAACGACTCGATCGAGTACGTCTTGGTGACTAGAAGGTAAAGAGCTCGATTCCACCGCTGACGTTCAGCCCGACGCCGGTGATGTAGCCGGCGAGGTCGGAGCACAGGAAGGCGATCGCGTTGGCGACGTCCTGAGGCTCACCTGCCTTGCGAAACGCGGTCCGGCGGATCATGCGTTCGTTCATGTCCGGATTGCCGAAGTTGAAAGCCTCGGTGCCGATCACCCCCGGGACGATCGCATTGACGGTGATCCCGTGCCGCGCCCCCTCGAGAGCCAGAGAGCGAGTCAGGCCGAGAAGACCGGCCTTGGTGCTCGAGTAGCTCGCCTGGCCGAAGCCGCCGAGCGTCCCCGCCACAGAGGCCATGTTCACGATCCGCCCCCAGCGCCGCTCCTTCATCAGCGGCCACACCGCCTGGGCGCAGTTGAACGCGCCGGTGAGGTTGACGGCGAGGTCGCGCTCCCAGAGGTCGCGCTGCTGGTCCCCGAGCTGCCCGACGTGGTCGAGCGTTCCGGCGTTGTTGACGAGGATGTCGACCGAGCCGAGCTCGGACGCGACCCGGTCCACCGTCGCTGCTACTTGCTCGCGGTCGGTCACGTCGCAGCGGAGCGCCAGCGCGCGCCGGCCCATCCCCTCGATCTCCCGTGCCGTCGACTCCGTGTAGACCATCCCCTGCGAGCGCGCGACCTGCGCCAACGGGCCGTAGCGGTCGGCCTCGTCGCCCCCGTCCGACTCGAGCTGGATGTCTGCGATGACGACGTCGGCGCCGGCGCGCGCGAGCGTCAGCGCGTCGGCGCGGCCGAGCCCGCGGGAGCCTCCGGTGACGAGGGCGACGCGGCCGCTCAGATCGATCTCGAGCGTCACGCTACGCGGGCGGCGGAACCGGCTCCAACGCGCTCGTGCAGAACTTGCACTTCGAGGACTCCGCCGGCACGTCGGACAGGCAGTACGGGCAGGTCTTGGTCGGCGCAGGATCGCCGAACACGGTCTCGCCGCGGCGAGCTCTGACGCGGCGGTAGGGCACGACGATCGCGAAGTAGACGACCGCCACGAAGATGATGAAGTAGATGATCGCTGCGATCACGCTTCCGATGTCGACCAGCTCGCCGTTCACACGGAAGCCGAGGCCGTTGCGGCCCCCACCGCCGGCCGCATTCACCAGCGGGACGATCACGGCGTCCGTAAATGCCTTGATCAATGTGCTGAATGCGAGTGCGATCGACAGGGCAACGGCGACCACGATCAGATCGCCCTGCAGCAAGAAGTTCTTGAATCCCCGCATGGTCATCCTCCTCCCGTCGAACGTCTACCGGGACGGATGATCTCAGGTCTCGGCGGTCAGTCGTCGCGAGGCAGGAAGATCTCGCGGGCGATCACGAGCCGCTGGATCTGCGAGGTGCCCTCATAGATCTGGAAGAGCTTCGCGTCGCGCATCAACTTCTCGACCGGGTACTCCTTGATGTATCCGTAGCCGCCGAAGATCTGCACCGCGTCGGTCGTCACCTTCATGACCATGTCCGCGGCGAAGCGCTTGGCGAACGAGGACTGCAGCGTCGCCCGCTTGCCCTGCTCGATCAGCCACGCCGCCTGCCAGACGAGCAGGCGGGCTGCCTCGATCTCGGTCGCCATGTCCGCGACCATGAAGTTGACGCCCTGGTTCATCGCGATGGGCTGGCCGAACTGGACGCGCTCCTTCGCGTACTCGACCGAATACTCGTACGCGGCCTGCGCGACGCCCACGGCGCCGGCAGCCGTGCCGGGCCGCGTGCCGTCGAGCGTCATCATCGCGATCTTGAAGCCCTGCCCTTCGTCGCCCAGCCGGTTCGTCGCGGGGACGACGACATCCTGGAACGCGATCGCCGACGTGTCGGTCGCGCGCTGCCCCATCTTGTCGAGGTGCTTCTCGACCACGACGCCCTCCGCATCGGTCGGGACGACGAAGGCGGTCAGACCGCGGTGGCCCTTGCTCTTGTCTGTCGATGCGAAGACGACTAGCCACGACGCGTGGCCTGCGTTCGTGATGAACATCTTGGAGCCGTTGATGACGTAGTCGTCGCCCACGCGAACCGCCGTCGTCTGGATGCCCGAGACATCTGAGCCCGCGTTCGGCTCGGTCAGCCCGAACGAGCACAGGATGGGCGTTTCCAGCAACGGCGGGAGCCAGCGGCGCTTCTGCTCGACCGTCCCCGCGATGACCACGGGCGCGGCGCCGAGAGAATTGGCGACGATCGAGACGGCGATGCCCGAGCAACCCCAGGAGAGCTCTTCGCCGATCAGCACTCCATCGAGGACGGACAAGCCGAGGCCGCCGAACTCCTGGGGCACGTGCGGGTTCATCAATCCGAGCTCGTGCGCCTTCGCGATGACGTCGACCGGGTGCGTCTGGTGCTCGTCGTACTCGGCCGCCTTCGGGCGGATCTCCTTCTCGGCGAACTCGCGCGCGAGGCTGCGAAGCTCCTTCTGCTCGTCCGTGAGGCCGAAGGAAAGCCCCGTCGCGACGCTGCCCTCGATTGTTACTGCCACCGCTGCCCCCGCCCTTGACTGACTAGTCAATCAAGCGTACCCGATTACACTCAAGCCGTGGACTTCTCCCTCACCCCGGAACAGGAGCTGATCCAGCAGACGGTCCGTTCGTTCGTCGACGAGCGGGTCCTGCCGAACGCCGTCGAGAACGACATCAACCACGTCCTGGACATGGCGATCATCGACGGGATGGCCGAGCTCGGCCTGCTCGGGATCGTCATTCCCGAGGAGTACGGCGGTGCCGGGCTCGACTTCGTGTCCGAGGCGCTCTCCTGCGAGGAGATCGAGCGCGGCGAGTCTGCCTTCCGCACGCTCATCTCCGTCCACGTCGGCCTCAACTCCCTCTCGCTGTTGCGGTACGGAACAGAAGAGCAGAAGCAGAAGTACCTCGTCCCGCAGGCGAAGGGCGAGAAGCTCGCCTGTTTCGGCCTCACCGAGCCCGCGGCGGGCTCCGACGTCGCGTCCATGCGCGCGACGGCGCGGCGGCAAGGTGACGTCTACGTCCTGAACGGCCAGAAGAACTGGATCTCGTACGCGACGGTCGCCGACCACCAGCTCGTGTTCGCGAAGACGGATCCCGAGGCGAAGCACAAGGGCATCTCGGCCTTCATCGTCGAGCGGGAGTGGTCGGGAGTGTCGACCGCGGAGACCGAGAACAAGCTCGGCATCTGGGCCGGCTCGACCGGCGAGCTCTTCTTCAAGGACGTCGAGGTGCCGGCCGAGAACCTCGTCGGCGAGGAGGGACAGGGCTTCGAGATCGCGATGTACGGACTCGACCAGGGCCGGTTCACGGTGGCGGCGGGCGGCTGCGGCGTCATCCGCGCGTGTCTCGAGCGCTCGGTCGAGTACGCGCGCGAGCGCCAGACGTTTGGGCAGCCGGTCGGCAAGTACCAGTTCGTCCAAGACATGATCGCCGAGATGGTCCTCGGCTACGAGACCTCGAAGCTCCTCGTCATGCAGGCGGCGTGGATGAAGGACGAGGGGCGCCGCAACACCCGGGAGACCTCACTGGCGAAGTGGCACGCAACCGAGTCTGCCTTCAAGGCAGCCCACCTCGCGATCCAGGTTCACGGCGCGTACGGCTATTCGGCCGAGTACGGGATCGAGCGCTACTTCCGCAACGCGCGCGCGCCGATCATCTACGAAGGAACGACGCAGATCCACAAGATGATGCAGGCCGAGCACGCGCTCGGATACCGGCACCTGAACGGCCGGGACGGCGACGCCTCTCCGTTGACCGCCTGGGCGCCCGCGCTCTCCCCCATGCACCGAACTGCGGGGCCGGTCACGACCAGAACGTGAAGAAGCGCCGCGGGGAGCCGCTCCGGCTCCCCGCAGCTGCAAATCGCTACGGCGAAACCGTCAGCCGGTCCGCGTAGATGTTCTCGTTCCTGTTGCCCGTGTTGTTCGACGGCGGTCCTGGAGCCGGGTCGAGGTCGCATGGCGACACGTCCCGGTGGTCGGCCCACGCGACGTTGACGAGGTGATTCGCGCCGGTCCAGGCGGCATCGAGCTCGATGTAGTCGCCATGGAATCCGGCCGTCCCGCCACCGAACAGCAGGCAGTTGCCGTTGTGGGAAACGTCGGTCACGCGCGTCTCATGGCTGAAGGCCGGATAGACGTTTCCTGCGCAGTTCGAACACGCGTAGTACACGTCGACTTGGTCATTGGCAGTCCCGGCGCTGTTCCGAGTGTCGTACCACGCGACGTGCAAGGCGTGGTTCGACACCTCGATCGTCGGGAAGAGCTGTTGGTGCGCCCCTGGATCGGTGTTGACCTGGACGGGTGCACCCCATCCCTGACCGCCGTTGGTCGATCGTTGCACGAAGACGTCGTAGTCGCCGGCGAGGTGCTGGTAGGCGACGTAGACGACGTTCGGGTTCGTGTTGTCGACGGCGATGAAGGCGAACGTGGGCGTCCGGAAGGCGATGCCGGGAGCCTGCCCGGTCCCGATCGTCGCGAGCCTGACGGGCTGGCCCCAATGCCTGCCGCAGTCGGTCGACTTGACGACGTTGATTGAGTTGGCTCGCGTGCTGCGCGAGAAAGCCTCGTAGGCGACGTAGACCGTCCCGTCCGGGGCGACCGCGATGTCCGCCCCCTCGTTCGCTTGCGTCGTGCTGCTCCCGCCGGTCGAGATGGCCCGCGGGCTCGAGAACGTGGCGCCGCCGTCGGTCGACCTGCTGAAGACGATCGGCGAGCTCCCCTGCGCTCCGTGGAAGTTCGTGTGGGCAACGTAGATGCTGCCTGCGCATGGGCTCGCCAACGGCGCGTTCAGATCGATCTCCATCCATTCCTTGTCGGTGAACAGGCCGGCGAAGCCGACCACCCCCGGCACGGCGAATCCAACCGCGCCGCGATCCACGATCGTGGTGCCGGCATAGGTGAAGTTGGGCGGATTTCCGGCGCGGTTAGCCGTGCTCGTCCCTGCCGGTGAGCCGGGCGTGTAGTTGTACCTCGCGACGTACACGGCAGTATCGAGCGGCCGGTCGGACGCAACGAATGACCGGTTGAAGGCGATGCCGGCGGCCAACATGTTGCCGGCTGCATCGAAGCGGACGACCGGATCGCCGGACGCGCCCAATCCCGAGATCGGCGAGGACGTCCCCGCCGCGGACGTGTCCGTCGGGAATCCCGGAACGAACGTGTTGAACCATGACGAGCCACCGTCGTCCGACACGTACAGGCCATACCAGACGTCGCCTGTGACGGGCACCATGCGGTAGTCGTTCGCGGCCGTAGCGACGATATCGGTGTCCGCCGAACTGATGGCCACCGACGTTTCGTTCTGTTGCCGGTTGTTCGCATCGAAGCTCGGGTTGGGAGTACCTCCGTCGATGTTGTTGTTGTCGTTGATCACCTTCACGTCGGCTCCGCCGACGGCGTGACTCCCGATTGCAGAAGGAACAGCCAGCCCGAATACGAACAGTCCGAGCACGAGGCCGAAGTACTTCAAGTTGCAAGCCATGATCATCCCCCTTTGCTTGCACGCTCGAGAAGTACGCGAAGCCAAAACCTACAACATGTTGATTTAGACTCGCTGCATCGCGGCGGGTCCTCGCATTGAGCCGTTCAAGCGTCCCGACTGGGAACCGCTCCCTTTCGAGGGAACGGCGAACGTGGAGGGCCGCGTCCTCTTCTTCGACGAGAAGCTGGGGCTGGCGCTGCTCCGCTTTGGAGAGAACGGGCACATCCACCCGCACGCCGGAGCGAACGACACCGTCGTCAGCTGCCTCGACGGCCATGGGCTCACCCGCGTCGGCGACGACGTTGCCGAGCTCCACTCCGGGCAGATCGTCTACTGGCCCCAGGGCGTGGAGCACGCGCTGTGGACCGAGGACTCGACCATGACGACGCTCATGTGCGAGCGCCCGCCTGCCGGGAGCGACGAGATCTACGCCGGTTGAGCGTGCCCACGCTGGGCCTGGGCACGCTCGACTTTCATCAGCGAGTAGACGATGGGGATCGCGGCCAGGATCGGGATGCCGCAGATGAACCAGAGCACCTGGTACCCGTTCGTCTCCGGCAGGTACGGCGCAGTGATGTCGATCAACGCGCCTGCTGCCAGCGGCCCGAGCACGAGCCCGATTCCCTTCGTCGTCGTGGCCAGACCCGAGATCGCTCCGCGCTCGGCTGCCGGCATCAGCTTGAACAGGAGGGCCCAGGCCTGCGTCATCACCGCCCCGCCCGCAACCCCGACGGGAAAGATCGCGGCGTAGTACCAGTCGTGCCAGGTCTGCGCGAGGCCGGCCGCGACGTAGCCCCCGCCGTACACGAAGGAGGCGAAGAAGATGACGCGCGAGATGCCCACGCGGTCGGCGATGGGCCCGGACCCGATCGCGGCGATGACGTAACCGAGGCAGACGGTCGCGAGCACGGCCGACGAGGTGGACAGCGGCTGCCCCAGGCCCTTCACGATGTAGAGGACGACGAAGGTCCGCGCCGCCGCGAACGAGCATTCCCAGGCCATGTTTGCGGTCAGGAACCGGCGGACGTGGGGCTCGCCTCTGACGATCGACAGGCTGCGCGCCAGGTAGGTCCGCACACCCTCGAATACCCGTTGATTTCCACCGGATTCGGGAACGAGGGCGATCGTCGCGCCACAGGCGAGGACCGTCAGCACCGCAGCGATCAGGAACGGCGAGGGCTCCCAGACGTGGAAGAGGAAACCGCCCCCGACGAGACCGAGGCCGAGCGCCGTCCCGCGGATGAGATGCTGAATACTCTGCCCGCGCCCGAAGTACTGCGGCGGAAGCACATCCGGATAGAGGCCTCGGTATGGAGGCTCGTACACGTAGTAGGCGAAGAAGAAGCAGAAGACGACAAGCGCGGTCAGCCAGAAGCTCGGCATGAATGCAACGACGGTTAGGCAGAAGGCCATGGGAGGGATTGCGACCGCCATGAACGGCCGCCGCCTGCCCATCGGCGTCTGGAAGGTGTCGCTCCAGGGACCGATCACGAGTGGAAGCGTTATCGCGAAGATCCCCTCCGACGCGAGCACGCCGGCGATGAGCACCGGTGAGTCCGTGAACTTGGCGAGCAGCGGCGGGAGGTACGCCGCGACCACCGTGATCGAGAAGGCAAGCCCGAAGGTGCCGAGCCCGAGCGACCAGAGCAGGTTCCGCCGGGCCGCCGGCACCTTCACAAACTGCTCGACAGCAGCGAGTGCTCGTTGCGTCAACGAGCGCTGACTCTAGATGATCACCTAGATGCCGCCGCTGTCCGGAACGCTCGTCGTCGACCTGACCCGCTACCTCCCCGGCCCGTTTGCGAGCCGCGAGCTTCTGCGCTACGGCGCCCGTGTGGTGCGGCTGGAGAGCCCGGCCGGCGACCCGCTGCGGGACATCGCGCCCGAGTGGGATGCCGCACTGAACGCCGGGAAGGAATCGGTCGTCTGCGACCTGAAGGCGGAACCGGAGTTCGGACGAGCGCTGTGTGCTCGCGCTGACGTGGTGCTGGAGGGCTTCCGGCCCGGCGTGGCCGAGCGGCTCGGGATCGGACCCGACTCGCTACCCGAGACAGTGGTGTACTGCTCCCTTACTGGCTTTGGCGCGGAGGGCCCGCACGCACGACGCGCCGGCCACGACCTCAACTACCTGGGGTATGCGGGCGTGCTCGCCGACACGGCGCCGGCGCTCCCGCCGGTGCAGATAGCCGACCTCGGTTCCGGCGCCCTAGCCGCCGTCGGCGAGATCCTCGCCGCTCTCCTGGAACGGCAGCGAACGGGTCGCGGAACGCATCTCGTGATCTCGATGACGCACGGCGCCCACCGCTTCGCCGCCCACCGGCTGGGCGGCGAGCCCGTCCCGCGGCTGCTGACCGGCGGCCTCGCGCGCTACCGGATCTACGAGACGGCGGACGGCCGCTTCCTCACCGTGGCCGCGCTCGAGGAGAAGTTCTTCCGCCGGTTGTGCGAGCTCCTGGAGCTCCCTGAGGTCGACGACGAGGAGAAGCTGGCCGAGCACATCCGCTCGAGGACGCTCGCGGAGTGGCTCGAGCTCTTCGAGGGTGAGGATGTGGCAGTCGGTCCTGTAGCGACGCTGGACGAAGCGGCGCGGGAGTTCGGCTCCCAGCCTCCGCCCGGACGAGCACCCACGCCCGGCGAGCACACCGAGGCCTGGCGGCGGGAGCTAGGCGCGGACTAGGCCGAGCGCGGCGGGGAGACCGTATAGGTCGGTGAGGCGCTCGTTGACCTCCGGGTAGCGGTCCTCCCGGTCGATCAGGACGGCGTGCATCCCGAGCGCACGCGCGCCTTCGATGTCGTCCTCCAGGTGGTCGCCGACCATCGCGGCCTCGGCCGGCTCGACTTCGAGGCGGTCGAGCGCCTTGCGGAAAATGGTCGGATCGGGCTTGACCTTGCCGTGGTAACGCGACGCGACGGTGACGTCGGCGTCCAAATTGTGGTGGCGCACGAACTCGCGTAGGTCGCGGGCGCCGTTCGAAACCAGCCCGATCTTGAGGCCGTGTGCTCGCAGCTCGTCGAGGACAGGCTCGACATCCTCGTAGATGTCGAAGTTGTCCGAGTTCTCCCAGGCCCGCTCGACCTCGCGGGCGATCTGCCGCGCGGTCGCCGGATCGCCGCCCATCCCGATGACGATCCGCTCGGTGAACTGGATCCAGAGCTCCTCGTCATGGCGGAAGTCCGGATGCTTCTGGAGCTTTTCGAGGGCCGCCACACGAGCCTGGTCGTGCAGCGAGATGTCCAGCTCCACGCCGTGCCTACGCCCCACCTGGAGGTAGCCCTCGGGACCGAGCTCCGGCCCGGGCCGGGCGAGAGTGAAGTCGACGTCGAACAACACCGCCTGCAGTGCGACGCTTGGGTCGACAGCCGAGGGAAGCTCCCGGTTCTCCCAGACCCCCTCCACTGGTCCGGCTTCGCGGAACGGGTCGCTCACGCGACCGGCCACCTGTACGCCTCTGGACGACGGCTCGCGAGCGAGGGCAGATTGCGCCGTACCTGTTCGACTCGCCCGCGTTCGAGGTCGGCGAGGATCACACCTTCCTCGTCGGGCGCGAGCGAGACGACGAGCCCCCATGGATCCGCGATCAGCGACCTTCCGTAGCTCGGCTTCCCCGGGCGGGTCTCGCCGATCTGCGCCGCCGCGGCGACGTAGCTGGAGTTCTCGATCGCCCGCGCGCGCAGCAGCACCTCCCAGTGGTCGCGCCCGGTGTGGAGCGTGAAGTGCGACGGGACGGTCAGCAGCTCCGCTCCCTCCAGCGCCAGCACGCGGTACAGCTCGGGGAAACGGACGTCGTAACAGATCGAGAGTCCGACGGTCCAGTCCGCCGCGCGCGCGACGACGGGCTCGTCACCCGGCTCCTCGGCTTCCGACTCGCGGTAGACGATCCCCCCAACGTCGACGTCGAACATGTGGATCTTCCGGTAGATCGCGGTGATCTCACCGTCCGGATCGAGAACGAGGCACGTGTTCGAGAGCTTCTCGCGGTCGTCCCGCCGCTCGGTGATGGAGCCACCGATCAGCCAGATTCCGAGTCGGCCCGCCCACTGCGCCATCGCCGCGACGGACTCACCGTCTTCGAGGGACTCCGCGTTGGCGTGGAGCGTCTCTGCGTCGCCGATCGCGTTCCACTTCTCCGGAAGCAGCACGAGCTCGGCGCCGCGGTCCGCCGCCTCGGCGACGAGCCGCTCCGCGCTCTCGAGATTTGCCGCCTTGTCGTCGCGGCTCGTGAGCTGAACGCACGAGATCCTCACTGAGGCGAGGATAGCTTTGCCCCATGGAGGGGCTTCGCCGCGTCCGCGTGTTTCACGCGCTTCGGTACCGCGACTTCCGCCTGCTCTTCTCCGGTCAGACCATCTCGCTGATCGGCGATGCGGCCTTCCTGACCGCCCTCGGCTGGAGGACGTACACGCTCGTCGGCGCCAGCCGTTTCGGGATTGTCCTCTTCTGCCAGGCGACCGGACTGCTCGCGACTCTCCTCATCGGAGGCGCGCTCGCCGATCGCATCTCACGGCAGAAGATGATGATCGTCTCCGATGTCGCGCGGTTCGTCGCCGTCGGGGCTCTGGCGGCCGTCGACGCCTCCGGGCACCTGAACTTCACGCTCATCGTCGTTCTCGCGACGCTGATGGGCCTCGGCGACGGGTTCTTCTATCCGGCCTTCGGCGGGATGGTGCCACTCGTCGTCGAGCCAGGGGCCATCCCCTCGGCGAACAGCCTGATCGGAGTCGCCCGCTGGAGCAGCCTGCTCGTCGGACCCGCGCTGGCTGCGACGATCTACGGGGTCGCCGGGTCGGCCACGGTGTTCGCGCTCGACGCAGCGTCCTTCCTCGTCTCGGCCGGATTTCTCTGGATGACCCGGCCGCGTGCGGTCGAAGCCGCGGCGGGAGAGGGAACGCTGCGCGAGATCTGGTCGGGCGTCCGTTACGTCGCCGGCGTTCCCTGGCTCTGGGTGACGATCGCCCTCTTCTCGGTCGTCCTGATGCTCCAGTTCGCTCCGCAGCAGGTGCTGCTGCCGAAGCTCATCCAGCAGCACTTCGGGCAGGGCGTCGGCGCTTACGGCCTCCTCACTTCCCTCCTCGGTGTCGGCACCGTCGCCGGAACGCTCGTGTTCGGCCAGGTCCAGCCCCGCCGCCGGCGAGGCGTGATCTCGTACGTCGTTTGGCTCATCAACAGCCTCGCGATCGCCGGGGTTGCCCTCTCACCCTGGTTCGGGCTCGCGTGCGTCTTCGCCGTGCTCCGCGGCTTCTGTATCGGCTTCGGCGTGGCGATCTGGGAGACGATGCTGATGGAGCTCGTGCCGACGAATCTGCTCTCGCGCGTCGTCAGCCTCGACTTCTTCGGTTCCTTCGGGCTGATGCCGGTGGGGCTCGCTGTCGCGGCCGCGATTTCGGGCCTCGCGGGGCCGGGGACGATCATCGCCGGTGGGGCGCTCGCCTCCGCAGCCATGTTCGCGGTCGTGCTGACGCGGCCTTGGCTGAGGGCCGTCGACTGACTCGGTAACCTTCGCTCGTCGGGGTGTGGCGCAGCCTGGTAGCGCGCTCCGTTCGGGTCGGAGAGGTCCCCAGTTCAAATCTGGGCACCCCGATTTCAAATGATTGGGGAGGGGCTGTTGGGGGAATCCTCGAGGTTCCCCCTTTTATGTCGGCAGGTTCATTTTCGGGACTTCGATGATGCATTCAGGTCACAATTTCTCGGCTACGTTGTCTCCAAGGACAACGAAGGAGGAAATCGTGAATTCAGTGACGCTGATCGGAAACCTGGCCACCGACGTTGAAGTGCGGGACGTGGGTGATGACAAGAAGGTGGCGAACTTCCTGCTCGCGATCGACCGGCCGAACACGGAGGAGGCGGACTTCGTCCGCATCACCGCCTGGAACCGCCAAGCCGAGGTCTGCGCGCAGTTCCTGGCCAAGGGCAGGCGTATCGCCGTGGACGGCCGCCTGCGGAGCAGCAGTTGGGAGGATGCGGACGGCAAACGGCGGAGCGCGATCGAGGTCGTGGCGAAGTCGATCGAGTTCCTGTCGCATCCGGCGCGGCAAGACGGCGGCGCGGACATGCCGTTCGAGGCGGCCGTGGCCTAGTCTGGATCACAGTGCGGGGCCTCGGGTCCGGCGAGTATGATGATGGGCAGATGCTTGGAGGAGGTCAGCGGGTCCTTTGATTCCCGCCTCGACACTCGAACCGGCAACGGTGCCCGTTTGCGTCCGGCGCAGGCGGGCTTTTTCATGTCCGCATCAAGCCAGACGCGAAGGGAGACGACCGTGGCGAACCATCTGACGCCCGAGGAGCTGTCGAAGGAACTTGGGATCGACCGGAACGAAGTGATCCAGTTCTGTTACGACGAGGGGGTGCCGATCTACCAGGGAAAGATCGACAAGACCCTGTTCCAGGCGCAACGGGAATTCGTCACCGAGCGACCGTCTTCCCAGCAGGCTGCCGGGTAGACCGAGTTAAGCGGACTTGCGGGCCGGCGCACGCCGGCGTTTCGGTCCCGCGGACGCTGCAGCCTTCTCCTTCTTCTCCGCCGACGGCTTCTTCGTCTCGGCGACGCTCTGCTTGAGCGCCTCCATGAGATCGATGACCGGCGTCTCAGGCGCGGGCTCCGGCTTCACGATCTCCTGGCCGTCGAGCTTTGCCTCGAGCATCAGGCGGAGGTCGTCGCGGTACTCGTTGCGGAACTCCTCGGGGTCGAACTCGCCGGAGATGCTCTCGATCACCTGGCGCGCGAGGTCGAGCTCCGCCTCCTTGACGTCGCTGTCCGCGACCGCCTCTTCGATCTCACGCTTGGCGCGGACGTCCTCGGCGAAGAAGAGGGTCTCGAGAGCAAGGCTGTCGCCCTGCGGCCGGATCAGGCAGAGGTTCTCCTTCCCCCAAAGGACGAACTTTCCGATCGCCGCCATCCCGGTGTCCTCCATCGCGCGGAGCAGCAGGACGTACGGGCGCCGCTGGGCGTCCGCGCTCGCCGGCGCGAGGTAGTACGTGCGGTCGAAGTAGACAGGATCGACTTCCTCGAGCTTCACGAAGCGCAGGATCTCGATCGAGTTGGAGCGCTGCAGCGCCACTGCCTCGAGATCCTCCTCCTCGACGATCACGAACTCGCCCTTGACGTACTCCCAGCCCTTGACGATCTCGTCCGGCCCAACGTCGCGCTCGTGGAACGGGCAGTACCGCTTCTGCTTGATCGGCGTCTTGCACTCACGGTGGAGCGTGCGGAAAGCGACGTCCGTGCGCTGCGTCGCGACGGCGAGGCCGATTGGGATGTTGACCAGCCCGAAGCTGATCGATCCGTTCCAGATGGTGCGCATGCCTTACGTCCAGTCTAGTCGGGACGGAAATTTTCTCGCTCGACCGGAGCTTCCCTTCCGTAAAGTTCCCGTGTGAGCCGCACAATCCCGGCGCTGTGGCACCAGGCCGTGGCCGAAGGGCGCACCGCGCCCGCCTACATGGCCGAGGAAAAGGACGGTTGGCGGGAGGTCTCGTGGGAGGAAGCGGCCCGCCGTGTCGAGGACATCGCGTTCGGCCTGCTCGCGCTCGGGATCAAGAAAGGCGACGTCATCGGGATCATGTCGGCGACGCGGCTCGAGTGGGTGCTCGCCGACTTCGCACTCGCCCGGATCGGCGCCGTCACGGCTCCTATCTACGCGACCAGCTCGGCCGGCGACTGTGCGTACATGCTCGGGCTGGTCGAGGCAAGCGGCATCTTCGTGGACGAGGAGCGGAGGTCGCTGGTGCCCGCTCTTCCGCACGTACTCTCACTCGAGGCGCTGGACGAGCTGGAGGAGCGGGGCCGCAGGTACCGCGAGCAGCATCCCGATGCCCTCGCACAGGCAGAGAGCCAGATCCTCGAGGACGATCTCTTCACCTTCATCTACACGTCAGGAACGACCGGGGCGCCCAAAGCCTGCATGATCCGCCACCGGAACTACTTCGACATGGCAGCGACGATCGATTTGCTCGAGGAGTTCACGCTCGACAACGACCTGTTGCTCCTGTACCTGCCGCTGGCGCACAACTACGGCCGCCTGCTCGTGCTACTCGGCGCCTACGAGGGGTACACGATCGCGTTCCTGGCCAACCCGTATGCGACCGCCGACGCGCTTCCCGTAGTGCGCCCGACCGTTCTGCCCAGCGTGCC
>Ga0075418_10001407_pt1 | contig 27205 bp, 24 predicted proteins | sample SoiMetdeltSBSDD2_FD_81776 | JGI IMG/M metagenome (GOLD analysis project Ga0075418, IMG submission 81776) | Bulk soil microbial communities from a Populus tree surrounding site in Tennessee, USA - Soil MetaG P. deltoides SBSDD2 | ecosystem: Environmental > Terrestrial > Soil > Tree plantation...
GGCGCGTCAGCCACCATGCGGGGTGGTAGTTCAGCTGGTTAGAACGCCGGCCTGTCACGTCGGAGGTCGCGGGTTCAAGTCCCGTCCACCCCGCCATATCCCATAGGGCTACTTGCGAGTGGCGTACAGGTCGATCACGCGCTCGATCGCGCGGCGGCAGACCGCGCAGAAGCCGACCTCGTCGCGCGTGAACATGATGCAGTCGGCCTGCGGCCGGTAATAGCCCTTGGCCTCGTACAGGGCACCCTCGAATGCGCCGACCTTGCGCGCGTGGGGGCCCGATGCGAGCTGCTTCGTCGAGCGCTCGCGCTCCTCGCGGAAGAGGGCCTCCATCTCGGCCTCGGGCCGCTTCTCGGCGCGGATCGCGCGGCGGCGCGCCTGGAAGTCCTTCTGCGCCGCCTCGAACGCTTCCTTGGGCCAGGGCGTGGGCAGCGGCGTGCCGGGCTCGATGAGGTCCGCCCACTTGGCCGCCCTGGGATCCGCGGTCGCGTTCGGCTCCCACGGCTCGCGCCGCTCCCCGCCCGACTCGTAGGCCACCGGTGACGTGTAGTACTCGTCGGCGAGCCCGGCGAAGTGGTGGCCGAACTCGTGGACGAACACGTAGGGCGTGAACGCGTTGTCGGCGGAGACGGTCGCGTAGAGGTTCTGGATGCCGCCCCCTCCGTACTTGCGGTCGTTGACCACGATCTCCACGAACTCGTACGGCGCGGCCGCCGCCGCCTCGCGCCAGCGCGCGTTGTCGAACACCAGCACGTAGCGCTCGGAGCCGAAGGCGTCGTAGCTGGCCCGCAGCGCCGAGCGGCGCGCGACGCCGTCGGAGGGCCGCGCCACGCCGCTGGCGTCGGAGGGCGTGTCGGCCGCCCAGACGTTGAAGTCACCGCGCCGCTCCTTGAACGGGGAGACGGCGAACAGGGTCTCGGCCAGGCGTCGGGCGTCCGCGTGCCACTTCTCCATCTCGGCCGCGGTGTAGCCGTCTCCCAGCAGCAGGAGATCCACCTTGTCGCGGGGCTCTCCGTTCTGGATGACCGCCCAGACGGTCACGCCGGGCGGGGGACCCGCGCGGTCGACCGAAGGATCGGCCGGGTCCACGACGACCGACCACGCCTCGCGCCACTCGTTGCGGGGGCCGCGCTTCTTCACCACGACCTGGACCGCGCCCGGCGGCTCGGGGAAGCGCAGCGACTCGCCGAACGCCCGCGACCGCTCCTTGGCCTCTCCCGTGGTCTCCCACTCGCCGTAGATGCTGGCGAAGCCCCGCGAGTACCACACGCGGTTGCCCTTCAGCTCCACCACCTCGAACAGGTACGGGCCGAGGTTCGTGTCGTCGATGCGGCGGTCGGCGGGGCCGGGCCACGGCCCTTCCAGGGCCAGCCCCGTCAGGGCGAACCGCTCCTCCGTGGCGCTGCCGCTGTGCACGTAGTCGAGCCGCAGCGTGCGGGGCTCGGCGGCGGCCGCGGCAAGGGCCACGGCCAGCGCCACGGCCAGCGCCCCGGAGAGTCCAAGCACCGCCGCTCCCTCCTTCCGCGGGGTCACGCTTCTAGCCCAGCGCCGCCAGCACGTCGTCGGCGTGGCCGTCCACCTTGACCCGGTCCCAGCGCTTGCGGACCTTTCCGTCGGGCCCGATCAGGTAGGTCGAGCGCGCGATGCCCATGTAGGTCCGCCCGTATTGGGACTTCTCCTGCCAGACGCCGTATTTCTCGGCCACCTCGTGGTCGGGATCGGCGAGCAGCGGGAAGCGGACGCCGTACTTCTTCGCGAACCGGGCCTTGCTCGCTTCGTCGAGGATGCTGACCCCCAGCACGGCCGCCTTGCTCGGCTTGAACCGGGGCAGGGTCTCCTGGAAGGCGCAGGCCTCCTTCGTGCAGCCGGGCGTGTCGTCCTTCGGATAGAAGTACAGGATCAGCGGCCGGCCGGCGTAATCGGACAAACGGTGGGTCGTGCCGGCCTGGTCCTTCAAGGCAAAAGCCGGCGCCTTCCTTCCGGGCTCGATCAGGGGCATGCGGCCATTCTATGGCCGCCCGGAAAAACAGTGTCGATGGCGGGGGAGGTCCCGCGTCTGAAGGTATAGTTCTTTGAGGAGAAGTATTTGGCCAAGAACGGAGACCGCACGAACAACTCGAGCCTTCGCGCCGCGAACGGCGGATCGGAGCCGCCGCCCGCCGGGACGGATTCGCCGGCCGGCGCCTCCCCCGGGGCGCCCGAGCTCGTCCCCGTCGACAAGTCCGACCCCCTCCGGCAGGTGCGCAAGCTCGGCAAGAAGCAGAAGAAGATCCTCAAGGACACGCACCGCCCGCTGGACTCCTGGGAGAAATACCGCGCCCTGACCGACGCCCTGGACGAGGCCCTGGAGCTCGTGGACCTGGGCGACCACAAGGCCCGCTTCGCCCTGATCATCGCCGGCGCGCTCAACGTGTTCCTGTTCGCCCTGGGCGCCAGCACCGACGTCTTCGACAACATCCCCACGAACTTCCGCATGGCGGTCGTCATCATGGCCGGGCTCTACGCCGTCCTCGCCATCTACAACCTCGTCCAGGCCATCGAGTCGCTGCGGCCCCGGCGGGCGCAGCCCTACGTCCATTACTCCGCAGATACCGGCGGCTTCGAGGAGTACCCCCTGGGGCTGCGCTTCTACGAGGACGTGCTCAACCGCGACATGGAGGCCTACCGGCAAGCGTGGCGGGACGTCCGCATCGGACAGCTCAACAACGAGGTGGCGGTCCAGCTCCACGCGATTTCCGCCATCATCCGCGCCAAGTACGCCGCGCTCGACCGCCTCTACCGCGGGCTCCAGCTGATGGTGGTCTTCGCGGTGGTCATGCTGCTGATCGGCACGGGTTTCATCTTCCACAGCAAGGGAGAACGGCTCCGGCTCAAGAAGAACGCCCTGCTGGGTGGCATGGTGCCCGGCATGGGAGCAAAGAATGCGCAGAGCAGCGTCTTCCCCGCGCCTCAGCGGATTGCGGACTTCGGCGTGAAGGAGCCGTCAGGGGTGGCCTTCCACCCTGGCCTCGGCCGCATCTTCGCGATTGGCGACGAGGGCAGCCTGGCCGAGCTCGATGCCGACGGCAAGCGGATCGATTCCCGGAGCTTCGGCGGAAACCTGGAGGACGTCGCGGTACACACGCCGACCGGCGACCTGGTGCTCCTCTCGGAGCTGGAATCGGAGCTGATCCTGTACGACCCGAAGACCCGGCGGGAGAAGAAGCGGTGGCGGATGGACGCCGCGGCGGTCCTGGGGCAGGCGCCGCAGGAGCAGAACCAGGGGTTCGAGGGCCTGGCCTTCAGGCCGGAGCGCGGCCGTCCGGGCGGGGGCGTGTTCTACCTCGCGCACCAGCGGACGCCCGCCGTGATCGTCGGGCTCTCCTTCGATCCCGCCGGCGCGGGCGGGAACCTGGGCGCCTCCGCCGTGGTATCTCGCTGGCAGCTGACCGACTACGAGGACCTCACCGCGGTCACGTACGCCGCCGCCATCGACCGGGTCCTGGTCCTCACGGACAAGTCCGACCTCATCCTGGTCCTGGCCAAGGACGGCAGCGTCGAAGCCGAGGTCCCGGTGCCCGGCGTCCAGCAGGAGGGATTGGCGGTGGACGCCAAGGGCGACATCTGGGTGGCGGACGACAAGGACAAGTCGCTGCTGCGGCTGCCCGGAGGGCTGCGCGCGCTGGAAGACCACATGAAGGGCGGCGGCGCCTCCCCCCGGGCCTGATCAGTCCTCGTCCCCCCTCACCGCGGCTCGCTGGCGTTTCAGCGAGGCCGCGCGGCGCTTGCGCGCCAGCCGTTCCTCCCGGGACTTCCTGCTGACACGCGTGGGCCGGCGCTCGCGCGGCGCCTCCAGCGCCCGCGCGACCACGTCCTTGACCTTCGCGCGCGCGTCCTCCAGGTTCCGGCGCTGGTCCCGCGTTCTCTGGCTGGTCACGACCAGCCGGCCTTCGCGGTCGCGGCGGCCGGAGCAGAGGACGAGCAGGCGGGCCCGGGCCTCGGGCGTGAGGCCCTCGATGCGGTCGAGGTCCACGCGCAGCTCGACCTTGGAGGCCACCTTGTTGACGTTCTGCCCGCCCGGTCCCGTGGACCGCGTGGCGCGGAAGGTGAGGGCGGAAGCGGGCACGGTGACCCCGGCGAAGACCGGGATGGGCTCGGCCACGGCCGGCTATCCCTCGACGGGCACGCTGAAGTCCGGCTCGTCGGCCTCGCCCGCCTGCTCGGCGGCCAGGGCCTCGAGGCGCCGCGCCGCGCGGTACGCCTGCAGGCCGTCGGCCAGGATGCCCACGGCGGCCTCGAGGTGCCGCTGCTCCAGCACATAGGCGATCCGGACCTCGTTCTGGCCGAGGCCGGGCGTGGCGTAGAAGCCCTGCGCGGGCGCCAGCATGACCGTGGCCCCGCCGCGCTCGTAGTCCGTCAGCATCCAACGCGTGAAGTCCTCGCTGTCCCGCACGGGCAGGCGCGCGATGAAGTAGAAGGCGCCCTCGGGCTTGCGCAGGAACACGCCCGGCACCGCGGTCAGCCCGGAGAACAGGATGTCGCGGCGCTTCTGGTACTCGTCCACCACCGCCGCCGTGTACTCCGGCCCCAGCTCGCGCGCGCCGACGGCCACCATCTGCGCCAGCCCGGGCGGGGAGAGGCGGCCCTGGGCCATGCGCAGGCAGGCCTGGTTCACCTCGCGGTTGCGCGTCACCAGGCAGCCCAGCCTGATGCCGCAGGCGCTGTAGCGTTTGGAGAGGCTGTCCACCACGATCACGAAGTCGTCGCCGCCGGCCAGCGTCAGCGCGCTCGTGGCCGTCCCCCCGTCGTAGACGAACTCCCGGTAGACCTCGTCCGCGATGAGGAAAAGTCCGTGGTCGCGGCAGAACCCCGCCACCGCCTCCAGCTCCTCCGGGGTGTACACGGTGCCCGTCGGGTTGTTCGGGTTGCACAGGATGACGGCGCGCGTCCGCGGCGTGACCGCGCGCTCCCACGCCGTGCGTGGCGGGAGGTGGAAGCCTTCGTCGCCCCGGCTCGTCAGGGGGACGAGGCGGACGCCGGCCATCGTCGCGAAGGCGGTGTAGTTCGTGTAGAACGGCTCCACCACCAGGACGTCGTCGCCTTCGTTGGCGCAGGCGAGCAGCGCGAACAGGATGGCCTCGCTGCCGCCGGTGGTGGCGATCACGTCCTTGAGCGCGAGACGGATGCCCAGGCGGCCGTAATACTCGAGGAGCGTGGCCAGGTACTCGGGCGTTCCGCCGGATGGCGAATAGGCGAGGACCTTGTCGCGGCAGGTCCGGAGCCGCTCCATCATCGGGGCCGGGGTCTCGATGTCGGGCTGGCCGATGTTGAGGTGGTGGACGTGGACGCCCCGCCGTTTCGCGTCTTCGGCCAGGGGCATCAGCTTGCGGATGGGCGAGGCCGGCATCTGACGGGCGCGGCTCGAGATCTGCGGCGTCATGACCCATTGTATCCCGCGGGTCGTGGGCGCATTGACCGTCCGGCGCCGCGCGCCTAAGATCGCGACCGTATGGCGCATGCCCTCCAGCGCCTTACGCTTCCGGCCGAGACGGCGGGAGCGCTCGCGTGAACTGCGCCCGCTGCGGCGCCCTGCTGCCGAGCGCCGACGTGCCCTGCCCGTTCTGTCCCGACTCTCTCGCTTCCGCGACGCAGAGCAGCCTGGACGACCCGACCGGCTCCACGCGCGAGCGCACGAACTCGCGCGTCTCGTTCGCTCCCGGCCAGGGCTTCGGGGATCGCTACACGATCGTCGAGGAGATCGGGGCCGGCGGCATGGGCCAGGTCTACAAGGCGCTGGACCGCAAGCTCGGCAAGCCCGTGGCCCTGAAGCTGATCCGCCCGCACGTGGCCGCGCGCGCGGGAGCGCCGCAGAGGTTCCGTCGCGAGCTGGCCCTCGCCCGCGAGGTCACCCATCCCAACGTCTGCCGCGTCCACGACCTCGGCGAGATCGATGGCGTCCTCTACATCAGCATGGAGTACGTCGAGGGCCAGACGCTGGATCGCCTGGTCCATTCCGTCGGCCACCTCTCGCCGCGCCAGGCCATCACCCTCGGCCGGCAGATCTGCGCCGGCCTGGAGGCCGTGCACGAGAGATCGATCGTCCACCGCGACCTGAAGCCGGGGAACATCATGATCGGGCGCAACGGGCAGGCGCTGGTCATGGACTTCGGCATGGCCTACCAGCACGGGGACCAGCGCCTGACCGACGCCGGCGTGGTGCTCGGAACCATGGCCTACCTCTCCCCGGAGCAGGCGCGGGGCCAGCCCACCGACCCGCGGTCGGGCGTCTACGCCGTGGGCCTGATGCTGTACGAGATGGTCACCGGCCGCCGCCCGCCCGGCGACGGGATCGCGCTGCCCCTGGCCCTGCGCGAGCCCGGCGAACGGTGCCCGCCGCCCAGCCGGTTCGCGCCCGAGGTCCACGCCGCATTCGATGCGATCGTCATGCGCTGCCTGGAGCGCGAACCCGCACGCCGCTACGCGTCGGCCCGCGACCTGGAGCAGGCCCTCGCGCAGGCGGGCACGGCGCTGTCCTCGGGATCCGCACCGCTGCCGCTGGCGCGACGCTCGCGCTCCTGGACGGCGCTGGCCGCCGCGGGGGTCGCTGTCCTGGCCGGAGCGGCCGTCATGGTCCAGCGTCCGTGGGCCCGCGCGACCGCGCCTACGGGGCCCCGGACCGTGGCCGTGCTGCCGCTGGCCTACGACGGGCCGCCCGAGAAGGCGTACCTCAAGGACGTCCTCGCGCTGGTGATGGCGGAAGGCCTCCGCGGCTCGAGGCGGCTGCAGGTCGCGCCCTTCGCGTCCAGCCGGACGTTCGCCGCGGACGACGACGCCCGCCTGGTCGCCCGCCAGCTCGGCGTGCAGGTGGTAGTGCAGGGGCGCGTCGGCGTCCGGGGAGGACGCTATGACGTCGCCCTGCGCACCACGGCCGACGACGGACGGGTGCTCTGGAGCCGGACCGCCGAGGGCGACATGGCCGGTGTCCTGCCCCGCGCCGACCAGCTATCCGCGGAGATGGCCGGCGCCCTGGGCGGAGAGGGGACGGCACCCCGCGCCACCCGGCCCGCCCAGGCCCTCGAGGATTACCTGGCCGGCCGCGCGCTCCTCGAAGGCTGGGACGTGGACCGCAACTACGCCCGCGCGGAGGAGGCCTTCCGCAAGGCGATCGCCGCCGACCCGACCTTCGCCGAGGCCCACGCCATGCTGGCCATGGCCCTCTGGAAGCACTATCGCGAGACGCGCGAGGCGGAGCGCGCGCGCGAGGCCCTCGAGTCGGCGCAGCGCGCCGTCTCTCTGGCGCCCGCTTTGCCGGAGGCCCACCTCGCCTTGGGCATCGTGGAGCTGGGCCGCGGGCAGTCGGCGGAGGCGGCCGCGTCCTTCCAGAAGGCCCAGGACCTCGCGCCCGCCGACGACGCCGTGTGCCGGCGCATCGCGGACGCCTATGGTGCTCTGGGCCGCGACGCCGAGGCCGACGCGATGTACCGCCGCGCCACGGACCTGCGCCCCGGCTACTGGGAGAACTACAACAGCGCGGGGACCTTCGCGCTGGCCCGGGGACGGCTGGACGCGGCCAGGAGCGCCTTCCAGCGGGTGATCGAGCTGCGGCCGGACAGCGACATCGGCTACACGAACCTCGCGGTAGCGCACATCCTCGGCGGGACCCTGGGCGAAGCGGAGCCATTGCTGGTCGCGGCCCTGCGGATCAAACCGGGGGCCGCCGTCCACAACAACCTCGGCTTCGTCTATTACTCGACCGGGCGCTACGACGAGGCGGCGCGGGAGTTCAGGGCGGCCGTCGAGGAACTGGAGAACGCCAACCGCTGGGGCAGCCTGGGCGACGCGTACCGGCAGCTGCGGCGGCCCGCGGAGGCCCGACAGGCCTACGCCCGGGCCATCGAGCTCGCGACGGCGCAGCTGCAGGTCAATCCGCGGGACGGCCAGGAGCGGGCCGCGCTGGCCATGTGGCTCGCCGGGGCCGGCCGCTGCGGCGAGTCCCGCAAAGAGACGGAGCTCGCCACCCTCGACGGCGCTGCCAACCCGACGGTCCACTACTACGCGGCTGTCGCTTCTTCCGTTTGCGGCGACCGGGCGGGGGCCGTGCGCCACGCCCTGCGGGCGGTAGAGGGCGGCGTGGTGGCCGACGTGAAGACCAACCCCGACCTGCGTCCGGTCCTGGCGGACCCCGCCTTGCGCAAGGCGCTCCGAGGGTGAAGCGCGGCTAGTTCCGGATGCAGACGGCGGGGTCTTTTGTCTTGGGCACCCCGTTGACCGTATAGGTCACGCTGTATTTCCAAAACCCGGTCTTTTCTGCGGCATTGGAATCGATGGGGCGGTTGTCTCCCTTTCCGCGCACGTACCAGCCTTGATCCTTGTGATGCGGATTCCCGGGGTCCTTCTTGAACGGCCCTTTGTTCTTGACGAACTTGATCTCCACCTCTCCCTTCTCCATCTCGGAGTCGATGTTCCATTTCAGCACCCGACCGTTCGCCAGGGACACGGTGTCGGGGTTGGCCTCCGGTGTTCCACTCTTGTCGAGCGAGATCGTGACGCTCGCCGTGCCCATGGCTGGCGGCATGCCCGATAGAAACTGCCGTGAGAACAGGCGTTGCCCAATGAGGACGGCGGCGACACCGAGGACGAACCCGACCAGGACCGCGGCGGTCGTATCCATGGCAGCCTCCTTGGTGGATGGCACCGTATAGGCCATCCAGCGCAGGGACACAAGGGGAAAAATGAACTACAGCGCGCGGATGGCGTCCACGGGGGCGAGTCGCGAGGCCCGCAGGGCGGGTTAGACACCGGGCGAATCTGACGGTACCTTCGCCCCCTGCTTCCCGATCCTGCCCTGCAAAGGCCCTGCGGAGCTGAGCGCTACTCAGTCCCGGACGCAGACCGCGGGATCCAGCTGATCCGCGTATGTTCCGTCTGTCAGCTTCCACTTCACGGTGTACTTCCATCGACCGCGCCTTAATGCCTTGTTGGACGACAATCGGCCTTGCCCCTTGTGCACGTACTGACCCTCAGCCGGGTTGTTGATGTTGTTGAGGAACTGGAACGGCCCCGCGATCGCGGTCCCGTTGTCATCCACGAACTGGATGTTCACCTCCCCGTCGTTGACGATGTCCCAGGTCAGCGACCGGCCCTCCGCCAGGCATACAGGATCCGGGTCGGGCACGATCTTCTTGTCCCTGACCGACAGCTTGACCAGCGCATCGCAGATCGGTGAGGGCAAGTCCGAGGGCGCCATCTTGTACTTGCCGCGGTCGGGCTTGGGAACGATCGAGAAGTACTGTCCCGCGACGACACCTAGGATCCAGATGACGATGCCCGCGAGAATCGCGGTCGCCGTCTCGGCCTTCATCCCAGCCTCCTTAAGTGGATGGCACCGTATAGGCCATCCGGCCGGAGGACTCAAGCAAAAAGATCGGAAGCGGCTCGAGCGTCGGTGGCGACGAGGGGGACGGCTCTCCACGGGGCCCGGCATCGCTTGCCGAGGCCCGAAAGGCCCCGAAAGGCACCCGAAGGTGGCTCCTCGAGAGCCACCTTAAGAAACTTTAAGGAATCCCAGGCCCGCTTCAAAGGACATGCGACGTGGCCACGGCTAACGTCTACCCCCGGACTCGGAGTTTTTCCAGGAGGAGAGCATGGACCACTCGCACGAGCCGGAGTCGGCCGCCCACCGGGGGCGCGAAGGCGTCGACCTGACGCGGCGGCACATCAGCGGGCTGGCTGCCTGGGCGCTGTTGGGTGGCGCCACGGTCACCCTCGGCTGTTCTTCCGGCGGCGGCAGCTCGCCTTCGGCACCATCGGCTGGCGTTCCGCCCGCGCCCGCGCCCGTGCCCGGCTGTCCCTCGGACGCAACCTGCGGCCTGGTCTCCGTCGATCCCGATCACCGCGCGGTGATCACGGCCGCGCAGCTGGCGGACGGTGGAGCGCTGATGCTCGACATCCAGGGGTTAGCCGGCCATAACCACACGGTGGCCCTGAGCGCGGAAGACGTGGCGGCCATCCGGGCCAGGACGCGGATGGAGAAGCTCTCGTCGATCACCCTCGGACACCAGCACACCGTGATCTTCAACGCCTGAGGGCCGGCCTAGCGCCCGGTCAGGAGCACGACGTTGGCGCTGATGGCCCCGCGGGTCATGGCAAGTGTCCGTCCCGCGCGCGACCAGGCGAACTGGAAGATGCGGTCCCGGTCGAAACGCGTCACCTGGACGGGCGGGCCGCCGTGGAGGGGCAAGCGCCAGATGTTGGTGGTCCCACGCTCCGTCACGGGGTAGTGGATGCCGGTGACGTCGGCAGTCCACGCTGCGGGGTCCGGGATGGCGCCCAGCTCCCGCCACCGTTCCCGGCGGTCGATCGGCACGGCGGCCACGCGCCACCCGCGGGCTGCCACGTGCACGAAGGAGCCGAGCAGCGAGCGGCCGTCGGCCGACACGGCGTGGAACTGGAACGCCGGCGGCAGCTCGCCGTCACGCAGGAGCGGGACCGGCGTCCCGCCCCCGGTCGGGATCTTCCAGGTCCCAGGCGGGGCGCCGCCGGAGTACACGATCTCCCCACCGCCAGGAAGGAAGGCGGCCCGGACCACCGCAGCGCCGCGCGTCAGCCTTTGGAGGTCTGCGCCGTCGGCATCCATCCGCCAGAGGTCCGACGACCCGGCGCGATCGGACAGGAAGAGAACGATCCGGCCGTCGGGGGAGACGACGGGGAGGGTCTCTGCGGCCGGGTCCGACGTCAGCTGCCGGCGCTGCGTGCCGTCGGCCTCCGACGTCCAGATGTCCCAGTTCCCCCCGGCCAATGACGCGAAGAGCAGCCTGCCGTCCGGTGTCCAGGCTATGCCACCCTCGCCGTCGCGGGCGGTGACCGCGCTGCTGATCGCCCGGGCCTTGCGCGCGTCGCCGCCGTCGGCGATCCACAACGTGGACCGAGGGTCCCGCTGAAGGCTCACCAGGGAGTCCGCGGCGCGGGCCACGCTGACGCCGTAGTAGTCGCTCAGGTCGTTGGTCAGACGGCGGGCGCCGCCCGCCGGGAAGGGCAACAGCCAGAGCTGCCCACCCGCGGATCGCCCGCGTCCCTGACCCGCGGGCGCCGCGTCCACCACCACGCCGCCCTGATCGGGCAGCCATCCCAGGAACCCGATGCGCTGGAAGATCTGATCGCCGAACGGGCGCTCGGCCCCGCTCGAGCTGTCGACCAGCACCAGGCGGTCCCGACCCGGCGCGGTCATGGCCACGACGGGTACGGCGATGGTCCGGCCGTCGGGGGACCAGGCGATCCCGCTCAGGCCGTACGGGTCAGGCTGTGCGCGGCAGGCGAGCCGGCGCTCGCGGGAGCCGTCGGTGTTGGCCACCACCAGGCACGTCTCGCGCACCTGCGGGTAGCCCCGCACGAACGCGAACCGTGAAGCGTCCGGAGAAAAGCTGATGGAGGTGTCCACGTCATCGATTACCTGCGCTGGCGTACCTCCCAGCATCGGCACGCGAAAGAGAGCCGCGCTGCGGGCCTGCCGCTCCACCGTGCTGTAGAAGATCGACTGACCGTCGGGGGAGAAGGTCAGACCGTCGTAGCGGACCTCCGCAGGGGGGACGACCTGGACGCCGCTCGGCGCCAGGAGCTGTCGCACCTGCAGGCCCTGCCGTCCGCCCTCCACCGCCACGTGGACCACGTACTTCCCGTCGGGGGAGATCGCCGCGAGCCCCGCCTCGCCTGTGTGGGTCAACCCCGCGAACTCCACGGAGCTGAACCGCGCGGAGTGCCCGGCTCCGGTCGGCTCCAACGCATCGCCTCCGCGCCGCGCCGGGAAGCCCACCGCCACGGCAACCACCAGTCCCACCGCGACGGAGGCCAGGAGGACGCTGCGTCTTCCGGTGCTCGCGACCGGCCGGGGAGGGGCCGCGCGGCCAGGCTCGAAATCCGCGCTCGATCCGGTGACGCGAGCGACGAACTCATAGCCGACACCGGGGACGGTCCGGATGTATTCGTGCTGCGACGGGCTCTCGCCGAGCGCCTTCCGCAGGACCGACACGTTCACGGCGAGGTTGCCCTCCTCGACGAAGCTGTCCGGCCACAGCCTCCGCATCAGCTGTTCCTTTTCGACGACCCGCCCCGCGCCCTCGACCAGGACGACCAGCAGCTCCAGGGGTTTCGGCGTCAGGGCGATCGGGAGGCCGTCCCGCGACAGCACGCGCTTGCGGGGATCCAGGCGGAAGGGGCCGAACTCGTAGATGGATGGCGAGTCGTCCATAAGCCCGATGGCAGGGAATTCTAAGACGGCGGCGGGGACGGGTGGTCGGGCTAGAGCGAGCGGATGGCGTCCACCGGGGTCAGGCGGGAAGCCCGCAGGGCGGGATAGACGCCGGCGGTCAGGCCGATGGTGACGGCGAAGGCGGCCTCGAGCAGCAGCGCGACGGGGGAAATGGCCAGGCCGTCGGGGAAGGCCTGGCCGGCCAGGAGGGTGATACCGACGCCCAGGGCCGTGCCGGCCAGGCCGCCCACTACGGAAAGGGACACGGACTCGATCAGGAACTGCCCGAAGATGGCCCCGTCGGTGGCGCCGATGGACTTGCGCAGGCCGATCTCGTAGACGCGCTCGCTGATCGAGATCTGCATGACCGAGAAGATCCCGATCCCGCCCACGAGCAGGGAGATCCCAGCGATGGAGGCCAGCACCACCGTCCAGTTGGCGATGAGGGTGTCCACCTCGCCCCGGATGCGCACCATCTCCTCGCCGATGTTCTCGACCTTGAAGTCGGAAATGCCGCGGTGGCTGCGGCGCAGCAGGGCCTCGGCCTCCTTCTGGCCGTCGGCCAGCTTCCTGGGATCCGCGACCTTGAAGACGTAGGCCTGGACCTCGTCCGTGCCCGTGAAGCGCTTCTGCAGGGTCGTGATGGGCACGTACACCTTCATGTTGTCCCGCGTCATCTCGTCGTCGTTCACCTGGTGGTTCCCCAGCGCGCGGATCACGCCCACGACCTTGAAACGGATGCCGCGGATCAGGATCTCGCGCCCGAGGGCCTCCTCGTTGCCGAAGGCCTGCTCCTTGAGCGTCTTCCCGATCACGGCCACCGGGGCCCGGGTCTCCACGTCGTGGTCGACCAGGAAGCGGCCTGTCTCGGCCCCGCGGTTGCGGACCGCGCCGTAGGCGGGGGTGATGCCTTCCACGTTCAACCGGAGGTCGCGGCCGTTGATGCGCGCCACCTCCGTGCTGGACACCACCGGCGCCGCGCCGTCCAGCAGCTCGCGGCCCGCCTCCAGCACCGCCAGGTCGTTCGTGCGCAGGCCGCGCGAGTACCCCTGCTTCTTCTTCTCCAGGCGGTCCTGCGGCGGCCGCTGCGAGACGAACATGACGCCGTCGAAGCCCAGGTCGTCGAAGCCCTGGCGCACGCCCTCGGCCGCTCCGCCGATGACGGAGATCATGACCACGAGCGAGGTGGTCCCCAGGATGATCCCGACGAGGGTCAGCAGCGAGCGCAGCTTGTGGCTGAGGATCTCGCTGGCCGAGGTGCGGACGGATTCCCCGAGGTTCATTCGTACCTCAGGGCCTGGATGGGGTTGAGCCGCGCGGCCTTCACGGCCGGGTAGAAGCCGAAGAAGATCCCCACGACCACCGAGAAGGAGAGCCCGGCCAGGATCATGGTCGGGGAGAGCACCACCGGCTGCTGGATGAGATGGCTGATGGCCCGGGTGAAGCCCGCGCCCAGCATGACCCCCAGCACGCCGCCGATGAGCGTCACCACCACGCTCTCCACCAGGAACTGGGCCATGATGTTGAGGCCCGTGGCCCCCAGGGCCTTGCGGGTACCCACCTCGCGCACCCGCTCGTTGAACGAAGCCAGCAGGATGTTCATGATCACGATCCCGCCCACCAGCAGCGAGATGGCGCCGCAGACCATGAAGGTGACGTCGTAGATCTTCCCCTGCTGCTCCATCTGCTCCATGCGGGCCTTGCGGTTCACGATCTCCACGTCGTCCACGCCGCCGTGGGTCCGCCGCAGGATGGTGGCCACCTCCTCCATGGCCTTGTCCATGTCCTTCACGTCACGGACCTGGACGTTCATGTAGGCGATCTTCTGGCCGGCGCGGTCGCCCGACATCCGGTTGAGCATGGTGGTGGCGGGCACGAAGACGAACTTGTTCATCCACTCCAGGGCGTTGCCGTCGGCCTCGTTGAAGTAGAACTCCTTCTTCTGCATGACGCCGACCACGGTGTAGGTGCGCCCCGCGATGGAAAGCGTCTGGCCGACGGCGGGGCGGGCCCCGAAGATCTCCTCGCGACGCTGCGAGCCCAGGACTACGACCTTGGCGCTGTCCGAGAGGTCCTCGGCGGTCAGGAACCGGCCCTCGGCCGGATGGAAGTCGTACATGTGCTCGTAGGCGAAGGTGGCCCCGGAGATCTCCAGGGTCTTCTCGTACCCGTGCCCCTTCACCAGCTCGTTCCGCTGAACGGTGGGCTCCACGAGCTCGATCGTCTTCGCCTCGCGGGCCAGGACCACCGCGTCGTCGTAGGTCAGGCCCCGGGAGCTCTTCTGCGCGGCGGTCTGGACGACGTCCCGGACCTCCTTGTCCCGGACGAGCATCTTGCGCACGCCGCCCGTCTGGTCGAAGAAGGCCATGACCTGCTGGCGGCCGCCGTCGATCAACCCGAAGGTGGCCACCACCGAGCCCACGCCCAGGACGATCCCCACCAGCTGCAGGACGCTGCGCGTGCGGTGGCTGTTCATGTCCACCACGCCGTCGATGACGGACTCCCAGAGGGAGGCCAGGAGACGCTTCATCCGGCGCTCAGGAGTTGAGGCGGTCTTCCTCGATCCGCCCGTCCACGATATGTACGACCCGCTGGCACTGGTCGGCGATCTTGGGATCGTGGGTGACGATCACTATCGTCTCGCCCCTGGCGTGCATCTCGTGGAAGATGCGCAGGATCTCCAGGCCGGTCTTGCTGTCGAGGTTGCCCGTCGGCTCGTCGGCCAGGATGAGCGACGGGCGGTTCACGATGGCGCGCGCGATGGCCGCGCGCTGGCGCTGTCCGCCGGACAGCTCCGCGGGGCGGTGCTTGACCCGGTCTCCCAGGCCCACGCGGTGCAACGCCTCCTGCGCCCGCTCCTTCCGCTCGCCACCGGCCATGCCCGCGTAGAGGAGGGGCAGCTCGACGTTGCGCAGCAGCGAGGCCTTGGGCAGCAGGTTGAAGGTCTGGAACACGAAACCGATCTTCCTGTTGCGGACCCCGGCGAGCTGGAAGCCGGACATCGAGGAGACGTCCTGCCCCTCGAGCCGGTAGGTCCCGGTGGTGGGGCCGTCCAGGCAGCCCAGGATGTGCATCAGCGTGGACTTGCCCGACCCGGAGGGGCCGACGATGGCGGTCATCTGCCCCTTCTCGACCGTGAGATCGATGCCGCGCAGGGCCTGCACGGCCAGCTCGCCGGCGTCGTAGGTCTTGGTGACCTCCGTGAGCCGGATCAGGTCGCTGGCCGTGGCGCTCGCGGCCCGCGCGGGAGCCGCCCGCACGCCATCTTCGATCTCCACGGCCCCCAGCGTCAGGACGACGCCCGCCAGGGCCGGATCAGTCATTGTCCTTCTTCTCGCGAGGCTTGGTGGGGTCCTCCACCGCCACCTCGTCGCCGGCCTTCAGGCCCGCCACCACCTCGACCTTGTCGAAGCTGCTGAGGCCCGTCTCCACCGTCCGGACCTCGAAGGCCTCCTTCCACTTGTCCTTCTCGTCGAGCTTGGCCGCCGGGTCGTCCTTCTTGCTCCCCGCGAAGACCCGGCTCAGGAAGCCCGGAGATTCCGCGGCCTGCGGCGCCCCCGCCTTCTTGACGTAGACGAGCTCGGCGTCGTCCTTGCGGAACAGGGCCTCGACGGGAACGGTGAGGACCTTGTCCTTGCGCTCGCCCATGACGTCCACGTTCGCCGTCATCCCCGTGCGCAGCTCGGCGCCCTGGCGGTCGATCGCGATCTCCACGTCGAAGACCTTGACCTTCTCCTCGAGGCGGGCGGCCGGCGCGATGCGCTTGATGATCCCCGCGAAGCGGACCTTGGGATAGGCGTCGAGGGAGACCTTGACCGGCTGCTCGAGCCGCACCTTGCCGATGTCCACCTCGTTGACGCCGGCCTTGATGATCATGGTGCCGATGTCGGCCACGGTCATGAGCACGGTGCCGGCGTTGAAGGAGGACACGCCGGAGGTGACGGTGTCGCCCGGCTCCACGTTGCGGCGGATGACCACGCCGTCCATCGGCGCGGTGACGTTGAGGCGCTGGCGGGCGTCGGCCGCGGCGATGGGCACGCCGCTGTCCTGGACGATCCGGTACTTCTCGACCGCCGCCTGATGCGCGGCCCGGGCGGCCCGGTAGCGGGTCTCGCTCTCCAGGTTGTCCTTCTGCGAGAGCAGGCCCTGGGTCAGCAGGCCCTGGTCCCGCTCGTGATTGGCCTTCGCCTCGTCCAGCGTGATGGCCGCCTCGTGGACCGCGTTCTTGACCTGGGACAGGTCCCGCGCCTGGTTCACGTCCGGCTCCACGCGGGCCAGGACCTGGCCGCGCTGGACCCGGTCCCCCTCCCGCACCAGCAGCTCCACGACCTTGCCCGAGAGGACGGACTTGACGTCGACCTTGACCTGGGGCTCGACCGAGCCCACCTCGGTCACGCGGACCTGGACGGATCCCGTTTCCGCCTTGGCCGTCTTGACCTTGTCCTTGTCGTCCTTCTCGGGGGCCTTGGGCCGCGCCGCCGCCAGCCCCGCCGCCAGGAGGATCGCCCCTCCGGCGATCCACCACCGCCGCACACGCCTGCCGTTCCCCTTCGCCATTGCGCTCCTCTGCCGATTCCGTTCTTTGACCCCCCACCCCACCCTCCCCACGTAGGGGGAGGGAGTTGCTATTGGGAGATCGGCTCCGCGCTTCCTGTGAAGCGACGCTATCTTCGGTAGATACGCCCCCGGCGGGCGCCGGGTTCCCGGGAATTCCTAGGGGCCGACCACCTTCACCTCGGCCGTGGACCCGGCGTGCCGCTCGCCGGCGGCGGGCTCGACCCGTCCTCCGAGGCAGGATCCGAGGAAGGCCTCGGCCCGGGCGTTGAAGTCGAGCCGGTTCTCCGGCCGGGCGAAGCCGTGGCCCTCGTCGCTGTAGACCACGTAGGTGACCTTGCCGCCGTTCTTCTCGATGGCGGAGACGATCTGCTCGGACTCCGCCTTGTTCACGCGCGGGTCGTTGGCGCCCTGGCCGATGAGCAGCGGCGCCTTGATCCGGTCGGCCTTGAAGAGCGGAGAGGCGTTCTTGATCAGATCGGCGTCCTTGGGGTCGTCCACGTTGCCCATGCGCACGTCGAAGGTGGCGCGCAGCGGCTTCCAGTAGGGCGGGATGGCGTCGACCAGCGTCTTGAGGTTCGATGGGCCGACGATGTCCACCGCGCAGGCGAACGTGTCGGGGGTGAAGGTGACGCCCGCCAGCGCCGCGTAGCCACCGTAGGATCCTCCGTAGACGGCGACCTTCTTCGGGTCGGCGATGCCCTCGCGCACCGCCCACTCCACCGCGTCGATGAGGTCGTCGTGCATCTTCAAGCCCCATTGCCTGTTCCCGGCGTTGAGGAACTTCTTGCCGTAGCCGGTGGAGCCGCGGTAGTTGACCTGGAGCACCGCGTAGCCGCGGTTGGCGAACCACTGACCGGTGGAGCTGTAACCCCACGCGTCGCGCGACCAGGGCCCGCCGTGGACATAGAGGACCAGGGGCAAGCCCCGGGGCGCGACCCCGGCCGGGAGCGTCAGGTAGGAGTTGAGCTTCATACCGTCCCGGCTGGTGATGACGACGGGCTTCATCTCCGCCAGCTGCAGGCCCTCCAGCTTCGGCTGGTGGACGAAGAGGAAGGTGCCCTTCTTCGCCGCGCGGTCCCAGGAGTAATAGCGGATCGGCCCGCGGTCGGAGGTGAAGGCCACCAGCCAGTGGGCGTCGGCGCTGTCGCGGTTCACGAGCGAGAAGTCGCCGTCGCTGAGCTTCGCGATGGCCTCGAAGTCCGCCTTCACCGAGGGGTCCACCACCGTCCACGAGCTGCGGCCCGGGGCGAAGGCCACGGCCTCTACCACGTGGCGTCGGGGATGGATGATGACGGTGCCCGCGTCCACCTCGGGCGACGAGGCCAGGACCTTCTCCGCGCCGCTGGCGATGTTGCGCTCGACGACGCGGGCGGTGTCGTTGCCGATCGATGACGTCAGGATGGCCGAGCGGCCGTCGGCGGTGAACTCCTCGAAGCCGAGTATCTCCTCGGGCCCCACCTTGATCCAGCTCTTCCAGGGCGACCTCTCCGTCTCCCGGATGCGGATCTCGGTCCCGCCGTCGGGGGTCGCCACCTGCGCCGCGCGGACGGCCAGCCGGGCATCGGCGCCCCAGCCCACGACGTCGCCCGGGTTCTCGGTGTCGAGGACGATGGCGCCGGTCATGATGTCGAGCCGGTGGACGTCGAAGGCCTTCCGGTCCCGCAGGTTCAGCGAGACGAGGATCTCGTTGGGGAAGGCGGGGTCGGTGGCGACGATGTCGGCGCGCACACCCTGGAAGGGGGTGTAGTCGCGGACGTTGCCGCTCGAGAGGTCTGCGCCGTAGGCATGCCAGTTCTCGTCACCGTCGGTGTCCTGGAGGTAGATGATCGTCTTGTTGTCCTCGGCCCAGAAGTAGCGGCGGATCCCGCGCTTCTTGTCCGCGGTCACCACCTTGTCGTCCGTCGCCCCGATGGTCTTGACCCAGACCTGGAGCACGTTCTTGTCGTTGGGGGCGATCCAGGCCAGCCGCTTCCCGTCGGGCGAGATCTGGGGCGATACCCTCTCGGGGTTCCCGAACAGGACCTCGCGCGGGATGATCGGCGGCGCGTCCGCGCGCAGCGCGGGCACAGGTGCCAGGCCGAGGGTGAAGACGGCGATGGCCCCGAGCTTCCGGCGAGGGTATCTCGACATCGGTCAAAACCTCCAGGAGAAGGAACGCAACCTTATTTATACGTCGATCTCAGCTCGAAGTTCCCCACCCGCAACGCCCCTGGAACGCGCTTGAAGGGTCGCGCCGGTGGGCGCATACTGCCGACACGACCCGCCCAGGCGGCCCCGCGTGCTCGGAGTCCGAGACGCGGATGAAGGATTGGAGCGCGCCATGAAGGGTCTCTGGATCGTCCTCACCATCGGCATCTGCGCGGTCGCGCGTGCCGCATCCGCTCAACACGAACAGCCGTCGCACGACGACCGATCGTCGGGCGACGTCGGCCATGGCGATGCGGGCCACAGCGACTCCGGGAACGCCGACGTGGGCGGCCATGACTCGCCGAGCGACTCGTCTCCCTCGTCCGGTGGCGACAGTGGGCAGCACGGTTCGGACAACTCGTCCGGATCCTCCGATTCGTCACCGTCCTGGTCCGGTGGCGGCGAGACGCGCTACTCGGACGATTCCGGACCTCCGCCTGAGGCGCGCCCGCGAGACCCTGACTCGGTGGAACCGCCGCCGACCGACGCTCAGGAGCGGCACCCACGGCCACAAGTCGTACCCGACAGCCTATTCCCGAACCCGCCAATGACGGAGGGCGGGATCTGGGACAGGGGCGACTACGGCGTGACCGACCCCAGGCGCGACTATTCGCCGTCCGACTACGACGACGACACCTATTCCCCGAATCCCTACCGCAAGCCGTTCGAGGGCAACATCGCCATACGGCTGCTCGTCAAACCGGATCAAGCGTCCGTGTACGTCGACGGGCGGTACGTCGGGATCGTGAAGCAGTTCCGGGGCAAGGGGACACTCTACCTGTCGCCGGGGTTTCACGTGATCAACCTCGTGCTCGAGGGTTACCGCACGGGGCGGGCCGATCTCGCGGTGCACGCCGGTGCCTCGGAAATCAAGGTGCGCGGCCAGCTGGAACGGATCGGGCCCGAATAGCACGGCCGCCGTTCCCCGACCCTCGAGCGAGCACCGGACCGACCGCTTACCGGCCCCGTAAGGACGTACGGTCCCGGTAAGGTCCTTCTCAAAGGCCGCGAGTGGTGCCCCTTGCGCGCTCGCGACTTACGCCGGCGCCGCATGGCATCGCGATTGCCATGCCTCCGGGAGCCCTATCCCAGGAGGTGTGCCTTGATGCTGAGCCATGCGAGGGGCCTGACCGCTGCCATGATACTGGCGGCGCCGGTGGCGGCGCGGGCGTCCTCTTTCCCCCATGAGGCGCAGCTCCTCGCGCCGGACGGAGCCGCCGCGGACAGCCTCGGCATCTCCGTGTCGGTCTTCGGCGACACCGCGGTGGTGGGCGCGTGGATGGACGACACCGCCGGCGGGGCCGATGCGGGCTCAGCCTACGTGTTCGTGCGTTCGGGTACGACCTGGACCTTCCAGCAGCAGCTGCTGGCCTCGGACGGCGCGGCCGGCGACAACTTCGGCCTCTCCGTCTCGGTGTCGGCGGACACGGTGGTGGTGGGCGCGCCCATGGACGACACGGCCGGAGGCGCGGATTCGGGCTCGGCGTACGTGTTCGTGCGCTCGGGCACGACCTGGACGCAGCAGCAGCAGCTCCTCCCCGGGGACCTGGAGGCGGGGCAGAGCTTCGGCTTCTCGGCCTCCGTCGACGGCGACACCGCCGTCGTGGGTGGACATCTGGACAACGTCGGTGGTGGGTTCGGCGTGGGCTCCGCCTACGCGTTCGTGCGCTCGGGCACCGTCTGGAGCCTGCAGCAGAAGCTCGTGGCGAACGACGGAACCACGGACGACCAGTTCGGGATCTCGGTATCGCTGTCGGGCGACAGCGTGGCGATCGGGGCCTTCTTCGAGGACGCGCCGTTCCTGAACGAGGGCTCGACCTACGTGTTCCTTCGAACGGGCACCACGTGGACCCTGCAGAAGAAGCTGATCGCCGACGATTCCGAGGTGAACGACCTGTTCGGCCTCTCGGTTTCGCTCTCCGGCGACACCCTCGCGGTGGGGGCGGTCTTCGCCGACACCGCGGCCGGCGTGGATTCGGGAGCGGCCTACGTGTTCGTGCGCTCCGGCGGGCTCTGGACGCAGCAACAGAAGCTCCTCGGCTCCGACACCGCCGCGGGCGACCTGTTCGGCGTCTCGGTGGCGGTTACAGGGGACAACACCGTCGTGGTGGGGGCGCAGGACCACGACACCGCGGCCGGCCAGAACGTGGGATCGGCCTATGTGTTCGGACGCTTCGGCACGGTGTGGAACGAGCACCGGAAGCTGCTGGCGCCGGTGGGCGCCGCGCTCGACAACTTCGGCGCCTCGGTCACCGTGGCGGGGGACACGGTCCTGGTCGGCGTGCCCTTTGCCGACAGCCCGGGCGCCGCCGACGCCGGCTCCGCCCACGTCTTCATCGGCGTCGTCCCCGTGGAGCTCCAGGCGTTCACCATCGAGTGACGGCCGGCCGCCGCTTCAGACGCAGGGCTCGTGGCCCGCCGCCGGGGCGCCGCTCGTGTCGCGGATCCGGAACACGACCGGCGTATCGCGTCGCTCGACGACGACGAGCAGCTGCGGGTAGGCGACGACGTCGATGCAGGGATCCAGCGAGGTGCGCCGGGTGGCCTCGATGGTCACCGTGCCGTCGCGGACCACGACCGCGTCCAGCGTGAAGGTGACGCAGGCCGAGCCGGTGCCGTCGAAACGGGCGGCCAGGACGGACCGGCCGAAGTCAACGGAGGGAGCGGCGCCACCCTCCGTATGATCGGCGTGGAAGCGCTCCCAGTCCGCCGAGTCGCGGAAGACCCGTTCCTGCGGTGCGTCCACGTGCAGACACGCCTGGAGGACGGAAGACGGCACGGGGCCGTCGCTGCCCTCCACGCATCCCCAGGCGAGCAGGGCCAGGGGCAGCAGCATCGCCGGCCAGCGAGGTCTCATGCCCCAGGCTACCAGACCCGCGTCTCGCCGACGTTCAACACCCAGGCCCGCTCTTCGCGGAGGCCCAGCCGGGCCGCCTCGGCCCGGAAACGGACGGGCGGCTCATCCAGCGGCTCGTCGGTGAGATCGAAGGTCCCGAAGTGCATGCCGACGATGCGCTTCGCGCCGGCCTCGATCGCGCCGCGCAGGGCCTCCTCGGGCGTGGCGTGCACGGGCTTCATCATGGCCTCGGGCAGGTAGGCCCCGATGGGCACGGCGGCCAGATCCGGCGGGCCGAGCCGCTCACCGATCTCGCGGAAGCCCGGGAAGTACGCGGTATCGCCCGCGAAGTAGAAGCGGCGCGTGTCTCCTTCGACGAGCCACCCCGACCAGAGCCGGCGGTTGCGGTCCGTGAGCGTGCGGCCCGAGAAGTGCCGCGCGGGGACGCAGTGGACGCGCAGCGGCCCAACCCTGGTGCCCTCCCACCAGGCGAGCTCCGTGGCCTCGACGCCCCAGCCCCGGAGCAGCGCGCCCATCCCCGTGGGGACGACGAAGCGGGCGCCGCGGGCGGAGAGGGCGCGGACGGAGTGGACGTCCGTATGGTCGTAGTGGTCGTGGGACAGGACGACGAAGTCCACCTTCGGGAGGTCGGACAACGGCACCCCGGGATCGACGAGACGCCGCGGCCCCGCGAAGGACAGGGGGCTGGCCCGCTCCGAGAAGATGGGGTCGGTCAGGAAGGTGGTCCCCTCCAGCCGGACCAGCATCGTGGCGTGGCCGATCCAGGTGACGCTCGGGTTGGCCAGGATCGCGGCCGGACCGAAAGGGACGCGCGGCGCGGCGCCGGGCCGCGGGAACCAGGAGGCCCACATCCGGCGGGCGAAGAAGGGGAGCGCCACTCCCAGCCCGCCGTGGAAGCGCGCGCCCTCGAGGGCGCTCTGCGGCGGCGTGCGCTCGGGGTCCGTCATCGCGCGGCGGCGCGGATCTTCAGCTCGACCGTCGTCCCCAGGCGCAGCGGCGCGGGCTCGTCGAAGGCCACCTTCACCGCGAGGATCCGCGTGTCCGTGGGCCGGCTGGGGTCCTGCGGCTTCAGCTTCCGCAGCGTCACCGAGTTGGCCACCTCCTCGACGCGGCCCTTCCAGGCCTGTCCCGGGTAGCCGTCGGCGGTGATCGACGCCGACGATCCCACCGACAGGGACCCGGCGTCGGCCTCGTCGGCCTCGGCGTCCACGCGCAGCCGGCCCAGGTCGGCCACCGTCACCACCGCGTCGCCCATCTCGACCGTCTCGCCGGCGTCCACATGCCGCGCCGTGACGGTACCGGAGAGCGGGGCCAGTATCCGCGACTTCCGGAGCTGCGCCTCGTAGCGCGCCGCCTCCGCCCGCGCCGCGACGATCCGCGCCTGCGCGCGCTCGAGGTCGCGGTCGGCCTCGTCGGCGTCGTGGGCGGAGATGATGCGCTCCGCGAGCAGCCGGCGGCGCCGATCGCGGTTGAGCTCCGCCAGCCGCACCTCGGCCTCCGCCTCGCTCACACGGCCCCGGGCCTCGGCCAGCGCGGCGCGCAGCTCCTCGGACTCGATCTCCCCCAGCATCTGCCCCTTCTGGACCCGGTCGCCTTCCTGAACGTCGAGCCGGACGAGGCGGCCGCCGCGCTCGGCGGAGACGCGCACCTCCGCGCCGGGGTACGTGACGACGCGCCCTTCGGCCGCCACGTCGTGTCCGCCCGCGCCGGCCGGCGCCACGCGCGGGGCCGTGGCCGTGACGCCCGCGCTCCGGGCCTGCAGGACCGTCGCCACGGCCAGCGCCAGCCCGATCGACACCGTGATCCCGATCGTCCGCGTCCGCATGGTCTTTCCCTTTCTACGCCGCGAGCCGCCCGTCGCGGATCCCGACCACGCGGTCCGCGATGCGCCGCACCTTCGGGTCGTGTGTCACGATCACGATGCCTTTCGACTCCTGGCGGGCGAGGTCCCGGAAGAGGTCCAGGATCTGGTCGCCCACGGCGGTGTCCAGGTTGGCCGTGGGCTCGTCCGCCAGCAGCACGCGCGGCGAGCCCGCAAGGGCCCGCGCGATGGCCACGCGTTGTTTCTGCCCCCCCGAGAGGTCCCGCGGGAGGAACGACATCCGGTCGGCCAGGCCCACGCGCTCGAGCACGGCCAAGGCCTGCGTGCGGGCGGCCTGGCCGCGCACGCCCTTGACGTTCAGCGCGTACTCGACGTTCTCCAGCGCGGTGAGCGCGGGGAAGAGGTTGAACTGCTGGAAGACGAAGCCGATGGAGCGGCGGCGGATGTCGCGCAGCCGCCGGGGCCGCGCCGCGTCCGCCACCTCGCCCGCCACCGTCACCGTGCCCGCGGTGGGTGTGAGGATGCAGCCCATGATGGAGAGCAGCGTGGTCTTCCCTGATCCGGAGGGGCCCTCGAGCGCGACCACTTGCCCCGGCTCGACGTCCAGGGAGACGCCGCGCAGGACCTCGACCCTCTGAGCGCCCTCCTCGAAAACCTTGACGACGCCTTCGACCTCCAGGACGTGGTTGGTAGATGGGCTCCGCATTTCGTGGCTCGTTGCTCCTTCCGTCAGGTCCGGAACACCAGGGCGGGATCGATGCCGGCCACGCGCCGGAAGGAAAAGACCGCCGCGCCCATGCACATCAGGACGGTGCCGACGAACACCGCCAGCGCGAACTGGGGCGAGACGAGGACGTTCAGGTAGAGCCGGGCCATCACGGGGCGCAGCGCGTAGGACAGCGCGGCGCCCAGCGCGAAGCCCACCACCGCGGCGATCACCGCCTGCTCGGCCAGGATGCGGTAGATGTCCCAGTCCGACCCGCCGATGGCCTTCACGGTCCCGAACTCCTTCACGTGCTCCACGGCCGAGGTGTAGAGGGTCTGGGCCACCACCACGATGCCGACGAGGATGCCCAGGAACACGGTGACCCCCATGTTCATCCCCAGGCCGGTGGACACGACCCAATAACGCCGGGACCGCCCCGCCCACTCGTCGCGCGTGTAGACGTCGTTGTAGGGGGCCACGCGCCGGATGCGAGCCGCCACCTCCTGGACGTCGGCCCCCGGCGCGGCCTTCACCAGGATGTAGCTCGTCCGGTTCAGCAGGAGCTGGTTCAGCTCCTGCGCGCGGCCGTAGTCCATGAAGACGATCGGCGCCGTCGTGAATGACGCCGCGCCCGTCGTGGTCCCGATGATCTTGAAGCGCCGGCCGAGGATCTCGCGGTAGTCGCCCGCGGAGAACGGCCCAAAACGGCGCTCCGCCGAGCGGTCCATGAGGATGTACATCCCGCGCTTGAGGTCGCGCACCTCGCCGCCTTCCACGGACCAGGGCAGGTTCCAGGCCGCGAAGTCCTCGAGGGCGTAGACCAGGCATCCCTCCTCGGCCCCCGAGGGGAGCTGGATGTTCATGAAGGCGATGATCAGGTTGTCCGCCCTCTCCACGCCCGTCACGCCGCGCACGCGCAGGACCGTGGTCTCGGGGAAGGTGTGGGCGAAGTCCACGTTGGGGGTCTCGCGCGAGGTGACCCAGATGTCGGCGCTCGAGTGCTCGATGGTGGTGGTGGCCTTGTCGAGCAGGCCCATGAAGAGGCCGACCTGGACCAGCACCAGCGTGACCGCGAAGGCCACGCCCGCGATGGTGATGGCCGACCGCATGCGGTCGTAGAGCAGGTTCTTCCGGGCCAGGGAGACCATCTAGCGCCCCCTGGGCCGGCGCGCCGGCCCGGCCAGGAACCCGCGGATCCCGTTCTCGAGCACGCGCTCGAGGAGGTCGGCCTTGGCGGGCGCGCCGGGGAACTGCTCGCGCCGGAAGGTGATGAGCAGGGCCACGGCACCGTGGAGGGAGGACCAGAGGACCTGGGCCACCGCGTCCACGTCGCCCTTCCGGAACTCGCCGGCCTCGATGGCCTTCTTCACCGCGGAGCGCAGCAGCCCGAAGGCCTCCTGGGCGGGCGCGCTGGGCCGGTGGTCGCGGCCGAAGGCGCCCGGGGTCATGAACATGAAGCGGTAGTGGTTTGGGTATTCCAGGCCGAAGCGGGCGTAGGCGAGGCCAAGCTGCCGGATCCACGCCACCGCGCTGCGGGGGCGGCTGCCGGTACCCAGCAGCGCGAGCAGGCGGCCGAACTCGTCCTCGCAGAGCGAGTTCAGCAGGGCGTCCTTGTCCTCGAAGTGGTTGTAGATGGCGGTGGGGGAGTACTCGATGGCCTCGGCGATCCGGCGCATGGTGACGCGCTCGGAGCCCTCGGCCATGAACAGCTCGCGGGCGGCGTCCAGGATCTTGCGCCGGACCTCCTCGCGCTCGCGTCCCCGCCTTTCCGCTACGCCCAACCCTTTCGCCTCCCCCCGACCCGCCGCGATGCGGAACGGCGTTCCAGTGATTAACGACGTTAACTATATGAACCACGTTCCGTGATGCAAGTCAAACCTTGTCACGGGGGGCTGCTGCTATCCTCCGGCCCACCCGGAGGTCCCCGATGAGCCGACCCTTCGCCGCCGCCATCGGTTTCGCGCTGGGCCTGGCCGTGGCCCTGCCCGCCGCGCGCGCCGGGGCGCCGCGCCGCCACGTGAACCTGCCGGGCCGCGCGGTGCAGGCCCCGTTCAGCGACGCGGTGGTGGTGGGGGACACCGTCTACCTGGCCGGCCGCATCGGCGTCGACCCCAAGACGGGAAAGGCGCCCGAGGACGTGGACGAGGAGATCCGCCTGCTCCTCGACGGCATGAAGGCGGTCCTCGCGGAGACGGGGCTGACCATGGACGACCTCGTCTCGGTCCAGGTCTTCTGCCCGGACCTCTCGCTCTACGATCGCTTCAACACCGCGTACCGCGGCTACTTCGGCAAGGAGTTCCCCGCCCGCGGCTTCATCGGCTCCGGTCCCCTGCTGCGCGGCGGGCGCTTCGAGATACAGGGGATCGCGGTGCGCAGGTGACGACGAAAGGAGCAGGAATGCGGACTGATCGGCGGCTGACCCTGGCCCTCACGGGTCTGGCGGTGGTGTTGACGGCGGGCGCCGGCTGCAAGTCGGCGGCGCCGAAAGGCCCGCAGGCGGCTGCGCCGGCCCGCCCAGACCCCCTGGCGGGGTACGTGGGCCGGACGCTTATCCTGCGTCACGTCGGCGACGCCGCCCGACCCACGCTCGCCAAAGCCGACCTCGCCACGCATACGGGCAGATGCGATGTCGTGGTCAACGTGCAACAGGCCCGGTGGGACGGTGGCGCTGCCCACTTCACCCTTGACATGCTCGGTCGCCCCCGGGCCTCGCGCTGGGGCGCCCGCGAGGAGCGTTGCGGAGACGACCGGCCGCAAATCGTCCTTACCGTATCCGGCTTCGACCCCGCAATCACCACGGCTGACCTGGACGCCGCATTGCTCGGACAGCTGCTGCAGACGCCGGAGACGTAC
>Ga0075418_10001412_pt1 | contig 27169 bp, 24 predicted proteins | sample SoiMetdeltSBSDD2_FD_81776 | JGI IMG/M metagenome (GOLD analysis project Ga0075418, IMG submission 81776) | Bulk soil microbial communities from a Populus tree surrounding site in Tennessee, USA - Soil MetaG P. deltoides SBSDD2 | ecosystem: Environmental > Terrestrial > Soil > Tree plantation...
AGGAGAGTTAAATCAAATATTTTTCTATGGATCAAAAGCCCGAGAACCCGCCGCCGCGCTTTGACGGCCTATATTAGGACAGACAGACATCTTTTCAGTAACTCTGCACTAATTCTTCTGAAGCACTTGAATTTGTGAGCCAGAAGAATATGAATTAGCCAAAACTAATTTTATAATACACATCATAACTCAGCTCAATTTGTACCTAGGAACTTGATCCTATTACAGCCAAGTATCGATTTAGTTCATGTTCTCTGTCTGTCTATCCAGCGAGTCCCAAGTACCATGGGTTCACTCAGAATAGATGAGCTGATTAAAAAGGCGTTCTGTGTACAAACAGAGAGCCATCAGCAAGGTCCGAGCAGCAGTAATTACGAATAATCGTTAAATATGCTATTTATATGTGACAAGAGGTCGTTGCGCAGCTGAATCACCTTAACACGCTTGTCGCCATCCAGACCCGTCGTCAGTAAAGCTTCAAGCCCTTCTACTAAATACTTAATGTTTGGCAGTGTCAACAGTACTTTTCCTTCGTCTTGATTCTTGCTCGCCATTACTCCACACTTGTATATTACTGGCGGCGGTTATTATTATTCTCGCTGGAAGGTTTGGTGCAAAAACAAATAATAGCATATATCTAATGCTCATGACCAAAGCTCATCGTATATGGCTGAGAGCCAACAGCAGACCATAATTAACCTGTACAATTCCGGCATATCGCCAGAGATAATTGCATTCCAGCTCGACATCAGCCCGGAAGATGTCGACAAGGTAATTCAATGCATAAATAAGACGGATAGGCCCGCCAAGCAGGCACCTGAGTCTGAGCTCTTGTCATCTTTTTACCTCGATGCCGTGGTCGACCTTGACAAGGCGATCAAAATGGCCCAACAAAGAGTATGGAAGGCACTTAAGGTGGAATCCAAGTTCGACATCTCTACTGAAGAAACTCATGAAATTCTTGCCAAGTATTCCAAGTCAAAGGTTATGCTCGTAATCCTCAACATAGACCTTGTAGGCTCCACCAGACTGTCATCTGATCTGCCGACTGATAGGCTCGCCGCCATAATCCAAGCGTTCACACAGGAAATGTCGATCACAATATCAGCGTATGGCGGCTATGTGTTGAAATATGTGGGAGATGCCATCATGGCTTTTTTCCTTGCAAACAATGACAAATATCTACCATGCATCAATGCAGTCAACTGCGCCCACTCGATGATCAAGATAATCCGGGAAGGCATAAACCCGATCTTGAATCAGTACGACTATGCTGAAATAAACGTCCGAGTTGGCATAGACCTAGGTGAAAATGTAGTGGTACAATATGGATGGGATACCTTCAACATAGACGGCAAAAAGTTCAAGAGACCCCACTTTGACATCTTGGGCCATACCATCAATATAGCAACGAAAATGACGTCGCTTGGTAAGCCTGACCAGATAATAATAGGTCAGATGGTCTATGATCTCCTGGACGATCGACAAAAATCAGCATTTCACCGGCTTCAGGTAAGCGCTGATGTATGGAGTTATATGAGTGACTACTCCGGCGGCATTTATCCTCTTTACGGCACAAGTGGGGCTTATATGCATTAAGTATATATCAGAAAAACACACACACTATTGCTATAATTAGATGCACTCCATAGAATATGAGGACTCTTTTGTCAAAATTGCTGGTTTAATCGGAGGCGAGGAGTACATCAAAGTTGCCCGCGCCCTCTTGAACACCAAGGACGTGACAGACGAGGAGATAGCGAGCGCAACGGGACTAAAGATAAACATCGTACGCAAGGTTCTCTACGACATGTTTGGCAAAGCACTAATAACTGGCATCCGCGTCAAGGACGAAAAGAAAGGCTGGTTCGTCTACCGCTGGCGCGCCAAACAGGATCAGGTCGACAATTTCATTGACAATCAGAAGAAAAAGATCCTTGACCGGCTCCACAATCGCCTTGAATATGAAGAATCAACAGAGTTTTACCACTGCGGCAACCGTGACTGTCCTCGGGTGAAATTTGACATAGCAGTTGAATTGTTTTTCAAGTGCCCTAACTGCAAAGGCTCACTGAACATGATAGACAATACCAAGATCAAAGATGCGCTGCGCCACAAGATAGACCAGGTAACTACTGACATCAATTCAAACAAAAAGTAGATTTTGTGCTATATGTGTCATAACTGCATATCTCCATACAAATCTCTAATGACACAATAGTCTTTGGGTGCTGGCTTGTAACTTTTTGTAGAAGCACTGGTCTCTTTTGACGTAGCACTGCAACAGCGGATGGTAATCCATACTTATTAGTTGTTGGCTTCAAGCCAAATGAAGTTTATGTTGTCCTCTGTCCATAAGAACCTAAAATAGATCTTGCTTTTTTGAAAATATCGAACCACATCTTCCATGTCATCTTACCCGTGTTAGTATTCTGCTTGCTTGGATGATATGAGGCAAGTAACACTTTACCGTTTATATCATAGCTCACTCCATGGCTAAACCTGAGCCTTCTCAATCCTGCTGCTCTACAGTAAGCGTCAAATCCAATCTTGCCCAGCATGACAATGACTTTGATATTATTCAAAATCTGCAGCTCCGTAACAAGATATTGAGAGCAGTTCGCCATCTCGGTTGGCAGTGGCTTGTTATCTGGTGGTGCGCATCTAATCGCCGCAGTAATGTAGGCATCCTTGAGCACAAGCCCGTCATCCTTTGACCTGCTGGTCGGCATGGTTGCAAATCCTGATTCATACATGGCTCTTGCAAGCCAGTCGCCCGAGCCATCACCTGTAAACATCCTTCCTGTTCTGTTGCCGCCATGTGCTGCAGGTGCAAGCCCCACTATCAGTAGCCGCGCATTTGGATCGCCCCAGCTTGGCAGAGGCCGCGCCCAGTACTCTTCGCGCGCAAATCTCTTGACTTTTTCTTGGCCTATCTGTCTGATGTAGTGTGATAATCGTGGACAGCGTGTGCACCCAATCACCTTGTAGTTTAGCCAATGCAGTTTCTCATAGCTCGTGGGCAACACTAGCATAGAAGCACGCATGATTAGAAAATCTTTTTATCACCCGTCAAGTGTTTGTTTAACGTTTGTCTATGAACATTAGTGCTAGCGACGATTTGACCTGGATCGCCGGATCTGTGGTATTGAGCGACAACCCTCCCCAGCAGTTAAAATATTGTAGGAAAAAGTTCGGGATTAGGCAGGCAGACCTTGCAAGGCATATGAGCCTCACCCCCTCCGTCCTAAGTGACTATGAGAAGGGCCGCAGGCCATCACCCGGAGTCAAGTTCATCAAGCGATACCTGCTTGCACTCTACGAGTTGGCCAAGTCAAATGGAAAGTCTCCTGAACAAGTGGCGCCAACGCCAGTTGCCAGTGTGCATATAAACCAGCCATAACAAGACTCTTGCATATATGCCTCTCATAATAGTGTCAATGTATCCGGGTAGAACCCCTAAGCAGAAGGATGAGTTTGCCAAAGCCATCACCAATGCAGCGGTTCAGATATTGAACACCAAGTCAGAGCACGTGATCGTCGTCTTTGATGAGAAACCCAAGGAGAATTGGTTTCAGTCCGGCAGGCCTCTCTAGTGTAGCAAACTATTTTTATTTTTATCATCTTCTTTGTACTGATTGAAGAAAATCGCAGTAGTACAAATGCGTTCATCTGAAGACAAGCAGGAAAACCTGAAAAAATCTATTGATTTCATAGATGAAGCGGCCTGCAAGAATGCAAACCTTGTGTGCTTTCCAGAATTCCAGATGGCTTTTTCGCCCCATAACCAATCTGCAAACCATCTGGCTAGTATTGCCGAAACCGTCAAGGGCAACTTTGTTTTGACACTTGCAGCGGCTGCAAAGAAAAACAGAATCGGAGTTGTCGTCACTATTTATGAGAAAAGTAGCAAGCCACGGCATGTTTATGATACTGCTGTAATTATAAGCGAGAGGGGTGCAATAACATCGGTATACCGCAAGCTACACCTTTACGATGCGCTTGGGTTCAAAGAATCTACAAAGCTGATGCCCGGTAAATCAATCGTCAAGCCTGACAAGACCCCTGCTGGCATTGCAGGACTTTTGATCTGCTATGATTTGCGCTTCCCCGAGCTGTCAAGGCTATTGACAATTAAGGGTGCAGATGTGCTCATTGCACCATCTGCTTGGGTTGCAGGGGAGATGAAAGAGGAGCACTGGCAGACGATGATCAAGGCAAGGGCTATTGAAAATGGCTCCTACATAGTTGCCCCTGACCAAGTAGGCAATATTTATTGCGGCAAGAGCATGGTAGTGGATCCATTTGGCGTAGTGCTTCTAGATATGGGTAAGCGAGAAGGCATGGAAATAGTTGATATCGATAAGGCGCGTATACAGCAAGTCCGCAGATCATTGCCGCTGTTAAAGAACCGTAGGACAGATATTTACACTCTGTCTCCTAAATGAAAAAAAGAAACGAGTAGTTTCTATCAAATACCAATAACAGAATATGTGTGTGTGAATATGTTCATCTCCTCTTATAGGTAAACGAAGAGACTACAGAATCATATTTTATGTAGTGCCTCGCTTTTTTGAAAGGCAATGAATGTTTGTGCAAATTCTCCACTGCTTTGCGCCTCGAGCAAAAACAACTCCCACCAACGGCCAGCTGCATTCTAGACATGCTTTGCCCGTGGTTCTAATTGAGCCCTTTTGTGGCAGCGGCGCAGTTGCCTTGCAGCCGCCAGCATAATTCGAGCATCCAACAAAGCGCTTTTGTGTGGTGCGCGACCGGACTATGCAAAGCTGCCCCTTCTTACACAGTGGGCATTGACCAAGCGCTGCAGTTTGTGCAGTGTCCGCTGATATAGCACCATTTATTTGCGCCCCGATATCAGCTTCCTTTTCTATGAATGAGGCCAGCGATTCTAACAGTTTATCTGCTGCCTGCTCAATTACAGAAATGCTGTCCGCTGATCCTTCCTCCACATTTACAAGCTGCTCCTCCATCAACCTTGTCATGTTTGTGGAAACTATACCCGGCGCAAACTCTCTCATAGAATCAATGATTGCAAAGCCGAGGTCCGTTACTTCTAGCCCGCCCTTGCATGCTGCCAAGTAATTCCGTTTGAATAGAGTTGATATTATGTCAGCTCTTGTCGCCTTGGTTCCTATTTTTTCCTGCTCCATCTTGGCAAGTAAGCTTGCCTGATTGTAGCGGTAGGATGGCTGAGTGAATTTCTCTTCCATTTCTACACCTAGATTTTTCAGTAGATCTCCCTTGTGGAGCTCTGGAAGCTTTCGCTGATTAAACCTGACATAAGGCTTGTAGAGGACCATCCAGCCTTCGTAGGTTAGCGTCATGCCTCCTGCCTTGAAGACATATCCGCCTACGTCGATTGTGACATTTATGTGTCTGCTGATTGCTGGATCGCCAAATGCCGCAAGGAATCTCTTCACTATAAGATCGTACACTTTGAATTCAAGGCCGCTCAGTTTCTGCCGTGGTGCAACGCCGGTTGGATAGATAGCTGGATGTGCTGGATCTGTCATCGGACCTTCATTTGGCACAAGTCTCTCTTTTGAGAGAAGCATCGATACCAATTGACTATATCTGCCGACTTTTGAAAGGCCATAAATTATTTTATCATATCCTATGGAAGGTGGAAGCTTTTGGCTTGAGGTGCGCGGATATGAGATCAGTGCCTGCAAATACAATTTTTCCGCTATTGTAAGTGTATAGCCTGGGCCAAGCTTGAACAGACTGTATGCTTCTCGTTGGAGGTCGCCGATGTTGAACGGCGCCTGCGAACGCAGTACTGACTTGTTGTCGCTAATGCTGTTTACAATTCCATTTCTGCCTAAGCAGGCATTTATGATTGCCTTAGCTTCCGCAGGCTTCTCTACTCTTGGCTTTTCATACTGCGCAGAAAATGTCTGTCCATCTTTGTCAAACTGTGCAGTTATTATCCAGTAGGGATCTGGTATGTGCAACCTGATCTCGATCTCTCTGTTGACTGCAAAGGCAAGTGTCGGTCCCTGCACTCTCCCAATTGAGAGATTGCGATATCTGCCGACGCTCTTAAACGATCTAACAAGTGCTCTTGACAGGTTCACTCCGTAAATGAAATCGAGCATGTGACGCGATCTGCCTGCATCTGCGAGCCCACAGTTTGGCTTGGTCAGATTAGCAAACGAATCTCTTATCTCTTCGTCAGTTAGTGTCGAAAATTTGGCTCTTAATGCTTCCGCATATTTATCACCACATGCATACTGTAAGATGCTGTGGCCTATCACTTCTCCTTCTTGGTCATAGTCACATGCATGTACAAATGATGAGGCATCTTTAGCCAGCTTCGAAATGACATTGATGGCTCTGATCACCTGCGGGTTCTTGGCAAGAGGCGCCCACTCCAAGTCAAGCACAGGGTACACACTTCTATTCTTGGTGACATCGGTCAGGCCATACAGATGTCCAAGCGCTGTGCATATTTTATAGTGGCGTCGACTATTTTTTACCTCAAAGATGGAAATGCCACCGGGCCTTGACTCAGTCGGCTCGCCAAGCGCCTGAGCTATCCTTCTTGCAGCTGCAGGCTTTTCACAGACGACAAGAGTGTACAACAAATAGGTGAGATCTTGGCAGACCTGTGCATATTAATCCGATCCTTTTTTCTCATATTCCATATTGCTTGCTTATTACAACTTGTTATGGACTTCTGTGTTTTGTCTTTCTTTCTATCCTTCTTAACAAGATAGGTTCATCATAAAATAGGAAAAACTTCAATAATGCCTGAGCATGCGCGTATGTGTGTGACTCAGCATTGCAAGCCCGCTAGTTAAGATTGATATTTTTGCCTGGCTGCTACAGAGATCTGTTTAGACTCTTCCTTACTAAACATCTACTATGATTCTTACATATCAAGGGTGTTTAAGCTATTTATATGCAAAAAAGCAATTTTTATTAGATGACAACCAACAAAGTTTGCCTTCTCGGCGCGGGCAGCACGAAATATGGAAAATTAAACGAAAGCATTATAGAGATTGCGCTAAATGCAGCCAAAGATGCCGTCGAGTCCGCTGGGATTACCCCAAAAGAGATCCAGGCTGGATACATTTCAAACGTTTTTGGGGTTGCCGACAAACAGGTTCATATGGCGCCTGTCATCATGAGTAACCTTGGAATTCCTTATGTTCCTGGCCTTACAATTGAATCGGCGTGCGGCTCGGGCTCAGTGATGTTTAGAGAAGCATATGCTAATGTAGCAGCCGGATTCTATGACTGCGTCCTTGCGCTTGGTGTTGAAAAGGTGACGCATACTGGCACGGCACGTAGCACGACCTTGTTCTCTTATTGCTCTGACTTTTTCTATGAAGGTGGCAACGGCGCGTCGTTCCCTGGGCTCTTTGCATCAATGGCCCGCGCTTACATGACTACCCACAAGGCAACCGAAGAAGACCTCGCTCACGTTGCAGTCAAGAACCATGAAAATGGGTTGATGAACCCAAAGGCGCATGTCCACAAGAAAATAACAGTCGACGATGTGCTAAAGTCACCGGTGGTGGCTTCGCCGCTGAAGCTGCTTGACTGCTGTCCGTTCTCTGATGGTGCATCTGGAGCTATTCTATGTAGCGAAGAGTTTGCAAAAAAGAGCGGCAGACCATACATCGAAGTAATTGGATCCGGTAGGGGCGCTTCGCCAGCATCTGTTCAAGGGCGTGAAGATATTACGACCATTCCAAGTACAGTGGCTGCCGCAAGACAGGCCTACAAGATGGCAGGAGTGAGTCCAAAGGATATTGACTTTGCCGAAGTGCATGATTGCTTTACAATAGCAGAGATAATCGATATTGAAGATCTTGGGTTCTTCCCAAAGGGCAAGGCAGCCCATGCAGTAAGAGATGGAGCAACACGTCTTAACGGCGAGATCCCTATAAATCCATCAGGTGGCTTGAAATCAAAAGGGCACCCGATTGGTGCAACAGGTGTCGGACAAGTGGCTGAAGTATTTGAGCAGTTCACTGGCAAAGCCGGTGAGCGTACAGTTCCAAATTCCGAGATTGCCCTCACTCACAACTTTGGGGCCACTGGTGCTAGCGCAGCAGTTCACATATTCAAGAAAGTGGATAAGAAATGATAGAGGAGAAATTATCGACCCATAAAAGTACCGCTGAAAAGTTCATCGAGGCTGCAAACAGGAAAAAAATCCTGGCCCAAAAATGCTTAAAGTGCGGCCACCTGATGCTGGAAACTGTGTTCTTTTGTGAAAAATGCGCCGGGAACAAATTTGAGCAAGTTGATCTTGAAGGCAGTGGTATTGTCGTGACATACACCATCCAAGCAGTTGTGCCGGAAGGTTTTGAGGATGTTGGCTCGTACGCATGGGTGGTGTTCAAGTTAGACAATGCGCCCCTAAGAGCGTCAGGACTTCTCCCTGGCATCAAGACGCCTGCCGACCTGCCGATAGGCACCAAAGTGAGGGTTGCAGGCTATGACCCAAAGCACGGTCTCATGCTCCAGAAATAGTTGCTCCTATTACCTAGAGCATGCATATCTTTTTCTTATAATTCCAAATACATATTTTATATCATTCTGTATGTGCATTTTGGAATTAATCTGGTAGATACAACTGTGTAGTATGCGCAAATGCCATTCGCACAAGAAATTCTTCTTCTTCTTCTAAATGTAGGCGCTGACGAACAAACATATCATACAAACCATTCCAACTTTAAGATGAAAGTACTCCCCGACTGAAAAGCTGGTCGCAAATATGGATGCAATTACCGTAGGACTTACTCGAGCCCGCTTGTGTAGTCAAGATTTCCCTTGACCCCTTTGCCTTTAAGAGGCGGCTATGATCATCATCGCTGGCGAGTATCTTGATTCTTGTATGCCCTCTTGCGTTGCTGCTATAATATACAACTTTTTTTGTAGCTTAGCTTTATGATAGTTCTTGGTATACTGTCTTCAACACCTGGAGTTTTTTGATCTAATCTAGCCTAATACCAGTAAGATGACGGGAGGAGAGAAGCGTCAGCAGTTCATGAGCCAGATCACCCACGCGACGGGTGTCGTGTACAACCAGCTTGGGCGTCTCAAGCTGCTCGACGGAAAGTTCGCCTCAATGGAGACATCTTTTCTAGAGCAGATAGCTGCCAACATCAAGGCAGGCAATAATGCCCGAGCAAAGATCATTGCAACCGAATTGATCAATGTGAGGCGTCTACGTAGAAACACACAACACACCGGCCTAGCACTTGAGGCAGTAGTGATACGCTTTAGTACAATCAACGAATTTGCTGCAATCCTTGACACTATAGATCCGACGATTGAGATGATAAAGGGTATCCAAACAGATCTGACTAGAGCCATTCCAGCTGCTAATGAAGTACTTTCCGAAGTCTCGACAGTTACCACAGATTTGCTCCTCAACGCAAATATCAAAGCAGACGCCAGAATCTCGACGCCGATGGACACAGAGGCCCTTTCAATCCTTAACCAGATCGAAGGAGCACTTGAGGACGAAGCAAAAGCGAGGCTCCCAGAGGTCCCAACTAGCATTCCCTCTCAAAAGCGAGAGGAAGCACCAACTGAAAAGACTGAGTTACTGGTTGAAAGCTAGGCTGGTCGATCAAACAGTCGATTGAGCAACATAGAGTGGATCATGCAATTAGTAAAAAATATTTTACAAAGTAGTTTTAATCATTTATCTAGATATGAGGCGTAATGGAACAACCGAGTTATGATTATCAAGTCGATTCTAAGAAAGGCGGACTTTTAGAATCTGCATCAAAGCGCGTAAGGATGATTTTCTCTGTTATGGCTAGCCCTAACAGGATCGACATCCTGCGAATTTTGAATGCAAAGGGCCCCCTGACATACTCGGAACTAAAGGCTCTTGCGGGCTTTAAATCAAAGAAAGAGTCGGGCAAGTTTGCCTATCACCTGAGGAAGCTGCTTCGCCAGCTCCTGGTTGCCCTCAACAAGACGGAGCGTCGGTACACTATTACAAACCTTGGTAAACTGGTGCTGAGCCTTGCCCGCCAGATTGAGGAGCGTTCAATCATAGAGAGCGGCAAAATGTATGTGAGAACAAACAAGCATACCATTGAGGAGTTCAATTCCCACAAGATAATCCAGTCTCTTGTAAGGGAAGCTAATCTGCCGCTTGAGCAGGCCCACAAGATCACTGAAGAAGTAGAAAACAAGATCTACAGGTTCCAGACAACCTATCTCACATCATCGCTCATACGTGAGACTGTCAACTGTATTCTCATAGAGCACGGCCACGAGGAATATAGAAATAAGCTAGCGCGGCTGGGTCTCCCGTCCTCAGACATTGTTCAGATGCTCTCCCAAGACGAGCCAGCCCGAAACGGAATAGAGCGTGTCATGACAAGGACTGCTGGCGCGGTCTTTTCTGAATACTTACTGTTCAACATGCTGCCAAAGGACATTGCAGACATGCATCTGGCAGGAGAGATCAATATTTCTAATACCAATGTCTGGGGTTTATTGCCTGATACTGTATTTCTTGACCTGTCAGAGCTGAAAGACGGCTTGGATCTAAAAGGGAAATTCCTGAATATGACTAGGATCCCGCCAATTAAGAGCTCTGACGATGCTGTCGCGACTCTGCCCGCATTGGTCTCGCTCCTCTCAAGAGAAGCGTCAACAGAAGTTGTGCTCGAAGGCTACGTGCTGGCGTTACTTAACAACGTCAATGATCCAGAGGACATTACCTCTCGGTTTGCAAGGGCGCTTCTGGCCTCGTCAGGTGCACCATCGTATTCTGCAGGCATGCCTGTAACCACTATTGCAGTGCAAACTGACAGCTTAGATGCCCAGCAACTCAATGCACTCTTGGACGGCTACAGGAGGTACGTCAATAATACGCCCATGCCCCGGCTTGGCCTTGCGCTAGCAGGTAGGATGAATGACAGCCTTGACCACATCATAGCAGCAGTACGAGCAGGAGGCATAATTTCGATTGGCAACAACAAAGTACGGTCAAGTAATGGCATCAAGAAGGCAAACGTCAAAGCTACAGCTGCAATGTCGCTCCATTTGCTTTCGATAAACTTGCCAAGGCTTGCATATGAATCGAACAAGGACGAAACTTACTTCCGCGCCAAGCTTGCGCTCATGATAAAACCATCGCTTGCTGCAATGTCGCTCCGAAAAAAAATAATCATCGACTATGTCAAAAAGGGAATGATGCCTGCATTTGCAAGCGCAAGTCAATTGATGCAGATGGGCACAGCTAGCATAGCAGTCAACCTTACTGGCACTAGGGAGTCAGTCTACAACATACTAGGGGAGTCCTCCAGCGAAGTGCTTCAGAAAGTGCTAAAGACTGCTGCCGAAGTGACCAACGGGCAGGGCAAGCTGCTTGGAGAGGAAGGAGCTGGCATTGCGATGGTTTCAGATGACAGCGGGTCAAGGTTTGCTACACTCGATTCTGAGAAGTATGGCAAGGTCTCTCTTCTGCAATCGCAGAATACAACCAGCTATTCCCAGGGGATGATGCTCAATGGCAGGGATATCCTTAATGACGGCGAAGCTTCAATTCAAGAATGTCTGGCAATTGACAAGCTGCTGAATGGAGGGTTTGCAGCATCGCTTGACCTGACAAACCTGTCGCCAGACGAAATGAAACGTGTAATAGAAACTACTGTACAAGAGCTGCCGTTCCTGCGCCTCAGTATTGGGTTTGCAGTTTGCACAACGTGCGGTCAGCGCTCAAAAGGAGGTGTAGAAATGTGCGAGTTCTGCAAGTCACCTCACAAAGTGCCTCTCTATTCGTAACTGCAACTCTAAAACAGCTCTGGCCGCTGCACGACTTTTACTATTATGCTCGAAGCGAGCAACTTATGCCAACATTTGAAGGCTTACTCAGAAGACCTTCTATGAAAAATATTTATCTAATGTACTATGCTTATATATTCAGATTATACGTTAATTTAAACTAAGAATCTAACATATATTTTTAGTAGTAATTTGCATTCATTTTTTACTGCCAAAAAAAGTTATATGAAGTGGGCTCCCAATCTTTAAGAACCTGTAATCTTCTGTACAGTCTGGGATGGCGGGACTTACTGAATTTAACAATAATAATTCGAAGGAAATGATGATCGCAAAGATACGGAAACGTGACGGACGCATAGTCCATTTCGAGCAGTCCAAGATTTCAAACGCAATATACAAGGCACTCGTTGCAACGGGCAAGCCTGACTACTCTCTGGCTGAGCGGCTAGGTGCAAAGGTAGTACAAAAGATCGTTCAGCAGAGCGAAAAGACTATTCCAAGCGTAGAAGACGCACAGGACATAGTGGAGTCCATACTTATTGAAGAGGGGCTATCCGAGACAGCCAAGGCCTACATACTCTACCGGCATGAAAGGCGTAAAGTGCGCGATGATAAAATGAGGGTTCTCAACAAGAAGGATCTCGATGAAATTGACAAGGCTTTTGACCTTAATTCCCTAAGAGTACTTGCTGCGCGGTATTTGCTGCGCGACAGCAACAATGAGATCATTGAAGGTCCCAAGCAAATGTTTGAAAGGGTTGCAACCCTAGTTGCGATTGCCGACATGATGCACGACTCTTCTGTATTTACCCATGCCGGCGGCTACACACAGAACATTGAAGAGGCAGATCGCTACTATAGCAAGCTAGAGGACTTTGACAACAAGCTACACATTGGCAGCTTCTATCTGAACAGGTACCATTTTGAAGCAATGATCCGTCACTACATCTACTGCGCACAGCAGGGGCAGATGAAGATCAGCTTCAAGGACCTACTTAGGATGATAGCGGAGGGCAAGATGGCACAGTATGAAGAGCGGGTTAGGGAATACTACAACCTGATGGTTTCACGGGACTATCTGCCAAATACGCCCACTCTGATGAACTCCGGCGCAAAGCTTGGACAACTGTCTGCGTGCTTTGTGCTTGACATGCCTGATGACATGGCAGGCATCATGAAAGCATCCACTGACGCAGCCATGATTTTCAAGTCGGGCGGCGGAGTGGGCATCAACTACTCCGACCTGAGACCAGAGGGTGACATTGTCGCATCGACGTCAGGCGTTGCTTCAGGGCCAACATCGTTCATGCGTATCATTGACACCATCACCGATGTCGTCAAGCAGGGAGGCAAGCGCCGTGGAGCCAATATGGGTATCATTGAGGCATGGCATCCAGACATTGAAAAGTTTGTGACAGCTAAGACAAAGCCTGGAGTATTTGAGAACTTTAATGTAAGCGTCGGTATCTGGGATGACTTTTGGAAGGCCCTTGTCAGCAAGGATGGCAATCACAAGTATCCTCTACGCAGTCCCCGGATGAAAGAGCCAATGCGGCATATCGACGCACAGCAGCTTGTAGACCTAATCGCATTGAGCGCATGGAAGAGCGCTGAACCAGGAGTAATATTCTTTGATAATATCAACAAATACAATCCACTCATTGGAGCAAGAGGCGGGCCTCTGCGTGCCACAAATCCCTGTGGTGAGCAATCCCTCTATCCCTATGAATCGTGCAATCTCGGCTCAATCAACTTGGCAAACTTTGTCAAACGTAAAGCTGATGGGGCATACGAATTTGATTGGCAGCGCTACGAACAGGCGATCAGACTTGCTACTAGATTCCTAGACAACATCATTGACATGAACAAGTATCCTGTAGAAGAAGTCAACGTTGCGACAAATGAGACAAGGAGAATAGGTCTCGGTATCATGGGCATCGCTGATCTGTTATTCCTGCTCAAGATCCCATATGATTCCAAGGATGGCTATGAATTCATGAATAAGCTTGCAGAAGCAGTGTCATATTTGAGCATGGATGAAAGTGTCGCCATTGCAAAGTCTCGTGGACCATTCCCACTATTTAAGAACAGTGATTATGTCAAGGGCCGAATACCTGTGGCAGGATACTACGAGCTGCCCCGAGAGACGCATACATACGACTGGGACACACTTATTGAAAAGATCAAAAAGCATGGAATACGTAACTCGTGGAGCTCCACTATTGCCCCGACCGGCACGCTCTCGATGATCGCAGATACTTCAAATGGTGTGGAACCCGTGTTTGCACTTGTATATGAAAAGCGTGTGACTGTGGGCCGCTTCTTCTACGCTGATAAAGTGTTTGAAAGTATGTTGAAAGAAAACGGCCTCTACTCTGACGAAATACTGACTAAAATTGCAAACAATTATGGTTCTGTCCGCGGCTTACCTGAGATTCCTGAGTGGATGCAGCGGATATTTGTGACTGCAATCGACATACACTGGACGGATCATGTGATGGCTCAGGCCGTATGGCAAAAATGGATCAGTAACGCCATTGCCAAAACTATCAATATGCCTGGAGACGTGACAGCAGAAGACGTCAAATGCGCATATTTGCTATCCCATGAGCTTGGTTTGAAAGGTGTTACTGTCTTTAGAGATGGTTCTCGTCACGAGCAGGTGCTTCACATCACTGGTCAGAACACTGGCCAAAGAGCGTTTGCTGTTAAGCCTAGCAAACACGTAGTCGATTATGTCCTCAACAATATTAAAGAACCCTATGTTCTAGAGCAGATGCAAAAGATATTCAAAGAATCCGACATAGATGACGAAAAGTCTACAGAAACTATGGCTATTCCGCCACAAGAAGTGCAGTCTGGGACAAAGAATTCTGCTTCAATATCTGCTATCATGCAGCATACAGACATGCAAGAGGACCGGTGCCCAACGTGCAATGCAAGACTGATCATCACCGAAGGATGTAATGTGTGCATCGAATGCGGCTTTAGTGGATGTGGATCCGGCTAGGCGCCTATCTGATACTAACTAACCTTGATAGTAGGCGAGGTAAATGGCAAAGATTCTCAAGGACGTCAACTAGACAATCGGTCTCAACGAAACTGTCTCGGGGACATTGACACCAGTTCGTTGCAAAAACTGCAAGCGCGAACTCACACTACGTGCGGATTTCGAGTATTGCAATGACTGCAGCGTGTACTATGTGGGCAAGTGGCATATATACAGCAGTAGCCCTTAACACTCATCTTATTTTTTTGCCACTTTTCTTATTTGATAATTAAAACAGTTTCTCTTATAGCTGTTGCCATCTATCCATCCAAAATGAGCCACCTTGTTACAGCAGGGGAATGAGCTTGTGATGTGACAGAACCTCTAAGAATAGAGTTTAAATTCTGCTTTGTGCATATTACTAGTGAAATGTCAAGCGTCAGAATCAATGAGAGTCCTAATCACTTTATGGTGCTGGATGCCATTGGACGGGGACTAAAGTCTTTTGACAAAATTGCCAAGGTTACCAGGCTGGACAAGGCCCAAGTTGAGCTAATCCTAAATGATCTGATTGAACAAAGGCTTGTTATTCGCACTGAAAAGAAGGGCTTGTTTGCAAGAAAGATAGAGCTGACCCTCAGCCACACTGGGCTTCAGCTGCTCAATTCCAAAAAGCAGGAACTAGAGAAACAAATGCAGCAGATCCAACAATGGCAAAGCAGTGGCCAGACGCAGCAGCTTCAAAGCTACATGGACGATAACCGTATGTGGATGCCGATGATGTTGTTCTCCGGTATCATGAACGCCGTATTCTTTATGTCCATGATATCGATGTTGGGGATGGCAATGAGTCCTGCCGAGAGTGATCTTGCAGGCGGCGAAGGATCTGGAACAGCCGCAGATTCAGGCGAATCCGCAGGAGCCGAAGACAGCGGTGCTGCAGCAGATAGCGGTGGCGGCGGCGACTTTGGCGGCGACTTTGGCGGCGGAGATTTTAGCTTCTAACCTCTTCCAATTTTTTGACTATTTGCTTCCTTTTTGAATAATGCCTAGCTGCAAGCACAGTCAGAAACACTGCAGTTGAGACAAGCACTATTGTTCCTGCAGGCGCCAGATTTGCAGCATATGAAATTGCGATACCTATCACTACTGAAAATATTGATAGTGACACCGATATGAGCGCCGTTTTCTTGAATCCTTTGTTAAACAAGAGTGCAGTGACATTTGGGATCACCAAAAGTGACGAGACAAGTAAGATCCCCACAAGCCTCATCGATACAATGACTGCCACACTTGCAAGAATTATGAAAAGGTAGTTTAGCTTTGAAATTGGCAGGCCGCTAACCCGCGCCTGCTCTTCATCAAAGGTAATGTACATCAGTTGCCGATAGAGCAGGATGATTATGGACAGAATTATGCCAGTCATTGCCAGTATCGCAAGGGTGTCCTCTACGCTGACAAGCATGATACTTCCAAACAAAAAGCTGAATAAATCAAGTGTGAACCCTCCTGATATGCTTATAAGCAGTATGCCAAGCGCAAGGCCTGACGAAAGCAATATGGCGACAGTCGCATCCGCCGGTATCTTGGCATACTGACGTAACTTTGTGATTCCCACCGCTCCTAGTATTGAAAGCGTTAGACCAGTCCAAAGAGGATAAATGTTAGTAGCAAGCCCTATTGCTATGCCTCCAAACGCAGCGTGAGAAAGCGCATCTCCAAAGAGCGAGTTGCGTCTTAGTACAAGAAACAATCCGATCACCGATGATGTTATCGCCACCGAAATGCCAGCAATGAGAGCGCGCTGCATGAACCCAAATTCTAAAACTTCCAGAATCATTTATTATCTCTCATCCCCTGTGAGTGTGGTTGTGCAGGTGCATGTGAGCCTGCATGCTCGATTCTGAATATGCCTTGAGGAGATCCGGATTTTCAAAGAATTCGTATGTCTTGCCGTGGAAGAACATTGAGCGGTTGATGCATGCCACGCTGGTGGCAAACCTGTTAACTGCATCAAGGTCGTGCGATGCCCAAATTATGGTGATCTTGTTCTCCTGATTCAGCTTTTCCAAAAGCGAATAAAACTTGTTTTGCATTTCAAGATCGATGCCTGTCACTGGCTCGTCTAGTATCAAGAGCTTGGGGTTGTTCACCATCGCCTTTGCTATCAATACGCGCTGTTGCTGGCCGCCAGACAGCTCGCCCACTCTACGATCCTTTTGTGCAAGCAGACCTACAGTTTCAAGTGCCAAAGCTATTTTCTCTTTAGATGTTTTATCCGTGATGGTGATTCCAAGCGACACAATTTCTTCAACTGTTGCAGGGAAGTTTTGCTCAATTGTTTTCTTTTGCTGTATGTATCCTATGCTTTTGAAGACTTTATTGTTCTTCTTTTTGATGTCCTCTCCAAGAATTTTTATTGTGCCTGTATAGTCGTCAAGCAGACCTAGCATACAGCTGAAAAGCGTAGTCTTGCCTGCGCCATTTGGGCCTATTATTCCAAGTATGTCTCCCTCATCAATTGTAAACGAGATGTTATCCAGAACCAAGTTACCAGAATATGCATATGAGAGCCTGTCGATCTCGACTATCTGCATTCTAGACCCTCCTTCAGATTTGCAATATTTTGCTTCATCTTGTCAATATATCTGATGCCTGCTGCCTGTTCCTCATTGTCAATACCTTCAATTGGGCTTAGCACTAGCACTTTGCCATTCGGGATCTCGTTGGCAATTGTATCTGCAAGCCTGCTGTCAATCAAATCTTCTGAATAAATGATATTAATGCCAAACCCGTTTGCAAGCTCAATTATCTGCTGTATCGTTTGCGGCAATATTTCCCCCTCCGGCGAAACACCATGTATGCTGTGCTGCCTCAGGCCATACCTTTCTGAAAAGTGAGTAAATGCATCGTGAAATGCTATAAAGTCTGATTTGTTACAGTCAGCAAGCTCTGACCTGATAAAGGCATCAAGCGAGTCAAGCTCTGCGGTAAATCTGTCAGCATTTTGATTGTAATAATCTGTGTTGGCTGGGTCTGAGCTGGCCATCACATCGCGGATCTTGTCTATCTGATGCTTTGCAAGCATTGGGTCTAGCCAGATGTGAGGATTAACTCCACCACCACCAGCATCTTCGTGCCCCTGCTCATCATCACCCGCTTCATTTTCTTCTCTATAATTAAATTCGATCCCTTCGCTAGTGTTAGCAACAACTTTGGCTTGCATGTCATCTGCCCATCTTTCAAAACCTGCACCATTGATGACCAACACATCGGCTGCGCGTCCTCTTGAAATATCCTCTGCTGTGGGCTCCCAGTCATGTGGCTCTACACCAGCCGGGACAAGGCTTGACACTTCTGCCCTGTCGCCAACAACCCTGGAAGCAAATTCGTAAAGTGGGTAAAAGGATGCAACAACTGTGATCTTTTCCTGTTCTTCTCTATCTTGCAGAGCTGGCCTGCCAGTATATACCGTGGTAATCATCGCAAGTGGGATTAATGTGGCAATGGCTGCGAGAGCTACTCTGCTCTGATTCATCCTATTATTTTCACATGTTATTAAAGATATATACCTTTGTTATTAAAAAATATGGAAGCCCTTATAAATAACTTAATAATAATAATACATCACATTGGCGATAGTTAGTATTTCACTTAATACTGATATCTTGACAGAGATAGACAAGTTGCAGAAAGCACTTGGCTTTTCTGGCAGATCTGAGATTGTAAGAGCCGGCATCAGAAATCTTCTGGCAGAAGAGAAGGACAGGCAGGATTTGTATGGAGAGCTCTTTGCGGTCCTTTTGGCAATACACGATGAAAAATCAGACGAACAGGTGACAGAAATGCGGCACGATTATGACAAACTGATCACTACCCATATACACAACAAGATAGACCGAGACCGATGCCTTGAAATATTCCTACTAAAAGGCGAAGCTGCAGAGATAAAGGACATGACTAAAAAATTCCAGTCAAACAAAAAGATGGATCATGTAAAGCTGATTTCAATGTAATGTAATAGCGGGATAATCGGGATAATCCCCATGATCACTTTTTTCACAAGCCCAATTGGGCTTGGCCACGCAACTCGCGACATTGCCATTGCAGAAGAACTGAAAACTGACATCCTGTTTGCAAGTGGTGAAGGCGCATCAATTCTGATCGCAAGAAAAGGGTTCAAGGCCCTCGACGTTTACAAGCCTGAGGGATTCATTGTCGAATCTGGGCAGCTTCAGCATGTATTCAAGTGGCTCCTACAATACTACCTGTACTACAAGAAGTGCAAGAAGATTGCAAAGGAAATTCTGGAAAAGCGCAATGGATTGATAATAAGCGATGAGGACTTTGCCTCAATTGCAGTCGCCAAGAAGATGGGTCAAAGGCGCGTGCTGATAACCGATATTACCGAAAGTCATTTTACAACTGGCCTTGCGTCAGTAATAGAGAAGAAGATGAACAAGTCGATGCATAATATTATGCAGACATGCGACTGTGTCATCATTCCTGAGCTTGGAGACGACAGGGACAACATCCGCTATGTTGGCCCTATAGTAAGGCGGGCTAGCGCCGATCGCAACGCGCTACGCAAACGATTTTGTTTTGAGAAAAACATAATACTTGTCAGCGGTGGAGGAACCGATGCTGGCAAATACTTGGTTCAAAAGGCAATAGAGGTGCACCGCCAACTTCAAAGCAAGCTAGATTCTGAACTCATAATTGTGTCTGGTCCTTCACTCAAACTGCCTGATTCACCGGAGTATCGTAACCTTGGCTTTGTCAATAACATGCATGATCTAACTTACGCTGCTGATCTCGTAATATCGCTTGCTGGCAGATCAACAATGGATGAGTCAATGGCATATGGGACGCCTGGAATTTTTATACCCATAAAGAATCACTTTGAGCAGGAGCAGAATGCAGCACGCTTTGGCTTCACGTATGAAGACATTTTTCGACTCGAACACCTGATCAAAGAAAAGATCGGATGTAGAAGCAATGCAGCGGACATGAAGGGTGCCGCAAGAGCGGCGAAAATTATTTCTATGCTTGTGTGATTTATATAATTGGTGAATAATTTTTGTATTAAGGAAGATTGAAATATATATAGCATTTCCATCGAAGCTTGCAATTTCTTTGAATTATGAATTCAGTAAGCTGCTTCATTATTGCTCTGTTTCTATCTTTGGTTTTATAGTCATTCGCTGGTTAAATAATATATAACTCAAAGGTAGAGATTGTCTGTATATAGTATATCTTGTATATGTTCTGTTGACCAAACCTGAGCATCGTTATCGATTATCTGGATGCAAGCTAAAAATAAATCTCTGATAGAGGGTATTAATAGTTCTACGCATCTGATTCATAGCAGTGTGAAGCCAAGCGCGCTTGAAGAACTACTTGGTCAGGATTACAAGAAGATATCAAAAAAAATAGAGAAGTTCATCTCTGCCTATATTTCGAAAAGCTCTGCAAAGGGGTTGGTAATAGGACTGAGCGGCGGTCTTGATTCGTCTGTCGCTCTGAAATTAAGTGTAAATGCACTTGGGCGATCAAACGTGCTTGGCCTTGTTATGCCAAGCGACACTACTCCAAGAGAGGATACCACTCATGCAATAGATCTGGCTAAGGATCTTAGTATAATCTACCACATTATTGACATCCATCCACTAATCCAAAAATTTGAAGAGATTCTGCCAGAGGACATGGAGGCAAGAGGAAACCTGATGGCAAGAATTCGCATGAGCCTTCTATATTATTATGCGGGGATAAATGGCTATCTTGTGGTGGGTACCTCAGACAAGAGTGAAGTCCAAATTGGGTATTTTAGTAAATTTGGAGATGGAGCCGCAGATATTATGCCAATTGCTGGATTGTATAAGACACAGGTGAGGGTTCTTGCACAATATTTGGGTATTCCTGCAGCAATAGTTCAAAAAAAGAGCAGCCCCCGGCTCTGGAAAAATCATCTTGCAGAAGAAGAGATAGGGATGGATTATGAAATGATAGACCCGATATTGTACTTGCTAGTTGACAAAAAAATAAAGCTAAAAGATGTTACAAGAAAGCTGGGAGTGCCTACAAAGCATGTCAATAAGGTCAAGGACATGATAGAAAAAAGCTTACACAAGCGCAGACCTGCTGCTATCGTCTCTCTATGACCTTCTGTTATTGGTTAGATGTTCGATGTTATACTCTAATTCCGTACTTGAAAAGTCTCCTCAGTTGCTCTCCCATTTGCGCTATTATACTTAGATATTGGATATCGTACCCTCATATGAGAGTTCAAGTCAAACAAGTTGGCTTGTATTGTAGAGCTCAGAAGATGCACACTTTACAGTCATGTTATTTCTCTGATGGGAGATTCTGTATCTTTGCTCCGTGATCAAGTCGACTGATACTACCAAACGCTTGAGGGGTATACAGTGGGTACCTTTGAGTCACGTAGTAAAGGCTAGTAGGACTAAAGTGGGGTCTACTGTGTGACTCCCGAGCCTACGGCTATGAAATAAAGACATTTGCAATTAGCAGTTTGAAAACTATTCATGAAGATCTTCGGTAAGAGATGATGTGTAATAAGGAAAAATTAATGCAAGCGCTATTTCGTCCAGGATTGGAACTTCTCTTAATATTGTTGCCAAATTTACCTTTGTTCTTATACTCTATTAAATATGCTCAGACTCTCTCACCGTATTTGTTGATGGTAATTCGTATCTGATAATTCTAGTATGACCTGTCAGCATCTTGTGTGCTCTAATGTGTGAATCAAAGGCGAAAACTAACTGGCAATGTTTACATACCCACATAGATTCCCTATCTTTCATCCATCCTATTCTATCTTCACCCATTTAAAAACAGTGACAAGTCACTTTGGAAGAACAACGAGCTGCATAAAACAATCTGTAGCCGAGTAAGATTTGCCATACTGCTAGATTTTCTAGTGGTCGCTAATGATCCCAAGGAAGAAATTTGTCAATGGCCAAGGCGTTTTCAAATCTAGATAGCAAAGAAAGAGGTAATACACCATAAAGGCCGCGTATATCTATTCCTTTCACGCTACTATCGGTGCGGTATCTCTTCCTCGTCAATTTACGACTCTACTGCAGAAGTAGTCATTCAAGAAATGATTGATGGATGCCAAAGAAGTATTGATGAACAATACAACAACAGTATGGTCGCAAACGAGTATCTGAGAAAGAAAATGAAGACTCTACAAGATGCATCTAGTGACGTAGATGAATTGGAACAACTCTTTAAAGCGAAAGAATGGGAAAATGAGAAAGCGACGTATATTGAAGACACCAAAGAAAGTTGATTACAGAGAGAACTTCTAATGCTTAATTTGTTTGTATTTGTATTTGGTGTAGTAATAACAACTTCAGTCGTAGAGGCAATAGAATTAAAGGAAAAAAGATAGCAGCGAAGAAAACTCTAGATACATGCTAACGTGAACTCATCGATATTTTTGCAGGTTTAATCATTGCTAATAAGGTTAAGCAATCCATTAATGGGAACAAAACTCTTTGCATAGCTGGATTGCCTCCACCTAAGAAAAAAGAGAACGTACTATGACTATTTTAAAAAGAAATTTTGTTGCTATGACTGCTCTTATTCTATTTTCTACGACTTTGGTATCAACTCAGCAAGTTCAATTTTCCGCTGCAAGCACTGCGTGTGTAGGCTATCAGGGAGGAGTAAACACTATTAACATAACCTGCGATGCATCCTTTCTAGATGTTGTTCAAGCCATAAGTGACCCTGCGATACTTGAGCAAGAAGTACAAGGCGGTCAGTACATTTTACATGCTAACTTGGAAGTAGCTGATGGTGTGACCTTTCAAATGACTTCAAATGGTGATAATCTACGATACCTCAAGTTTGCAGGTGCAAATGGGATAATAGTTTATGGAAAAATACTGATAGACGGTGTAAAAATAACATCTTGGGATGTTTCTGAAGACGATATTATCCAACAAGATATGAACGGTACTATTAGTCGGGCGTACATCCAATTTGATGCAAGCGAAGGTGCTCAAATATTGAATTCAGAATTTGGATACCTTGGATATGATGAGCCTGGACGAAGGGGGTTTGACCTTTATGGTGGTGGAGGACCATCTCATGATATGGTGATAAGAGGTAGCACCTTTCATGATATGTGGTTTGCATTTTATTCTAATGCAGCATATAATATTGTTGTTGATGGAAGCGAATATCATCATAATATAAGATATGCATTGGATCCTCATACTGCAACTTATAATATGAATATTACAAACAACTACCTTCATCACAATCGATATGGGGCAATTTGTTCGGATGATTGCTACAATATTCTCATTGAGGGAAATAGAGCACATCACAATACAGACGCTGGAATAGTCTTCTCAAGAAACATGACCAATTCAATCGCAAGAAATAATCATGTCTACAATGCAACTACAGGAATATCTCTCTCAGAATCTCCCAATAATCAAATTTACAATAACACAATTGAAAGAGCGGCTGATGAAGGAATACTTTTGTTCAATCCTGAAGTAATAGATGATGGCTTTACAGAGGGTAACATGGTCTATGACAATGTTATATCTAGCTCTGAGGATGGTATTAGAGCAACAAACAGTCATGATAATATTTTAGAGAATAATACGTTCGATGACATAGAATCAAGCAAATACCTCCTATCACTGTATTCTAATATATTAATTCGTGGACAAAATTTTGATGATGTCCTAATAGCAGTGGGAGACCCAGCAACAGAGAATCTTGTCGAAATTGTCGATTCAGGAATAATAGAAGTGACGGAAGAAGCAATTGATGATGATGAAGAAGAGGACGAGACTGTAGCAAACACTTACAATACAGACATTGAACGCTACAGCAAGATACTGAGTGATGGAGACAGTATTAGAGTCAACTCATAGAACTTCTGTATTTTTTTATTTTATTTTTTGAGCTATTTTAACTTGGGCCAAATTCTTTGACTTTAAACCGACATTGCTTCTCTTCTTTTTTTATGTTATATGTACCAATTGATTGCTTCTGCCATCAGATTGACTGTTGTTGTATTCTAGGCATGCATTATTCATGCTATCTGAAGCCTGGATGATAAATCAAAGGTATACGCTGATAATATACATGCTTTTTCGTTGTTTTGACGGTCAAAATTGATAGTAGGGTCCTTTAACTGAACAGAGCCTTATGTAAGAAAAAATTTTACTGTCTATTCTGGTATTGCTGCTACTTGCTATCTTTGCATTGCCCTAGTGACTTGTCAGATATCAATGCTATGAGATTTCAGACATTGCAAGCCTATTCATAAATCTTTTATTTAGCATTATTATCAAATAATGCAGTCCTCTATTGTATTTTATTCCTGTGACAAAGCGGCAGATGCGATTGCTGATAACAGTTCAAGGAGAAGCATGATTTTATTACTGTTTTTTGCTTAGACAAATACACACACGCTCCATTATGTGACAGATTTTCTTCTGCTTCTGTAAATCTGGAAGGACAAGATAGGCGCTTCTCCACTTAACTGACAGCAGCGGCTGTAATAACATATGTGAATGTAGAGAGAGGGAAGAACAGGAACTGAAAAGATCCATCGAAAGATTTTAGCGATCTGCTGTTGTTGTTGTTCTGGAGGAGGTAACTCCATGATAGCAGTTGCCTTGTGATATGGCGAGACCTCGTATCTTCCGCGCTGCTCTGTTAGACAATCCCAACTTGAATATATGCTTGTATTTCTTATTTGGGGTATTTTTGCAAAAAATCTCCAAGTTTATTAGCTTGCCTTAGTAATCATTAGCTATCACGAAAATAAATAATAAAAAAAATGATTTAGTAGTACAAGTAGCGGCAGTAGCCGCAATGGTCCTTGTATTCTTGATTATGTTTCTACCATCATCATTAACAACAAGTGGCGTTGACTCATCAGTAACTACAGCTGCTTTTGCTCAGGTAATAACACCAGATACTTTCACAGCTGGGTGGCAGATAGTGGATAATGAGGTGTTCATAGCTGAGTCATTGCAACAGATAGAATCATCAGCAGCAATCTCAATTGTTAAAATTCAGGCGAAGCAAGATCCAGAAATTGGTATAGCAATACACCAAGCGACTCAAGAGATAGCTCCTCAGGTTGAACACAGGTTACCTGAACAAGTTAACGAAACGCTGACAATTGTATTGCAGGTACTAAACAAGGAAGTTAGGGAGGAGCAACAACCGCTGATACCACTATCATCGGAAGTAGTTCAAGCAGTGCAACAGGCTGCAACTTCATCAGAAGTCATTAAGGAACTTGTTGAAGATGAAATAATTAAACATATTGCAAATGACACAGGGATTACTAACCAAATTGTTGACATTGTGAATGAACAACAAGCTGAGCTAATAATCATGGAAGGAGAAGGAGAAACAAAAAACCCCACAGAAGCAGCTCAGCAAATCATCACACAGGTACAACAAATTGCAAATGATACCATCAGGAGCGACATCACTACCATCATTCAGCAAATAGAAGAGGAAGAAAGCATCAACAACACGATCGCTAAAGCCGTTTCAAATACAATACTAAATGGTGCCATATTTCACATCCAAAATGCAATCGAAGCTGCAAATGCAGGTGATATGGAGGGTGTGCTAGTAGAAGCACATCTAGCAGAGCATGCATTAGGTGCATTTAAGACAATACAAGAACTCCCAACAACAGCTGAAACAGTGCAAGAGGCAATGATTGAAGATGCAGTAATAGAGGCAGCACAGGAAAAGGTTGTTGCATATTTTCTTGGAAGAGGAGAAGAACAAGGCGATAAAATCGCCATAGCATTACAGGAACTCTCTGTGCTCGATGCCGAATTATAGAGTGCAAAAAATATGAAGAAATAATGATGTTAGAGGGATCGAGGCGAATGATAACTCTAGAAAAAGCAAGACAATACGCACTTCCTGTTTTCTAATACTTCCATGAATAAGCTTTAACGAAACTATGCGCAGATTAAAACAAGAAGCTCTTGAAAACAGTAATTATCTTCTATTAGTAATTTCTTTTTGTGGTGTATTATGAACTCACATAAGGAGCAAAGCTACCTTTAGTTACTTGAAGCATATAATGTGTTGATTGATTTGATGATGGTGAAGAAGAAGGAAAAGACACAAGGATAACAACATTAACTTACCTTCTGTCACTACTCCTTCTGTCCAGCAGTTTCAATGTGCTTTTCTTTGTTATGACGCTCTATCTCTTGCTGTGTATTAAACGTCTCATTACATACTTCACACTTGTAAAGTGTGCTATCGTTAGGTGATGTAGACATATATCCACACCATGGAGGGACACTATACTATGTAAAGTATCGCATACGCCCACACCCACCCACACACACCACTGCTACCACTATCCCAATCCTCGGTAATAATGATGGTAAAGATCATGCCAATGAAGTATCATAAATACCTGACACCACGCATCTAAACGCCTTAGAAGTTAGTTATGGGTTAAGGTAGTAGTAATAGGTAGTAATAATGATCATACTTTTCGCATTTATACTTCTTTGCTCCGTCTGGTTCTATCGTAATGAAATTCATAGGGGCGCCACATTCACTACAAATTCCCTCCTCTTCTTCACTCACGAAAACTCATCGAGAATAGTGCCTCCTGAGATTAAAAAGATGATGAAGAGGAAGTCAGTAGTTTTGAAATTAACTATGTGAATCATGGTTCTTCTTCTACTTCTACTACTACCACGATAATCACATATTCTATGAAGTGATCCATAAAATAAATCGACTAGATTTATTTGCCTGCTATCTATAAAGAGACGCTGTAGGGAAAACCGATTATGCCTTGTATCAGAGCTCGTGGTTTTGCCCTACAAGACTCTATCCAATGTTCGAAGCAATGAGAGGGTGTCGTTACAGTCCATCGCCATATTTACGGCGACACCTCTCTTTATGATTCTCATTTTTTCTATTATTACACCACCACCAGTGAGGAGAAAGTGAAGGATTCTTGGGAGAGGAGGAAAAAGACGCTCGGTTCTAAGTAGAATACTGGGAATATAGGGTGGTACATGAAATATTTGGACTATCCTTTAATCGTCCGAAATCCAATAACAAAGTGAGCCCACTCAATTTGCCATATCGAGAGAGGTCGTCGCCTTACTACACTTGGCATATACTGGCGACGACTCTCTCGTTGCCTTGCGACCGCAGCGGCAGTACAAGCCATGAAGAAGACGAGGAGAGGAGAAGAAAAGAAGAAGAACAGGTTATAGTTCGAAGAGGTCAGTCAAGCGTTGGATCATAGTTTGTAGATTTTGCAGTGTACTGATACATCTACACGAGAGGAAGAAAGGTGCTAAGGAGAAGAGGAATACGAACACG
>Ga0075418_10001415_pt1 | contig 27132 bp, 22 predicted proteins | sample SoiMetdeltSBSDD2_FD_81776 | JGI IMG/M metagenome (GOLD analysis project Ga0075418, IMG submission 81776) | Bulk soil microbial communities from a Populus tree surrounding site in Tennessee, USA - Soil MetaG P. deltoides SBSDD2 | ecosystem: Environmental > Terrestrial > Soil > Tree plantation...
GGCGAGCGCACCTATGACATCTTCAGCCGGCTGCTGATGGACCGTATCGTGTTCCTCGGCACGTCCATCACCGACGATGTCTCCAACATCATCATCGCCCAGCTGCTGTTTCTCGATGCGGACAATCCGGAACGAGACATCTACCTGTACGTGAACTCCCCAGGTGGGCTCGTCTCGTCCGGCATGGCGATTTACGACACGATGCAGTTCCTGCGGGCGCCCGTGAACACGATTTGCATGGGCATGGCGGCGTCCATGGGCTCGTTCCTGCTCACGGCGGGCCGCAAAGGAAAGCGCTCCGCCCTGCCCCACGCCCGGATCATGATGCACCAGCCCTCCGGCGGCACCCAGGGCACCGCCGCCGACATCGAGATTCAGGCGCGGGAGATCCTGTTCCTGCGCCGCAAGCTGAACGAGCTGTACGCCAAGCACACCGGAAAGACCGTCGAGCAGATCGAGAAGGACATGGACCGCGACCGCTTCATGTCGGCGGAAGAGGCCAAAGACTACGGCTTGATCGATCATGTCATTTCGAACTACGAGGAAATCAAGGAGGACGGGAAAGCAAAGAAGGCATGACTTGCGCCGGTCCGGCGGCCTTCCCATACTAGAGAACGATGTCGCACGACAAACACCTCCGCTGCTCATTCTGCGGCAAATCCAAGGATTCGGTCCGGAAGTTCATTTCGGGGCCGTCTGTCTACATTTGCAATGAGTGCATCGCGCTCTGCAATGAAATCCTGGCGGAGGACGAAGAGCGCGAAGTCGCCGAAGCGATCACGCAGGTCCCCACCCCGGCGGAAATCAAGGATGTGCTGGACCAGTACGTGATCGGGCAGGACCGCGCCAAAAAGACCCTCGCTGTCGCCGTCTACAACCATTACAAGCGCATCAACTCGCATTCGGGGCGCGACAACGACGTCGAGCTCGACAAGAGCAACATCCTCTTGATCGGCCCCACGGGCGTGGGCAAGACGCTGCTGGCCCAGACCCTGGCGCGGATTCTGGACGTGCCGTTCACGATCGCCGACGCCACGACCCTGACCGAAGCGGGCTACGTCGGCGAAGATGTCGAGAACATTCTCGTGCGCCTGCTGCAAGCCGCCGATTTCAACGTGTCCGAGGCCGAGCGGGGCATCGTCTATATCGACGAGATCGACAAGATCGCGCGCAAGTCCGAGAACCCCAGCATTACGCGCGACGTCTCGGGCGAAGGTGTGCAGCAGGCGCTGCTGAAGATTCTCGAAGGGACCGTGGCGAGCGTGCCGCCGCAGGGCGGGCGCAAGCACCCGCAGCAGGAATACATCCAGGTCAACACCAAGGACATCCTCTTCATCTGCGGCGGCGCGTTCGACGGGCTCGAGAAGATCATCGAGTCGCGCACGGGCCGGCGTCAGATCGGCTTCACCAAGGAAGAGGTGGTCGCGGGCGTCGCCGCCAAGGTCAAGAAGAATCCGTTCGTGGACGTCGAGCCCGATGACCTGCTCCGCTACGGCCTGATCCCCGAGCTGGTGGGCCGCCTGCCGGTCACGGTGCCGCTCGACGCGCTCGACGAGGACGCGCTCATCCGGATTCTCACCGAGCCGAAGAACGCGCTGGCCAAGCAGTACCAGAAGCTGTTCGACCTCGAGGATGTACGGCTGACGCTCGACAAGGAAGCGTTGAAGGCGATCGCGCAGAAAGCGATGAAGCGCGGCACGGGCGCCAGAGGGTTACGCGCCATTCTCGAAGAAATGATGACGGAGATCATGTTCGAGCTCCCCAGCCGCGATGACGTGCGCGAGGTTGCGATCACCGCCGAATGTGTGACGTCGGGCCGCGCGCCGCTCCTCGTGACCGAGCGTCCCCGCCAGAAGAAAGAAGCCTGACGGACCCGAAATACATCGGCTCGTTTCCACGGGCCGATGCGCTGCTCGATCCCCTGCTCCCAGAAGTCGCATTCATCGGCCGCTCCAACGTCGGCAAGTCATCACTGTTGAATGCGTTGGTGGGGCGGCGGATCGCCAAAACGTCTGCGACGCCCGGCAAGACCCGCGCACTCAACGTCTTTCGCATAGACACGTCGCACTACTTCCTCGACTTGCCGGGGTATGGTTATGCTCGGGCGGGCAAGGCGCAGCGCGCAGCCTTTCGCGGGCTCCTCAAGCACGCCCTGGGGCGCGAATGGCTCCGCGGCGTCGTCTGGCTGCTCGACATCCGCCACGCGCCATCGGACGACGATTGGGCGATGCAAGAGTCTTTGGCGCAGGCCGAAACGCACGTGCTCGCGGCGCTGACGAAAGCTGATAAGCTTTCAACAGCGCTGCGCCGCACCAGAGAGCATGAGCTGCGCCAAGAGCTGGAGTTGCCGGAGGATCAGGTTGTGGTGACGAGCGCGAAAACCGGGGCCGGCATTGCGGAACTCCGAGAGGCCATTGGCGACCTGATAGTGGGGGAATGATGGGAAGATGGACGGTTGGAACGTTGGACCGTTGGAAGGTTGGAATGATGCTGCTTTTTCTTTCCCACCTTCCAACCTTCCAACGTCTTCTGGCCGCCCAGGACACGATCCCGGCCGGCTACGGCACGCTGCGTCGCGACGACATCTTCGTGCGCTTCTCGACGGGAACGATCGAAGTGCAAGTGCTGCCCCTCGACGAGGAGGTAATTCGCCTGCTCGCACCGGACACGTATCGCTCGTTGCACCAGCTGGTCAAGAGTCGCTCCAACGACGTCGCGGAGGCCGCCGCCCGCGCGGCAACGGATCAGGCAACACTCATCATGGTGACCTACCTCGGCGTCGTACAGCAGGCGCGGTTCAATCCCGAGGATCTCAACATCACGAGCCGCGGAAGGCTGTTTCGTCCCGTCGCGATCGTGCCGCTGTCACCGACATGGAGCTCATACCAGCTGGACGCGCGCCAGCAGGCGGCGGCCATCTACCTCTTCGATCCGGCGATCAGCCTGCGGGAGGAGATGGTCGTGAGCTATCAGGGGCAGTCGAGCAACAGCTGGAACAATTCGATCCGGCGGCTCGACCAGGAGCGCGCGCGCGTCAAGGCGCGGGCGCAGGGCGGGACGACTCCGGGACCGTAACCCGCTTCTCCAGTTCCGGGGTCCAGCGGACGCGGGCCGAATCCGCGCATACAACCCCGATCCGGCCTCCCCCCCCCTCCCCCTCCCCCCCCAGACGCGCCGCGACCGCAAACGCGCTGTCACACCCGATGGCGAAAAACGCGATCGACCACGCGTGCGCGCTGAGGGCGTCGCCGGCGAGCACCGTGACGGAGCGTGCCCGGCCCGGACGCTCGGCCGATCGGGACTGCGTCCGGATGGAGCCGCCGAGCAGATCAACCCACCCCAGCGCGTCGAGAGAATTGTCGGGATCAGGAATGCCGACGATGCGGTGCGTGACGCCGCCCGCCGGACCGATCCACAGGTACTGGCCCCCAAGATCGAACAGCGCGCTGTCGGCAACGCCGGCGAGCGCCAACGCTGCGCGGTCGAGCGCATAACCCGACGCCAGACTCTCGGGCGTCGCGCGCATTCCTGTGTGCCGCCGCAACTCGCGCCGCAACGAATCGAGCGGACCGAGCGCGGTTCGACGCTGCACGAGCGAGTCGATGCGTTCAACGGAATCATGCGCCGCTGTGAGCGCGCTCGCGAGACGAGTGGTGTCGGCGGCCCACGCGGCCACGGACATCATGGTGCCCATCGCGGGCCACACGCGCGAGACCGCAGGCGGCGGCTCCACGCCGCAGCTCGCGATCCCGACGATAAGCGCAAAACTAAGCGCCGAGTGACAGTTACGATTGATTCTCAAGAACGATAGGTGAATATAGAGGGCCATGGATCTGATTGGACAACACCCGCTGCTTTTCACCGCCCTGCTCGTTGCCGTGCTCGGCACGGGCGGCCTGTTGTGGCGACTGCGGCAGCGGCTGGTTCGATCCGAGCAAGAGCGCCGCCGCGCCGCCGACGAGCTCAATCGCCGGCTCTCCGAGCTGTTTTCGCTGCAAGAGTTGTCGTACGTCCTCTCCGATTCGCTCGAGCTGGACCGCATCGTGGAGCAGGTCGTCCGCTACGCGCTGCGCTTCCTCGATGCGCAGGGCGCGCTGCTCGCCCTCGTGGGCGACACTCCCGACGAGGCGATCCAGGTGGCCGCCGCGGAAGGGACCCTGGAAGCGCTGCGAGGGCGCAGCGTTTCCACGACCGACCCCGGGTTGGTCGCCCGGGCCACGGGCCGCGACCACCTCGAACTGATACGGAACGCGGGCCCTGAACCGACCGCCATCGTCCATGGCTTCGAGGCGGTCGCTGCGGCCGCCGTGCCGTTGCGCTCGCACGGCGCGGTCATCGGGACACTGGTCATCACCGATCCACGCGAGGGCCAATTCGCCCCCGAGGACGTGCGACTGCTCTCCACGCTGGCCACGCACGCGGCCGTGGTCATTGCTAACGCGCGGTTCTTCGAGATGGTCCGGCGCGCCAAAGAGCAGTGGGAGACGGCATTCGACGCGCTGAGCGAAGGGATCGCGGTGGTGGATCCGGACGGCGTCGTCCGGCGGGCCAATCGTTCGTTGGCGAGCCTGCTGGGCGTGCCTGTCCCCACCCTCGTCGGCACGCCGCTGGGCGAGGCCCTGCTCGGCAAATCGCACGCCCTGGCGGAATTGCTCGACAAGACGCTGAGCGGCGAGCGCACGGCGCCGTTGGTCGCCCGCTCCGAGCGGCTGCAGCGCTCCGTGCGCGTGAATGCGGCCCTGATCGCGGGCGCCGGCTTCGCACAAAGCGTCGTCGTACTGGTCGAGGACGTCACCGACCAGCAGGCGCTCGAGACCCAGCTCGTCCAAAGCGAGAAGCTCGCCGCCGTCGGCCAGCTCGTCTCGGGCGTCGCCCACGAGCTGAACAATCCACTGACCTCGATCGCCGGCCTGTCCGAGTTCCTGCTGGAGCAGAAAGAGCTCGGGAAAAAAGACCGCGGGCACCTGCAGGTCATTCACGAGCAGGCGGAGCGCGCGGGCCGCATCGTGCGCAACCTGCTGACCTTCGCCCGCAAGGGGACGGGCGAACGCGAGCCGGTCGACCTCAACGACTTGATCCGTGGCACCCTCGCGCTGACCGCCTACGATCTGAAGCTCAAGGACGTCACCGTTACCCGGGAGCTGAGCGGAGCGCTGCCCCCGGTCCTGGGTGACCGGCATGGCTTGCAGCAGGTCGTGCTGAACCTCGTGACCAATTCGGCGCAGGCGGTCGGCGAGAATCCGCGCGAGCGACTGCGCGAGATCACGGTGTCGACCTGGTTCGATGGCCAAGTGCATCTGCGCGTCGCGGATTCGGGACCCGGGATTCCGGAGGACGTGCGGCAGAACGTGTTCACCCCGTTCTTCACGACGAAGGAGCCCGGAAAGGGCACGGGCCTCGGTCTCTCGATCACTTATTCCATTGTCGAAAGCCACGGCGGGCACATCACGATCGAGCCGCCTCCCGCGGGCGGCGGAGCCGCCTTCCGCGTGGATCTCCCACCGGCGCCCGCCGAGGCGCTGACGCAAGCCGCGACGCTCGCTCCTGCGCAACCGGCGGGGACGGTGGGTGGCGCGCAATTCGTCAAGCGCACCATTCTCCTCGTCGACGGCGATCCGGCCGTGCAACGCACGATCAAAGCCCTCTTCGCGCGCGACGGGCACGACGTCGAAGTCGCGGGCGACCCCCAGCACGCGCTCGATCTGGCGCTGGGGGGGGGGAGCTTCGATCTGGTCATTACCGACGCGCGCGCGATGGCGCCGGGCAAACGCGGCGTGCTACTGGCGGAAGAACTGGTGATGAAGCTGCCGGCACTCAGGGAACGGATCATCGTCGCCACGGGCGACGTGCGGGCGGCCACGGAGGAGACGCTGACGCGTCTCGGTGTGCGCTACGTGCGCAAGCCTTTCAACCTGCGCGATCTTCGCGTGGAGGCCGCGCGTTTGTGGGAAGCAACCGCGCTGTCGTAAGCTTCTGCCGGCCACCCGTACGTCGAGAGATTCACCGAGCCGCCTCCCGTAAACCGCACGCCTTCGCGCAGCAGCAACGCGCGCTGCAGGACGCTCGAGTGATCGTGTCCGGAGAGCGAGATGCGGCCGGCCGCGTTGATCACGCGCCACCATGGTACGTCGTTGTCGTCGGGAAGCGCGGAGAGTGCCCAGCCCACGGTGCGCGCTGCGCCGGGTCGACCGGCCAGCCGCGCGATGATGCCATATGTCGCCACCCGCCCCTTGGGGATGTGACGGACCACGCGGTAGATCCGATGGTAGAATGGATTCACGAGGGCGCCCGCTACTAGCTTACGCGCAGAACATCATCCAGCAAGCCCGCGTTACCACCCCCCACTATTGACAAAATGTCGTCCAGTGCTCTCCGCTCGCGGGGCCAGGCAAACCGCGTCCCGGCGTCCGCGGGACTCATCCATTCGGCGCGGTCGTGCTCGTTCGAGAGCCGCACCGTGGCGCCGGAGGACACGAACGCCACAAACACGGGAATTACTGCCACCACATCGGTGCGATGCTGATAGAACGCTTCGGTGCGGCTGAGATTGTAGAATTTTTCGGGCACGAGGCCGGTCTCTTCACGCAACTCGCGCAGCGAGGCCTCGACGGGGGTTTCGCCCTGCTCGATGGTGCCGTGAATCGTTTCCCACGATCCGGGACAGCGGCCGGCGTGACTGCGGCGCAGCGCCAAAACCTGGAGCTGCGCACCGGCTCCGCGCAGTGCGTAGGTATCCACGAAGGAAACGCGGATCTCTGTCAGATGCTCCTAACGGCGGCGGCCGAGTACTGCTTCGAGCCGCGCCGACAGCGCGCGCGCGCGGAAGGGCTTTGTCAGAAAATCGTCGGCGCCGAGCTCGAAGACCCGCACTTCGTTGTCCTCGTCGCCTTTGGCGGTCAAAACGATCACGGGAATGTTGGCGGTCGCGGGCCGCGAGCGCAGATGGGACAGCACGCCGTAGCCATCGAGCCCGGGCAGGTTCAAGTCGAGAACGATGATGTCAGGTCCGATGCGATCGACCTGATCGAGGGCCTGGACGCCGTCACGCGCCTCTGTCACGACGTACCCGTCGCGCTCGAGGAGGTCACGCATCACTTTGCGCAGACTGTCCTCATCGTCCACGAGCAGCACCTTCGAGGCGGGCTGGCCGTGCGCGCCGGAGCGGCGTGTAGGCGTGACGTGCTCTTCCAGCAGGTCGAAGTGCGTCATGACCGCGCCGGCCGGTTCGGAGGGCGGGGGGAACGACACAGCACCCGGCGCCGGAGTCCAGCGTGGCGCTTCCGTAATGCCGGAGGTCCGCGTCGTCCCGGAGGGCCGCGCTGTCTCGCCGACCTGCGACGGACGGGGGCCCTCGTCCGACGGGATATCCACGACTCGCGTGAGCTCTTCGATCGTGGACTCCCCGCGTGTCACATGCGCGAGCCCCGACTCCCAAAGCGATTTCATCCCCCCCCGCTTGGCAGCCTCGGCAATGCGGTCCGCGGCTTCGCCCGCGGCGATGCGGCGCTCCAGCTCGGGACTCATCGTGAGGATCTCGAGGATCGAGAACCGGCCGCGATACCCGGTCATCACGCAGTCGGGACACCCGCCGGCACGGTACAGCGGCGTGCCCTGCGGGATCCAGCGGCGCAACCGATCCGGCGGCGTCTCCATCCAGACTTCCTTGCACGTGTTGCAGAGCCTCCGCATCAGCCGCTGGGCCACGACCCCGCGCAGCGACGCGGCGATCTTGTACGACTCGACGCCGATATCGACGAGTCGCGTCACCGCGTTGGCCGCGTCGTTGGTGTGCAGCGTCGAGAGCACGAGGTGGCCGGTGAGCGACGCCTGTACCGCGATCTGCGCCGTCTCCTTGTCGCGGATCTCGCCGACCAGAACGACGTTGGGGTCCTGGCGCAGAATGGACCGCAACGCGGCAGCGAATGTGAGGCCGGCCTTCTCCTGCACCTGCACCTGCACAATGCCCTGCATCCGGTACTCGACCGGGTCTTCGACCGTGACGATGTTGACGCCTTCGCTCTTGATCTGGTTGATCGCTGAGTAGAGCGTCGTCGTCTTGCCGGAGCCGGTCGGGCCGGTGACGAGGACGATCCCTTCGTGATTCTCGAGCAGACGCTTGATCGAATCCCCTTCCCCCGGATTCAGACCCAGCGAGTCGAGCGATTTGACGGTCGCGCGCGAATCCAGTATCCGGATCACGACCTTCTCGCCGAGCTGCGCGGGCAGCGTCGAAACGCGGAGGTCGATCGGCTGACCGTTCACCGCCACGCGCGCGCGCCCGTCCTGGGGCCGCAGCCGGTCGGCGATATCGAGCGAGGACATGATCTTGATGCGCGAAATCAGCGGCAGGCCTGCCTGGCGCGGGATCTTCATAACCTGCCGCAACACACCGTCGATGCGGTACCGCACCGCGACGCCACCCTCTTCGGGCTCGACGTGGATGTCGCTGGCGCGCGAGAGAATTCCTTCGGAAATGATCATGTCGACGAGCCGGACGACCGGCTTCTGGCTCGCGTCCATTTCGGAGATCAGCTCTTCAGGGGGCGCGTCGGGGAGCGACGTCAGGATCTCGCTGTCGCCCATGTTTTCCAAGAGCTTCTCGAGCTGCTTCTCGGGGCGGTACAACTCGTCGAGCTTCTCGGCAATCTTCGCCGGCGCGAGCAGCTGCAAGCGGATTTCACGCGCCGTGGCAAACGCGAGCGCCTTTTCGGCGTCGAGATCGAACGGATTCGCGGTGCCCAGCTCGAGGTAGGAGTCCGTCAGTCGTAACGGCAGAACACGATAGCGGCGCGCGAGCTGCTCCGGCACGCCGTCGCGGACGCTGGTATCGATCTTGGACGCGTCGGCGACCTTCAACCGGAAGCGGTGCGACAGCTTGTCAATGATCTCGGCGTCGGTGGTGAGCTTTTCGGCGACCAGGACTTCCCAGAGCGTACGACCGGCATCCGCCTTCCCCCGAAGCTCTTGCAGGAGCTCGGGGGTCATCAGGCCCTCGAGGGACTGGGCCAGCCATTCGTCGGGGAACGCCGTGACCGCCATGAGGCTCCTCCAAGCTATGGGTGCGGGCGTTCCAGTCCAGTATCGCGGCTCACAGAATGGGCCAAAAATCGCGTGTCACGTCGAACGCGACTCGCATGTCATGCGATTGGACCCCGTAGCCTGCCTCGACGCGAAACACGCCCAGCCACTCGGCTCCCAGCCCCAGCGTCATCTGTGTGCCCGGGGTCACCGCCCATGGAGTTGAAATCATGTCGATCTTGCCCTCCGCCCATCCGACAGCGACGTAGGGGGCGAGCGTGATTGTGCCGGGCGAGCGTCCCGGGCCTACGGCGAGGCTGATAAACGGCACCGGTGCGCGCCATTCGAGATGGATCAGTGCCGAGCGGCGGCCGCCCCATTTCCGGAACTCGTCACCCAGCAGCGTGCTACGGCCGCCCAGAACAAACGCGCGATGGGGCGGCAGGTCGACGGTACCCACTCCAAATTCGCCGCGCAGGAGAACGCGGCTGCCGTTAACCGGCAGCAGCACGTGACCCGAGCCGCTGAGCCGCGCATAGCTCAAGCTCGTGTCGTTTGCGCCCCCTTCGAGAGATATCTCCACTGCCAGGTCGCGCCGCACCGCGAAGCCTTCGCTGCGTCGCCGCCACGTCACTGCGGCCGAGTAGTACTGCCCATCCAGCACGGCCGGGTTCGGCCGGTACTGACCGCTGGCCGGCGTGGCGTGAATCTCCTGCGACTTGATCCGTTCGCTCGTGGCAGACACGTGGAACTCGCTCCGGCTCCCGGTCCGCCCTCGAAACCCCAAACGCACGCCAGACGCGAGATAGTAGTCGCCGTAATCATCGCCGAACTCTTGCGAGGCAATCGAATTCAGTAGAGGCGCGATCACCGGCGCGTCCGGGATATCGTGCAGCTGACGATAAACGCCGACGTCGAGTCCGTACGAAGTTGTGACTGTCACCGAGCCCTTCCCCACGCCGTCGGAGAATCCGTAGCTGCCGGCCGCCCGTCCTTCGTAGCGACCATTGCGCGAGCGGATCACGAAACCCGCACCGAGTGCCACGCCCTCGATCCGATTTGCGTGGATCAGATCACTCACCGAGCGCGCGCCAAGCCCGTAGCGTTTCAAGCCGCTCAGCGCGCGGCGTCCCGCGATGCGACTCGCTTCAGCGCGGACCGCCTCGAGATCGTTCTGGCGCACCGGCTCGGCGACGTTCTGAATCGCCGCGCTCAGCGGACCCGGCCAGGGATAAGTATCCCGCTCGACTTTGGGCGTGATGGTTATTTCGTCGCCAGCGAACCAACTGTTCGCGAGCCCCACGTTGAACAGGTAATTGTCGATCTCCCAGCGCCCGCGGATGATGCCGCGCACGGGCATCTCGAGCCAGGTTGCGCGGCGCCGGATCTCGATCTCCTGGCGGTAGGGGAGCCAAAACCGGCTTTCCCAGAGCGCGTTGTCCAGCACGATGCTCATGTCTTCCAGGGACGGATCGAGATATGCGGAGGGCGTGAAGTTGAACGCCATGCGCACCAGCTCGGCCGTTTCGGCATCGACGAACAGCGTCCCGACGACCGCTGGGTCCGCGAGATTCTTGGGCCGCACACGCAACGCCACGACGCGGACCGAGCGCTGCGGCAGCACGATGGTCGTGGTGTCGCCCAACGCGACGTCGTAGCGGTCCGTGCCTCCCGGCGCCAGCGGATGGGGCACGTCACGCACCTCGTCGCCTTCCCCCAGCCGGATCGCGTGCCCGAAGTTGTTCTGGACGATGCCCAGGTGGTCGCGATGATAGTTGATGCCGCTGGGCATCTCGTTGCGATCGCGCCAGCCGATGACGCGCTGCTTGCTGAGCTGCGGCGACTTCCAGTACACTTCCAGCTCCAGCTGGTCCGCTTTCACGAGCCGGGGCGGCTCGGTGAGCCCGTCGCCGAACTGGGCGAGGAAGAAGAGAAACCCGTGAGCCTGGGCCTTGTAGTCGCGCAACGCGGTGTCGACGGCGGCGCGCGTGCGGCGCTCGATCGCACGCCGCGCCAACGCCAATGCCGAGTCGCTGTTCCAATCCTGAGCAGCGGCGCGGGTGGGCAGTATGAGGAACAGGAGCGCGGCGGACCAACGCATCGCCGCCAAATCTAGGGTATGGACCCTCGCGACGCATTCCTCGAGCGATCCAGGAGCGGCGGCATGGTGCCGGTGCTGCGCGAAGTGGTCACCGACACCGACACACCCGTGGCGGCATTCGCGAAGATCGCACGGCCGCCGTTCGCGTTTCTGCTCGAATCGCTCGTCGGCGGCGAGCGGTGGGCGCGATACACCTTCCTGGGCACCGAGCCGCGCGAAGCCTGGCGGTATCGCGGCACCCGCGTCGAACGCTGGACGCCCGCGACCCGGTGGCGCCCGGCCGGCGAAACGGCCGACCCGATCACCCACCTCGCCGAGCGCATGCGCGCCCTCCCCGGCCCACCCGTGCCTGGACTGCCGCGCTTCACCGGTGGCGCCGTGGGATTCCTGGGCTACGACCTCGTGCGCAGCATCGAGCGCCTCTCCCGGGGGCCGGAAGACACGCTCGACGTGCCCGACGCCGTCGTGATGATCGCCGATTCGCTGGTCATTCTCGACAACGTCTTCGGCCGCGCGATCATCGTGGCCAACGTCGAAGTCCCGCCCGGCGCGTCGACGGCGCAGCGACTCCAACTCTACGATGGCGCACAGGAGCGGATCGACACACTGCTGGCGCGGCTGGGCACGAGTCACCAGCTGACTCCGCTGGCGCTCCAGGACAACGGACGCACGCCCCGCGCCGAATCGCGGTATCCGCGAGCCGCGTTCGAACGCGACGTGGAAAAGATCCGGGAGTACATCGCCGCGGGAGATGTCTTCCAGGCCGTGCTGTCTCGCCGGCAGGTGGTCAAGGCGCCGGTCGATGCCCTGCGGCTGTACCGCTACCTGCGGGCACTGAACCCCGCCCCGTACCTCTTCCATCTGGTGCTCGACGACGTGACGTTCGTCGGCAGCTCGCCCGAAGTGCTGGTGCGCGTCGAAGGAGACGAGGTGACGGTGCGACCGATCGCGGGCACGCGCCCGCGCGGGGCGACCCCTGAGGAAGACAGCGTGCTCGCCCAAGCGCTGCGCGCCGATGAAAAGGAGCTGGCCGAGCATCGCATGCTGGTCGATCTGGGCCGCAACGATCTTGGCCGCGTGGCGCAGTATGGCTCGGTGCACGTCACGAGCTCGCTCGAAATCGAGCGCTACTCGCACGTGCAACATCTCGTGAGCGAGGTGCGCGGCAAGCTCAGCCCCGGGCATGACGCGCTCGATGTGTTCCGCGCCTGTTTTCCCGCCGGTACGGTGAGCGGCGCGCCGAAAGTGCGGGCGATGGAGATCATCGACGAGCTGGAGCCGGAGCGGCGCGGCCCGTACGCTGGCGCCGTGGGCTACGTTGGATGGGGCGCGACGAGTCTCGACACGTGCATCGCGATTCGCGCCGCGCTCGTTCTCAAGGATCGCGTCGTCATCCAGGCCGGCGCGGGGATCGTTGCCGATTCGAACGCGGCGCGCGAGTTCGCCGAGACGGAGGCCAAGGCCCAAGCGGTGTTACGCGCGCTCGCCCTCGCAAATGCTGGAGATTAGGCGCCCTCCCTCCCTATATTTGCGTTCCTGTGTTCAAACTGCTGAGCACGTCCGGCGATCAGTCGATTGACCTCCAGCTGGGCCGCAAGCTGGTCGTGGGCCGAGCTGTGACGAGTGACGTTCCGATTTACGACCCCACCATCTCCCGCCGGCACGCCGAGATCGTCCTCACCGAAAGCGGGGTGCGGGTCACCGATCTCGGCTCCTCCAACGGGACGTTCTTGAACGGCGCCAAGGTGACGGAAGCCGAGGCGGGGGCGAACGACGTCGTGACCTTCGGGAAAGTGGCATTCCGCGTCAAGGAAGTGACGACGCCGATGCCCCGCCCCCAGGTCGTCGCGGCCCCTCCGGACTTCGCGAGTCCGCGCCCCGGGAAGGGCGGCATCGGCGCGGGGACGATCGTGCGGCAGATGCCGGTGAGCATATCGGGTGGAGTGCCGGCGATCGTCATCGACGAACCCCAAGGCGCTTCCCATCTGAAGGTCAAGGCGGACAATCTGATCGAGCGTCGCGAGAAGAAGCTCTCGCTGCTGCTCGAAATCTCGAAGGAGCTGTCCAAACAGCAGGAGCTCGATCGCCTGCTCGACAAGGTCGTGGATTTCACGTTCCAGATCATGAACGTGGATCGCGTGTCGATCCTGCTGCTCGACGGCAAGTCGAACGAGCTGGTGCCGCGCATTTCGAAGAGCCGCACCGGCGACGCCAGCGCGGCGAAGCACGTGCCGCAGTCGATCGCGCGCAAAGCGGTAGAAGAGCGCGTGGCGATCCTGTCCGACAACGCGGCCGCCGACGAGCGCTTCAAGGGGAAGTCGATCCTGATCCAGAGCGTGCGCAGCGCGATGTGCACGCCGCTCATGGGCTCCGATTCCAAGGTCCTCGGCATCCTCTACGTCGACAACCTCACCGCCACGCACTCATTCGCGGACGAGGATCTCGAATTCTTGATCGCGTTCGGTGGTTTGACCGCGGTCGCCATCGAGAATTCGCAGCTGTCGGATCGCCTGCGCCGAGAGGCGGTCGTGGTGTCGAACTTTCAGCGCTACTTCGCCCCCAATCTCGCGACGCAGATCGCTCAGCAGGAAGGCGAAGTCGCGCTCGGCGGGACGAAACGCCCCGTGGTCGTGTTCTTCTCCGACATCCGCGGCTTCACCCCGATGTCCGAGACGATGAATCCGGATGAAATCGCGGGACTGCTCACCGATTACTTCACCGAGATGGTGGATATCGTCTTCGAGCACTCGGGGACGCTCGACAAGTTCATGGGGGACGCGATCATGGCACTGTGGGGCGCGCCGATCGCGCACGAGGACGACGCTGACCGCGCGATGCAGTGCGCTCTCGATCAGATCCAGACACTCGAGAAGATGAACGTCAAATGGAAGGAATCGGGGCGGCACCCCCTCGCGATCGGGATCGGCATCAACTTCGGGGAGGTGTTTGCCGGCAACATCGGCTCCAACCGGCGGCTCGAGTACACCGTCATCGGCGACGCGGTGAATACCGCGAACCGCCTCTGTTCCTCCGCCGGCGCGAACGAGATCCTGATTTCCGAGCCGTTCTACAAGGAGCTCAAGAAGCCCCCCAAGGTCGAGGCACTCGAGCCGATTCAGGTCAAGGGGAAGTCGAAGAAGGTGCCGGTCTACCGCGTGAAACGGTAAGGGCGGTCGAACTTCGCCAGCAGGTCCAGCGCCAGCCGCAGCGGCAATCCCATCACTCCAAAAAAGTCTCCCTCCACGCGCTCGATGAGCGGCGCGCCGAGCCCCTGGATGGCGTAGGCACCTGCTTTGTCGAGCGGCTCCCCAGTCGCGACGTATTCCTCGATCGTCTTCCGGCTATTAGGCCGGAACGTCACGCGCGAGACATCGAGCGCCTGCTCGAGCCGACCGTTCTCCGCCACTGCCACGGCGGTGAGCACGTCGTGCGTTTTTCCTTGCAGCTGCTCCAGCATTTCGACGGCGTTCATTGGCGACGTCGGCTTCTCGAAGATTCTACCGCCGAGCACCACGGTCGTATCGGCGGCAAGAATCACCTCGCCGGGCGCGCGGGCCACGACCGCCTGGGCCTTGGCGCGCGACAGGCGCGTGACGTACGCGTCCGGCTTCTCGCCGGGAAGGACGTGCTCGTCCACTCCGGGCGGGATAACCCGGAATGGAATGCGCAGCATTTCGAGTAATTGCTTCCGGCGTGGCGAACCGGAGGCCAACACAATGGGAAGCACGCGAAAAAAGATACCTCGGCGTAAGTTTGGACGTGCTCTGGGTCTCGCTGTTCACCCTGCAGGCTGCGGCTGGCCCCCCCCCGCCAGCGACCGACATCTATCTGGCCGACCTCCGCGTCGGCCAAGGGCGCGTTACCGTCGGCACGCCCGTGAACGTCACGAACAGGCCAGGCTACGACAACCAGCCGGCATTCCTGCCCGACGGTCGCTCCATCCTCTACACCTCGGTCCGGGACAGTCAGGCCGAGATCTATCGATACGACATCGAGCACCGGACCAGCACCGCGGTCACAAACACGCGGGAGAGCGAGTACTCTCCGACCCCACTGCCGAACAGCGTCGGCTTCTCCGTCATTCGCGTGGAAGCCGATTCGACGCAGCGCCTCTGGGCGTTCGACCTCGATGGCACCCATGCTCGCCTCGTGCTGGACTCGATCAAGCCCATCGGCTACCACGCGTGGGGCGACAACCGCACACTGGTCTTGTTCGTCCTCGGTTCCCCGCCAACGCTTCAGATCGCCGATGCTGGCACGCCAACCGCACGCGGTGACGTGCTGGCTCGCGATATCGGACGGTCGCTCCAGCGGATCCCGAACCGCTCTTCGGTCAGTTTCCTTCAGCGCGACTCGGTGGCTGGTCCGTCGCTGCAGGAGGTCGACGTCCGCACGCGCCGGGTCACGCAGCTGATCAAGACACCGATCGGCGCCGAGTTCTTCGCGTGGACGCCGGACGGCATCGCCCTGACCGCGGGTGGATCGAAGCTGTACTCGTGGGATCCGCGCGGGGGCGGGGGCAGCGCCTGGCAGGAAGTGGCGGATTTTTCAGCTGCAGGTCTGACCAACCTCACGCGTCTCGCCGTGAGCCCGAAAGGGGATCGCGTCGCGATCGTCGCGGTTCCGGCAGGGCCCTAGCGCTCCAGGATCAGCGTCACCGGGCCGTCGTTCACGAGCTCGACGTCCATCATCGCCCCGAACTCGCCGGTTTCGACCGCAATCTTCCCGCCGCCCTTCTCTTTCAGGAACGCCACGAACTTCTCGTACAGCGGGATCGCGAGATTCGGCGGAGCAGCGCCGATGAAACTTGGCCGCCGGCCTTTGCTCGCGTCGCCATAGAGCGTGAACTGCGAGACGACGAGGATCCCGCCGTTCACCTCGGCCAGATCGCGGTTCATCTTCCCCTCGGCGTCCCCGAACACGCGCAGGCCGATGATCTTTTCGGCCATCCACGCGAGCTGAGCCTCGGTGTCGGTCGGAGCGAAACCGGCGAGCACGAGAAAGCCGGGCCCGATTTTCCCGGTAACCCGGCTCGCGACTCGAACTTCCGCACGCGAAACGCGCTGAAGAACTACTTTCACTCGACCGTTACGCTCTTTGCCAAATTCCTCGGTTGATCAACGTTACAGCCCCGCCGCACGGCGATATAGTAAGCGAGAAGCTGCAAAGGCACCACGCTCAAAACGGGCGTCAGAAGATCGAGAGTCTCGGGAATCTCGATCCGATAGTCGGCCAGCTTTTCGAGCGCGCTATCGCCTTCAGTCACGATCGCGATCACGCGGCCCCCGCGCGCTTTCACCTCTTCGATATTGCTCACGACTTTCTGGTGCACGCCGTCCTTGGGCGCGATGAACACCACGGGCATGAGATCGTCGATCAGCGCGATGGGCCCGTGCTTCATCTCGGCCGCGGGGTAGCCTTCGGCGTGGATGTAGGAGATTTCCTTGAGCTTGAGCGCGCCTTCGAGTGCCACCGGGAAGTTGTAGCCACGGCCCAGGTACAACACGTTCTGGGCGCGCACGAGCCGGTCGGCGATCTGCTCGATCTCCGCAGCCTTCGCGAGGACCCGCTTCACGAGATCGGGCAGCTTGGCCAGCGCCCGCACCACTTCACGACCCTGCAGGATCGACAGCGCGCGCAGGCGGCCCATCTTCAGCGTGAGCAGCGCAAGCGCGATGATCTGGCTGGTAAATGCCTTGGTGCTCGCGACGCCGATTTCGGGGCCCGCGTGGAGGTAGATCCCGCCGTCCACTTCGCGCGCGATCGTGCTGCCCACGACGTTGATCAATCCCAGGGTACGCGCGCCGCGCCGCTTGGCTTCGCGGAGCGCCGCCAGCGTATCGGCCGTTTCGCCCGACTGCGAAATCCCGATCACGAGGGTGCGCTCATCCACGATCGGGTTCCGGTACCGGAACTCCGACGCGTACTCGACTTCGGTCGGAATGCGCGCCAGCTCCTCCATCATGTACTCGCCGATCAAGGCGGAATGCCACGACGTGCCGCAGGCGGTGATGACGATGCGCTGGACCTTGAGCAGCTCCTCGTCGCTGATGTTCAGGCCGCCGAAGCGGACCGTGCCCTCTTCCTCAAGCAGCCGGCCGCGCATCGTGTTGCACACGCTCTCGGGTTGCTCCATGATCTCCTTGAGCATGAAGTGGGCGTAGCCGCCGCGCTCGATCGTCGCGAGGTCCCACTCGACCTGCATGATCTGCTTTTCCTTCTCGGCCGCCGCGAGATCCATGATGCGATAATCGCTTGGCGTCACTTCCGCGATCTCGCCATCGTCGAGGTACACCACCGAGCGGGTGTGCGCCAGAACGGCCGACGCATCGGACGCGACAAAGTTCTCGCCGTTGCCGACACCCACGAGGAGCGGCGAGCCCCGGCGCGCGGCAACGATCGTGTCGGGCTCCCGGCTCGAAATCACCGCGATGCCGTACGTGCCTTCCACCTGCCGTAACGCTTCCGCCGTCGCGTCGACGAGCGGCGTGCCGTTGGTGTGAGTTTCTTCGATGAGATGGGAGAGCACTTCGGTGTCGGTCTGCGAACGAAAGACATGGCCCCGCTTGCTGAGGGCCAGGCGTAGCGCGCCGGCGTTCTCGATGATCCCGTTGTGCACCAGAGCGAGCGTGCCGCCGCAGTCGGCGTGAGGATGCGCGTTGACGGTGTTCGGCACACCGTGCGTCGCCCAGCGCGTGTGCGCAATCGCGGTCGTCCCGGGAGGCAGATTCGCGCCGAGCTCACGCTCGAGCACGGCGATCTTGCCCGGCGCCCGAAAGACTTCCAGTCCTCCGTTGACGACAGCAAGGCCCGCCGAATCGTAACCGCGATACTCGAGACGCTTGAGACCCTCGAGGACAACAGGCGCTGCCGTTCGCTTGCCGGTATACCCTACGATGCCACACATAACCGCCGCCCTTCATCAATCAGTTGTTGCGCGTCCGCGCCGGTTCGCGCTTCCGCGATCAGTCGAATTATCGGTTCCGTGCCCGACGGCCGCAGGTGCAACCACCGGTCTGGCCAGGCCAGGCGCAACCCATCTTGTCGATCCGCCGTCGCTTCAGGAAAGCGTGCTCGGAGCGCGGAGTACACCTCGGTCATCCGTTCAGCGTTCCGCGTTCCGCGTTCCACCTTCGCTTTCACAATACTGTACCGCGGCGCTCGCCCAACGAGCTCGCTGACCGTGGCGCGCGCGCGCGCCAGCAACGTCAGCACCAACGCCCCAGCCACCGGCGCATCCCGCCCTACATGTAGCGCCGGATACATCACGCCACCATTTCCTTCGCCGCCGATCGCCGCCTTCAGCTCGATAATCTTTCGCGCGACGTGCGCTTCTCCGACCGGCGCGCGCACCACCGTGGCGCCGACATCTCTCGCTGCATCCTCGACCACCAAACTTGTCGAGAGATTGCACACGACTGTCTTACCCTGCCCCCGCCCCCGTCCCCCGTCCCTCTTCCCCAAGACCGCTCTGATCGCAAACGCCAACGTGTAGTCTTCGCCAATCGGGCGACCCTTCTCGTCGACAATCGCGAGCCGATCGACATCCGGATCGACCGCGATCCCTACATCCGCTTTCGAACGTCGCACCAGCGCGCCGAGCGCTTTCAGATTCTCGGGTACGGGCTCGGGGGGCCGGGGAAACAAGCCGTCGGTGGCCAAGTTGATCGCCGTCACCCGACAGCCCAGCCGCTCGAGCAGCGCCGGCATCACTGCCCCGCCGGCGCCCCGTACCGTATCGAGCGCCACGCGGAACCGTCGCCGCCTGATCGCCCGAACGGCGACTCCCGGAAGCGCGAGCACGGCGGCGAGATGGCGGGTTATCGCATTGGAGTCCGCCTCCACACCGCCGATAGCTTGGTAGTTGGCTCGTGGCAGGGCATTGCCTGCCGCCAATTCGCGTACCCGCGTGCCCGCTACATCATCAAGAAAGATGCCATCAGGGCCGACGAACTTAAGCGCGTTCCATTCGATGGGATTGTGGCTCGCGGTCAACATCAGGCCGCCCGCTGAGTGATGATGCTCGACAGCAAGTTGCACCGTTGGTGTTGCAACTAGCCCCACATCGATGACGTCGCAGCCGACGGAGTTGAGGCCGGCCGTAGCGGCTTGGATGAACATCGGGCCAGACGTCCGGGCATCTCGCCCTAGCACAATGCGAGGTTTACGCTTCCCTCGACCCCCGTTCCCCTTCCCGGTTGCCCAAATGCCAAACGCCGCTGCCCAACGGGCAACGACTTCAGGAGTGAGGTCCGTTCCAACAAGGCCTCGCACTCCCGACACGCTGACCATCAGGGTGTCGGACATGGGACGCTCAATCTAATGAATCAGCTCAGGCCCGACGGGCTTCCATAGCGCGGGTGGGCAGGCGCAGCGGTTGCAGCTGGGGGGTCGGAATGGGCAAGGCGGGGTGTCCCGCAAAGGCCCGGAGGAACGCGTCCACGACCTCGGGGTCGAACTGTACGCGTTTCCCGTGCTCCAGCTCATGGATGGCTTGTTGCACGCTCAGCGAGGGACGGTAGGGCCGGACGCTCGTCATTGCGTCGAATGCGTCCGCGACGCTGACCAGGCGCGCTTCAAAGGGGATCGCATCGCCTTTCAAGCCATCCGGAAAGCCGCGGCCGTCGAGGCGCTCGTGATGCGAGCGCACGATCGACAGCGCGCCGGGAGCATCTTTCATGAGAGGCCCGAGAATGCGCGCGCCGATGACGGTGTGCTCCATGATGTGCCGGTATTCGGCGTCGCTGAGCTTTCCAGCCTTGTGCAACACGCTCTCGCTCACGCCGATCTTCCCGACATCGTGCAGCTCGGCGCCCAGCGCGATTGTGTCGACGAGATCGGCATCGAGTTTCAGGGCTCGTGCGATTTCGACCGAATAGTTCGCGACGCGCATCGAATGGCCGCGGGTGTACGCGTCTTTTGCTTCGAGGGCGAAGACCAGGGCGTGGACACCTTCGAGGAATAGCTCCTCGATGCGGCGCGCCTGGACCTCGACGCGCTCTTCGAGGTTCTTCTGATAGTTGCGGTTCTCCATCACTAGCCGCCGTTTGTCGAGCGCCTGGGACACCCGCGCCCGCACTTCCTCGAGATGGAAGGGCTTCGCGACGTAATCGATCGCGCCCATCTGCAAACAGGCGACCGCGCTCTCGACCTCAGCCACCGCGGTCACCACGATCACTGCCGTATCGGGCCAGCGCACGACGATTTCCCGCAACAACGACACGCCGTCCATCTCCGGCATCCGCAGATCGGAGATGACGAGCGGGGCGGGCCGTTGCTCGAGCTCCTGGAGCGCTTCCACGCCCGACCCGGCTTCGGCGCAGGTAAAGCCTTCACCTTCCAGCACCCGCACCAGCACCCGGCGCAGCCGCGGCTCATCGTCCACGATCAGGCAGTGCAGTCCTGTGGTGTTCGGCATCGCGCCCAAAGTAAAGGTCGCTTGCCCCTGACGAAAGCCGCCTTTACGTTCCGCGCATGACCCGCATCACCGAGCAAGACCTCGCGAGACGCTTTGCGACTCGCGCCGTGCACGCGGGCCACGTGGCTGATCCCCTGAGCGGCGCGGTCATGACGCCCATCTATCAAACCTCCACCTACATCCAGGACGGACTCGGGCGCCACAAGGGGTACGAGTACGCGCGCACGCGCAATCCCACGCGCGAGGCGCTCGAGCGTAACGTCGCCGCCCTCGAAGGCGGCCGTCACGGCTTTGCGTTCGGGTCGGGGCTCGCGGCCCTCGATGCCGTGATGAAGCTCCTGTCCGCCGGCGATCATGTCGTAAGCGGCGAGAATGTGTACGGTGGGTCGCACCGGCAGATGACGCATATCTGGTCGCGCCTCGGCCTGAGCTTCACGTTTGTAGATGGCGGCGACACGAAGGCCGTGGCTGCCGCCGTGACACCAAATACGAAGATCGTCTACGCCGAAACGCCGACGAATCCGATGATGCGTCTCTGCGACCTGGCCGCGACGGGCGAGATCGCGCGGAAGGCGCGCGCGCTGTTTGTCGTCGACAATACGTTCGCCACACCGTACTTCCAGCAGCCGCTCGACTTCGGTGCCGATATCGTGCTGCACTCCACGACGAAGTATCTGAATGGGCACTCCGACATGGTGGGCGGGATGCTCGTCGTGAGCCGCGACGAGGTCGCGGAGCGCGTCGGGTTCATTCAGAACTCGGCCGGCGCCGTTCCCGGTCCGTTCGATTGCTGGCTGGCGTTGCGCGGCACGAAGACGCTCGCGTTGCGGATGCGCCAGCACGATGTGAACGGCCGCCGCGTCGCCGAATGGGTGGAGAAGCACCCCCGCGTGCAACGGGTTTACTATCCCGGACTGCGCTCGCATCCCCAATACGAGCTGGCGACGCGCCAGATGAAGGGTTTTGGCGGCATGCTCAGCATCGAGCTGGGCGACGTCGCGTATGCCCGCCGCTTTGTGGAGCGCACCAGGATCTTCGCGCTGGCCGAATCGCTCGGTGGCGTCGAAAGCCTGATCGGCCATCCCGCCTCCATGACGCACGCCAGCGTGCCGCCGGAAATGCGGCGCCGCATGGGGCTCACGGACAGCCTGGTGCGCCTGTCCGTCGGGATCGAGGACGTGGAGGACTTGATAGCCGATTTGGATCAGGCGTTGGGGGATGATTAACGAGGCACATTCGAAACAGTTGATGTTCTATAGCGTATGTGTTTGAATCCCATCGTCGGAGAAGACAACAGATGACAAACGCCACATTGCCCGCGGCTCGCCCGCGGAAGATTCTCACCCAGATCGCCGCCGTTTCGTGGGAGCACCCGGCGGACCGGGCCGCGTTGCAAGCGTTGCGGTCCGTCCCCGGCTTCGATGAAGTCGTGAAGAAGATCGTCGGATTCTTCGGCGAGCGCGGTATTCGCCTCTTGTTCCAGGCCAATGCCGTGCGCGTCGGACCGAATCAGTTCCCGAAGCTCCACCAGCTCTACACCGACGTGCTGACGACGATGGATTGGTCCGAGCGGCCCGAGCTGTTCGTGTCGCAGACGCCCTTCGTCAACGCGGGAGCCTTCGGCGTCGAGCGCCCCTTCATCGTGATCAACTCGGGCGCCCTGACCCTGCTCGATGACGACGAGATGCGGACACTGCTCGGCCACGAGCTGGGGCATATCATGAGCGGGCACGCCCTGTATCACACCATTCTCGTCATCATCCTGTTCGTCAGCGCGAATTTCCTGCCGTTCCTCACCAGTCTGATGCTCGCGCCGATCCGCTTCGCATTACTCGAATGGTATCGCAAGAGCGAGTTGTCGTCCGATCGGGCCGGATTGATCGCAACGCAGGATCCGCCGGCATCGATGCGGATGTTCATGAAGATGGCCGGGGGCGGCCACACGAGGGAGATGGATCTGAACGCCTTCCTCGAGCAGGCGCGGGAGTACGAGGAGTCGGGTGGCGCGGTCGACCGGATCTTCAAAATCCTCAACACGCTCGATCGGACGCATCCGTTCAACACGCTGCGCGCGGCCGAGCTCCAACGCTGGATCCAGGCGGGCGCCTACGAGAAGATCGTGAACGGCGAATACACGCGTCGCGGTCCCGACGCCGACAAGCGGCCCCTCGAGACCGATATCGAGGATGCGCGTGAACACTATATGAATGAAGCCAAAGCCGTCGTGAATGACGTCGTGGATTCCGCCAAGCGGGCCGCGCAAGCGTTTTCGGACGCCTTCAAGAAGAAGTGAGAGTACTGGTCGTCGGTGGCGGCGGCCGCGAGCATGCGCTTTGCTGGGCACTGCATCGCGATGCTGCCGCTTCCACCGGCGACCTCACGTTGTTCGCCGCGCCGGGCAATCCCGGTACTGCGACCCTGGCAACGAACCTTCCCATCCAAGCAACGGCGATCGACGACCTGGTCGCGGCCGTCCAACAGCACGACATCGATGTCACGATCGTTGGCCCGGAGGCGCCGCTCGCCGCCGGGCTCGCTGATCGCCTCCGCGCTTCCGAGGTAAGCCGCGCTGTGTTCGGGCCGAGCGCAGCCGCCGCGCGGCTTGAGTCATCGAAGGCATACGCGAAGGAAGTGCTGCGGCGCGCCGGCGTCCCGACGGCTGCGAGCGCAGCCTTCGTCGCGATGGGCCCTGCCCTTGAGTACATCGGCGGACATCCGGAGCCATTGGTCGTGAAGGCCTCGGGGCTCGCCGCCGGCAAAGGCGCGGTGATCTGCAAGACGCGCGTCGAGGCGACGCTGACCGTGCGCGCCATGCTCGATGGGTCGCTCGGAGAGGCGGGCAAGGAAGTTCTCGTGGAAGAGTTTCTCGAAGGTGAAGAGCTTTCGGTCCTCGCTCTGACCGACGGCGAGCGCATCCTCATTCTTCCGCCAGCACAGGATCACAAGCGGCTCGGCGAAGGGGATACTGGGCCGAATACCGGCGGCATGGGTGCCTATTGTCCAGTCGGAATCGCCTCAGACGCGCTGCTCGACCGTGTGCGCACGGATGTATTCGAGCCGGTGTTGCGTGAGGTCGCCGCGCAGGGCGCACCGTACGAGGGCGTGCTCTATGCCGGTTTGATGATTCTGCCCGATGGAACGCCGTCGGTGCTCGAGTTCAATGCGCGCTTTGGAGATCCCGAAGCCCAGGTCCTCCTGCCGGCGCTGCCCCCAGGCTTCACAGCACATCTGATCGCCATCGCGCAGCGTCACTGGGATTTGCCCACCCAGCGGCAGGTGCTCGATGCCGAACGGGCCGCGGTCACGACGGTGCTTGCCGCCCGCGGTTACCCGGAGAATCCGGAAAAAGGCGTCGCCATCCGTCTTCCGCCGTCTGGCGACCTCGGCGAGGATGTGATCGTCTTTCACTCAGGAACGTTCCGCGACCCGGACGGCCGGCTACGGACGGCCGGTGGGCGTGTCTTCAGCGTGACCGGACTAGGCCGAACCGTGCCGCTCGCCGCGCGGGCCAGCAGGAAAGCCGCCGAGCTGATCGCCTTCGAAGGCAAGACCTGGCGGCGAGACGTCGCCTGGAGAGAGATCGAGCGTGCCGGAGCTGCCTGAAGTCGAGACGATCGTGCGTGAGATCGCGCCTGTTCTACAGGGGTCTCGCATTGCGCGCGCCGAGCTCAGAAAAACCGACGTCTTACGCGAAGTCACCAAGCCTCGGCTGCTCAAGACGCTGCGCGGCAACACGATCGAACAGGTCTACCGGCGGGCCAAGCACGTGGTGTTCCGGCTGTCGAGCGCCCACCGCATGATCATCCAGCCGCGGATGACGGGCTCGGTGATCGTGTACGACCGTGCACTCACGAGACACGAACTCAAGTACGCGGTCCTGATCTGCACGCTCGAGGACGGCCGCCAATTCGTCTACCGCGACGTGCGCCGACTCGGCACCGTTTGGCTGCTCGATGAAGCAGGCTGGACTGCCTACACTGGCCGCATTGGACCGGAGCCGCTCGAGGAGACGTTTACTCCGTTCGTGTTTGCGGACCGGCTAAAGGGTACGCGTACGGCGGTAAAGAAAGCGATCATGGATCAGCGCCGGCTCGCGGGCGTCGGAAATATCTACGCGAACGAAGCGCTGTTCGACGCCAGGCTCCATCCCGCGAAATCGACGCACAAATTGTCCCTCGAACAGTTCGCGCGGCTGCATGCCGCTATCATCGACGTGCTGCAGCGCGCGCTGGCGTCGTCCGGCACGACGCTACGCGATTACCGCACGGGCACCGGCGAGGAAGGCCGCTTCCAGTTCCAGCTCCGCGTCTATGGCCGCGGCGGGGAGAAGTGCGTGAACTGCGGCAGGAAGCTCGTGGAGACCCACGAGATCGACCGCCGCACCACGACCTTCTGCCGCCGCTGCCAGCGTTAGGCGTCAGTTGCCGATTTGCACGCCTTCCGGTATTGGGCCACGGCGTCAGTGAACAACCGCGCCGCCCGCTTTTCATCCCCTTTGGCAAGCGCGCTTTCGGCATCGGCGATTGCCGCCGCGTTCCCGCCCCGGGCCTTCGCCTCCGCGATCGCCTGGTCGGCGGTGAGCCGCGCGTTACCGGCGAACCGCCGCACGTGCACATCGAACCCAAAGGCGCTGATCTCGCCCTCTTCGAGAGCCAGGTAGAGGTTCTCGGTGGCACTTTGGAGGTGGCCGAGCGCCGCCAAGCGGTCGGTCGGCGTTCGGGCGAACTCCGTGCGAGCGGCTTGCACCTTGGCCAGCACTTCCTTGACCCTTTCGGAACCCGCGCTGCCCGGGTTGTTGATGACGGCCTCGAGGTTTGCGACGTCGAAGGCAAGTTCCTGATACTGATTGCGCACCGTGAGCGCGAAGGTGCCCGTTGAGCTGTTCCCGGCCTCGTCGGTCGCCGTGCATTGCACCTGGGTGGTTCCGATCGGGAAGACACTGGGCGACGGCGGCGTGCAGGCAATATCGGGCTGCGGATCGAGGTCGTCCGTCGCCGAAACGTTGCCAATGTACCCTGCGAGGGCGCCAAACCAGCGCTGGGGCGAGACTCCAAAGTCATTCGGCAACGTGAGCTGCGGCGGCGTCTGGTCGAGCCACGGACCCCAGGACGGGTCAGCATCGCTGGACGGATGGTTGGTCAGGCGTGTTGGCGCTGACCCGTCCGCATTCATGACGTAGATCTCGAAGTTCCCGTCCCGGTTGCTCGTGAAGGCGATCCGACCGGTGGGCGACCAACTGGGAGTACCGTCGGAGGCGGGATTGTTCGTCAGGCGAGTCGGAGCCGAGCCGTCGGCGCCCATCACGTAGATCTCGGAGTTGCCGTCCCGGCCGCTAGAGAACGCGATCCGTCGTCCATCGGGCGACCACGTGGGCTCTACGTCAACGCCCGGATCGGTCGTCAGTCGTGTCAGAGCCGAGCCGTCGGTATTCATGACGTAGACATCGAGATTGCCGTCCCGGTCGCTCCAGAACGCGATCTTTTGCCCGTCCGGCGACCACTTGGGGTTCTGGTCCCGGCCCGGGTGGTCGGTCAGTCTCGTCCGGGCCGAGCCGTCGGCATTGATCACATAAATGTCCCAGTTGTTGTCCTGCCTGCTCACGAGCGCGATCTGTCGCCCGTCGGGCGACCACGTGGGCTGCTCGTCAGGATAGTCATTGTTCGTGATCCGCGTGACTCCCGATCCGTCGGCTGCCATCACTAGGATCTCGGCGAGCTGCAACTCGCCGGCGAGCCAGCGGCTGAAGGCGATCTGCCGACCATCAGGCGAGAAACTGGGATCAAAGTCGAAGGCTCCAGGACCGGTCAAGCGCGTGCGCTCCGATCCGTCAGCCGCCATCACGAAGATCCCAGTGCCGCCCGCCGTACTCCAGAACGCGATTCCTGACGCAACGGTCGAGCTGCCGACAACCTGCGTAGTCGGCCCAACCGGCTGTGGCGCCGTTGCCTCATCCCGCGCGCAACCCGTTTGGAAAATGACCAACACGACCAGAGACATCGGAAGGATGTGACGCATGGGGAACCTCGGTGTGTGAGCCAAGTTTCCCGGCGCCGCAAATTCGATGCCTCGCACAAAGCCGCGCCACTACGTGCCCTCGTTGCAACTGCGCCGCATTTTTTCCCGACCGTCTGTGGCGCCTAGTCCACAAACGCCCACAGCAGCTCCCGACTCTGCCGGTCCAGCCCCGCGGGATTGGCGAGGTGATACAAGTCGCCCGCCAGATCGCGGATCAACAGGCCGCCGTGCGGCAACGTGCGCGGCCAGTCATCCAGCCTCGTCTGGAACGTGCGCGGCCCCTGCTGCGTCTCCACCCGCCAGCGCCGGATCTCGACTTCTTCTTCGATCTCCAGCACCCGCGTCACCTCGAACACGAATCCCGCCACGGCGAGCGCCGCCTCCAGCGCTGCGCGCGAGCGGGCGTCCAGATCCGCCGGATCGCGCACAAACGCGAATTCCTCTTCGTCGGCGTCTCGGAGCGAGAGATGTCGCGCCGGCTCCGTCCACGGGAAGCACCGCCGAACCGACACCGCCTGCTCCTCGTCCCCGCGCACCGCCCACAGCGAGCCGTCGGCCCGCCACTCGAGTGTCAGCGCCC
>Ga0075418_10001416_pt1 | contig 27102 bp, 19 predicted proteins | sample SoiMetdeltSBSDD2_FD_81776 | JGI IMG/M metagenome (GOLD analysis project Ga0075418, IMG submission 81776) | Bulk soil microbial communities from a Populus tree surrounding site in Tennessee, USA - Soil MetaG P. deltoides SBSDD2 | ecosystem: Environmental > Terrestrial > Soil > Tree plantation...
AATGGTGTAGCCGCCGTTATTGGCCGTCGTGGCTTCGTAGTGCATTTGGGTCCCGATATCGATTGCGCTCACGCGACGCCCGTCGAGAGGGGTTCCGGCTGAGCTCGTCACCGTGCCCGAAATTGTGCCCGTTGGATTGGGAACCACGGTCCCGCCAACAATGGGCCTCCCATGGCGCATGTTGATGCATCCGCCGCTGAGCACCAGAAACAGAACCATTGCCGCCATCCCAGTGAATCGGCTCATATAAGATCTCCGCGCACTGGCCGTGCAATGCGAACGCCATGCATACGACGCTGATCTCAACCGATGTACTCGCGGCACACCTTGCCGATTCGTCCTGGCTCATCGCCGACTGCCGCTACAACCTCAACGACGAGACATGGGGGCGCGCACAGTACGAGGCCGCACACCTTCCGGGCGCAGTATTCGTCGACGTGGCGCACCAGCTCGCCGGACCACGAACGGAAACGAACGGACGCCATCCGTTACCCGCGATCGACGACATGGCCGCGACCTTTGGACGTGTGGGAATCGGCGACGGCATTCAGGTTATCGCGTACGACCAGGAAGCGGGTGCATTCGCAAGCCGGTTGTGGTGGATGCTGCGCTACCTGGGACACGATGCGGTCGCCGTGCTGGACGGCGGTTTCGCCAAGTGGACGCGCGAAGGACGCCCCGTGCGCGGCGGCGTTGAAACGCGCCGACCGGCAGGTTTCACACCGCGGCTGCGCAAGGAAATGCGCGTCACGGCTGACGAGACACTCGCCCATCTGGGCGATCCCTCGGTCTTGCTGGTCGACGCGCGCTCGCCCGATCGCTATGCGGGCAAGCCTGACCCGCTCGACACGATCTACGGCCACATTCCGGGTGCGCGGAATCGGTACTACCGGCACAACGTGAGTGAGGCCGGGACGATGCGATCCGGACGCGAATTGAGAGCTGATTTCGAGAAGGTACTCGCCGGCAGGCCGGCGAATCAGGTCGTCATGTATTGCGGGTCCGGGATCACCGCATGCCACAACCTGCTCGCGATGGAGCATTCGGGACTGCACGGAGCACGGTTGTTCGCAGGGTCGTGGTCGGAGTGGGAGTCAGACCCGAACAGACCCGTGGAGCGAAGTTAGAAGTTCGAAGGTCGAAGGTCGAAGTGCGAAGTAAGGACGAAGTTCGAACTTCGTCGGTATAATCGCGCTTTATGAGCCGAGTTACCTACGCGAACACCCCGTCCACGCTCGATCAGGAAACCTTGCGCACCACTCACAAGGTCCGGATTGTGTCGCCACACGAAGAAGGTACCGGAGTGAACGCGCTGCCGGGTGGCGTGTACGGGTTCACCTATTCCCCAGGCCTTCCGAACGCGCCGCTTTTCGCCGAGCGTCGGTTTCGCAGCTACGAAACCCACAAGCTCTCGGATGGCGAGGTCTACGTCATCGGATTCGCGGATGTGGAGACGGCTGCACTACTCGCGTCGATCCCGAAACGGGAACAGACTATTCAGGTTCAGCCCGAGCCGGACGAGAAGGCCAACGTGCTCGTGACGATTCCGTACCCGCGCATTCGACAGCACCGCCAGTATGCTGCGCCAAACCAGCACGGTTTCACGGTGACCGTCGTCGGACGTTAGAAGGTCGAAGTTCGAACTTCGAGGTTACTTCGCACGTCACCCTTCAACCTTTTAACTTCTCGCCGAGCGGGCTTACGCGTTCACACCGACCGGGCAGCTGACGCCGGTGCCGCCCAGACCGCAATACCCTGCAGGATTCTTGGCGAGATACTGCTGGTGATATTCCTCGGCGTAATAGAAGGGTGGCGCGTCGACAATTTCCGTTGTGATCCGCCCAAAGCCGGCGGCGTTCAGCCGGTCTTGAAACAACTGTCGCGACGTCTCGGCCGCGCGCTTCTGTTCCGGCGAGAACGTGTAGATCGCGGAACGATACTGAGTGCCGATGTCGTTTCCTTGCCGCATGCCCTGCGTCGGATCGTGGTTCTCCCAGAAGATCTTGAGCAACGCGTCGTAGGACGTGACTTTCGGATCGAACACGACGAAGACGACCTCGGCGTGACCGGTCATGCCGGAGCACACCTCGCGGTAGGTCGCATTCGGCGTGTATCCGCCTGCATATCCGACCGCCGTGGAGTACACACCCGGGGCTTCCCAGAACTTCCGCTCCGCGCCCCAGAAGCATCCCATCCCGAACATCGCCCGCTCGAGCCCGTCGGGAAACGGGGGCACGATGCGATGACCGTTGACAAAATGCGTCTCGGGTACGTCCATTGCCTCTTCACGGCCTCGTATCGCATGGTCGGGCTGTGGCATCCTCAATTTCATGTCGCCTCTGTCCCTTTTCGTACAGTCTATCTTCAGCTCTCGACCGTCCAATGGTAATAATCGGCACCCGGCAGAGATAAACGAGTAACGGTTCGTGGTCATCCATTTCACGGCGGATCGTGGCGATGCGCGCTTACGACTGGATCAGGTGCTGGTCCGGCGCATCACCCAGGTTTCCGGTATGTCGCGGGCTCGCGCGCAGCGATGGATAGCCGAAGGTCTGGTATCGATCGATAGGACGCCGGCGGGCCGAGCATCGATGCATGTCCGCGAAGGAACCCCCGTCGAAGTGGCACTCCCGACCCGGTCGCGGATGCGCGAACGGGCTGCCGCGGAGCCGGTTCCACTCGACGTTCTTTACGAAGACGATGCGTTGATGGCCGTGAACAAACCAGCGGGGATGGTCGTCCATCCATCGTTCCGCAATCCGTCGGGAACGCTCCTTAATGGCGTCCTGTGGCGGGTTCGCGACAGGAAAGACATACGTCCCGGACTTGTCAGCCGTCTTGATAAGGACACGTCGGGCGTCGTCGTGGTTGCTCTTTCGCCCGGCGTGCACGCACGCCTCCAACGCGACGCACATGCGTGCCGCGTAATCAAGGAATACCTGGCGATCGTCCGCGGGACGCCCCAAACATCCGACGGACGGATCGCATCGGCGCTGCGCCGTGATCCCGCTGATCGTCGCAGGGTCATCGCCGACCCGACAGGTGTTCCGAGCGAGACGACCTACTCCGTCATCGCGAACGACGACGGATATTCGCTGGTAAGCTGCCGGCTCGGCACAGGACGCACACATCAGATTCGCGTTCACTTTGCCTCAACCGGATCGCCGATCGCCGGCGATCGAACATACGGTTCAGCTGATCCGCTCATCCGACGCCAGGCGTTGCATGCCTGGCGGATTACATTTCCGCACCCGCTCAGCCGAAAACTGGTCAGAATAGAGGCACCAGTGCCGGACGACATCTGTTGTGCTTGGCGGGATCCCGTACAATTGCTTTTACTCACCCCGGGCGTTTCCAGTAGCACATAGGGTCATCAGCATGGATGCACAGAAAGCTCGTACACGTATCCTCGCCGCTTGCTTCGTCGCCGCCTCGGTCACAGTTCCGGCCGCGCAAACCTCAATACCTGCAGCGTCGGTATCCTCCTCGGTATCCTCGGCGCTCAGCCGTATCCGCATCGGTAATTTCGGAAAGGTCAACGATCACTATTTCCGGGGCTCGCAGCCGAAAGGCTCGGACTATCGGGACCTCGCCGCGATCGGCGTCAAGACGGTTATCGACCTGCAGGAGGACGGACCGTCGAACGAAGCCGGCATCGTGACTGCGGCGGGGATGAAGTTTTTCCGTATCGGAATGACGACCTCCAAGGCTCCGACGGATGCGCAGATTGCGCAGTTCTTCGAAATCGTGAACAACCCGGCGAACCAGCCCGTATACGTGCACTGTGCAGGAGGGCGTCATCGGACAGGAACGATGACCGCGCTCTATCGCATGACCTTTGACGGATGGAACGCGTCGCAGGCCTATAACGAGATGAAGCAGTACCGCTTCGAGGGATTCCCGGATCATCCGGTGCTGCGCAACTACGTGTACGCCTACCACCCGGCACTGCCGAAGCAGCCGGCCGTTCTCGCTACGAGCATCGTTACGACGAAATAGGTTTTAGGTATCAGGTATCAGGGTGGTCCAGGGATCAGGCCTAGACCACGCCTGAAACCTGACACCTGATACCTGATACCTTCTATAGCGTGTCGCTGACACGCCGCGAGTTTCTCTGGGCCACTGCGGCCGCAAGCCTGTCTCTCCCCGCGCTGGCGCAGGAACAGCGCGAAACGGCCGCGGCCGGCTCCCGCTTTCAACACGGCGTCGCGAGCGGCGATCCGCTGATCGATCGCGTGATCATCTGGACGCGCGTAACCCCGCGCGAGCTGTCAAACACGCGACCAATTCAGCTGCGATGGCGCGTCGGTACGGATCCCGAGTTGCGCACCATCGTCTCCAGCGGCACCGCAGAAACGAGCGGTGAGCGTGATTACACGGTCAAAGTGGATGTGGGTGGCCTCACACCGGGCCGGCCCTATTTCTACGCGTTCGACGTCGACGGTGAACAGTCGCCAATAGGGCGCACCAGGACGTTCCCGACGATTTCGGATCGCCTGCGGTTCACGCTGGTGTCGTGTTCCAACTTCCCGGCCGGCTACTTCAACGTGTACGCGGCGATCGCAAGGCGGCCGGAACTCGACGCCGTTGTTCACGTTGGTGACTACATTTACGAGTTCGCCGAAGCAGAGTACGGCGCCGGCGCAGCCATCAACCGCATTCCGCAGCCGACGCACGAGGCCGTCGCATTGGCCGACTACCGTACCCGTTATGCGACGTATCGCACCGATCCAGATCTGCAGGAGGCGCATCGGCTCTTTCCGTTCATCGCCGTCTGGGACGACCACGAGCTCGCCAACGACGCCTGGGCAGACGGCGCCATCAATCACAACCCGGAAAAAGGCGAGGGTGCCTGGGCAACGCGAAAAGCCGCGGCCTACAAGGCGTATCTCGAGTGGATGCCGATTCGGGAATCATCCGAACCCGCGATCCATCTCTATCGCACATTCCGATTCGGCACGCTTGCTGATTTCGTCATGCTCGATACCCGCGCACTCCGCGATCGGCAGGTCGCCAACAGCGACGCGGCGGGGTTGGCGGATCCGAAGCGGACGTTGATGGGTGCCGCGCAGGAAGCGTGGATGTTCGACCAGCTGCGCACATCGCAACGCGCCGGCACGTCGTGGACGCTGATCGGGCAGCAGATCATGTTCTCGTCGATCACGCTGCCAGGCACGCGCCCGACGAACACGGATCAATGGGATGGTTATCCCGCTCAACGCGACCGCGTGCTCGACTTCGTCGAACGCGAGCGGATTCGTAACCTCGTAATCCTGGCCGGCGACGCGCACAGTTCCTGGGGATTCGACGTGCCACGCAATCCGTGGAACGGCTATCAGCCGGGTTCCGGCGCGGGATCACTGGCCGTCGAACTGGTGACGCCGGCCATCAGCTCGCCTCCGCCCCCGATGTTCACCTCCAGCAGCGGATCGGATGCGGCTGCAGCCCTGCGAGTCGCCCTCCCGCACCTCAAGTTCCTCGAAGGGGCGCACCGTGGCTTCATCGTGGTGGAGCTCACACCAGACCGAATGAAGGCGGACTGGTTCTTCTCGCCTGATGTGCGCGTTCGATCGAACGTTGAAATGGCGGGTGGGAGCCTGGTCTGCGAGCGCGGTTCTGCACATCTGCAGACGGGATAAAGCGATTTGCGATTTGCGATTTGCGATTGCCGCGTCGTGAAAATCACAAATCAGAAATCACAAATCAAAAGCGAATCGTCCTCACAACCTTGATTGATCCCTTGCGATCGAACGTCTGCAGCGTCGCCTGATCCGTCCAGTTGTGCGTATAGACGAAGAAGATGTCGTTGCCCGGTCTTGTGATCCAGCGGAAGCGCGCCTGCCAGCCAAGCTGCCGCGTCACGGTGTCGAACTGGAGGCGATTGACGAGTGACACGAACGGGCTGAACTGCGTGTTCACATCGTTCAGCCACAGGCGCGTGGTGAAACGTCCTTCCCGCAGCGAGATCTCGTTGAAGTCGCCGCCGACGTTGACCAGCCAGCCCCGGTGCGGCCTGACGCTCAACGTTCCCGTCAACTGCCGCCGTTGTCCTGAATAGAACGCGCCGTCCTCGTAGATGAGGTTCAACGACACCGGACGGCTCGTCGTCGTCTGTGCCTGGTAATGTCGCCGGCGAAACGAGTACTGTCCGCCGGCCGGCAGGATCACACCCGGCGAGATCTGGAAGTCGCGCGGCAGGCGTTCGTAGAGTGATAGCAGATGAAATTCGACGAGGTCCGTCGAACCGAGATCGGCGCGTATCAGCTGCATGTCGTCCCGCCGCGATTCGAGGCGACCCGTCAGATCGAAGATGTGATCGAAATTGCCTTCGAACGAGAACCGCCGCAGGTATCGCCCGACACGGCTGCGTTCGGTGTGTACGGTGTAGCGAACGTCTGGAGCGATTTCCCGGTAGGCGCGGCGATCCACGAAACCGACGGCGGGGTCGTAGCCGTCCTGCACTTCGCGCACGAACAGGCGCCAGTAGATGGGATCGTTCGGCATGTTGATTCGTGCACCGAACGCGGCGCCGCCTTGTGACCCCGCGCGCTTGGTCGTGTTCAGATAAAACCCGCTGACCTCGAGGACCTCCTTGCCGAACAGCGTGGAGGTGGCGAGGGCGAAGTCCACGCCAGCTGTCTGTCGCGATGGTTCGGCTCCCCCGTTCCGGTTGGTCACCAGTGCGCCGACGTACGACTGCCGCCAGAACCGCCGCTGTGAGCGCAGTACGGTGAATTCCTCACCGGCCACGCCGCCGTGATCGCGCGTCCGCACGTGCATCGCGCCGACGTCGAACGCTCCGGCATGTCCCGTCAGCTTCGCGCCGTAATCGATCGGCTGCGGCACCCCTGAGTCGTCAAGACCGATGCGCCGGCTGAAGAACGGCGTAATCGCGTTGCCCGTTTCGCGCGAGAAGACGAACAGGCTTGCGCCCTCGAGAAAAAACGAGCGCTTCTCGGGGAAGAAGAGCGGGAACCGTGTGAGGTTGACCTGCCGCTGATCGACTTCGGTCTCGGCGAAGTCCGTGTTGATCGAAACGTTCGCCCGAAGGCCTGGCGTCAGGTTGTAGGCGATGTCACCGCCAACCGATCCCGTCTCGACCGACGCGCGCGCCCCGCGACCAGGGGCCGCGGACGAATTGCCGACGACGTACGGGAGAAGGTCGAGACCGAGCCCTTGCCGAAGCCCGTCGAGGCCCTGCAGGCGGCCGGCCGCGGGCATGTAGGTGAGCCCCTGATTCCGTGCCCATCCGGTCCAGAGCGTCTCCTCGATCTTGCGGCGGATTGTCCGCTGAAAATTGATGCCCCAGCTCGACGCGTCCGGCTTGAAATTGATCGTATTGAACGGTATCTCGATCTCCGCGCTCCAGCCTCGCTCGTCGCGAGAGACGTGCGCCTGCCAGATGCCGTCCCACGATCGATTCACTCCGGCCGCTTGCCCGTTGCCGCCGCCGGCACCAGCGAGCACGAGACCGTCGCCCATCGCACCGGATGGATTGATTTCGAAGTAGTAGCCCGACCGGCCGTCCGAATACGTGTCGATCGCCATCATGAAGCGATCGTCGGCGCCGAGTGACTGATCGCGCTGCATCTGATTGCCCATGACGCGGCTCGGCTCGGAATCAAAACAGATCACGCCAACCAACAGGCGCCGCGCGTCATATAAAACACGGACTTCGGTCGGCTCGGTCGCTGAGTCGCCCGAGTTCGGGTCCTGCTGACGGAATCCGGACGCGGGCACCGCCCGTTGCCACGCCGCCTCGTCGAGGCGCCCGTCGAGAACCAGGCGATCGCCATCGGTGAGCCGTATCGCCGTGATCGCCGGTGGTTCAACCGCTTGCGCCGCCGCGAAGCGTGGACAGCTTCCCGCAATGGTGACAAAGAGGACGAACCGGAGAGTTCGAAGAATAATTTGAAGGAAACGGGATGACTGATTCACGTATCGGGCACAGTACCTCAACAGGCATGCAGGCACCAACGATCCGGATACCCTTGACCGCCATCCTGTAATGGCGGAACGTGATTGAAGTGATGCGAAGAGTTCTGACGCTACTTGTTGTACTTCTCTTGACAACCCAGTCGTCGTTCTCGCAGACGCCAGCGGGAGGCGACGTCACGCGTGCGACGCTCGACAACGGCCTTCGCGTGGTGATCGTTCGCGATCCGCTCGCCCCGGTGGTCACCGTCATGCAGAACTATCTGGCCGGCGCGAACGAAACGCCGCCTGGCTTCCCTGGCATGGCACACGCGCAGGAGCACATGGCATTTCGAGGATGCGCGGAGGTCACGGCCGATCAAATCGCCGCGATCTATGCTCAGCTCGGCGGCTTGAACAACGCGGACACACAGCAGACGATCACCCAATATTTTGCGACGGTGCCCTCCGCAGATGTCGAGGTCGCGCTGCGCACCGACGCGGCCTGCATGCGCGACGTCATCAACTCCGACGCCGAGTGGAAACAGGAAAAGGGCGCGATTCAGCAAGAGGTCGCGCGTGATCTCTCCGAGCCAACCTACAAGTTCATCACGCGCCTGAATCAGGTGATGTTCGCGGGGACGCCGTACGCGCATGATGCGCTCGGCACACGCGAGTCGTTCGAGAAGACGACTGGCGCGATGCTCAAGGCGTTCTATCGCCGGTGGTATGCGCCGAACAACGCGATTCTCGTCATCGCGGGCGACGTGGATCCCGCGATCACGCTGGCAAGTGTCAGAGAGCTGTACGGTTCGATTGCGCGTCGTCCACTCGGCCGGCGTCCGGCGGTCCTGCTGCAACCCGTCAAGCAGGAAAGCTTCACGCTCGACAGCAATCTGCCGTACACACTCGCGTTCATCGCCTATCGGCTGCCCGGCACCGACAGTCCGGACTTTGCCGCTGCACGTGTGATGGCCGACGTGCTCGCGAGTCAGCGTGGCGATCTGTATGCACTCGTCCCGGCAGGCAAGGCGCTCTACGCGCAGTTTGAACTCGCGGAGACATATCCGAAAGCGAGCGTCGGTTTCAGCATCGCCGCGTTGCCTGCATCAACGGCTCCGACGGGAATCGTCGCCGACATGCGATCGATTGTTGCCAAGTACGTACGCGACGGTTTTCCCGCGGAGCTTGTCGAAGCTGCGAAGCGATCGGAGGTCGCCTCGGCGCTGTTCCGTCGCAACTCGATTTCCGAGCTCGCGGCGGTGTGGTCGCAGGCGCTTGCGGCCGAAGGCCGCAACTCGCCGGACGATACCGTGGAGGCGATCAAACGCGTGACGGCTGCCGACGTCAATCGAGTGGCCATGCAGTTCCTCAAGGATTCCAACTCGATCACCGCAACACTCATTCCGAAGCCAACGGGCGAGGCGGCCTCTGGAAAGGGATTCGGTGGGAGCGAGCAGTTGACCGCAGCGCCGACCAAGCCGGTGCATCTGCCGGCGTGGGCCGAAACGGCGCTGGCGTCGATTCGCGTCCCAACGGTGAACGCGAACTGGACCGACACGACACTTCCGAGCAAGCTGCGCCTGATTGTCAAAAGAGATCAGACCAGCCCGACCGTGACGCTGCTCGGCAACGTCCGGCACGAAGCCGGCCTGCAGGAACCGCCAGGCAAGGAAGGCGTCTCGGAGGTACTCGACGAGCTGTTCTCCTACGGGACCACTGCCCTCGATCGGCTTTCGTTTCAAAAGGCGCTCGACGATATCGCCGCCAACGAAAGCGCGGGCTACGACTTCTCGTTGCGCGTGCCGAAGAGCGATTTCGCTCGCGGCGTCGAGCTGCTCGCCGATAACGTGCTTCATCCGGCGCTGCCGCCCGACGCGTTCAACATCGTCAAGCAGCAGACCGCGGAATTTCTGGAAGGACAGATGAAGAGTCCCGGCTACCAGGCGGACCGTGCGTTGAAGGTCGGCCTGCTGCCATCCGGCGATCCGGCGTTACGTGAGCCGAAGCCTGACACCGTCACCGCCTTGACGATCGACGATGTGCGCAAACACCATGAGACGACGTTCAGGCCAGATCTCACGGCGATTACGATCATCGGCGACATCGATCCCGCCGAAGCGAGAAGCATCGTCGAGAAATACTTCGGCGCATGGAAGGCGGACGGTCCGACGCCGGATCCGACGCTCCCGCCGGTGCCGAAAAACAGCGCGAAAGATTCCAACGTCGCTGACCCCGAAGCGGTGCAGGCGTCGGTCACTCTGGCGCAGGAGGCGGGGATGACGCGGTTTGATCCCGACTACTACGCCATTCAGCTTGGCAACAACGTCCTCGGCGGCGGTTTCTACGCCACGCGCCTCTACCACGATCTGCGGCAGGTCGAGGGCCTCGTGTACACCGTCGACGACGACTTCACCGCGGGCAAGACGCGCAGCGTCTATACGGTGAGCTTCGGATCGGATCCGCCGCACGTCGCGAAGGCGCGGGACCTGATTGTGCGCGACCTCCGCGCGATGCAGACCGAGAACGTCACCCCCGAGGAGCTGCATCAGGCGAAGGCACTGCTGTTGCGGCAAATGGCGCTGCAGCAATCGAGTGAGGACGCCATCGCGGGTGTTCTGCTCGCCCGCGCGCAGATCGGCCTGCCGCTCGACGAATCGCGGCGGATGGGCCAGCGCTACTACGATCTGACGGCGGACGAAGTCCGCGCCGCATTCGCCAAGTGGATTCGTCCGCAGGACTTCGTCCAGGTAGTCCGAGGCCCGCAACAACCGTAGGGCCGCGCGATTGTAGGGGCCGGCTTTAGCCCACAACCACCGTAGGGGCCGGCTTTAGCCGGCCCGCCGCCATATACTTTGCTTTCATGCGACCCGTTGTAGTTGCCGCTCTGATGGCGTGGGTATTCGTCCTCGCCGGACAGGCGCAGGTCCGGCCGATTTACGACATGGGGGCGGCGGGCCTGACGCAGGTCCTGCAGCGGCTGCAGACAACAGCCAGCGTGCTGCACACCGGCGCGCATCCCGACGACGAGGATTCGGCGTTCATTGCCAGGACCGCGCGCGGCGATCATGCGCGCGTGGCCTACATGTCGCTGAACCGCGGCGAAGGTGGCCAGAACATCATCGGCCTGGAGCTGTTCGACGCGCTCGGCGTGATTCGCACCGAGGAACTGCTGCAGGCGCGACGCCTCGATGGCGCTGAGCAGTTTTTTGGCCATACCTTCGACTACGGCTTCTCCAAATCGCGCACCGAAGCGGCGATGAAATGGGGAGAACGCGACACCCTCGGTGATTTCGTGCGCGTGATCCGCATGTTCCGACCGCTGGTCGTCTACTCACGCTGGAGCGGCACAGCAACCGACGGCCACGGTCATCATCAGGAAGCCGGGTACTTGACGCCGTTGGCATACAAGGCCGCGGCGGACCCCAACGAATTCCCGGAGCAGCTGCGCGAAGGCCTTCGTCCTTGGCAGACGAAGAAGCTCTATCGTGGCGTCTTCGGCAACGCGAGACCTGATCCCTCGCTTCCCGTACTGCAGATACAGACCGGCCTCTTCGATCCGGTCGCGGGGCGCAGCTACGCAGAGATTTCCTTTGAGGGCCGCAGTCAACATCGGACGCAGGCGCAGGGCGGTATCGAACCGCGAGGGCCGCTGGCGTCGACACTGACGCTCGTCGATTTCGTAGGGGCCGACCTTAAGGTCGGCCCCTACACTGAGAAGACGATCTTCGACGGTCTCGACATCACGGTTCCGGCAATCGCGAAGCTCGCGGGACTGCCCGACGGAACAATCCGGGCGGAACTGGCCGCGATCGATGCTGCCGCGAAGAAGGCACTCGCTGATTACGAGCCGCTGAACCCGGCACGGATCATTCCTGCGCTCGCGGAGGGTCTTCGTGCGACACGCGCCGCGCGCGCCGCGCTCAAATCTTCCAGCGCGTTGGTGGACGCGCGCGCCGATGCCGACTTTCTGCTCGGCTTCAAGGAAAATGATTTCTCCGATGCGTTGGTACGCGCCGCAGAAGTGGATGTCGATCCGCTCGCGTCGCGGGAGACCGTCGTCGCCAGCGATTCAATCGACGTGCAGATCCGCACGTTCGTACCGACGCCCTCAAACGCGGCGATCGGCAAAGCAATGCTGAATGCGCCCGCCGGTTGGGCCGCCGAGCCGCTGCCAAACGAAACGCCTGGGCAGGGCGGCGGATTCATCAATCGTCGCGAAACACCGACGAACCTCGTCGTATACCGAGTGCGAGTGTCGCCAGACGCGCAACCCACCCAGCCGTACTATCTGAAACAGCCGCGCACCGGCGACGTGTACAAGTGGAGCGATACCGATCCGAAGGCGCTTCCGTTTGATCCGCCGTTGCTGACCGCCTCGGTGGCGCTCACCATCGGCGGCGTCGACGTGATCGTCACAAAACCAGTGCAGTTCCGCTATGCCGATGACGTGCGCGGCGAGCTCCGCCGTGATGTCAACGTCGTTCCACGTCTTGCCGTCGGACTCGACACATCGTTGGTGATCGTTCCGCTCGGTACCACACCCAACCAGCAGAAACTGGTCATTCGAGCCACGAGCTTTTCGTCGCAGGCACTGACGGGTGCGCTTCGACTGCGTCTGCCTCAGGGATGGACTTCCGCTCCCGCCGAAGCGCCGTTCACTCTCCGGGCGAACGGCGATCAAACCTCGACCCCGTTTGTCGTCACGGCCCCGGCGCGTCGCACATCAGGCCGTTTCGAGATCTCGGCAGAGGCAACGGGCAGCAGCGCGACGTTCTCGCGCGACGTGCAGGTCATCGCCTATCCGCACATCCAAACGCACCGGCTCTACTGGCCGGCCACCGCGACCGCGCAGGTATTCGATTTGAAGGTCGCGCCCGTCAAAGTCGGTTACGTCATGGGGAGCGGCGATCAGGTCGCGGACGCGATTCGCCGGATGGGCGTGGATGTAACGATGCTCGACAGTGAAACGCTCGCGACCGGCGACCTCTCGCGGTTCGACACGATCGTCGTCGGGATCCGCGCCTCGGAGACGAACCCTGATTTCGTCGCGAACAACGGACGGCTGCTCGAATACATGCAGCGCGGCGGCACGATGATCGTCCAGTATCAGCAACAGGAATATGCGAATCGGATGCTGCCGCCGTATCCAGCCACACCGCCCACGAACGCGAACCCCCGTGTCACAGTCGAGGACGCGCCGGTGAAGATTCTTGTGCCGACACATCCGGTCTTCAACTTTCCAAACAGGATTACCGAAGCCGACTTCAACGGGTGGGTGCAGGAGCGGAACTCGTACGCGTTCACGACGTTCGATTCGAGATATGTTCCGCTGCTGGAGTGCGCCGATCCCGGGGAGCCGCCCGTTCGCGGCGCCGAGGTGTACGCGGAGGTCGGAAGAGGGCGGTACGTCTATACGTCGTATTCGTGGTTCCGTCAGCTCCCTGCGGGCGTTCCTGGCGCGTACCGTCAGTTCGCGAATCTGATCAGCCTTTCAAAGGCACCGCGTTGATGCTGATAGTCCGGCTAAAGCCGGACCCCACCGAAATGGCCTTTGTGGGGTCCGCCTTTAGGCGGACCTACCCCACACTGAAGATTCCAACGAGGCCGACGAGCAACGCGAGCAACACGCCGATAGCCGCGAAGCGTATCCACTGCGGGAACGAAACGCCGCCGGCCAGCAGCACCGCCATCAGCGCGCCGTTGGTAGGCGTCAACAGTTCCGTTAACCCCGCGCCGGTCTGATAGGCGAGTACCGTCACCTGCCGCGAAATGCCGAGCAGATCCGACAGCGGCACCAGAATCGGCATCGTCAGCACTGCCTGCCCGCTCACGCTCGGCACGAACACGTGCACCATGGAATGAAACGGAACCATCAACACCGAAGCGACGGCCGCGGGTGCGGCCGAGAGCGGGCGCGCCAGGCCGTTCAGGATCGTGTCCGTGACGTGTCCGTCCGTCAGGACGAGTGACAACGACCGGGCAACACCGACGAGAATGGCGGCCGGCAGCATCGCCTGGAGCCCTTCGAAATACGCCCTCGTCGTGCCCTCCACACCGAGCCCACCGAGCATCCCTGCCACGCAGCCAGCGATGATGAATCCACCGGACAATTCGTTGAACCCCCACCCGAGAGCAATCGCACCGTAGACGTACGCCGCCATCGGCGCGACAGCAATCGCGAAGATCAAAAAATCCCGGGCGTTTGCAAATCCGACTTCATCGCGCGTGATCGTCGAATCCCGAATCCCGAATCCCGAATCCCGGTTACGATTTCGTGCCCCATACCACATCGTCCACGCAATCCAGAGCGCCACGCCCGCTGCAAACATCGTCCATCGCAGCGGCGCCGCAGACATCGGTGGGAGCTGCGCCAACTTCATCGCGATGCCGGCCTGAAACGGGTTCGTCGGGCCGAAGGCACTACCCACTGCAGCGGCGCCGACGCTCATTGCCATGACCGTGACGGCATTCACGCCGATGCCGCGGCCGAGTACGAGCAGCACCGGCACGAGCGGAATGATTTCCTCCTGCATGTTTTCGAGGGCGCCCATGATCGCAAAGAAGAGCGCCACCGCAGGAATCGCGAAGAGGCCCCGACTGCCGAAGGACGCGACGAGCGAAAAAATGAGGCGACCGAGAGAGCCGACGCGATCGACCACGACCCATGCGCCGCCGACGAACAAAACGAGGCCGATCACATCTGCCGCTTCGACAAAGCCACGAGGGATCGCAACGACGGCAGCGAAAGGTCCGACCGGCGCGGGTTCGACCGAATGGAACGTGCCAGCGACCACCACGCGCCGTCCGGTAGCGGGATCGTCCCGGCGATCGTATTCACCTGCAGGAAGCAGCCAAGTAAGACCCGCGCAAAGCGCGATACCCGCAACGAGCAGGATCACCGGATGTGGAAGTTTCATTGGCACGGTTATCTTATGGCGGCTAGAATGACCGCGTTCCGGGCGTCGGCAACCGTTATGGCTCTGACTGCCCTGAAGCACACCGAAGCAAACATCTGGAGGACAACGTGGCCAAGCAGAATATGAAGAATCGGCGTGTCCTCATCACGGGCCTTGGCGCCGTCGCTGCGGCGGGCGCGCTCGGGGCGCGCTCAGTGGAAGCGCAGGGGGCGCCGTCCGATCCGTTCATGCCGATGCTGCACTCCCAGGACGATTGGATGTCGGCGATGAAAGGCCAGCACCGCATCGTTGTCGACGTGACGTCGCCAACGGGCGTCCCGGACTCTATCCGCTTCGCGAACAACCTGCTGGCCGGCCATAAGACTGGGTGGGGTGTCGAGGAGTCAGACGTTGCGGTGCTTGTCTGCTTCCGTCACGGAGCCACTCCTTTCGGGTACACCGACGTCATCTGGTCCAAGTATGGAAAGACGATTGACCCGAAAGCGACACCGCCTCCCGCGGCCAATCCGGTCAACTCGGGCGAGCAGACGCAGCTTACGGCGCTCGCCAAGCGCGGCGTGCAGTTCATGGTGTGTGGCACCGCCAGCCGCGGGCTCGCAGGACGCATCGCTGGAGCCGACGGCGACGTGGAAGCCATCCTCAAGGAAATGGGCGCCAACCTGATCCCCAGCGCGCGTATCGTCCCCGCTGGCGTCGTCGCCGTCGTGCACGCACAGGAGCGCCGCTTCGCGTTGGTGTCAGTCGGATAACCGCGCGGTATCGGCCTTAGAATCTGCGCGAGGTGTCGCCGTGACTCACGTCAAGCGATCGACACGCCGCCATGCACTTCGGATGGGCGCAGCCGCCGGTGCGGGGCTGCTCGTTCCATCTCGTGACGCTTTCGCGCTCGACACGCCCGGCAAGCTGGGGACGCCGCTCGGCCCCTATGGGGAACGGTCGCCGTTCGAGAAGGCCGTTCGCTGGCGGCGGGAGTCGCAGACGCCTGAAACGGGCTCCAGCTTCACGCCGCTGCAGGACTCCGTCGGGACGGTGACGCCCTCGTCTCTGCACTACGAACGTCATCACTCGGGTATTCCGACCATCGATCCGTCGCAACATCGTCTGATCATTCACGGCATGGTGGACCGACCACTCTCGCTCTCGATCGAGGAGATTCGACGCCTCCTGTCGGTGACGCGAACGCTGGTGCTCGAATGCGGCGGCAACAGTGGGAGCGAGTGGGCGGACAAGACCGGCGTTGACGTGCAGCGCAGCTATGGCCTCGTCAGCGGCAGCGAGTGGACAGGGATTCCCCTGTCGCTGCTGCTCGCGGAGGTTGGCGTCCGGCCAGCGGCGAGTTGGGTGATTGCCGAGGGAGCCGACGCCTGCCGCATGGAGCGCAGCATCCCGCTGTCGAAAGCGATGAACGACTCGCTGCTCGCGTTCGGCCAGAACGGCGAAGCGATTCGTCCAGCGCAGGGATACCCGCTGCGCCTCATCAACCCAGGCTGGGAAGGCAACACGAACGTGAAGTGGCTGCACAGCCTGAAGCTCACGAATCAGGCGTACATGGCGCGGGATGAAACCGCGAAGTACACGGAGCTGATGCCAGACGGCAAGGCGTGGATGTTCACCTACGAGATGGATGCCAAGTCGGTCATCACGTTTCCATCGGGCGGACAGACGCTGCCCCGCCGGGGACCATATGAACTGACGGGTCTTGCGTGGTCAGGTCGCGGAAGAATCGAGCGCGTCGAGGTGACGATCGACGGCGGCCGAACCTGGGAGAACGCGCACCTGCAGGAGCCGCGGCTTCCCATCGCGCTGACGCGGTTCCGGCTGCCGTGGCGCTTCGACGGCCGCGAGGCGACAATCGCGTCACGCGCGACAGACGAGACGGGCTACGTTCAACCGACGCGCGAGGCGTTGATTGCAGCACGAGGAAGGAATTCGAACTATCACTTCAACGGGATCAAATTCTGGAACGTGCGAGCCGACGGGACGGTGACCAATGTGGACGCGTAGCGTTATCGTCTTGTGGCTGGCCGGAGCCATTCCGCTCGCTGCGCAGTCGCCCACCTACAGCGTCGGGCGGCCGCCGACGCCAGAAGAGATCCGCGCGTTAGGCATTGCAATTGCCCCCGACGGAGAAGGCCTCCCCGAGGGCTCGGGCTCCGTGGCGGCGGGTCGAGAGGTGTTTGCCGCCCAATGCTCCCGCTGCCATGGTCCCAACGGTGAGGGCGGTGTCGGGGCGACGCTGGTCGGTGGCCAGGGGACGCTCCGATCGGCACGTCCTCTGAAAACAGTCGGCAGCTACTGGCCGTACGCGACGACGCTCTGGGATTACATCAATCGAGCGATGCCGTTCGATCAGCCGGGGCTGCTGAAGGCCCCTGAGGTCTACGCGGCCGTCGCCTACATTCTCAACTTGAACGGCATCATTCGCGAGGATCAGGTCATCGATGCCCGGAGCCTGCGGAAGATCGTGATGCCGAACCGCGACGGGTTCATCCCGGATCCTCGCCCGAAAACCCCTAGCCGTCAGCGATAGTAAGAGGCGAGGAGGGCGATCAGAACGTCCGCCTCTAAAAGGCGAAACGCGGATTCACCAGCTCGGGGTGACGTTCGCCGAATCGACGAACCGCATCGACAGGCAACCGCCCGTACGAGTCCGTGCCGCTGAAGCTCCACGGCCACGCGCCGGCGTAGCCGCCGGCCAGCGCCTGCTCGATAGAGTCGTCAAGCGGCGCCGCCGATCGAAACTCACCGAGGATGACCTCGCGGCTCACATCGAGAGTGCGCGCCGGGGTCACGAACGGATCGACATCGCCCGAATGAAGCGAATCTGGATACGCGTGCAGTTGCAGCACGTCGAGCCCCAGTCCGTCGGCGTCCCAGGCCCACAGATTGTCAGCCCGCGCACCGCCCAGCGTGACGAGTGCCGGGGAATAGGCATGGACAAGCTCGCTGAAGCGGGCAAGCGCGACGGCAAAGGCGGCAAACGGCACCGCGCGCCTGACGCGTCGGCTGCGGTCGCGCTCCCATTCGTCAATCACGAAGTCCGGTTCGTTCATGAACTCGAAGGCAAAGATGCAGTCCTTCAAATCGGCTCGGATGCCGTCATGGCCATATCGTCGGACGAACGGGATGATGGCGTGATCGAACAGCGCGTCGTGTCCTTCCTGCGACAACAGTTCGCGTACGCGCCCCTCCGGCAGCCGTGCGTCGAGCATGTCGCCGGTGATCGGATCGGCCACGCTGTGATGAATTCCGCGAAACAGCCAGTGATGATCGAAGAGAACGAAAACGACTTTCATATTCGCGCCGCGGGCGATCTCGAGCGCCGTGTCGACGTCGTTGAAGAACTGCTCGTCGAGGCCCGCGGGCAGACTGCGGTCGTCGTAGACGATTCCGGCGCGGCCGTCGCAAAAGACGAACCACCTCGCCACGACGAAACCGAGCGCCGCCATCTCCGCGAAATCACGGGCGACTGCCTCGTGCCGGGTCGTCACACCGAGATGCGATCCCCACACATTGGTCCCGAAGTCCAGACCATAGAAGACCGTCTGTCCGTCAGTGGACCACGGGTAATTCACGCCGTGAATGAATTCCGATTTCAATGCTCAATGCTCAATGCCGAATGCGCAATGCTCAATGAATGGGCAATGCCCAATGCTAAATGCTCAATGAATGTTCAATGTTTCAAATGTTCAATGATCTAACGTTTATGCCTCCCTTCGGTTGCCGCGTTACGGAGCGCGTTGTGGACGATCTTGCCGAGAATCTTCACCAGTTCGTCCGACTCTTGAACCATCGGATAGAAGTCCGGCGATAGCAATCCGGTACGTTGGCAGACGCGCAGTCTGAACCGGGTTCCCTTCGCCTCTTTCAACGCGATTCGGTTCTTGGCGATGAAGTCGTCGTGGCTGGAAGCGCCGTCGGCTTCTTCGGCATTGGAACCAACCGAAGTCCCAGCGTCGAGAATCTGGTAAAAAAGTCGACGCGCGATGGGTCCGCGGGTGTGCAGAAACTGCGTCAGTCGAACGATGTCGCACGCAAACAGCAGCAGTCTCTCGTGAATATCAAAGGGTTACCTGAAGGCGTGAGTTTCGTTTGCTCCATGGTGATGCAAACGAAATGCTCAATGCCCAAGGCTCAACGCTCAATGCTCATTGAGCCTTAACGTCAGATGTATCCGCGCTCCAGTGCTTTCAACACAGCGCGGGTACGATCACGCACCCCCAGCTTCGACAGGATGCTCGATGCGTGGTTCTTGATGGTGCCTTCGGCGGTGCCGAGCGCCTCGGCAATCTCGCGATTACTGTAGCCGCCGGCCATCAACCGCAGAATCTCGACTTCGCGCTTCGTCAGAGGATCCGGCGGCTCGAGAGCCTCAAAGTCGCGACGGACGTGCTCGAGGCCGCGGAGCACGCGTTCGGTCACCGCAGGCCGAATCAACGTCTCCCCTGCTGCGACGGCGCGAATGGCCCCCGTGAGCTGCTCGAGCGACACGTCTTTCAGCAGGTATCCACGCGCACCGGCTTTCACGCCTTCGATCAGCGCCTCGTCGTCGTCGAAGGTTGTCAGGAGAATGGTGGGCGGCAGCTCGTTGGCGCGCCGCAGATCGCGCAGTAAGTCGAGGCCGCTTGCCTTCGGCATGCGGACGTCGAGCAGCACGACGTCGGGCCGTTCACGGCGAATGACGGTTGCGCCTTCCACGCCATCACCCGCCTCCCCGACGACGGCGATGTCACCGGCGAGGTCGAGCAACGCCCTCAGCCCGCGCCGCACGAGTGTCTGATCATCCACGAGGACCACGCGGATCATGGTGCCGCAGCGGATTCGAGCTCGTCGTGCGAGGCATCGCCGGGCACGAACGCCGCGATGTGGAAGCCATCGCCTGGCGTTGATGAGAACTCTACATGCCCGGCCAATTCTTCGAACCGCTCACGCATGCCTCGCAGGCCGTGGCCGCAGGTTACAACCTCGACGCCGCGCCCATCGTCATGCGCCGTCAACGCAATGCCATCGGCGCGGCGTTGGATCGCGATCCAGAGATTCCTGGCGTCCGCGTGCCGCATGGTGTTGGTGATGATTTCCTGCACGCATCGGAGCAGGGCATGTTTCTGAACCGGGTCCTCGATGGCGATACCGTCATCGATGTCGAGATGCACCTGCGGCCGTGGCGCCGCGGACGCGAGCGTGCGAATCGCCGAGCCGAGATCCGTGTGGTCACGGTCGCGGAGCTGGCTCACGACATCGCGCAGATCGCCCAGCAGCAGACGGGTAATCGCGTGCGCTTCCGCGACGCGATCGGCGGCAGCACCCGACGCAAGGTGGGAAGCGACTTCCAGCTGCAGGCTCAATGCGGTGAGGTGATGGCCGAGCGAGTCGTGAAGGTCCCGCGAGATCCGGAGGCGCTCCGCTACGCGGCTGTCTTCAGCGAGCAGCGCGCGAGTCGCGACCAGCTCCGCGTTTGTGCGAGCCAGCGCTTCCCTGGCGGTGCGATCGCGCAGCGCGAGCGTTGAGGTCGCCATCGCGAACATCTGGAAACCGAGATATGCCCCGCCAACGATAAATCCGCTCACCGGTCCATTCATCGACCAGAATCGGCCCACGATGACGGCCGTCTGCGCGCCAACCCACGCTGCCGCAACGGCTGGCGACACGAGGCCTGGCAACTGCGACGCGGCGACGACCATCGTGGCGCCGGCGATCCCGTCATGTGTAACGGCGACCATGACGGCACCAGCCACGGACTGAACCAGGACCAGCGCCCGCTCGCGACGCGTGCCGCCGTTCGGCAGGAAACAGATTGCGCCGAATGCAACACCAAATGCCCCGAATGCGATGACCCATGCGACGGCGGCCATGTCCGTGATACGGCCATCTGCGATCGCCAGCGCTGTCGGGAGTCCGCTGGCTACCCAGGTCACAAATCCGGCCGCGGTCAGCCAGTGCGTGGGGGTCATGCCGCTCATTGTAGGCAGTCACTCAACGCCGAGGCGTATGCCGGAAGTCACGGGTCGCGGGCATGACGTGCGGCACATGCGCGCCCCCGAGCGGCGCGACAGAATCACCGCATGCTGAAGACGCTTCTCTACCTGCACATCATCGGCGGCTCGGCCGCGCTCCTCTCCATGTTCATCCCGATGGTTGCGCCGAAAGGTGGAACCACGCACCGTCGCGCTGGTTGGGTGTTCGTCTCCGGGATGACTGTGGTTTCGATCACCGCCCTTGCGTTGTCCGCGGCGCGCTACTTTCTGGATCCGCGGCCGCAAGCCAAGGCGTTCGCTTTGTTTCTCTTTTTCGTGGCGGTCCTCACGGGGAACGCCGTATCCGTCGGCGTGCGCGTCCTTCGCACGAAGAAGCGGAGTGGCCCGCACACGCATCCGTGGGATGTCGGTCTCGTCTCCATTCTTACGCTGGCGTCGATGGCGATGGCTGCCTACGGGGTCATCACGTCGCAGCCGCTGTTCGCCGCATTCTCGGTGTTGGGGTTCGTGACAGGTATTCAGGGACTCTATTACTGGCTCCGGAGGCCCACCGACCGAATGCACTGGTGGTTCCGCCACATGTCGGCAATGCTCGGCGCGTGCATCGCAGCGACGACCGCATTTCTCGTCGTCAACGCGCAGGTGGCAGGTCTGCCGCGAACTTCGATGATCGTGTGGCTTGCACCGACCATCATCGGCACACCTGTGACAGCCATTTGGACCGCCTACTACAAACGGCGCTTTTCGTCGTCAAAGCGTACGGCCCACATCCCATTGCCGAATGCCGGAGAAATCGCCGTTCACACACGTTGAGCATTTCCCATTGAGCACTGCCCATTGATTGAGCACTGGGCATTGCGCATTGAGAATTGGGCTTTAGAGAAGGGACGCTAACGACCGTATGCGCGACCGAGCGTCGCCCGCTGTGTGATGGTCGCGCCGGGCGAGACGAGGACCTGGAGACTCAGTGGCTCGTAACCGGGTGCGACAACAGCGATGTCGTGCGGGCCGGCAGGCAGCTCGAGGTGATGGAAGTAGCCGCTGAAGTCTTCGACGAGGCCGACGTAAGTTCCATCGACGAACACCTGAGCGCGCCGGGGATCGATGTCCAGTTGCACGCCTCCAACCGGCGCACCTTCTAGCGGTGGTCCGTACGCCTCGGATGTCGCATAGCCGTAGAGCGGAATCGGAAGCCAGGCACCCCACGGCCAGAAGGCAAACCGTCCGAAGGTAAAGAAGGGGCTTTGGCCGATGAATGGCGTCGGCCGAAACGGCGCCGACCGGACGTTCGGCCGAGCCGGGACGAATTTCATTGTCGAGGTGAAACCCGATCCTGGGGCCGGAGCCTGATTCTGGGGCGCGCGCGGAGCTTGCGTCGCAACCGGCTGGTGTTGGCCACCGCTGCTGCGCGACTGTGCCTCGGTTTCACGGGCAACGGCGATCACGACGAGAACAACGGCCACCGTCGCGATGAAGCGTGTCATAGATACTGTCCCGGTGAATCTAGCGGTCCACACCAAGCGACGACAAATACTTTGCGAACAGCGCCTCCTGCGGCCCTTTGTACGCCCTCGCATACTTCAACAGTTTCGCGCGATCCGCAGTCGACAATTCCGATCCAGTGGTTCTGGCGACTTGATAATGTGCAAGTACCGCCGCAAAGAGCACATCGCCGTCGGTGGGGTGGCGAACGAGATACGCGTCCATAATCGGCAGCGCCTCACCAAATGCCGCGGTCATCATGTACGCGATCGCCAGCCGTCTGCCGAGCTCGTCATCGGTCGGACGCTGCGCATAAGCCGGCTTCAGGATGGTCACCACCGCGTCGGGTTGACCGCCGCGCATCCGGGCATCCGCAAGCAGCGTGTACGCAATGGGCGGACGCTGTTCGCTCCCGAGCGCCATCTGCCAGATACCGGCCGCGTCGCGATCCTTGCCGCCCGCGGCGAAGCAGGCGCCGAGCAGGAGGGCCGCGGGATAGAACTCCCGCCTTGGACCGGCGGCGATGTTCAGCTGCGTGGCGGCCTCGTTGATTTGCCCCTTCGAGTAAAGGTCGAGCCCTTTGAGGAACGCGGCCGCCTGCTGATCGCCCGCCGTCAACGCTTCGAGTGCCGCAGGTCCGTAACGGCCTGCGCGCGCTTCAGTCAGGGCGCTCTTGAGTGAAGGAGAGCGTGCGCCGATGGTGTCGAGCAGGCTGCTGACCAATGCAGGCTGGAGCACGGCGTTGCGGTCGAACGCCGCGACGCGCGCCATCGCCGCCGGAATGACGATCGGCCCACCCTTCGACGCCGGTGCGGGTTCGAGAATGAACGGTCGCACGAGCACGCCGGCGAGCTTGTCACCGCGCATGATGCGCGCGCGTGCCATATAACGGCCCGACGGCAACGGTTCAGCGCCGACGAACCCCTGCGCAACGCGCCACGTCGCCTGCGCACCTGGTTTGAGTTCCACCGGTATCGTCAGCAACGCCGGCGCGCTGTCGTCATCAGCGATCTCGAAGTTCACCGAGACGTTCTTGAATGTCTCCTCCGATGTCGAGTAGAGCTCCATGTACGCAGCGACGCCGTCGGCATCCACGTGAGGCTCGACATCAGGCCGCAACCCGCTGCTCGCCGTCGCGGCATGATTGACGACGAGGTCAGCATAGGTCAGTTCCTCACCGGCCATCTTCCACGCGTTCACGTCGCGGACCACGCTTCCGTGGCGCCCTTCCGCATCCACCGCGGCAAGCCGCACTTCGTACACGCCCGGTTCTATCGTCACTGCGTCGAGATACGAGAGCGACGCGTTGGTCCGCCCTTCGAGCGGTTCCAGCTTTGACTTTTCGCTGCGCGACGCAACGACACGTCCCTGATCGTTGACAACGATAAAGCCCATCGTGTACTGGCCGGACGGTGTCCCTGCCTGGCCGACGTCGGCCGCCATGACGAGGCGCACTTTACCGGCGGCTTTCGGATCCTGATAGATGAACGTCGTCAGGCGCAGCGGCACGCCGGCCACGCCGAGCGGCGAGCGCAGCGATTCGACGAGCGATTCGTCGGGCGTCTTGCGGCCGCCCGTCGGATCGAGCACAAACGCCTGCCGCGAACGCAGCGTAATGCCGCGCCGCTGCACAGAGACGTCGATGCGATGGTTGCGGCCATCACGGTCTGACGGTGCCTGTTCGACGCTGAGCAGGTAGTACGCCGAAATCTCCGACGCCAGCCGATCGAACGCCCGATCCGCGGTGCCCACCACCTGGAAGATGGATCCGCGGGACAGCGACGCGAGGTCGTTGAGGCCACGAATCTGCAGCTCGCGATCTTCGGTGAAGGTCGGCGGAAGCGGTCCCTGCGTCGCATCCGACCTGGGCACGTCCATGAGCAACACGTTCACGGAGATGCGGCCGCGCATCGCCATGCGCACGACGTCCTCGAGGTCGGCCGGCGAGTCGGTCACCAGCCCCTCGGAGAGGAGGATCAGCGTCTTCTGACCTTCGGTTTCGCCGAGATGCTGGAGCCAGTCGCGCAGTCCTCGCAGCGACGCTTCAGTGTCGCGCCGCGTCGTCCAGAGAATCGAATTCGACTCGTCGACGATGTCGCGCATGCACTGCTCGAGCGCCATGTCGACCAGGCCGCGGCATTCGCGGTTGGTGACCTCCTGCATGCGGCGGTCGTCGCCCTTCTGCGCGATATCGATGGCTTCAACCAGCCCGATGTTCCGCCGGCCGACGAAGCGCGACTGCGTGCCGATCACCTTCTGCATCGCGAGGCGCACGCGCAGGCGATCGCCGGTAAAGTCCACGACGACGCCGGGCTCGGGATACGAAATGAACGCAACGCGATCGGCAGGATTCAGCTTGTCGAGGAAGCGTGCGGCCGAGTCGAGAATCGGCCGCGCCGCGCCCGGCCGGATGTTCATCTGATCGACCGCGATCATGATCATCCGGCCCTCGGGCTGCGTGATGTTGGTGGTGTAGAGGGTTTCGAATTCCTGCCGCTTCGGCGGGGGCCGCCGCGTCACGCCGTTGTCAGGCGTGTAGTTGTATTTCACCAGGTCGGCGGTGATGACGCGCCGCGGTTGACCGTCGATCTTGACAGTGAATTCCGGCGCATGCAGGTCGGTGACCGGCTGCCCACGACTGTCGATGGCGCCGACATCCACCGTGATCACATCGACCCCGGTGCGGAAGGTCGGCTGCTGCGCCTGGGCGTCGGTGCCGGACTGCCCCTGTGCCGCGAGCGGCGCGGCAACGAGGAACGCCGCCAAAGCAGCGAGGAGCATCTTCATATGGAACCCCTCAATCAACCGCGCATGTTACCCGATGCCGTACGTTTCGGGATCCCATGGTAAGCCGAGTTCGGAGGGAGGCGCCATGTAGCCCGCGAGCGCCGACGCGGCGACGACGGCCGGGCTGGCGAGATAGCCTTCCCCGCCAACACCCATCCGGTTCTGCCAGTTGCGGTTGAAGGACGTAATCGCGCGTTCGCCTTTCGCGAGCGCGTCGGGTCCCTGCCCGAAGCAGGGCCCGCACCATGACTCGCGGATCTGACCGCCAATCGATCGAAACACCTCGGCGATCGATTCGCCTCCCAGCCGTGGATCCGGATGTTCGATCTGCCTGGCCACACCGCCAGATCCCGGAAAGACGACGAAGGTCCGCGTGGCCTTTCGTAAACCCTTCCGGCGCGCGTTGTAAATGACGAGCGCCGCCTGAAGGAGATCGTCGTAACTGCCGTTGGTGCAGGAGCCAATCAACGCCTTGTCGAACTGAATTCGCTCACGCGCCACTTCCTCCGCCGCAAACGCATTGCCGGGGCTGAACGGCTTGGCAATCATCGGACGCACCTCGTCGAGCGAGACCGTCTCGTCGATCTCGAACCGCGCGTCCTCGCCCACCGCAATACGCGGATACGGCAGATTGCGAACGCCCTTGCGCTCGTACCACGCGTAGGTGACCTCGTCCGCCGCAAAGATGCCGTTGAGCGCTTCGGCCTCGGCCATCATGTTCGCAATCGTGTTGCGGTACGCGATCGGAAGCTGACGATTGGCGTCGACGAATTCCACGGACATCCCCTGCGACTGCTGCGACCCCCATCGCCTGAGCAGCTCCAGCACGATGTCCTTTCCGCTTACCCACGGCTGCAGGCGACCAGCGAAGACGACGCGCCGCGCCCTCGCCAAGGTGAAGTACACGTAACCCGTCGCCCACCCGAATCCGAGCGTCGTGGAGCCGATGCCCATCCCAACCGCGCCATAGGCTCCGTACGCACGACTGTGTGAGTCAGCGCCGGGAATGAACTGGCCCGGTACCACGAGACCCTGCTCGGGGAAGTAGAAATGGAAAATGCCATCACCCGGCGTCGCGTAGTACGGCTTTTCCAGGCCGTGCTGCTTCGCGAACGCGCGGCCGATGCTCGTCTGCTTCTCATCGTCTTCGCGCCCGGTAAAGACAAAGTGATCGTTGGCGATGGCGGCCTGGCGCGGATAGATCGTGTTGCCGCCGGTGATTTGATTGAATGTGTGAATCGCAAACGGCGCGGTTCCATCGGAAGCCGGCAGCAGATCCGCGTACACCTGCAGCGTGTCTCCCGGCCGCACTTCGCGCTGGCTTTTGTCGACGCGGTGGGCCCAGACAATCTGCTCGGTTGTCGTCATGCGCCGCGCGAGTTCCGGCGGCGGAAATTCGACGATCGGACGCTGTTCGACGGAGGCGCGAAACTCACGTCGTCCGATGGCGATGATGCCGCCGCTTCGACGGATCTCGTCTTCCTTCGGCGTCAGCGGCAGCGGCTCGTACGTTTTTCCCTGCGTGATATTCGACAGACTGCGGCTGTCGGGATCGAACTCGAATTCGTCGCCGTCGCGGGCGTCAGCAACGGCCTGCGGGCTCTGGACGACGTGCAGACCGAGGTTCAGTGCGTTCCGGCGGAAGATGTCGCCCATGTTGTTGCCGCAGACGATCACCATCTCGAGGCCCGCTTCGTCCGCCACACCTTTGAGACCGGCGGGGCTCATTTCGCGTGAGGACCCGATCGCGAACCGATCTCCGGCGACGACAAAAGTCTCGCCGCGGTGAACCCGCTCGCGAAAATCGGGCATCAGATAGCGAAACGAGCCCGCCTTCCACCTTTCATCGAGGGTTTCGAGGCTTTCAGAGACGCAATCAGAGGCGGGGGTGATCTGGTCGGTGTCGATGGCATCCAGTTTTCGGGCGAATCTGGTACCTGGCAGCTTCGGGTCCCAGAAAATCAACGCCTTTCCGCGGATCTTGCGGGCTTCTGGCGTTTTCGTCGCGGAATAAACCTGTGGAG
>Ga0075418_10001417_pt1 | contig 27096 bp, 15 predicted proteins | sample SoiMetdeltSBSDD2_FD_81776 | JGI IMG/M metagenome (GOLD analysis project Ga0075418, IMG submission 81776) | Bulk soil microbial communities from a Populus tree surrounding site in Tennessee, USA - Soil MetaG P. deltoides SBSDD2 | ecosystem: Environmental > Terrestrial > Soil > Tree plantation...
GCGTGCTCCTCAGCCAGTCGTTGGGCGTGCTGCGTGGCAAGGTGCCTGGACATGAGCAGCGAACCCGTGCCAACGCCGATAGCCAGCGCTGTCAGAACAAGAAAACCTCGTTTCATACCTGCTTTAGCCCCGGACCCGCCCTTGGGTCCGGCGAATACATCTCCCACCCTTGGTGTGCGTCTTTTGCAGGGTGTTTGTCAAGAAAGGAGTCACCTTCTGGCGTTAAACTCATCCTTATACTGCTTCATGCGCCGGTCGACGACGAAGGGGCCGAAAGGCAGCAACGCGGCAACAAAAATGAGTGCCGCGCGGGAAAGCGGCCAACGCACGACGAGCGTCGTTCGCAACAAGGCGCCACAAAATACAATGAAGAGCACGCCGTGAATCCAGCCAACGACCTTCACTGCACCGGGTTGCCCTGCAAAATATTTCAATGGCATGGCGATGCCGAGCAACACGAGGAAAGAGCACGCTTCCATGAGCCCGACGGCCCGCAAAGTACGAACTGGATTGCTCACGGCGGCGAACGACTCCCCTACTCCTTGAAATCGGTCTCGGGTTCCTTCAGGTCGAGTTCCTTGATCCATGTATTGCGATAGCGCACGTCATGGCCTTCGGCCTGCAACTTTAAACCTTCCGGAGTGTCGGTGATTCCTTTGCCGCTATCATTGCCGCCATCGACACCGGAGCGAGGGCCGCCCCAGACCTGGCTGATCGGCACGTTGGTGTGGACCTTGATGCCGTTGAAATACATCGTCAGCATCGCCTTCTCCACGCGCTTGGCGTCCTTGAAGCGAGCGGCGCGGAACACAATGTCGTAGGCATTCCATTTTCCGACACCGTTATAGGCGTGGTAAGGCGATTCGGTTTCGTTGATCACAGCGCCCATGCCGTGCTTTGTCTTGTCGCCGTCCAGCACCTGGATTTCGTAGCGGTTTTGCAGATACACCCCGCTGTTGCCGCCGGCCTTCGTTATCAGGAATTCAATGTGCAGACGAAAATCGCGGTATTTTTTCTTTGTGACGATGTCGGCTGCGCCGTACTTGCCCCCGGCGGCCGCAGGATCGTCGGTCATCACCACCGTTCCTCCCTCCACTGGGTCTTCGACAATCTTCCATTTGATCGGGAGCGATGATTTGAAACCCGGCCCTTCCCAGTACGTCCACTTCTCATCCAAGGTCTTGCGGGTGCCGTCAAAGAGCACTTCGGCGCCCGGGAGCGGTTTGGCACTGACACCAACGCCGGCGAGTGCGAGCGACGGGAGTGAAATCGCGATCAAGGCGGCGACCGACACGGGAATGTAAAGGCGTGTTGTCATGCAAATCTTGTCGGCGGTTTTCGCTTGATGCGCCAGCCTTTTATTTGAGGGCCGCCAGACTGGAACCTCCCTCACGCGCTTTTGAGGACGATGTGGGTGATGGTGTTGCCGGCGTCGCGGCAGCGGTCGGTGACTTTTTCGAGGAGTTCGAAAAGATCTTTGAGGAACATTGCCTGCACGGGGTCCTGCTTGCCGTTGTAGAGTTTGCCCAGCATGTCCAGCACCGCTTCGTCGGCTGCGCCTTCGATGTCCTGCAATTTGCCGTTGTGTTCGCGAACAGTGCGCGCATCCATGCCTTTGCGCAGGTCCTGGATCATTGCCAGCAGGATTTGCGTGGCATTGTGCAGGTTCTGAACGTGCGCGGTCACGTCCACGCCCTGCATGTAATGCGGCGCCAGGAGGATGCGTGCCGCGATTTTTTCCACGGTCTTGGGTATTTTGTAGAGCGAGTTGGTGAGGGACTCGATGTCCTCGCGATCCAGGGTCGTGATGTACCCCGCGCAGAGTTCCTCAACAATGCGGTTGGTAATTTCTTTGTCCAGACGGCGGCTGCCGACGAAGCTGTCGAGGGAACGTCGCTCGGCAGACCTGCTCAAGAATTCCACCAGAGCGGCCGTGCTTTGGCAGGCCTGATCGGCGCTGGCCTCGAATAATTCGAGGAACTTCTCTTGCCGCCCCAGCAGTTTTTCCAACGTTGCCATTGTGAATCGACCGGAGCGATGCCGCCAGCGCGATAAAGCTTCGGTCCTGCTGGAATGTACGCGGCTTCGCTCCGGGAGCAAGGAGTTCTAGGCGCCCTCTCCGGCGCGGTCCATGTGGCGAGCCAGATCGAGGCGTTCGGTGGCCAGGTCGACCAGATGCTGTCTGAGGCCGGCGGGGAGCATGCTCGTGTTCAAATTGTACCGGGCGCGCAGCGCTCGCTTGAGAATTTGCACCAGGACCCATTTCAACAAGCCGCGGTTTTCCCGGCGAAAGCGATCGAGCATGCGCGTGGACGGCACATCCTCGCCCCAAATCTGGCGCAAGGTCGCGTCGGTCCCGCACAACTCAGACACCTCCTCCGACTCGTAAACGCCCGTGCAATACGCGTAGCTGAGGATGGTGAGAAGGACGCGCGCGCGGAACTTCGGATTTTCACGCAGAAATTTGACGAGCTCCGGGTTCTGCCAATCGAGGGTGGAAATTTCCTCCTCGACCCATGCACGAATGGTCTGTGGATCGATCCATTCGGCAATATTCCAGGGCACCGAAAGCCGTTCGTCGGACCTTTGCTGCTGTGTGGAAACGGTGGCCATTCAAGGCACAGTATTCACGGAGTCCGGGCGATTACAACCCGTGGCGGCGGTTCTTTGCCGTTTTGTAAGATGGAATGTCCCCTCTAACACAGAAATGCCCCTCCCCCTACGTTGGGGGGTTACAAGCTCCTGGCGCCGGGTGAGAGCGCGGCGGGCTGCAGGAGTTCATTTCGCTTTGGCCACTTCGACCGCGTAAACGTGCCGTGCCCCGTGCATGTTCGAGCGGAAGACAATCCATTTGGCGTCCGGCGTAAAGGTGGCGTTGGGCTCGAGGCGGTAATCGTGACGCGAAAGGTCAACCAGTCTTTCACTTTCAAGCTTCCCGTTTTTTACGAAGTCCTCGCCCACTTTCAGCCTCTCGGGCTCGCCGGGTTCTGGGCGAAAGAGGTAAATCCACTGGCCGTTCGCGGGCGGATCAAGCCTGCGCCGTTCGGGGAGGGCAGTGTGGTTCGCGACGCTGTTTGTGCCGCCGCCGTCGCCGGCGAAGATCTTGCCATCCCAGGAGACGGTGTAGTGCACCGACCATTCCTGGCGAGCGATGGGATAGCGAATGCGTTCGCCGGTCTCGACGTGCACTCCTGCGAGCCAGAACTCTTTCGATCGCGGCGTCTGCAGATCGTACCAGACCCATTTGCCATCGCGGCTGAAGAATTCGTGCCCCGCGATTTCATATGGCATGGTCCGCCGATGCATCAGCCGCGGCTGGTCCGAGCCGACGCGAATGGTCCAGACGCGGTCCAGGTTGTGCCACTCACCTTCATGGCAGAAGAGCACGAGAGTGGGATCCGTGGGGGAGCATTGCACGTGATTGAGCCAGTTGGTGCTCGAATGAAACGTGGTTGGCTGGCCAGTTTTCGCATCGACGGCAAACAATCGCATCGAGCGAGGGCCCCGTCGACCGCCACCGCCACCTGCGCCCTCGTTATACGCGCCGACCAGCAACGTTTCGTCCGCGTTGACGCCGCCGAAGGTGCCGCGAAAGGGCAGCTTTGCGATCTGCCGGGTTGCTTTGGTATCGATGTGCGTGGCGTAGATGACGCTTTGAGTGTCCTGCCGCCGCGAATAGTAGACCTGCCGGCTCTTGCGGCCCACCTCAACGCCACTGCTGCCGCCGCCCGAGTATTCCGAGCCCGGAACCACGACATCGAGTTCGCGTGTTTTCAAGTTCACCGCGGCAAGACCGCTGGGCGTCGCAATGATCATCTTGTCTCCCTCGGCAGTGTAGGCGTTTTGATGGAAGTAAAGGCTGGCGCTGCCGCCTTCGCGCGAAAGGCGAACGATGCGATGGCCTGTTGCAGGGTCAATCCAGTCGCGGGGCGGCTCGTCGTCCGCCGCCTGCGCGAGGGTGGTTATGACAAGAGCCAAAAGCACATATTCGCTGCGGGTCATTGCGCCTATGGTTGCAATTTCAAGCGGCACGTCACACAAAAAAATGAGGTGGGAGACTTCCTCGGTAACTTTAATGGGGCTTTGATTCAAGGCCTGCAACCCGCGTGCCGATGTACACTGTAGCGCCATGGAGGGATGGCGCACCAACACATGAGCATTCCCAGGGTTTTAGTAGTGGAAGATGAAAGGGTCACGCGAAGCCTGCTCGGGCGCGAACTCAAAGCACAAGGTTACGACGTGGTGACTTGCGCCATCGCCAGTGAGGCCATTCAGGCGGCCCACGAGCAGAAACCGGACTTGCTGATCCTCGATCTCACTCTCAATGCCGATCCTCTGGAGGCGATGCGCGAAGGGTTTATGCTTTTAGGCTGGCTTCGACGCATGCTGCCCGATCCGATTTTCCCCGTCATCATCAACACAGGAGATCACTCGCCGGAACTGGAAGCGCGCGCGAAAGCGGAAAACATTTACGCGATCGTCAGGAAAGATGACGAACCGCGCAAATTATTGGAAGTGGCTGCGCAGGCTCTCGCTGACTCTGCGAGTGGCGTCGAAAATTAATCGTCTGCGCGGTCGCGCGCGACAACTGAGTTTCCACTCACTGGAAAAAGGGTTCTTTCCTGGAGCGGTTTTAATCCTGGCCAATCGGCCGGGAGAGAGCCGGCATGTGGTTGCATTCCATCCAATAGCGACCCACGACGAGGAGAATCTCGCGCAGTTCTTCAAAATCGTCCGACTTCAAGAGACATGAATGAGCGCCGGCCTGGTAAGCGCGCGCGATGGTTTCTTCATCGTCTGAATTGGCGAGCACCACCACACGGACACACTCGAGTTCGGGCTGGCCGCGCAGCCATTCCACGGCCCTAAGCCGATCTTCGCCAACGCCGGTGACCATGACGGTGGGCAACGGATACTCTGTGCGATGGCCATATTTGCCGATCCCTCGGATGTAGGAAATCGCTTCGCCGGCGCTCTTAACGACGTGCAAAGCATAGATTTCGGTAAGACGGCTGAAGGCGTCGCGAAAGACTTCGACAACTTCGACATCATCTTCAACGAACAAAACGCAATGGCGGTGGTGCATAGGGCGAGCGTGTACGCAAAATTCCTGCCAACGATCGGACGGACGTGCTTCAGGTGCGCAGTTTACGTTGTCGAGAGAATGATCTAGGCTTATAGACGGAGATAATTCTATGAAGGCATTGATGGCGGTGCTGATAGTCGGGCTGGCGGCCGGAATCGTTTTGCAGAGCATGCGCGTGTCGAAACTCAAGGCGCAAAACCAGAGATTGGAAACGCTCCAGCGGGAACTCGCGGATATGCAGGCGCAGGTAGATCATCTGACCAGCAAAGCTGCGCAAGCGAATGCTCCAACCCCATCGGAGGAGGACCGCAGCGAGCTTCTGCGCTTGAGGAACCAGGCGGTGCAATTGAAGCAGGCCACCAATGAATTGCAGCGGCTCCGCGCTCAGATGCAGCAGCTTCAGGCTGCCAATCAACAGATGCGCACTGCGCCGCCGACGCCCGCGACGGATGCGTCATCCAATGCCCCCGCCGCGACTGGCCCAGTGCCGCGCGAATCGTGGGCTTTCGCCGGATACGCCACGCCGGAAGCAACGTTCCAATCAGCAATTTTTGCCATGAGCCAGGGCGATATGCAGACTTTTCTGGCCTCGATGACACCGGAGGAGGCCGCGCGCATGCAAAAAACGTTCGAAGGCAAAACGCCCGAACAAATCTCGGAGGAAGGCAAACGCGACATGGCCAAAGTTGCGAGCTTTCAAATCCTGAACCGCCAGGAACTGGGGTCTGATCGCGTGGTGCTGCAAGTCCATGCCGCCGGTGAAGAACGAGTGCAACGCGTGATCATGCAAAAAGTTGGCGAGGAATGGAAATGGGCGGGAAACGCCAGCCGCCGCCAGCAGCAGGCCGTGCCGGCACCGCAGCCGCAGTAAGTCTATTTAGTCTATTTGGGGGGGCGAGTTTGCGAGCCCGTTAGAGTGAAAAGAGACTAATGGGCTCGCGGAGCTCGCCCCCTCCACGTTGACTTCGGGCGCTTCGTTAAAAAAAGTTCTGTTCAACGAGGCAGCTTTATCCTACTTTCCGAATTGAAGCCCGAAAGTTTATGAAGATTACAACTCTTCTCCATGCCCGCAATTCGTCTGTACTCACCGTAATTGCTCTCCTGTTCGCGGCAGCGACCCAGCATGCGTTCGCGCAGAGCTTGACCAATGATCTCGTTTCGCACTGGCCGCTTGACGTGGTGCAAGGGACCAAGACACCGGATGTCGTCAGCGGCTACGATATGAACCTGAACAATTTGACGGCGGCGGATCTGGTCCCGGGTGCTGTGAGCAATTGCTTCAGCTTCGCCAACGCGAGGCAAACGCTGTTGAGTCGCGTGCATGCTCCCGGGGATAACCTGCCGATCAACAAGCACCCTGCTCTAACAATTGTGTTGTGGATCAATGCCGTTGGGCAGGGCCAGACCGACTTGCGGTTCTTCTCGGAGGCGAACACGGGCGTGAGCGATCCGCTGTTCAATCTCGGTACGCATAACACGGCAGCAAATAACAGCGTGGACGTCTTTCTTCGGCAGGGTGGCGAGGAGGTATCTCACCTGCGAACGACTGGTCAACCGTTGGACGGCACCTGGCATCATTTTGCGTGGGTGCAACAAGCGGATGGCAGCCGTACAATTTACATTGACGGCGTGGCTGATTCGCTAGTCATTCCCCCTAAACGGCCTGGGATAACCTGGAATTTCAACGACACAACAATTGGCGGCATCCTTCGCGGGTCGCCGTCACACTGGATCACCGGCTTGATCGACGAAGTGGCCGTGTGGAAACGCGCGCTAACCGAGGAGGAAATCAACGATGTCATGGTTAACGGTGTGCCGAGCATTGGCGGGCCGGCACTGCCGCTGGAAATCAAGAGCTTTACCACCGATTTTCCGGCTGTGGCGCAAGGCGACCGCGTCGCGCTCCGATGGGATGCCAGCAAGGATGCGACACTTTCCATCAGCCCCGGCATCGGTGACGTGACGAGCATCAGCACGTTTGGCAGCGGGAGCACCAACATCGCGGTCAATCAAAACACAACGTTCACGCTCACGGCCACGCGCGGCGCAGAGTCGCGCACCACCCAGGCCGTCGTGCGAGTTGTCTCCGGCATTGCGCCGAACTGGCGGTTAGTTGAGAACTTCGAATCCTTTAACCCGGGCCACGGACACTGGCTGAATCCCGAAGGAATATTCTCGGTCTCGGACACTGGTAATAACAGGATCCTCGGTTACAGCGGGGGCGACGATCTCGCCGCAGTTCGTTTGAATTCACTCTCGCTGCGAGAGGGCCAAAGCGCCACGCTGTTTTTCCGAGTGTATGTTGCCGACGCGGCCAGTGTGATTGGCACGACCATCGGCCTTACAGAACGCCCGATTCGTTTCAACGACGATTTTAACGGTAACATCGGGCCTTATATTCGGATCGAGCGCACTGCCGGGATGACGGCCGCCAGCGTGTTGGCGCGCAACGGAGTGAATGGAGCCTACAATCCCATGGCCGATACCATTCAGGCCGGAAGAGTTTACAATGTATGGATCGATGCGGAGAACCGCCCCTTCGATGTCGTTGGCGGCGTGCAAAATGGCGGAGACCGTTATTCCGTTTACATCGCCGAAGAGGGAGCGCCCACGCGCACGCCGTTGTTTACGGATTTTGTGGCGGATCGCGACGCGATAAATATTGATCCTGCCCTCGGCGCGCCGGGCACCAACCTCATCTATGTATTTGTTTGCTCCTTCGATGGCGGCCAAGGGGTAAACCAGGTTTTGTTCGATGATATTTATCTGAGTTCTAACGGGTTCAATAGCACCGTCCCCGTGCCGGCGGGGGCGTTTCGAATACCGCCGCGCATCACCAATATCGGGTTCGACGCGGCGCAGAGTTTCACCTTCCAGTGGAGTGCGATCCCGGGCAGGACGTACACCGTCAACATGAGGCTGACTCTGAATCCAAATGACGCGTGGACCCCGATCGAGACGGGATATCCCGTCGGTGGCGCGACCGGCAACACCGTGACGTATTCGGATACCACTGCGGCATTCCAGAACCAGGCTTTCTACCAGGTCGTTGAAGAGCCGCTGCCGTAATACGGTGAGTGGGGCTTACTGTCCTCAGCGGCCCCTGCCTCACGGCCTCGCATTGTAAAACTGTCGCAACTGGGCTTCGTATTCCGCCAGAGGTTCCATGCCCATTTTGCGGCGGCGTTCATCGACCTGTTCGGGGTCCTTCAACGGCTGCAGAATCAAGCGGCCGTTCGAGTCCTGGATAAACTGCGTGCCGTAAAGTTGCATTTTGCCGCGTTGCAGACGCACACGGTCGACGAGGTAGGCGTAATCTTTGGCCGAGGCTTCGCCGTGTTTGACGGCACGGTCCATCAAGTCGCGACACCGGTTCATGAATTCCGGGTCCTGAGTCGCATGCTGCACGAGCAGCCACGCCGCGTGCGAACCATCTTCGCCGACGAGCGATTTGCCCGGCCAGCCGTGCTGCTCGACGATCTCTTTCATGCGCTGCAAATGACGCGCGTCCACTTCGAGAATCCCATGAAAGTTTGTGGCGTGAAGGGCCGCCGTGCGGATGCGTTGATCGGCTTCCTCCATGCGCAGCAGTTCCTGGCGAAGCGATTCGTTGAAGACGACCTGCGGCTCAGTGGAAGCGCACGCCCCCAGTATCAGCGCCATCGCGCAGGCGCCCGCAAGGCTAGCGGCTCGGGTAACGGAGCCGATAGAGCCGGCGAGGCGCCGAAGGAGCGCCGTAATCACTCCAGTAAGCCTGTCCATTGCCTGGAACACCGATCGTCGTCGAATAAGTCCATGGTCCGCCATTTTGCGACGTCTCAATATCATATGAACCGCCCGGTGTGCCAATAATTAGAAAATGGAAAGCGCCCTGGGCCCAGGCCGTATTTCGCATTTCAGGGATGCCGTAGCCGATTGTCACGTACTCACTCCGGAAATCGCTGGATCCTTCGCTGATCAATTGCACTTCGCTGCCCACCGCGATGGGCCCATTGACGATCAGGCCCTCAGGTTGATTCACGGAAAAGCTGGTTTGGCGCTCGAGGGGCACCTGATTCGTGTTGCCGTTCCAAGTGTAAATCCGAAACGTCCCGCTGTTGGTCGTGGTGCCGGCGACGATCACAAAGCCGTTGGAGGCCGCGTCGATGCTGCGCACGCCACGGCGGTCCAGGAACAGTTCGATAGGCCGGCCAAACCGCGCCGGACCGGGCGAGGGGCTCCCAACGACCAACTGGGGCAAATTGAGCAGCGGAATGAGCAGTGCGTTGGTGCGGCCACTGCCCGGGGTCAAGGGTGAGCGGAACCCGATGTACGCGACGGTGCCGGTGGGCGACATGGTGAACCCTTCGATGTTAAAGCCGTCGCGAGCGGCGGTTTCCGGAGGCACACCTTCGGCGGCGCTGGCGGCGAGCTGCAGGGCGGATCGGCCAAGGCCGTGGCCGTTCGTATCGTCCCACCTGATAAGGTCAGAGCGCAGCTTGTGATAACGCCCCACGTAGCGAAGAGAATAGTTCGTGCCCGTCTTGACGATATCTGTGGCGAACAATCGCTGGCGGTTGGGCCGCAACTCGCCAGGAGGATCGCAGCCGCCGCAGTTGCCGTGGCTGCCGAGCCAATAAATGCGATCGCCCACACGCACCGAGGCCTCGATATCGACTTCGCGGACCTGGCCGGCGGGCGACACGTCGGTAAGCCCGAGACTTGCCGTGAAATCACGCGTATAGACCGGCGGCCCATCGTTACGGCGGTGATAAATGCGCAACACCTGGTCTTCGTCATCGCCCACGACCATGTAATCGTCGTCCAGCGCGACGGCGGTGGATGCGTTGTGCGAAAGGGTGTGGACAGCGGCCGCCGCTTCGAACGCGGCCATGCCCGCTAATGTGCAGGCGCACATTCGCCGAACGTTCCACCACCGGGTCAGCATTAGTTTGTCCCCGTTTGTCCTGTTAGGGCAGCTTCACGGCACGATAGTACCGAGGCGCGGCCGATAACGGCTCAGTGATTACGATGCTGCTGTACTGGTTATAAGTAGTAGTAAGGACTTCCCAGGTGCGCAAGTCCGATGAAGCCTCGATGCGATAATTGAAATCACTCTCGCCGAGCAGGACCACGCGGAGCATTTCGCCCGCAACACTGACGGTAAGACGCGGGGATGTCGGTCCGTTGACACGCAGCTCCGCCGCGGGGCTGACCACCGTGCCCAAATCGTTTTGAACTTCGACGCTGTAATAGCCGATGAGGGCGTCCGCTGCGTTGTTGAGCACGAGATTTGTCGTTGAGACGCCCTGTGCCAGAGGAACGTGACCCCGCAGCCATCGGTAATCCAACGGCCCATCTCCTTGCGCACTGACCGTGAACGTGGTGCTGGCCCCGGCCATCACCCGGTTGCTTGCCGGCGGCGCCGCAATCATCGGCGCACCAATCACATTCGACTGCGCATACGTGACGAGAAAGGATCGCGAAATCTCGTTGGAGATGGACACGCCGCCGGCGAATACACCACCAAAACCGTCGCTGGCGATCGCGTCCACGAACTCGTTGGCAAGTCCTTCCGCGCCGTAGATAGCGGTCCATCTCCGGTTTCCATTCGTGTCGTAACAGGCGGTGGCGACACCGTAGCTTTCTCCGGTGTAAAGCGCGCCGGATAAGCAAATATTGCCGAAGGCATCGAACGCCAACAAGGGCAAGTTATCGCCGACGCCGAACCGGCCTCCGTACGTGGCGAGCCAAACGCGCTGGCCGTTTGCATTCAACTTGAGCGTGACCCAGTCTGTATCTCCCGCCACGCTCTGTGAACTGCCGGTCGCGTAAACGTTTCCAGCAGCGTCCACGAGCAGGTCGGAGAGATAGTCGTAGCGCCCCGCAAGACCGTTGTGGCGAGCAACCCAGGCCTGTTGCCCGGAGGCGAAATATTTCACGATGACGTAATCTGAGAGCCGGTTGGAGTCGTGCGACCATCCGCCCACGTACACATTTCCAACGGCGTCAGTGCGCAGGCGCACCGCCAGGTCTTCGAACCCTGCGGGGCCGTTGTATCGCCGGTTCCAAAGCTCCACACCGTTTGTGTCGTATTTGACGGTCGCAAAATCCGTGTCGAACCCGCCCAGAGCCGAAATGCCCGTGACGTACACGTCGCCGGCCGGGCCGACGACAAGGTCCACCGGTTGGTCGAAGTCGTGCGCGGGCCCGTCGTAAATGGCGACCCATTTTTGTGTCCCCAGCGCGTCATAGCAGACAGTGACGTAATCGACGTTATTGGGAGCGCTTACGCTCGAGAGGGTGACGATCACATTGCCGTTTGTGTCCACGCCGATCGCGCGCCCGTAGTCGTCCATCCCGCTCGGCCCGTTAAATCGAACGGCCCAAATCGTGTTGCCATTTGCGTCGAACTTGACCGTGGCCGCGTCGAACAACGAATTGGTGCTCCAGGAATGTCCTGTCACATAAACGTTCCCGTGGTGATCGACGGCAATGTCTGTCGCCGCGTCATAGCCGTCGTGCGGACCATTGTAGCGGGCGGTCCAGAGCCGCGCCCCTTCCCCATCGAATTTCACCACACCGTAATCGGTCGTGTCACCCAAGCCGACTCCGGAGGCGACGTGCACCGATCCGTCTGGACCGACGGCCATGGCGAGCGGCTCGCCACCGGATTCGACTGCCGGAAAATTGCCGGCCCAGCGCTGCTGCGCCGTCAACGTCACGCGCAACCGTCCCGCAGTGCTGTGAGCAGAGCCAACGCGGTTGCTCACGATGACGGAGTAGTCGCCGGCATTGGCCGAGTGCACGTTGGACAGAACGAACTGTTGATTGGTCGCACCGGAAATGGCAACGCCGTTGAAAAACCACTGGTACCAGAACGGCGGACTTCCCCCCGCGCTGACGGTGATTGAGGCCGTGCTGCCGTCGGCGACCATTTGCGACAATAAAGGAACCAGAATCGAAGGCGGCGCCTGCACCAGCAGCACAGCCGAGGCGCTCAACACCGACCCGTGAGTATTGCCGACGCGCACGGAATAACTGCCGCCGTTCGCGAATTGTGCGGAAGGAATCGCGAACGTCCTCGCCGTAGCGCCCTCGATCGGGTTGTCATTGAAAAACCATTGATACGACAGCGGCACCTCGCCCTCAGCCGTTACCTGAAACAGCACATCGCTCCCCTGCGCGACATCAACGCGTCGCGGCGGTTCCGTAATCCGGGGCAGGCCCGCCACTTCGTTTTGGCCGTACTTGATAAGAGCGAAATCAGCACCGCCCTCCGACGCACCGGAGGTCACGCCCGCGCTGTAAACTTCGGCGTTAGGGCCCAGGGCCAGCGTCGAAGGCAAGTCATCGGCGTTCGCCGCCCCACTGTAGCGCGCCGTCAATATCCTGGTCCCGAGTGCGTCGTACTTAATGAAGGCAATATCGCGCCCGCCGAACGGGCTCACCGCAAGACTGGTGATGTAGACACTGCCGCTCGCGTCGACCGCGAGACTTCGACTGCCATCGTTCTGCGGGCCAACGTGCCACGACCGCCACAATTCCCGGCCGTCGGGTGCGTACTTCAGAGTGGCATACTGGCGCGTGCCGGAGTCGGGACTTTCGAAATCCGAATGGCCTGTAACGTAAATATTTCCCACATCGTCACTCGCCAGTGCCGACGGATAATCCTCCGCGTTCATGAAGCCGTCATAGCGTGCGGTCCAGAGACGCGCCCCCGCGGGTGAGTATTTGACGACGAGATAATCGCTCCCGTACTTGTCGTAGTTGATCGTTCCGTACGAATTGCCCGTTACGACAACGTTGCCGGAAGGATCGAGGGCGACCGCCACCGCGTTGTCCGTTTCCGTTGCGTCGTAAATCGCCCGCCAAAGCACGCCACCGTCCGCGCTGTACTTAACGGTCAGAAAATCGAGGTTCGATCCGTTCCAGGACGAGCCGGTGACGTAGAGATTTGTGCCCGAGACCGCAAGGGCTCGCGCAGTGTCCACACCGTTTGCGGTTCCGTTGAACACGGCGGACCAAAGCTCGTTGCCGGCAGCATCGTATTTCAAAGTCAGGAAATCCTCGCCACGCTGGCCGGCTACGTAGCAGTTCCCACCAGCATCGGGCGCAATGGCAAATCCGGCCGTAAATGAATTCGAGACGCCAAACTGTCGCGCCCACCGCAACGCGCCATCCGGACTGAAGCTCACGGTCAAGGCGTCGCGCCAGGTTTCCTCAACGCCCGTCGTGCCGGTCACCCAAACCGTGCCATCGGGGTCGATCTCCATTGCGAAGAGCGCCTCGGTCGTTTCCGGTGTCGCCGAATAACGCGCCGTCCAGAGACGCGTCCCGGCCGGATCATATTTCAGGACAGCAAAATCCGCCTTGCGCGTGCCTCGCGATGTGCCCGCGACGTAAACGTTACCGGCGTCGTCCACCTTCACAATTGGGCTGCTTTCGGTGTCATGCCCCGGCCCATCGTAAAGAGCAGCCCAATCCTGCTCGACCAGGCGCGAAACCGTGAGCCGCGCGACGGCGCTGGTGGCCGATCCGGAGATGTTTGAAACCACGGCCTGATATTCGCCGGCGTCGGACACGTGGACATTTCTAAGATCGAGGAGACGGCTCAGACCGTTGCTCAAGGCGATTCCATCGCGCAGCCATTGAAACTGGAACGGCTCTGTGCCGTAAGCGCCGACATCGAAGGTCGCTTCTGTGCCGGCATAGACAAACTGGTGCTGCGGCTGCGCGGTGATCGAAGGCGGAATCAAAACGAGCAGGTCGGCCTCCGGCGAGCCCACGCTGCCTTCGGCATTGGTCACCTCGACCGAGTAGTGGCCGCTCTGTTCCAGAACGACGCCCGTCAGAGTCAAGATGCTGTTCGTCGCGTCCGGAATGCGTCTTCCATTATAGCGCCATTGGTAGGCCAGCGGGGGCTGCCCACTGGCCGTTACGTTGAAGGTCACGTTGGACCCGCCCGCCACCATCTCGCTGCGCGGTGGTGTCACGATTGAAGGCCACGCCGCGGGCACCGTACTCGGCTGCGCATAACGGATCGTCAGAAATCCACTCGGCCCTGTGAACTCCCGTGATTGGCCCGCGACATACACGCCCCCGCCCGGATCAACTGCCACGCCCACCGGGAAATCAAAAATCCCGTCCGCGTCGAATTTCGCGAGCCAGCGTCGATTGCCAAATCGGTCATACTTTGCCGTGACGAACTGCCACGCGCTGGGATCGTCAGAGGCCGCCACAACGTAAGCATCCCCCGCCCCGTCAACTGCCAGCGCATAACTGTTGTCGTATCCGTCTTCGACGCCATTGTATCGGGCTGTCCAGAGGCGGTTTCCATCGCGGTCGAATTTCAGCAACAGCCATGCGTTATCTCCCCCGTTTTGGATGTTCGCCAGTATCAGCAAGTTCTCCTCGGCGTCGATTGCCATGCCTCGCCGCACTTCGTTGATATCCCCGGGCAACCCGTAGCGGACCGTCCATAATTCATTTCCAACGGGATCGTACTTTATGACCGCCAGTTCAAATCGATTGAATCCCGAACCGGTTTGGCCCATAGACGCGCCGGAGACGTAGACGTTGCCGCTTGCGTCCAAAACGAGAGCGCCAGCGTTTTCCTGCTGTCGCAACGGCCCGCCGTACCCCTTGACCCATAGTTCGTTGCCGTCCGTGTCGTACTTCAGGGTGTAAAGGTCGAGGTCGCCTCCCATCCTGGATCTTCCGGTGAGATAAACGTTGCCCACCGCATCGACCTGGATTGCGGCCACATCATCTGCTCCTCCCGAAAGGCCCGCAAAAGTCGAGGTCCATTGTTGCTGTCCCTCAGGCGAGTACTTGAGCGTCACGATATCCGACGAGGACGCGAGCGTCGTGCCGGCCACATAGATATTTCCGGCAGAGTCGAAGGTCGCTACCACCGGCTCGTCCGGATCGAAGTTGGCGCCATCAAAGCGCCGCGACCAGATTTCGGCGCCGTCCGGTCTCAGCTTCGCTGTCAAAAGCGTCGTGTTCAGGAAAGGACCTGACACCCCCGCCATCAGAAGATTGCCGTCGGGCAACACTTGCAGCGCTGTTGGCTCGTCGTTTTGATTTGTGCTGAGATTGTGTCGCCCCTCGAAGAATTCCGTTGTCTGCAGACCATATCCCACGACTACGATTTGCGCGTCCCCGCCGAGGTCGTCCTCCGAGCGGCCGGCAAGATAAACAGCACTCGAAGCGAGCGCCGGCCCCGCCGTAAGATGCTGAGAGCCGCCCCGGCCGGTATAGCGATGAACCCAAGAGGGCTGCACCTGGCCATGGCACAGCACAGCCGCGCACACAAACGCCATGCAGCCCACCCGCACCACTATCGGCAGTATGCGCATATTGGGTATGGTGTCACGTTAGCCCAATCGGCGCCAAAAGGGAAGCCGATACCAGCGGGATAAACGTGCGGGTCTCGAGTTTCTTTCAAGCCGGGCTGTCATTCCTGGAGGGGCAAAATCCAACTCGCAGGCGCCAGGGAGCGCTTCTCCGCCGCGAGATTCACCCTTGGATCAACCAATAGCCGCCACTCCCGTCCGTGCAGCGAGGCCATAACGCGCGCCCGCACTTCGAGGGGATAATCAATATTTTGCTTTGCCGCCTGGTCGCGCGCGATGTGGTGCGCCATCTGCAGGATCATGTCCGGGCGCGTGGGCATCTTTTGTAGTTGCCGGGAATTTAGATAGAGCCGCGGCGACACTTCCCAGGTCCGCTTGCGCTGGGGGTCGGTCACGTAAAAACGCGCAGTCGCGTCTTTGTCCCGCAGCTTCATGTGCCAGGAAAAGCGGTGGCCTTCTTCGGTCCAGTGAACGCTCCCGCGGTAAAGGAAATGCCGCAGGGGCACGAGGAGTTGAATGAGGAGGTAAGCAGCGACCAAACCCACGGTGACGCGCGGCAGACGTGGCGCCGCAGCAGGCGATGATTCACGAACGCGTTTCCATTTCCTGAAGACCAGCCGCGGCCAATCGGGCGGGAAATAGAGCGAAGTGGCCACCAGCATCAGCCATGGGAAAATTCCGATGCTGAACAACACCGCGTTCAGCATGTGAAATGAGGTCACCCACAGGAACGCCAGCACGCGCGTCCGTTTCCATAGCAATAAGGGGACGATAAGAAGGTCGAAGGCCAGTCCACCGTAATTGAAGAGCAGTACCATCCATTCTTTGGTGAAGAAGCGTCCGATGAGCGGAGTATCCGCGCGGTCTGTGAGCCAGCTCCGCATTGGCTCGCCATGAATCCAGTCGCCATTGAGTTTGGCGATACCGGCGTAAAAGTACACGATCGAAAGCTGCGCCAGCAGCAGCCATAGCGCCCAGGCCGGAATAGCATCGTTTCGCAATCCCGGCTTGCGCCGAGCGTCGATCGATAACATGCGGTGCGCCGGCACGAAGATCATCAGGAATGACAACAGGCAGATGAGATAGAAGTGGTTCAGATAACAAGCCTGGTCGAGCAGGAAAACGTAAGTGAACGTGAGGAACAGCAGCGCGGCGCTGATGCGATACCATGCGCCGAGCATCACGCCGAAGGCCGCGAGGCCCATGACCGCAAAATGCCAATACATTCCATTTCCCGGCCGTGGCTTCACCCATCCAAAGCCGTAATACGTGAAGTGGAATTGGGGAGCAATGTAGTAAGAGTTGATCCAGCCATATGAGGCATAGCGGAGCACCTCGATAATCATGATGGCGCCGAACAGAATGCGGAACAGCGCGATAGACGCGCCATCAACCGGATCGAAGAAGCGGCGCCACCACGGCGGGACCGCGGGGTTAGCCTCCCTGCTCAACGGCAACGCCGCCGCCTGCACTTCCGCTGCCATAACGTTGACGATAGCAGTCCGAAACGGCCCAGCAAAGCAAACAACCGCAGTTGAGCGCGGTCCGAGGACGTCCCACGCATCAGTAAAGTATCTGAATCAATAGGGCAACTTCGCGACCCGATAGAATCTGCGTTGCGCCTGCGGCGTCTCATCGAGGTACTGGCAGGTGCCTGTGCTGTTGTAAATCGTCCCGAGCGTGTGCCATGACACCATGTCCGCCGAGCACTCGACCTGGTAGGTGCAGGCTGATGGCCCGGCAATGGTCAACCGGGTGGCCGTGCCCGTCTGTTCGACGTGCACGCATTGGACTGCGCTCGGCATACTCACGGTCAGCAGGACTTCTACGCTCTCCGTGCAATCGAGATCATTGTAGACCAGCACCGAGTAGCGCGCGACGTCGGCGGCGGTGACATCAGCGATTTCCAGGGTGGCATTGGTCTCGTTGGCCAGAGTCAGGCGATCTCGCCGCCATTGGTAACGCAAGGGCGCGGCACCCGTTGCGCTCACGCTCAAGGTTGCGGTAGAACCTGCGCTGACGTTTGTGCTTTGCGGAGGCACGGTGATAACCGGTGATCCAGGCGAACTCGAAATCGAGTACCGCAATACGACGAAATCTCGCGACGTTTGCGAAGAATCGAGGCCGCCGGCGACGTACACGTTGCGCGCAGCGTCCAGACCGATCGCAATCGGATAGTCGAAGGTCGAGTATCCGGAGTTTCCATCCGCGCCATCAAATCGCGCCAGCCACAATCGGCTGCCATTCGCATCCAGTCTGGACGTGAGGATATCCCCATAATCTCCACTGTGGCCGGTGAGATAGACGTTGCCTGCATCGTCGAGCGCAAGGCGTGCGGCGACGTCATAATTGTATCCGCTGTCCAGCTGCGAGACCCACTGTTCCTGCCCCGCAGCATTGTATTTCACAGTGACGATGTCGTGGTCCGAGATGCCGAGAACGTACACGTGGCCGGCGCCGTCCACCTTCAAATCCACTGCTTCGTCCAGCTGCCGGGGAGCGCTGCGATACACGGCTGTCCACACCGGCTGCCCGTTGGTATCATATTTGATCGTCGCGAAATCGTAGTCAAAATAGACCGTGGTTCCCGAGTTCACCCAATACTCGTGGCTGTGTTTGCCGGTCACATAAACGTTGCCTAGACCGTCCACCGCAATCGCTCTCGGCCGGTCATCCGCGCCGCCCGGCCCGTCGTGCTCAGCCGTCCATACCTGGTTGCCGGCAGGGTCATATTTCACCGTGAGATAGTTGCCGACCTGTTCGTATTCGATGGCACCAGGCTCCGTCGTGTAACCAGTAACGTAAATGTTGCCGGCGGAATCCACAGCCATGGCCACCGGCAGGTCTGGTGTGTCGTCCGAATAATTCAGCCGCGTCGTCCACAAATTGTTTCCGCCGCTGTCGAACTTCAACGTAAGAATTTCCGAAGGCACATACGGGCTCTCACCGCTCTCCGCCGTAACGACAATATTGCTCGCGCCATCCACTTTCATGTCCACAGGCCGAATATAACCGCCATTGGGATGCTCGACGTCCCAGAGTCGATCTCCATTGGCCGAGTACTTGACCAGGGTCAGGGCCTGGTTTGTTCCCGTTGAATCCTGGAGCCAGCCCGCCACGTAGACCCCTCCGTCGGGCGCCAATGCCAGGTCGGTCGCGGCGAACATTGTATCGTTGGTCCTCACAGCTGGGCGCACCCACGCCCGGGTTCCGTTGCTGGCATATTTCAGAACGACCGATCCAACGGCGTTATTGCCGACAATGTAAGTATTGCCCTCCGAATCCACCGTCGCCGCTTCCGGCTGGTCCCAATAATTGCTGGCGTAATTGTACCGAGCCGTCCACGCCAGCGTGGCCTGCGGCGTGATCATCAGCCGTGCGCTGGCCGTCGCCGAGCCGTACTCGTTCGTTACCACGACCGTGTAAACGCCCGCATTGGTTAAACTTGCGTTGCGGATTACTACCGCATTGTCCGTTTCGCTCAGCGGCGCTCCATTGTGAAACCATCGAATCCTTAGCTCTCCGTCGCCTTCGTAATCGATGCGGAACTCGGCGCGGGATCCCGCGACGATACACTGATCCTGTGGACCTGCGGTGATCCGGGCCGGAACAACGACCTCCAGCCAGGCATCGGGCGATCTCACCATCCCTGTGCCATTGCTGACTTCCACGGCATAATTGCCGGCATTTGTTTGCTCGACACGCGGCAGCAGCAATCCGGAGCCGTTGGCGCCAATGATCGGCGTACCATTATGATACCACTGATAACGCAGCGGCCCTGGCCCGCTCGCACCGACAGAGAACATGACGTTATTTCCGGCTACCGCGGTTTGACCTTGCGGCGCGGTTTCAATTCTCGGCACGTCCGCCAAGCCCACATCCGTGTACCTAATCAGGCCGAGCTGCGGACCATCGTAATCAGCCCGGGCAGTTGATCCGAGAACATAGACGCTGCCAAAGCGGGCCCGCACCACGAGGCCTTCGTCATCCCTTCCCTCGGGTCCGCGATAAACGTCCGACCAATAGCGGTTGCCGTCTATGTCGTAACGTAACGTCAGCCAATCCTTACGACCGAGCGCATCGGTGGCCGTCCCTGTAATATAGAGACCGTTGTCACCGTCCCACGCAATCGATGTTCCCACCTCGCGGCCACCTTCTGGCGCCCCATAGGTCGCGACCCATAGTAACTGTCCGTCTGGACTATACTTGATCGTCAGGACCTCCTCGTCTTCATGATAATAGCCATTCTCGTCATAATAAGTTTGGACTAAAGTCTTCCCCGTCACGTAGATATTTCGCGTGTAGTCGACTTCCAGCGCGGACGGCTCATCAACTCCATTGTCCGAGAGCGCAAACGTCCGTCTCCACAGCTGTTGGCCGTCGGTCGACCGGTATTTCACGGTCAGGAAGCCTCGGTTCGTGTAATTGCGCGAGTACGCCTCCACCAGGGCATCTCCGGCAGCATCGACCTTGATATCCACCGGCCCCTGATCACCTGTGTCCGAAATTCTCTGTTGCCAGACCTTGGTGCCGCTCGCATTGTATTTGATCGTTAGCACGTCGCTGCCTGAAGTTTCTCCCCAGATATGTGAGACGACGTAAACACCGTCCTGCGAGTCCGCCGCCAGTTTGCATATCCCAAAGGCACTGTATGGCGCCAGCGTCTGCGAAGCCGACCACAATTGAGTACCGTTGGTGTCGTATTTGAGCGTCACGAGGCTTGCCACCCCCGCTGCGTTGTCGATCTTGCCCACCACGTAAATCGAGCCACCAGACGAAACCGTAATATCGGTTCTGCTTGGCAATGGTCCGGGCCCGGCAAAATGGCGCACCCAGAGATGATTTCCGTTTGAGTCGTACTTAACTGTGACCACGCTGCGCACGCCGTTCGAAATCACGGCAGTCCCGACCGTGTACACGTTGCCGGCGAGATCCACGGCGAGCCCTGAGGCGTCACTGCCGAAGTCATTTGTCGAAAATTTCCGCGCCCACAGCTGCTCGCCTGCCGAACTGAACTTAGCGGTCAGATAACCCACTGGCGCCTCTCCCCACCAATTTCCCGCGACGTAAACATTCTGCGCGCCGTCCAACTCCATATCGAAGGGTATCGAGGTTGCGGGCGGGCCCGGGTTAAAGAGTGAGACCCATTCCCGGCTCGCCTGACGTGATACCATCAGCAATACCTCGGCGCTCGTCACCACGCCGGCGCGGTTGCTCACGACCACCGAGTAAAGACCGCCGTCTTCGAGTTGTACGTTGAGCAACTCCAGTGTGTGGCTGAATGCCCCGGGGATGTTCGTCCCGTTATGCCGCCATTGATATGAGAGCGGCCTTGAACCCGTTGCGATGATCTCGAATGCCACGTCCGTTCCGGGCAACACCGTTTGGCCGCGCGGCTGCCGAACAATTTCTGGCGGCACTCCTATCGACAAAACCCCCGTCGCGCTCAAAACTGCGCCCGCCGCGTTCCGCACCTCCACCGCGTAGTGCCCCGCGTCCCGCTCAGCAACGCTGGCGATGCTGTAGGAGGACGCAGTCGCTCCCGCGATAGCTCGCGCGTTGAAAAACCATTGGTAAGCCAAGCCGTCGCCCAGCGCCGTCACGCTGAACATCACCGACGCGCCACGCCTCACGTCACGGCTTCGCGGTGCTTCGGTAATGATCGGCAGGCCAACGATTTCGCTTTGTTTGTAGCGGAACAACAGCAATTCGTTGATCGGATTGTAACTAATACCTGAAACGAGCAGATCGCCATTGCCGGCCAAAGCCAGCGCCGCAGGATATTCATCACTATACCTTTCCCGCGTCGAAATCGCCTGCCACAGGCGGGTGCCGTTGGTGTCATACTTCGAAGTGACGAAGTCGCTCCCGCTCTCCTGAAAGTACTTGCCCAGCGTCAAGTAAGCATTCCCGGCTGCGTCCACGGCGAGACTGTCCGGCCCGCCTTCGGAGGCCGAGTCGATGCTTGAGGAAACCCACAGCTCGTTTCCATTACTGTCGTATTTGATGATCGGATAGGCCGACAACGAAGTATTCGACTCGTCGGGCAAGGCAGATCGCCCGGCGACGTAAGCGTTCCCGGCTCCGTCCACGGCGAGCGCGTAGGGAGAGTCGTACCCGTCCAGCATCCCGGTGTACTGCGCCTTCCAAAGCAGGTCGCCGTTTGCGGCGTACTTCAACGTAAGAAAATCCGTATCGCCCCCCTGCGGCATCGCGGAACCGGTCACGATCACATTGCCAGTGGCATCCAGCTTCATAGCAACGGCCTGGCCTGACCCGCCCCCATCTTGAACCTGGGTCCACAGCAACGCGCCGGCGTGATCGTACTTGAGGGTGATCAGCTTTACCGTGTCGCGGTGGGAATGGCCAAACACGTACACACCGCTTTGATCCACCTGAATGGCCACCGCGGAATCATAGCTCGCCTCGCTGAGACCATAACGCACAGCAAACTGTTCTGCCCCATTGGCATCGAACTTCACCGTCAGAAAATCGAGTCTCCCATCGTCGTCCTGGGTGCTTCCTGTCACGTACACGTTTCCGGCAGCATCGACTGCCACCCCTGCAACGGTGTCATAACCGTTAGTCCTCGTCAGGTTGTGTACCGCCGCCCAAAGTCGATCGCCAGTTGGACCATACTTAACTACTGTCAACAGGACCACGTTGTTGCTGCCAGGGGTCTCGCCAACGACGTAGAGATTGTTGCTGCTGTCCATCGCAGCCCCCCGCACGTAGCTGCCTCCATTGGTTCCGAACGCGTACCGTGCCGACCATGTAACCGCCCCGTTCGTATCGAACTGGGCGGTGAAGAACTCATTGCGGCCGGGAAGTTGCAAAGTTTGCGCCAGGTGCGCTTTGCCGTCCGTGCTCACGCGCAGGAATTGCGGGAATGAATAAGATTGCCCCGGCTGTCGGAAGGTGCTGACAAACAATTGCTCCAATCCCGGCACTAGCGACAGCGTCGCAACCTCGCTCGTCACGCTCCCCGCCACGTTGGTGACGACCACGGTGTAATTTCCCGCATTTGCCGTTTGAACGTTCGAAAGCACCAGGCTGAAATTCGTTGCACCAGAAATCGCCGTGCCCCCTTTTAGCCATTGGAAGCTCAACGGCTCCGATCCAGTCACCTCCACAGAAAACTGCGCCGATGCCCCCGCAATGACCTGCCGCGAGACCGGTTGTTCGACTATTTCCGGAGGCAGCAACACGTCCAACAGCGCCTCGGTGCTCGCCACTGTGCCGCTGCTGTTGGACACATCGACATAATAGTAACCTCGCGCTTCGCTTTGAATATTCGTCAATACCAGCGTGCTGTTCGTGGCGCCGGGCAGGCTAGAGCCGTCATGGCGCCACTGATAATGCAGTCCCTCTCCAGTCGCCGTTACCGAGAAGGTCGCGCTGCCTTCCAGCGGCGTGGTCTGGTCAGCCGGATGCGTCGTGATTTCCGGCAGGCCTGGCTGCGGCAACTGCCGATACTTGATGGTAACGTAATCTTTCGTACCCACGGGGCCAACGGATCCACCAACGTAAACGTGACCGGCCGCGTCCACCTGCACACCCGACAGGGACATTCCAGTATTGTCGGAGTGCGCTGTCGTCGTTTCCCACTCCCGCTGGCCGTTGGGCCGCAGTTTGATCGTTGTAAATTGATACCGGTTTCCATCCGTATAAGTCGTCCCCGTCACATAGATATTTCCCTGAGCGTCCAACGCCATGCCTCCGGGCATGTCCTGGTAACCCGCCGGTGAATTGTATCGGCTTGTCCATAGCGATTGGCCCGCGGAGGAAATCTTCCACACCAGATAATCATGATAGGGACGGCCTGCGGTTTTCGCCGCCACACACATGTTGCCGGCGTCATCGAGGTCCACCGCCACCACCGTGGTATCGTACTGCGGATGGAAAAGCCGATGCTGGGTCCGCCAAACGAGTTCCCCGGCCGAGTTGTACTGCAATGCGACGAGGCGCTGCACGTCCTGCGGACCGCCGCGGCCTGTTGTGAATGCGAGGTGTGCGTTGCCCGACGAATCAACCTTCATCTGCGGGCGCAAGCTCTGGTAGATTTCTTCTGTATCAAACTGCGCTGCCCAAAGCTGCGTTCCCGTTGGGCTGTACTTCAGCAGCGTGACAGTTTCCCGGTAATCCTCCCGCTCGCTGAAACCGCACACATAAATATTGCCTGCGCCGTCGATGCCGATCGCGCTCGCGTTGTCCGAGTAGCCCGCCGCTCCGTTATACCGCGCCACCCACAATTGAGTTCCGTTCGTGGCATACTTAATCGTCGCGAAATCCATATTCTGCTCGGGGCTCATCGAAGTGCCGGTCACGTACACTTCCCCTAAGGCGTTCACCACCATTCCCATGGGGTTGTCGGGGCTTTGATTATTCGTGCCCGCCCCGTTGTAGCGCGCCACCCACAACTCCGTCCCTTCCGGCGCGTATTTGATCGTGGTGTAATCCGGGTCGTAGCCGCTGGCCAGTCCGTGTGAGAAACCAGTCACATAGACGTAGCCCTGGCCGTCCACGATCACCCCCAGGGGCACGTCAATCGCGCGCGGCCCCGTGTAACGCGCCACCCAAAGCTGGTTCCCGTTGGTGTCGTACTTTACGGTCCCGTACGGGTCGGGATTCACGTTATTGTCGGACGATCCGGTCACGTAAACCCGGCCTCCCACGTCCACCGTCAGCGCCGAGAACACATCCTCTCGGGCGGCCGGGCCGTTATACCGTTTCTCCCACAACTGTTGCACCGGCGCTGCGTTCATTGTTGCTGCCAGCGCCAGCCATGCTGCGAATCCCCATTTTGACATGCGTATCTCCTGAAGGCGTCGCAGAGATCGCCATTATGGCAATTCTGCTGACAACCCCATTAAACGGGCGACTTGCCTTCTTCTTTCAAAGTAAACACTTTCCGGATGGCCTGTTCCAGCTCCGAATCCTGCCTTGGAAAGACGGTCCGCAGGTCAATTTTATACCGCTGCCCGGCCACGTATCCTATCACCGGCGGCTTGCCCATGCGTAATCGCCGCCCGAATTCCGCCAACGACAACCCCCGGGGAACCAGGTCGATTGTTACCGATGGAACGGCCGCCCTCGGCAACGTCCCCCCGCCAAATTGGGCCCGGCCTTCGGCCACGTCGGCCTTGAGCGGAAGGTCGCCAATCTGTTTGATTATCGACGCCGCGCGACCGGCCAATTCCTCCGGCTTCACTCGCAACATCTCGATCACCGGCACGCCCTCCTCTCGGCCGGCCAAATATAACTCCGCAGTGGTTTGCAGCGCACCCAGGATCAGCTTTTCACACCGCAGCGCACGAAAGAACGGCTCCTTCCTAAGCGCAGCCACGAGCTTCGCTTTGCCCGCTATAATTCCGGCCTGCGGTCCGCCCAGAAGCTTGTCGCCGCTGAAACAAACGAGGTCCACGCCGCGGCGCACCACTTCCGCCGGCGTCGGTTCGTGCTCCGCAGTGAGGAACTGCTCCGTGGGCACCATGGCCCCGCTGCCGAGGTCTTCCACAAAGGGAATTCGCTTCTTCTTCGCGAGCACCGCCAGTTCCTCCGCGCGGGGCGACTCCACAAAACCGCCCATAAAAAAATTACTGCGGTGCACGCGTAGGATCAGCGCCGTTTGTTTGTTGATCGCGCGCGCGTAGTCGCCAATCGATGTCTTGTTCGTCGTGCCCACTTCCCGCAACCGCGCACCGCTCACTTCCAAAATTTCCGGAATCCTAAAACCACCGCCAATCTGCACCAACTCGCCCCGCGAAATAACCACCTCATTTTTCGCTCCCACAAAATGCCGCAAAATCAAAATCAACGCCGCGGCGCAATTGTTCACCACCGTCGCCGCTTCGGCGCTGCACAATGCAGCGAGGCATCGCTCAAGATAGCTGGCTCTTCCCCCGCGCTCGCCCGTGCCGAGATCCAATTCCAGATTGTTGTAATTCGCTCCCACCGCTTCCAGCGTTTCCACAACGGCAGGGCCCAGTGGCGCGCGTCCCAGGTTTGTATGAATCAAAATTCCCGTGCCGTTGATCACCGGCTGAATCCGTGAAAGCTTTAGCGTCTCAAGCGAGGCCCGCAGGCTGCCCACCACCTCCTCAAACTCCGGAATCGTTTTCGCTTTCCGCAACTCAGCGAGATGTTCCCGCGCCTTTCCCACCACGAGTGGCCTGGGTAAACCCGTCTCGCCAATGGCTTGCAGCAACTTCTCAACGGACGGAATCCCGCGCAGGACCTTTTGATTCATTGTAGCAGCCGAGGTAACGAGGCTCTAATCTCGTCGCTGCCCGGCGCTGCGTTATCGCTTTTATCCGTCTAACATTCCAGCACCAATCACTGCTTCAACTCCCTGAGAAGAAAACTCCGCCGGCCTTTGATAAATCGCCGAATCGATTCCATGTCCGACCGGAATGCCGCCAGCGCATCTTCAGCGTCTTGTCCGGACGCTGCGGCGCGCACTCGCACTTCCGGCCTCAGTCTCCGCTCCATCTCGTTGATCCACGGATACAACTTCTCCTCGGTGAACTCCGTCTCGCATAAGTCTCGCAAACGCGCCAGGAAATGCCCGCGGAAGGCGGCATTCGCCAGCAGCGGCCGAGAGAAGTATCCGCCACCCCGCCACCAACTCACTCCTCCAAACGGTCCCCGATGGTTGCGCGTGGTTGAACTCCGGTCCAGCGACGGGGACACATCGCCTTGCGCCCCGTACGTGAGCGGCAAATCGTAGAAGGCGTAGTCCGGGGGCGCGCCGTCGAAGTCACCAAAGGTTTTGTCGAGGTCCCACGGATAAACCTCCCACTTGCCCGTGCCGTTCAGATCGAGATACGCGAAATAATTGTTGTGAAAGCCATCCCAGTTCGCGATTAAGTGGTTCACCGCGTAGTAACTGGCCATCTCGCCCACATTGAAGTGCTGCCGGATGAGCTGCCATTGATCGGCGCCGCCGGTTCGCTGCAACGCATTGATCAACGCCAACAGATTCGTGTGGCCCGTCAGCGGATTGGTCCGCTTGTCGTGCTGCCCAATGACGTCGCGCCCATACCAAACGAGTTTGAACATATCGCCGTCACTATCGCGCCGGCGGGAATTCAAAAATGCCTTGTTCACCTGCTCGACCCACAAGTGATACCCGCGCAGCCGCCCATTCTCCCAAATGCGCATGTGCCCTGCTCGCGGCGCGGGCACACCAGCGCGTTGATAAACTTCATAACCGATCGGTTCCGTCAACGCCCATCGATCCGACTCGAAAATAACGTTCAGGCTCGACATGCCCTCGAAAGGTTGGTCGCGTAGAAAATGAACGTTCCATCCGCTGGAGCGCCGCTCGACTTGCACGTGATCGAACAGCCGCACAGGTCCGCCGTTCGTCTCGACGTAAACGAACGCTCCGTTCCCGCGCGCCGGTTCGGGCGTCACCGGTCCTCCGCTAAAGCCTGGCCGCGAGCGCTGCGTGGGGCCGCTCGTGCGAGTCAGAAACCCAAACGGAAGGGTCGCCTGGTTTGTGTTCGCGAAATGCAGGATTGAAAAGGTCGGCGCCGCCTCGTTCTCACCCGGCGTAATGCGCTTCGTCCCCTTCTCATCGACCGCTTCGATCCAAAAGCGCGCCACCGTCCCCGATGCCTGCCCCGGCAACACCGCGCGATACTCCCCCGCCCGCGCATCGCCGCC
>Ga0075418_10001421_pt1 | contig 27055 bp, 27 predicted proteins | sample SoiMetdeltSBSDD2_FD_81776 | JGI IMG/M metagenome (GOLD analysis project Ga0075418, IMG submission 81776) | Bulk soil microbial communities from a Populus tree surrounding site in Tennessee, USA - Soil MetaG P. deltoides SBSDD2 | ecosystem: Environmental > Terrestrial > Soil > Tree plantation...
GCCAGGGCGGCGTGGCGCCTGTGGGAGCTGCCTGCCGCAGCGGACGAGATGGAGGAGGTGCGCGTCCTCGCACAGGAGGCGGGAGAGCGGACGATCGAGGGTCTCGCGCTCGCGGCGCTCGCCGAGATCGCGCTCTACCGCAACGCAGACGTGTCTCAGGCGCGCAGGCTCGGCCAGGAGGCGAATGAGCTCCTCTCGGACGCGGCTGGTGCGGCGCGGGCCGAGGTGCTCACCGTTCTCTCGAGCGTGGGCTGGTTCGAAGGCGACCTCGACAGTGTCGAGCGCTATACGAACGAGGCCCTCGAGATCCGGGAGGGCCGGGCCGACCTCGAGAGCCTCGCGCTCGTCGAGCTCGCGGGCGCACACCTCGCACGGCTCGACCTCGCGCAGGCGGAGAGCGTGCTCGCGGAGGCGGCCGCGCTCGCGGAGTCGAGCGGAAGCCTCTCGGCGCGCGCCTGGAGCGCGCGCGTCCGCGGCTCGATTCTGCTCCGCAAGGGCCTCTTCGAGGGAGCCGCGACCGCGTTCCATACTGCGCACGAGCTGTTCGACGAGATCGGCGTCGCGCCCGACGCGGCGCGCTCCCGTCAACTCGAGGGCGTCGCGATCTGGCGCGCCGGGGATCCCGAGCGGGCCGAGGCGCTCGTCCGCGAGACCGTGCGCACGCTGCTCTCGCTCCAGGAGCGTGGGAAGATCGTCGAGGCGCAGCGGACGCTCGCGGAGATCGTGCTCGCGCAGGGGCACGTCGAGGAGGCGGAGCGGTGGGCGCTCTCCGCCGTCGAGTCGGTGGGGATGCAGGACGTGATGTCCCGCTCGACCGTGAACATGGTGCTCGGCCTCGTCCGCGCTGCCCAGGGGCGCGACGCCGAGGCGGAGCTCCTCCTTCGCGAGGCCGTCGACCTGCTTGCCGCGACCGACCTCCGAAACTCCGAGCCGGAGCCGCTCGCGGCGCTCGCGGGCTTCCTCCGCGACCGTGGCCGCGAGGACGAGGCCTGCGTTCTGGAAGAGCGGATCGAGGCCCTGCTTCAGCCCGAGAGCGCCGCCCGGATCATCTGAGTCGACTCCTCGTCGGGCGACTCCGAGATCACCGTCGCGGGCCGCTCGAAGCCCGCGAGCGCCTCGTGCAAAGGATCGGCGCGGAGTGTGCCCTCGCCGTAGCGCAGGTGCTTGGTCTCATTGCGGTTGGCGAACTGGATGTCGGAGAAATGGATGTGGAACGGCGCGCCGGGCTCGAGGGCCGAGTCGGCGAGCTCGAGCGCCTCGCGGAACGGCTCCGGCTCCGTGAAGGCGCCGTCCGACGTCGCGTGCATGTGCGCGAAGTCGATCACCGGGCGCACCCAGCCCGCACGGCGGCTGATCTCGACGCAGTCCTCGAGCGAGCCCAGGTCACGCACGCGACCCATCACCTCGATCCCGAACGGGACACCACGGCCCTTCCCGACGAGCCGCTCACGGACGAGCGCGAGCTGCTCGACCACCGAGTCGATCGCGTCCTCTCGGCTCCGGCCGAGGAGAAACCCTGGGTGAAACACGACGACCTCGGCGCCGCACGCCGTTGCGATGCCCGCGCTCCGATCGAGCGCGCCCAGCGCAGACGACCACTTGCGCCCGCTCGCCTCGAGATGCCCGACCCACCCGAAGAGCGGCGCGTGCACCGAGAGCGCGACATCGTGCTCTCGCGCCAGCCCGCCGAGCCGCTCGGCCCACGGGTAGTCCATCCAGAAGCCGGATTCGAAGTCGATCTCGCAGGCGTCGTAGCCGCGCTCGAGCACGAGCTCGATCGCCGTCTCGGGGCTCTCCCGGTCGGGGATGTGCGCGGGGCCGACGCGGATCCGTCCCATGGGGCGACTGTACGGGACTGATGCGCCGATGTCCGTCCGTCCGATGGGGTCCGTACCGTTGAATGCATGGATCAGCCAAGCCGCATCGACCTGCTCGAGCTGGACATCGACCTCCGGCTGACGGAGCTCTGGCGCGAGGCTGCGGACGTCTCCGAGTGGAACCTCGAGGTCGTCTCCGCGTTCATGCGGGCGGCATACGGCAAGGGCTACTGCGACGCGCTCACGGAGGACGCGCCCGGCTCTCTCTGCCTGGAGCACGGCTACGACGTACCGCGACGCCGCGAGCGCGACGCCGCGCGCGGGTGATCACACTCACACGCCCGCCCCGCCGCCGTCTCTAGACTGTCTGCGTGGCGCGGAAGTCTTCGCCTGCCCGGCTCGTGATCGCCCTGTCCGTCGCGGCGGTGCTCGCGATCTTCCTCCTCTACACCTCCCTCGCCGGAGGCGGCACACCGTCGGTCTCGCCGACCGAGCTCGCGGGCAAGACCGGCGAGGTCGCGCTGGCCGGACGGGTCGTCGGCACCCCGACCGGAGACCCGCACGGCGCCGGCATGCGGTTCGTCGTCCGCGACATCGACGGGGCGAACAAGCAGCGCGTCACCGTGCTCTACAAAGGCTCGGTCCCGGACATGTTCCGCTCCGGCCGCGACGTCGTCGTGACGGGCACTCAGCAGGCGGACGGCCTCTTCGTGACGAAGCCGGGCTCGATGATCACGAAGTGCCCGTCCAAGTACCAGGCCGCCGACACGCCCGCCTGAGCCGTGGCTGAGCTCGGCCGTGCGGCCCTCCTCCTGACCCTCGGGCTCTCGGCGTACGCGCTCGTCGCAGGCGGCTACGCCGCCTGGCGCGGCCGACGGCGCCTCGCGCATTCCGCCCGGAACGCGCTCATCGCGGCCTTCTTCTCCACGCTCGTCGCCGCCCTCGTCCTCGTATTCGCGTTCGTCCGCGACGACTTCTCGTTCGCCTACGTCGCCGGGCACTCGAGCAGAGCGCTGCCGACGCCGTACAAGCTGTCCGCGTTCTGGGGAGGTCAGGAAGGGTCGCTGCTGCTCTGGCTGCTCGTGCTGAACGGCTACGCGGCGCTCGCGATCTGGCTTGCGCGCAAGCGCGCCAAGGACCTCGTGGTCTGGGTGACGCCGGTGCTCGGGGGGATCGCGGTCGGCTTCGCGTGGCTGCTGGTCGCAGTCTCGAGCCCCTTCGACGTGATCGCCGCGCCGGCGGACGGCAGCGGCCTCAACCCGAGCCTCCAGAACCCCTACATGGTCGTCCACCCGGTCGCGCTGTACCTCGGCTACGTGGGGCTCGCGGTGCCCTTCGCCTTCGCCATGGGCGCCCTGCTCTCGGGGCGCACCGACGAGCGCTGGATCGTTGCGACCCGCCGCTGGACGATCGTCGCGTGGACGGCCCTCGGGATCGGCCAGCTGCTCGGAGCGCACTGGGCGTACGTCGAGGTGGGGTGGGGCGGCTACTACGCATGGGATCCGGTCGAGAACGCCGCGCTGATGCCGTGGCTCGCCGCGACGGCGTTCCTGCACTCGGTGATGATCCAGGAGAAGCGCGGGATGCTGCGAGTCTGGAACGTGACGCTCGTCAGCCTCGCCTTCTGCCTGTCGCTCTTCGGCACGTTCCTCACGCGCTCGGGGGTCGTCACCTCGATCCACTCCTTCACGAAGAGCTCCATCGGGCCGTGGTTCCTGGGCTTCATCGTCGTCGCGGTCGTGTTCGCCGTCGGGATGATCTGGCTCCGGCTCCCGCAGCTGCGGACCACGGCCAAGCTCGAGTCGCTCGTCTCGCGGGAGGCGGCGTTCCTCTACAACAACCTGCTGCTCGTCGCGCTCTGCCTGACGATCCTCTGGGGGACCGCGTGGCCGATGGTCTCCGAGGCGGTCCGCGGTGAGACCATGGTCGTCGGCCGGCCGTACTTCGACTTCTTCCTCCGGATCTTCGGGCTGCCGCTCCTGCTCCTGATGGGAATCGGGCCGCTCGTCGCCTGGCGGCGCGCGTCGCTCAGGGGGCTGACGAGGACGTTTGCCTGGCCGGCCGCAGTCGCGCTCGCCACCGGCGTGGTCCTCATCACGCTCGGCGCGGGCAGCTCGACGCCGGGGCTGGTCGCCTACTCGTTCTCCGCGTTCGTGCTCGCGGCGATCGTCCACGAGTTCGCCCGCGGCACGTCGGCGCGGCGCGCGCTCACCGGCGAGCCCGTGCCGACCGCGCTCGGCCGGCTGATCGGCCGAAACCGGAGGCGCTACGGCGGCTATGTCGTGCACGCGTCGATCGTCCTCCTCGCGATCGGCGTCGCGGGGTCGAGCGCGTACGACTCCGTCGCCGAGGGGCGGCTCGCGAGGGGTCAATCGCTCGACGTCGGCGGGTACTCGCTGACGTACCGCTCACTCGGCGAGCGCGAGGGCGCCAACGCGACCGAGGTGCGCGCCCTCCTCGACGTACGCCGTGGGGGCAAGGACCTCGGCACGGTCCAGGCCGGGAAGAACGCCTACAGCGTCGAGCAGCAGGTCTCGAACGAGGTCGGCATCCGCACGGACTACCTCACCGGCGAGGATCTCTTCGTGATCGCCGAGCAGGTGAACGACGACGGCACAGTGTTCTTCCGTGTCTTCGTGAAGCCGCTCGTCAACCTCATCTGGCTGGCCGGGCTCGTCTTCCTGCTCGGCTCGGTGATCACGCTGTGGCCCGACGCGCGCGAGGAGCGGCGCCTCGCAACGAGGTACGCGAGCGCGCGGGAGCGCTCGGACACGCCCGCGACCACGTGATCTGGGCCCTCCTCGCGGCGGCGCTCGCCGTCGCGGTCGTCGTCGTCGTGGCGCTTCCTTTCCTGCGCGAGCCGGCGCCCGCCTCCGACGCACTGCACGAGCTCGACCCTGCCGAGCGGCGGCTGCTCGAGGCGGAGGAGGCGCGTGACCGGGCGCTCGGGGCGCTTCAGGAGCTCGAGGCCGACCACCGTGCGGGGCAGATCTCCGATGAGGACTACCGTGCGGTCGTCGGGAGCCTGAGGCGCGATGCCGCCGACGCCCTGCGGGCGCTCGACCGGCTCAGGCCCCGGGCGGCAGGGACTTCCGACGCGGAGGCGAAAATCGACTGATGGGTCGTCACGCGGGCCTCGTCGCTGCCGCAGTCGTCGCCCTCGCATCGCTCCTCGTCGCAGGTGTCGCGGTCGGGGATCCAGGCACGGAGAAGGCCCAGGTCGACAGCCGCCTCGGTGGGCTGCGGGACAGGGCCGCCGAGCAACAGCGGCAGGCGGGCGTCCTCACGGACGAGCTGAGCGCGGTCGCCCGCCAGGTGCGGGACCTCCAGGCGGGCGTCGACGCACAGCAGGCCCGTCTCGCCGTGCTGGAGGGAACGCTCGCGAGCGCTCGCAGCCGGCTGGCCTCGCTCGAGCGCACGATTACCGCGCAGACCACGCGCCTCACCCGCCTGCGCGGCCAGTACGACATCGCGCTCAGGCGGCTCGAGCGCCGCGTGCGCGACCTCTACATGACGGACGGTCCCGACACGCTGTCGTTCGTGCTCGGCACCGCGTCGTTCGCCGATCTGATCGACAACCTCGACCTCCTCGGGCGAATCGGACGCCAGGACGAGGAGATCGCCGCGCGGGTCAAGCACGCCCGGGACGGCGTTGCGGAGGCGCGTCGCCGGACGACCGTGGCGCGTACGGAGGCGGCACACGTCGAGGCCGTCGCGGAGTCGGCGACGAACGAGCAGCGCGGCCTCGTCGCACGGCTCGTCGCGAGCCGCGACGCGCTCACCGCCGCGGAACGCGAGAAGCGCTCGACGCTGTCCTCGATCCAGTCGGACCGGAGCGACGTGCTCGCGGAGATCGAGGACCTCGAGGCGGAGAGCGAGGCGCTCGCAGCGCGGATCCGCGCAGCCCAGCAGCAGAGCTCGAGCTCGAGCGCACAGGTGGTGGGCAGCGGCCAGCTCTCGTGGCCGGTCTCGGGCTCGGTCACGAGCGGCTTCGGCTCCCGGTGGGGACGGATGCACGAGGGGATCGACATCGCAGTCGGCCAGGGAACGCCGGTCCACGCCGCGGCCGCCGGGACGGTGATCTACGCCGGGTGGATGGAGGGCTACGGCAACCTCGTCGCGATCGACCACGGGAACGGTCTCTCGACCGCCTACGGCCACAACTCGGCGCTCGCGTGCTCCGTCGGGCAGACCGTCTCCGCCGGGCAGGTGATCGCGTACTCCGGCTCGACCGGCCACTCGACCGGGCCGCACGTGCACTTCGAGGTGCGCGTGAACGGCTCGCCGGTCGACCCGCTCGGCTACCTCTGAGGCACTCCCCTTCGACACGATCGGCTCAAGCTGTCGTACGGTGCGTCCGATGAGATAGGTCGTGGCGCGCGCGGCGACCCTGTCCCGGCGCCGATCCCGACTGGCGGCACTCCGCAGCGCGCTCCAGCGGCTCGGCGGGAGCGACCATGCGCTCGAAGGGCTCCTGCGCTCGGAGGACCGGCTCAACACGATCGTCAACGGCTCGCGCGGGATCATCTACATCTCGGAGCTCGGACCGGACGGTCGGTGGACGTACGTCAGCCCCCAGGTCGACGAGATCCTGGGGTTCACGGCTGCCGAGTGGATCTCCGACCCCGGTCTCTGGGCACGTCAGCTCCATCCCGACGACCGGGAGCGCGTGCTCGCCGAGGAGGAGAACGTCGGGTCGTACACGCCCGGTCAGGTGTACGAGTCCGAATACCGCCTGGTCACCCAATCCGGTGAGAGCCGCTGGCTCCGAGACGCCGCCGCCATCGTCGAGACCGAGGACGGCACGCTCGTGTGGAGCGGCGTGCTCACGGACGTCACCGAGCGGCGCACGATCGAGGAGGCCCTCAAGGCGAGCGAGGAGCGCTTCCGGGCGGTGATCGAGACTGCGAGCGACGCCTTCGTCAGCGTCGACACGGAGGGGACGATCGTCGAGTGGAACCGTCAGGCGGAGGAGACGTTCGGCTGGACGCGGGAGGAGGCGATCGGGGTGCCGCTCGTGTCGACCGTCGTGCCCGAGGCGTCACGGAACGCTCACCTTCGCGCGTTCGAGGAGTTCGTCCGGGTCGGAGGAGGCACGACGGTCAACCGGACGCTCGAGGTCAGCGCGATGCGCCGGGACGGCGTCGAGTTCCCCGTCGAGCTGAGCGTGTGGATGACCCTCAGCCACGGCACACAGCGGATCAACGCCTTCGTCCGCGACATGTCGGACCGGAAGGTGCTCGAGGCCGTCACGCACCAGGCATTCCACGATCCGCTCACCGACCTCGCGAACCGCGCCCTCTTCACCGACCGCGTCGCCGCCGCGCTCGCCCGCCGCGGAGATACGAGCACCGCGACGGTCGCCGTGCTCCTGCTCGACCTCGACGACTTCAAGACCGTGAACGACAGTCTCGGTCACGCGGCGGGTGACGAGCTCCTCATCGCGGTCGCCGCGCGCCTGCGCTCGTGTGTGCGGCCGGGGGACACGCTCGCGCGGCTCGCAGGAGACGAGTTTGCGATCCTGCTGGACGACCTCGACGACGACGGCGCCGCGGTCGCGGTCGCCAAGCGCGTCGGGACGCGGCTCGAGGCGCCGTTCGAGATCGAAGCGATGGAGATCGCGGTCCGCGCGAGCATCGGGATTTCCCTCGGGCAGACGCCGGACGCACGTCCGGATGACCTCATGCGCGACGCCGACGTCGCGATGTACGAGGCGAAGGCCAGGGGGAAGGGCGGCTACCAGGTGTTCGAGCCACACATGCGCCGCGCGGTAGTGAAGCGCATGGAGCTGAAGGCCGACCTGCGGCACGCGCTCGAGCGGGGCGAGCTCCACGTGCGCTACCAGCCGTACGTCAAGCTCGAGGACGAGTCGATCGTCGGCGCCGAGGCGCTCGTCCGCTGGGACCACCCCGACCGTGGCGTGATCCCGCCGCTCGACTTCATCCCGCTCGCCGAGGAGATGGGCCTCATCGTCCCGATCGGCCGGTGGGTGCTTGGTGAGGCCAGCGGCCAGGCGGTCGAATGGGCACGGCGATGGCCCGAGCTCGGCCCGCTCACGCTGAGCGTGAACATCTCGGCGCGGCAGCTCCAGGACCGCGGGTTCGTGGGGGAGGTTGCCGAGATCGTGGCTGAGCACGGCTTGCCGGCGGAGCGGGTCGTCCTCGAGCTCACCGAGAGCTCGCTCGTCGAGGACCCCGATCAGGCGGTGCGTCGTCTGCGCGGCCTCCGCGAGCTCGGGATCCGCCTCGCGATCGACGACTTCGGCACCGGCTACTCCTCGCTCGGCTACCTCCAGCGCTACCCGATCGAGATCCTCAAGGTGCATCGGACGTTCGTCGCCGAGCTCGGCCGCCACCCGGACGAGCCGGCCCTCGCGACGGCGATCCTCCAGCTCGCGCACCACCTCGGGATGCAGACCGTCGCCGAGGGCGTCGAGGACGCCGTCCAGGTGGAGGCGCTCCTGGCGCTCGGCTGCCGCTTCGCCCAGGGCTTCTACTTCTCGCGGCCGTTGACCGCGGAGGAGTTCCTGGTGCTGCTCGCGGAACGGGCGGGCGCCCACGCCGCGAAGCCCGCCGAGTGCCTCCCGGTGAAGCGCGCCTGAGCCTCTACGCCGCGTCGATCGCGGCGGGCAGCTCGTCCGACACGACGACGTGGAGGTCGGGTAGGGCCCGCCAGCGCTCGTCGAGGCCGAGCCCGTAGCCGGCGAACAGCTCGTCCGGCACCGTGAACCCCACGTGGTGGAGGGGGATGTCGTCGACGAGGCGGCGATACGGCCGGTCGAGGAGCGTCACCGCCGAGAGGCTCGCCGGGCTCCGCTCCGCGAAGCAGCGCGTCAGGAAGCCGAGCGTGAGCCCCGTGTCGACGACGTCCTCCACGATCAGGACGTCCCGGCCCGCCAGCGGGCGGTCGAGGTCCTTGAGCAGTCGCACGCCGCCGCCGGAGCGCCCGCTCCCGTAGGGCGCGAGCTCGATCACGTCCAGCTCGTGGTCGACGGCGAGCGCGCGGGAGAGATCCGCGAGGAAGACCGCGCTCGACTTGAGCGGCGCGACGAGCAGCGGCAGGCGGCCGGCGTAGCCGCGCGAGACCTCGCGCCCGAGCTCGTCGACCCTCGCCGCGATCTCGTCGCGGCCGAGGTAGATCTCGCCGATCGGGTGACCCTCCGCGCGCAGCCGCTTCGCCGAGCTCACGAGGCGATCCGTAGCCGGTAGCGCTGCGCGAGGCGCTCGATGTCGCGCCGGTAGAAGAGCTTGACCTTCACGTCGGGGTAGAGCCGCCGAATCTCGCGCAGCTTGCGGTTCTTGCGGGTCACGAGCGACTGCTTCATCACCGTGATCTCGATGTAGAGGTCCTGGTCGGGGAGGTAGAAGTCCGGCGTGAACGCGCTGGTGACGCGGCCCTCCGCATCCCGCTCGAGCACGAACGACCGCGGCTCGTACTCCCACGGAATCCCGTACCAGTCGAGGATCCGCGCACACTCGCGCTCTGCGCCGTTGACGAAGCGCGGCGGCTCGGAGCCACGATATGCCTGGAATCGGGCGGTTTCCGTGGGCGACTCCCGCACCATCCCGAGAGTAGCGACCGCCTCGGACGTCGACCTGTTCGCCAAGCGGGATTCGGCAGGAGCCGAATCCCGCGGCTTGATCCCCGCCTTCGGCGGGGCACACCCCTAAGGGCGTCCCCGCTTCGCGGTCGCAACCCCTGGAGTTGCCACGGGATGACTACGTCATCGGCCGACGTAAACTGTGGACAATGGCCGACGGGGAGCGCCGGTTCCGCATCGCCCACCTCTCGGACCTCCACTGCGGGGGCCCGTACTTCGAGGCGAACCTCCTGGAGCGGGCGATCTCGGAGGTGAACGAGTTCGAGCCGGATGTCGTGATCTGCTCCGGCGACCTGACGACCTTCGGGTTCAAGCACGAGTACCAGGTGGCGCGCTCGTACCTCGAGCGCATCAACTGCGACTCGTTCGTCGTCGTGCCGGGGAACCACGACGCCCGCAACGTCGGCTACGTCCACTTCGAGAACCTCTTCGGGGACCGCAACTCGGTCCTGCGCAAGGACGGGATCACCGTCGTCGCCGTCGACTCGTCCGAGCCCGATCTCGACCACGGCCAGATCGGCCGCGGCCGCTACCCGTGGATCGAGGAGCAGTTCGGGAGCGAGCCCTCGCATCTGCGGATCTTCGTCCTCCACCACCACCTCCTCCCGGTTCCCGGCACGGGGCGGGAGCGGAACGTCGTGTACGACGCGGGCGACGCGATCGAATGTCTCCAGCGGTCGCGCGTCCATCTCGTGCTCTCGGGGCACAAGCACGTCCCCTACGCGTGGCGGCTCGAGAACCTCTTCGTCGTGACCACCGGCACCGTTTCGTCGCTTCGTCTTCGCGGGAACACCAGGCCCTGTTACAACGTCGTCGAGGTCAACGGGACGCACGTCTCGATCTCGCGCCGTCACCCCTTCCACGGCGAGGAGCGGATCATCCAGTTCTCCACCGAGACCTTCGAGTACGAGAAGTACACCGGCAAGATCGAGCGGGAGGTGACGACCAGAGGATGAGGCGCGCGGTCGCGATCGTCGACGGCGAGCACTATCCGCCCGTCGTCCGTCAGGCGCTCGAAGAGCTCGACGACCTCGTCGTCGCAGCGGTGCTCGTCGGCGGCGTCGAGAAGCTGCGCGGCGGAGAGGACTACGGCGTGCCGCTCGAGGCCACCGTCGAGTCGGCGGTGCTCGAGCACGGCCCGGACGTGGTGCTCGACCTCTCCGACGAGCCGGTGCTGCCGCCGCCCGAGCGCCTTGCGCTCGCGAGCCGCGTACTTGCGGTCGGCATCCCGTACGAGGGCCCCGACTTCCGCTTCGAGCCTCCCAGGTTCGAGCCGGTCGGGCTGCCGTCGCTCGCGGTGATCGGCACCGGCAAGCGCGTCGGCAAGACCGCGGTGACCGGGCATGTCGCGCGCCGTCTCGCGGCCTCCCGTCGGGTCGTCGTCGTCGCGATGGGTCGCGGGGGCCCGCCCGAGCCGGAGATCGTCGCGGCCCCGCCGAGCGTCGAGTCGCTCCTCGAGCTGTCGCGCGCGGGGCGGCACGCGGCGTCCGACCATCTCGAGACGGCGATCGCGGCGGCGGTGCCGACCGTCGGCTGTCGCCGCTGCGGCGGGGGTCTCGCGGGAGCGGTGGGGATCTCGAACGTGCTGGAGGGAGTCTCGCTCGCCGAGACGCTCGAGCCGGATCTCGTGCTGCTCGACGGCAGCGGCGCGGCGCTTCCGCCCGTCGACGCCGGACGCAGGATCCTCGTCGCCTCGGCGGCGCAGGCGGTCGACGTCGCCGCGGGCTACCTCAACGTGTATCGCGCGCTGATCTCCGACCTCGTCCTCGTCACGATGGCCGAGGCCGGCGCCCCGCACGCCGAGCTGGCCGCCGCGCTCGGCCCGCGCGTGCGACCGGGCACGCCGGTGATCCGGGCGGTGATCCGCCCGAGGCCGCTGGCGCCGGTCGCGGGCGAGCAGGTCGCGTTCTTCTGCACGGCACCGCCGGAAGGTCATGCGCCGCTCGCGGCGCACCTCCAAGAGCACCACGGCGCACGCGTCGCGCACGTCTCGGGGGCGCTCGCCGACCGCGGGCGGCTCCGGGAGGAGCTCCGCCACGTCGACGCGGACGTCTTCGTCGTCGAGCTGAAGGCGGCCGCGGTCGACGTCGTCGTGGAGGAGGCGGCCAGACGAGGCGTCCGGATCGTGATCGCGGCGAACGACCTCCTGCCGCTCGAGGGTGAGCCCGAGCTCGATGCCGAGCTCGAGCGGCTCGCAGTCGACGCGACGGCTCTCGTGCCGGAGTCGGTGGCATGAGCGAGCGTCGTTACCTCGCGCCCCTGCCGCTCGGCGGTGACGAAGGCCCTCCCTGGTCAAAAGGGCTGCTGTCCCGCGCCCTCGCGGCGACGGGCCTCGGTGCGAGCCGGTCGTACGAGCTCGCGCGCCGCGCGGATGCGGATCTCGCGGAGCGCGGGAGCGACCGCCTCGACCTCGACCGGCTAGCCGACCTGGCCGCCGAGGTGCTCGGCGAGGCGGAGGGCGCGCGCACGATGCGCCGCCTCCGCCGCTTGCACGCTCTGCGTCAATTCGACGTCCCGATCGTGCTGCTCGTCGGCGGCGCGACCGGGACCGGGAAGTCCACGATCGCGACGGAGGCCGCGCACCGGCTCGGGATCACGCGCGTCACGTCGACCGATTTCATCCGCCAGACGCTGCGCGCGTACTTCTCCCCGGTGTTCATGCCGTCCGTGCATTTCTCGAGCTTCGAGGCGGGGTTGGGTCTCACCAAGGCCGAGGAGGAAGAGGCGGGCGACGCGCACCTGCTCGGCTTCCTCGATCAGACGAGGAACGTCCTGGTCGGTGTCGAGGCGGCGATCGACCGCTCGCTCGCGGAGGGCTGGTCGATGGTGCTCGAGGGAGTCCATCTCGTCCCGGGGATGGTCGACGTCGACCGCGCGGGGGCGATCGTCGTGCAGTGCGTGATCGCGATCGACGACGAGGACATCCACCGGAGCCACTTCTGGGTGCGCGACCACGCGACCGAGGGCCTGCGACCGCTCGAGAAGTACATGGATGGGCTGCCCGAGATCCGACGGATCCAGGACGCGCTCGTCGAGCGCGCGCAGCGCTTCGACGTGCCCGTGATCCGGAACGCGACGCTCGACCAGGCGATGGGCGAGGTGCTCGACCTCGTCCTCTCGACGGCCGACCGCCTCGTGCGCGCCTAGGCTGAGCCCCCGTGGCCGACTGCCTCTGCACGCAATACTCGCGCGCGACCGAATGGGCGGCGCTCGCGGGCGCGCGCTGGCTGGGGCGCGCCGACGAGGAGGCAGCCGAGGACGCCGCCGCGAACGGGATGCGCGCGGCCCTCGAGGAGCTTCCGATCGACGGGCGAATCGTGATCGGGTCCCGGACGGGCGAGGCGCTCTCGCCGGACGGCCGGGTCGGGGCCGGCGGGGAGCGCATCGACCTCGCGCTCGACCCGATCGAGGGTCGAGGCGTCGTCGCGCGCGGCGGCGTCGGCGCCATGGCGATGCTCGCCGCTGCCCCCGAGGGTGCGCTCCGTAGCCTGCCGGACATGTACATGCGCTCGATCGCCGTGGGCCCCAGGGCCCGATCGGTGATCGACCTCAACCGGCCGGTCGCCGACAACGTCCGCGACGTCGCGGAGAGCTTCGGCCGTCAGCCGCTCGACATCACCGCGCTCGTGCTCGATCGCCCCCGGCACCAGGACCTGATCGAGGAGCTCCGCGGCGCGGGCACGCGGATCAAGCTGATCGGGGACGGCACCGTGACCGCGTCGATCTCGGCGGCGATCCGCGGGACGAACGACCACCTGGCGATCGGGATCGGCGGGACGCGTCAGGCCGTGCTCACGGCCGCCGCGCTGCGGTGCCTCGGCGGAGGCATGCAGGCGCAGCTCTGGCCGACGACGCGGACGCAGATCGAGGAGGCACGGGCAGTCGGGGTCGAGGACCTCTCGCACGTGTTCACGGAGGAGGATCTCGCGCGCGGCGACGTGATCGTCGTCGCCACCGGCGTCACGAACGGCGACCTCCTCCGCGGGGTGCGCTTCGGCGCCGACTCTGCGCGCACGCACTCGCTCGTCATGTGCATGCGGTGCAACTGGGTGCGCTTCACCGACGGGATCCACTTCTTCGCCCGGGAGCGGCGCGAAGAGGTGCGGCTGCTCGGGTAGCTCACTCGCGACGGGCTCCGGGGCGGGACGAGCGCCGCACGCCGTCCGCCACGCTTGACAGAATGCGTTCGGGTAGGTTTGCTCAGAACAGTCCGCCTCCCCCGTACGGGGGACAGGCATGGGGGAACGCGCCTGCGAGCGGAAGACGGCGGAAGATGGGGGAATGGGGGTACAGATGAAGCTGTGGCTCAGGAAAGAAGTCGGCATGGCCGTGGGCCTCGTCGCTGTGGTGATGGCGGTCCTGGCGCCGTCGGCCCTGGCGACCGGCCCGCTCGACATCTCGAAGACCGCAACCGGTCATCAGACACGGGAGGTCACCTGGACGATCGACAAGTCGGTCACGCCGGCGACGCACGATCTCCAGACCGGTCAGTCGGGCACCAGCACCTACACGGTGACGGTGACGAAGAGCGAGGGCGCCAGCAGCGCCTGGGTGGACGGTCAGGTGTGTGTGGACAACGTGATGCTCAATGCCACGGAGAACCTGGCGATCGTCGATCGCGTCCAGGCATCCGTCGGCGGCGGGCCGTATGCCACCATCGCCACCGCGAACCTCGATCTCAGCGGAAACTCGGTCCTCGACCCGGGTGAGTCCGAGTGCTATTCGTACTCGATCTCGTTCACGCCCGTGGACGGCGCGGCCTACCGCAACAGCGCGGAGGTCACGATCACGAACAATCCCACGGGCACCCCGGGTGTCCCGCAGGGCCCGCGCGTCTTCGCGGACTTCACCCTGCCCGAGCCGACGGTCAACGACACGATCAACGTCGACGACACGAACGGCATGACCTGGGCCTTCTCGGACAGCGGCTCGGTGTCGTACGACAAGACGTTCACGTGCGACCAGGACGCGGGTGAGCACGTCAACACGGCGACGATCCGTGAGACGGGGCAGTCCGCCAGCGCGACGGTGACGGTGAACTGCACGAACCCACCGCCGCCGATCTGCACGTACACGAAGGGCTGGTACCAGAACAAGAACGGTGCGCCGACGGTCATCGCGGTCGACGGTCGCACCAAGACGCAGGCCCAGGCGATCTTCGCCGCCACGCCCGGCAAGCCCGGGGGCGTCACGTGGGGCGTCGGGAACAAGCCCAACAACCTGCTCAACCTCTACCAGCAGCTCCTGGCTGCCCTGAACAACCTCGGCGGCGACGCGAACGCGCACGCCGGGCCGGCAGCGGTCGACACCGCCATCGATGCGGCGTTGGCCGGGACGGGCGGAACGGGTCTCAACATCACGACGACGCTGTCGGAGTCCGAGATCGGCTCTCTGACGGACGTCCTCAGCAGCTTCAACGAGGGAAGGTTCGCCGGGTACCCGCACTGCGGGTAGTCGCGGCCGACTTCCAAGCTCGGTAAGACGAGGGCGGGTGGCGAGAGCCACCCGCCCTCTCTCGTTTCGGCCGGTCGCGAGCTGGGCCGGGACGGCACACGAACGCGTAGCGGCCCGCAGGAGCGGGCCGCTACGGTCGAGCGTCGAGACCGTGGGCTACGGGACGCGGACGAAGTCGTCGAGGAACGACCGCGCGTCCGCCGTGTCGAGCCGGTAGTACCCGCCGAAACTGCGGCAGAACTGGCTCGCGCCGAAGCTCGTGTCGGCGACGATGAAGCCGCCGTGGAACGCCGGCCCGCCCGAGTCGCCGAAGCAGGTGCCGCCGCCCGCGCGCGAGTCGTTCGCGTTCTCCGCGAGCTTGAGCGTCTGCGTCGACACGTTCTGCCCGACCGCCGTCGTGAAGCGGCGGGTGCGGTCGTTGCCCGCTTCGTCGCTCGGCTTCTGCGGGCCCGTGGCCGGCTTTTCGAAGAACACTCCGTAGCCGACGAGGGTGAACGTCTGCTTGTTGAGCCCGCCGCGGCCCTGCGACAGCGAGTCGAGGTAGTTCGCCGGCGGCAGCGCCGCAGGCGTCGCGGCAGTGTACGGCGCGTCGAGAACAACGACCCCGACGTCGTGCAGGTCGTTTAGCTGGAGCTCGCCGTCCCACAGCGGGTGGGCGTGGGGTGTCCCGATGAGCCAGCCCGCCGGTGCCGTGGTATAGCCGGTCTGCGACGTTCCGTCACCCGGGTCGTCGGCGGCGCGCGGCGAGGGTGAGGGCGCGACGGGGTCGAACGTCACGATCGTCTTGCCGAGCACGCCGTCGGTGCAGTGCGCGGCGGTGACCAGCACGGTCGGCGAGACCAGGGTGGCGGAGCACCGGAAGCGGCCGTCCGGCTGGTAGAAGACGATCATGGCGACGTTGGGGTGCTGGGTGCCGTCGATCTGACCGCCCGTGATTGCCCAGGCCGTGCCGACCGTTCCGAGCGACACCGCGAGCGCAGCAAGGATCAGCGCAACAGTGCGTCTCATGTCAGGAGCCTCCATGGGTTGCTCTCCCCTCGAAGGGCCGAATTGAAGCAGAGCGTACGCCGCCGGTCAGGTCCCGAAATGGGGACGCGACCTAGCCGAAGCCGAGGATGAACTTGGCGTCGTCCGACATCAGGTCGGGCGTCCAGGGCGGGTCGAACGTCAGCTCCACGTCGACCTGCTCGACCCCGGGCAGCGCCGCGACCGCCTCGTGGATCGACTCCTGGATCATCGGGCCGGCGGGGCAGCCCATCGAGGTGAGTGAGTGCACGACCTTGACCCGCTCTCCGTCGATCTCCGTGTCGTAGAAGAGGCCGAGCTCGACGATGTCCATCCCGAGCTCGGGGTCCTCGACGGTGTGGAGCGCCTCGACGACGTCGTCCTTGGTGACCATGGACGTACCGTAGCGGCTTCGCTCCTCAGCCCGGGATCTCGAGCACGACCTTGCCGAGCTGCTCCCCGGACTCGAGGCGCGCGTGGGCGGCGGCAGCCTCGCGCAGCGGGTAGACGCTGTCGACGTGCACGCTGACGCGTCCGTCGCGCACCAGCGCGTACGCGCCGAGAAAGTCCTCACGCGTCCCCATCGTCGAGCCGAGCACGGTGAGCTGCTTCCACCAGACGCGGTGGAGCTGCGCGGGAGGGTTCGGCCCGGTGGTCGCGCCGCAGACGACGACCCGGCCGAACGGCCGCACCGCGGCGAGCGACCGGACCCACGTCGCCTCGCCGACCGTCTCGACGACGACGTCGACGCCCTTCCCGGTCGCCTCCTTCACCGCCTGGACGACGTCGTCCTCGTGGTGGTCGAGCACGACGTCGGCGCCCCACTCGCGGGCCTTGGCGAGCTTCGCGGGGCTCCCCGAGGTGACGATCGTCCGCACGCCGAACGCCTGGCAGATCTCGAAGGCGGCGGTCGCGACACCGCCGCCGATCCCCCAGATCAGCGCCCAGCCGCCTTCCAGTACCGCCTCGCGGGTGACCAGCATCCGGTAGGCGGTCTCGAAGACGAGCGGAAATGCGGCGGCCGTCTCGAACGAGATCCCGTCGTCGAGCGGGAACACCTGCTCGGCGGCTATCGCGATCAGCTCCGCGTGCGTGCCGTCGAAGTGCTCGCCGACCACCGTCACCCGGTCGCCGTGCACGAGCCCGGGATTGAGCACGACGCGGTCGCCCGTCGCGAGGCCCGTGGCGCCGTCGCCGAGCGCCTCCACGACCCCGGCGCCGTCCGCGCCGAGGATGCGTGGCTTCGGCACCGACGGAAGACCCTTGCGGACCCACAGGTCGAGGTGGTTGAGCGAGGCTGCCCGGAGTCGCACGAGGACCTCGCCCTGGCCCGCGACGGGATCCGGCACCTCCTCGACGACGACGACCTCGGGACCGCCGTCCTCGTGGATGCGGGCGGCGAGCATGGCACGATCCTCTCATGACCGCCGAGGAGCTGCGGAGCCTCGCCGACGAGCTCGGGCTCGACGTCGTCGGCGCCGCCCACGTCGCCCCGTACGAGGAGACGGAGCGCCACATCCTCGACCGGCGCACCCGCGGGCTGTTCGGCTCGATGCGCTTCACGATGGCCCAGCCCGAGATCTCCTGCCATCCGGAGACGTTGCTCGAGGGCGCGCGCACCGTCGTCTCGGCGGCGCTCTGCTACTACGCGCCCGCACCGGAGCCGAAGCCCGGAGAAGGCCGCCTGCCGCGCTACGCCTGGCGCGACCACTACGCCGTGCTCCGCGAGCGGCTCGAGGCGCTCGGCCGCCGGCTAGGCGGCGCCTATCGCGTGCTGGTCGATGCGAACCAGCACGTCGACCGCGCCGGCGCCGAGCGCTCGGGCGTCGGCTTCATCGGCAAGAACACCATGCTGATCACGCGTACGCACGGCTCCTGGGTGGTGCTCGGGACGCTGGTCACGGAGGCGGAGCTCGAGCCGACCGAGCCCGTGGCCGCGGGGTGCGGGAGCTGCAGGCTGTGCATCGACGCGTGCCCGACCGGCGCACTGGACGAGCCGGGGGTGCTCGACTCGACCCGGTGCCTCTCGTACTGGACGCAGACGGCGGGAGAGCTGCCGGACGACGTGACCGTCGCGCTCGAGCACCGTGTCTACGGCTGCGACATCTGCCAGGAGGTCTGTCCGTGGAACGCGGGGATCGAGAAACGCCGCGCCGCGGAGCCGCTCCCGCCGGACGCCGCGCCGACGGTGTCGCTCGCCGACTGGCTCACGCGGGGAGAGGACGAGCTGATGGAGGAGCTCGACCGGCTCTTCGTGCCCGGCAACGACCCACGCTGGCTGCGCCGCAACGCGCTCGTGGCGCTCGGCAACGTCGGGTCGGCCGCCGATGCTCCGCTGGTCGAGCCGTTCCTCGACGACGAGGAGCCGGCCATCCGCTCGGTCGCCCAGCGGGCCGCGACCCGGATCGCGGAGCGCGCATGAACGTCGACCCCGAGCGCTTTCGCATCGTCGTCCACGAGCTGCGGAGCCCCGTGGCTGCGCTCGAGGCGCTCGCCGCCGCGGCGCGGACGACCTACGACCCGGCGACGCTCCGCCGCATGGTGGCGCTCGGGGTCGCGGCGGCACGGGACGTCGAGCGCATCGTCGCCGATCCCGAGCTGCTCTCGCTGCGCCTCGACGGGGTCGACGTCGCGGCCCTCGCCGCGGAGTTCGCCGCCCCCTCGGTCGAGGTCGAGGCGAACGGCGAGGCCTCGGTCCGAGGCGATGCGACGCGTCTCCGCCAGGCGATCGCGAATCTCGTCGCGAACGCGCTCCGTCACGGCACCCGAGCGGTCATCGAGGTGGGGGAGGAGGACGGCCTCGTCGTCGTCTCGGTCACGGACGACGGCCCCGGGATCGAGCCGGGGCTCGATCCGTTCGCGCGCGGTGCGAGCGGGACGGGCTCGACGGGCTACGGGCTCTGGCTCGCGCGCGCGATCGCCGAGGCGCACGGTGGGACGCTCGAGCTCGCCGACTCGCCCGCGCAGGGCGCGCGGCTCAGGCTTTCCCTGCCGTCTTCTTCCGCCTAGCGCCGAGCCCGAGCTCCGACTGGAGCGCTCGGGCGCGTGACGCGACGGCACGCCGCATCGCCGCGGGCTCCAGGACGACGGTCTCGCCGCGGTCGGCGAGCACCTCGGAGAGGAGCCAGTCCTCCGTCTTGAAGGTCACATCGGAAAGGGCCGCCTTGTCGGTCAGTGCGCGCGCGCCGCGCTCGAGCTTCCACCGCGCGATGGCGGGCGAGTGCCAGAGCAGGGCGGTCGCGGGCTCGGCGAGGTAGTTCGGGTCGAATGCCTCCCGCGGCTCGAACGTGTCCTCCGTGAGCCTCGCGGAGCGCATGCGGTCGAGCCGGTACGTCCGCGGCCCGTCGACCGTCCGGTCCCAGGTGTGGACGCGCCAGAACGGGAGCTCCCGCTCGATCGTGTAGGGCTCGACGAGCCGGGTGGAAGGCTCCTCCTCGCCGTCCTTCAGGTACTCGAGCTCGACGAGGCGCCGCTTTTCCGCGCCGTCCGACAGAGTCCGGACGAGCGCCTCCTCGTCACCTGTCCGCTCTGCGACCGCGGGCGCGAGCTCGAACTGGCCGAAGGTCTCCTCGAGCTTGTGGCGCACGCGGGCAAGTGGCGTGTGCGCGTCCGCGGCGATCGTAGGCCCGACGTACTCGATCGCCAGCCGGATCGCGCGGGCCTCGAGCGGGGTCAGCTTGGGCGCCTTGCGGAACACGTCCCCGTAGAGCTCCTTGTCGACCCGGACCCTGCCTGTCTCCTCGTCGACCTCGGCGTAGACCGTGTAGCAGCCTCCGCCGAAGTTCACGAGGTTGAGCAGCGAGAGCGTCGCCTGGAGCTCCTCTCGCGGAATCGAGAAGCGCTCGGTGAGCTCGTCCGCGTCGAGCACCGTCCCTCGCTCGTCGCCGCACGCGGCCAGCAGGTGGGCGAGGAGTGCCTGGAGAACACCGAAGCGCTCGGGCGCGACGGGGCCGGCGGGCTGCCGCTCGGGCACGACCCGCCGCTCGGGTCGGCGCTCGCGCGCGTGGTCGGTCGGCGGGCCGGCGTGACGCTCGCGCAGGAGCCTGAGCCCCCCGGCCACCTCGTCGCGGAGCTCCGGCGGTTCGAGGGGCACGGCGCGGCCGTTCTGGCGGAGGATCCACGAGGCGAGGGGCCCGAGCACCGCGTACGGGGTCTCGAAGACCCCGTCGACGACCGAGCCGGCGTCCGACAGCGTGCGGTGCACCCACCAGGCCGTGTCGCCCTGCACCTCGATCCGCGCGACGCCGGCCTGCTCGCCGATCTGCCATGGCCGCGCGACGCGGTGAGCGTCGACGTCGAACTCGGCGGGTTGCCGGAAGTCGCGCTCGCGCCGGGTCGCGAAGCGGATGTCCGAGCGGATGCGCGCAACTCGGAACGTGCGGGTCGCGTCCCGGTCGAGGTCGTGTCCCACGACGTACCAGACGCCCTCGTCGAGCCGGAGCGCGTAGGGATTGAGCCGCCGCTCGGTCTCGCGCTCGCGCGCGGGCGACCAGTATCGGAACTGGATCGTCCGCTGCTTCGAGATCGCGGACTCGAGCTTCGAGAGGCGCGCGGCGAGCTCCGGAGAGTAGTCGGGCGCGGTCACCCGGACGCGCTCGGCGGTCGCCGTCGGCGGGTGGCGGAAACCGGGACGCCCGAGCGCGAGGTTCTGCAGCGCGAGGCGCAACGGCTCGGCGTACGCGAACTTTCCCTCGAGCGTGTAGAGCGCGGTCTGCAGCGCCGCGAGCTCGTCCTCCTTCAGGTCGAGCTCGTCGAGGAAGTAGTGCTCCGAGCGGAGCGAGTACAGCTCCTCGCCGGTGAACTCGTCCCGCTGGGACTGGAGCGGCACGCCGAGCGCGGTCAGCTCGGCGCGATCCGAGTAGAACCGCCGCGCGAAGGCCTCGTCCGACATCTCCGAGTAGCCCTCGACGTTTCCCTTCACGTCGCGTGCGGTGAGCGGTCGCCGCTCGGCCATCAGGAACGCCACAAGTGAGAGCTGACGAATCAGCTTGTCGGCGTCGTGCGACATGAACGGCGTACCCTACCGCGCACTTCGCATGCGCGAAAACTGCCTCTGAAGTTCGCGGAGCGAGCGGAAGCTGCTACGCGGCGGCCGCGGTGCGCGCGCCGACGGACTGCTCGAGGTGCTGGTGCGAGGGGCAGTAGTCGCGACCGGGAAGCGGGGTGCGCTGGCAGGCCTTGCCCTTCCGGGTCGTGGCCTTGCAGCGGCTCACACCACCGTCTAGCAGCCCCGCCTCGAGCTGCGCCTCGATGAACGCGACCGCCGCCGAGACGCCTTCGCCCACCGCCCAGGCGACCTTCGCCTGCGCCGTGATCGGGAAGTAGCGGCGGATGTCGTGGAAGAGCGTCCGGTCCGGTCGCGCGAAGTAGTGCGGGTCCTGTGCCAGACGCGCCATCGTCTCCTCGCACTCGCAGAGCACCGCACGCCGGTATTCGAGCCGCGTCGGCTGGTCGACATACGGATCGATCAGATCCTTGATCGATCGATAGATCGCACGCGAGTACTGATACATGCAGGACTGCAGCTGCGCGAGGTTGGCCTCCATACGGATCCCATCTCCCGTCCGTTTTCGCCTTTGCCGCGGGCTCAATTGGGGGGCTCCCGCGGGCTTCCGGGGCGAGTCTACCCGGACCCGGCCGATGTTACAAACTGCGTCACGATCGTTGCCCGAGAAGACGACGTCTCGGCTGGGTCGGCCGTCTACGACGAGACTTGCGCGACGCGGGCTCCCTTGACCGCCGCTCGCGCCTTGCGGAGGACGCTCGTGGCCTCGGCCTCGGTCTCGTACTTGCCCGTGAACGTCATCCAGTAGCCGGGGCGCAGGCTCGCGAACACGGACGAGTCGAGCACGCCCACCTGCGGCAGGCCGCGCGAGCGCGCCTGCTGCGCGACGGCGACCGCCTCGTCACGGCCCCTGGTCTTGGGGACCGAGACGAGGACGATCGTCCACCCCTCCTCGGCCCGCGACCACTGGGCGAGTCCCGCGCCCGGCTCGACCGGGCTGGCAGGCACGGTCGCGCTTCCGCCGATCGCGGTGCGCACGGCCTCGGGCCCCGAGTCCTTCGAGGCCACGGAGATCGCGATCGCAGCGCCGGCGACGGCGACCGCGGCGAGCGCCGCGACACGAATCCGGAGGTCGCGCGTCTCCGTGGGCGGCGGCCCGACACGCCACCGTCCGGGCTGCCGCAGGCCGCACTGGAGGCAGTACTCCTGCCCGCGCGTGAGCGACGTGCCGCAGCGCGGGCACGCGACTGCGGCTGTGCTCACGCGACCGTGCCGACGTCGTCGAGCTCGTCGTCGAGAGCGCGGCCGCAGCTCGGGCAGTAGCGGGCGCCGACGAGGAGCGGCGCGCCGCACGTGCAGATCGCCTGCTGGCGCCGACGGAGCCCGAGGCCCGAGACGAGCGCGTCGATCTCCGAGACCCGCGCCTCGATCGCCACGAGCTCGGCGCAGCGCTCGACGACGAGCGCCTCGTTGAACTGGTCGCGGCGGTACATCTCGAACGTGAGCCCTCCGAGCTCGCGCAGTCGGTCCTCGCGGATCGCGAGCAGCGCACGGCGCTCGCGGCGCAGCTCGCTCGCGGACGGTGCGGCCGGCCGACGTTGGAAGAGCGCCACGGCGTGCAGGATAGTCGGGCAGTCCGGCGGGTCGCGGTGCCGGTGCCTACAGCTGGACGACGACCAGGCGCTCCTCGGTCATCTCGCGGATCGTCCAGGCGGGCCCTTCGCGCGTGTTCCCCGAGTCCTTCACGCCGCCGTAGGGCATCTGGTCGGCACGGAACGTCGGCGCCTCGTTGATGGTGACGCCGCCGAACTCGAGTCGCGATGCCGCCGACAGCGCACGGCCCACGTCGCCCGTGAAGATCCCGGCCTGGAGCCCGTAGCGCGTCGAGTTCGCGAGGTCGACGGCGTCGTCGAGCGTCGCGAAGCGTTGGAGCGTGCAGACCGGGCCGAACACCTCGTCGCACGCGAGACGTCCCTCCGGCGGTGGCGCCTCGACGACAGTGGGCCGCAGGAGGTCGCTCTCGACGACTCCGCCCGTGAGCACGGTCGCACCGCCCGCGCGAGCCTCCTCGATCCACTCGAGCACGCGCTCGCGCTCGGACGGCGCGATCAGCGGGCCGACGTCGGTCGCCTCGTCGGCCGGGTCGCCGACCACGAGCGCGTCGACGAGCGGGACGAGCGCGTCGCGGAACGCGTCGTAGACGTCCTCGTGAACGAAGATCCGCTGGACGGAGATGCAGCTCTGGCCGGCGAACGAGAACGCGTTCGCAGCGCACTTGGCTGCAGCGAGGGAGACGTCCGCATCCGCATCGACGATCACGGGAGTCGCGTTCCCGAGCTCGAGGTTGACGCGCTTCCTGGGCGCCCGTTCGCGGAGCTTCCAGCCGACCGGTCCCGAGCCGGTGAACGTGATCAGCGCGACCCGCGGGTCCTCGACGAGCACGTCGCCGATCTCGGCCGACGGCCCGACGAGCACGTTGAGCCACCCTGCCGGGAGACCCGCCTCGAGCTCGAGCTCGGCGAGGAAGAGCGCGGAGAGCGGTGTCTGGGTCGCCGGCTTCAACACGACGGCGCACCCCGCGGCCAGCGCGGGCGCGATCTTGTGCGCGACCAGGTTCAGCGGGAAGTTGAACGGGCTGATCGCGCCCACCACGCCTACGGGCACGCGCTGCGTGAAGGCGAGCTTGCCGACACCGGCCTCGGACGCGTCCATCGGCACGACCTCCCCGGCGAGCTTGCGTGCCTCGACGGCGGCCATGGTGTAGGTCGAGACGGCGCGGGACGCCTCGACCCGCGCGGCCTTCATCGGCTTGCCGGCCTCCGCGCAGATGAGGCGGGCGGCCTCGTCCGCGCGCTCGGCGAGCGCGGCTGCGACGCGGTCGAGGATCCGAGCGCGCTCGTGCGCGGGCAGCGGATCGCGCATCGCGCGCTCCGCGGCGTCGATCGCGGCGCGGGTCTCGGCGGCGCCAACCTTCGCCACGCGGGCGACCGGTGAGCCGTCGTACGGCGACGCGACCTCGATCCAGTCCTCGCCGGCGACCCATTCCCCGTCGAGCAGGACCTTGCGCTCGGTGACCGTGGACGCCATGGGGTGAGTCTACGGGCTCGGTGGTACCGTGACGCCGTGGGCGAGGCACTCGTCGTCGAGGCGATCCGGACGCCGATCGGGAGGCGCAACGGAGCGCTCGCCGGGGTCCGCGCGGAGGAGCTCGCGGCCCAGTCGCTCAACGGCCTCATGGGCCGGCTCGACCTCGATCCTGCCGAGATCGAGGACGTGCAGATGGGCTGCGTCACGCAGGTCGGCGAGCAGGCGCTGAACGTCGCGCGGATGTCGTCGCTCGTGGCCGGTTGGCCCGAGACCGTATGCGGCTCGTCGATCGACCGGCAATGCGGCTCCTCGATGCAGGCTGCGTTCAACGCGGCGGCCGCGCTCCAGGCCGGGCATCTCGAGGTCGTCGTCGCGGCCGGCGTCGAGTCGATGTCGCGCGTGCCGATGGGCTCGAACCTCACCGCCGGCGGCTTCGAGGGCTTCTCGCCGAAGCTCTACGAGCGGTGGGAGGTCGTGCCGCAGGGGATCTCCGCCGAACTGATCGCCGAGGAGTGGGGTCTCTCGCGCGAGTCGCTCGACGAGTACTCGTACGAGTCCCATCGCCGCGCGATCGCGGCAATCGACGAGGGCCGCTTCGAGCGCGAGATCGTGCCCGTCGAGGTCGGAGCCGGCGGTGCCGCGGTGCTCGTCGGCGTCGACGAAAGCCCGCGCCGCGATACGTCGCTGGAGAAGCTCGCTGCGCTCCCGGCCGCGTTCAAGGAGGACGGGAAGATCACCGCTGGGAACTCCAGCGCGATCGTCGATGGCGCGGCAGCGATGCTCGTCACGAGCGAGGGCGCGGCGACGCGACTCGGTCTAGAGCCCCGCGCGCGGTTCGTCTCGTTCGGGCTGGCGGGCGTCGACCCCTACCGCATGCTCCACGGCAACCCGCTCGCGTGCGAGCGGGCGCTCGCGAAGGCGGGGCTCGGCTGGGACGACATCTCGGTGATCGAGGTGAACGAGGCGTTCGCGTGCGTCGTCCTCCAGTTCCTCCAGGACACCGGTCTCCGCGAGCGCTGGGTCGCCGGCGACGTGAACCCGAACGGCGGCGGGATCTCGCTCGGCCATCCGCTCGGCGCCACCGGCGCGCGGATCACGGCGACGCTGCTCGCGGAGCTCGACCGCCGCGAGGGCCGCTACGGGCTTGCGTCGATGTGCATCGGGCAGGGCCAGGCGATCGCTGCCGTGCTCGAGCGGCTGTAGCGCCTCGACGCCGGCTACGGCTCGTCGAGCTCGCGCTCGACGTCGGCCGAGACCTCCTGCGCGATCTCGACGAACGCGCGGGCGGCGGGGGAGCGGTGCCGGTCGCGGTGCCAGACGACCGCGATCGTGCGGCGCGGCACCTTCGGCATGAGCCTGAGCGCCTTGACCCGGTCGTCGCCGGGCAGGACTGCGAGCAGCGGTGTGAGGGCGACGCCGAAGCCGGCGGCGACGAGGCCCTGGAGCGTCGTGTTGTCGTCCGAGCGGAATGCGTACTCGACGTCGTAGCCCCGATCGGCGAGCGACGTCTCGACCAGGACGCCGCTCGCGCAGGTGTTCGAGCCGATCAGGACGTTGTCGCCGAGGTCGTCGAGCGAGGCGGAGGTGCGCCGCGCAAGACCGCTGTCCGCGGGCACGAGCAGCACGTACGGGTCGCTCATCAGCTCCAGTGTCTCGAACGGGCCGTCCGGGAGCGGCGCGCTGCAGAACGCGAGGTCGAGCTCCCCCGACTCGATCAGGCGGTATAGCTCGGGGTCGGTCGCCGGCTCCGACAGGCCCAGCTCGATTCCGGGCCAGTCCGTGAGGAACCGCCGCATCACGCCCGGCAGGACGCGTGCGCCGACCGACTGGTACGTCCCGACGCGCAGCGTGCCGGTCTCGCCGGCGCGGAGGGCGGAGATGTCGGCGCGCGCGGCGTCGATCCGCGCGACGATCGCCTCGGCATGGCGGAGCAGCAGCTCGCCCGCCTCGGTCAACGACACCGCGCGTGGCCCGCCCGGACGCTCGATCAGCGTCTCGCCGACGATCTTCTCGAGCGTCGCGATCTGCTGGCTGATCGCCGACTGGGTGTACCCGAGTCGCTCCGCGGCCCGACCGAAGGAGCCCTCCGCCGCGACTGCGTCGAGCGCCGCGAAATGGCGCAGCTCGACCCCGAGCCATTGATCAGTCTGAGTGATCGTTCCCATGAATACCTCGACTTGCCCTAATAGTGCCTGCTCAGCGAGACTGCGCCCATGGAAATCGCACTCGTTCTCTTCGTTGTCGTGGTCGGACCGCTCGCCCTCCTCGCGGGGCGCGACTCGCGGATCGACGACGAGGCCCGCCGCCGCCGCTACCTGGGCTGAGCCCCGCTTGGTCCCTCAGCGCTCCTCGCGGCGGTAGGGCAGCCCGAGCGCCGCCGGGGCGCCGAGCCGGCGGCCGCCGACGAGGGCCGCGAACACGATCGCGGCGATCGTGAACAGGTAGGGGAGCATCCCGAGGAAGAACGGCGAGACGGTGATCCCGACCGCCTGCGCCTGGAAGTTCAGCGCCTCCATGAGCCCGAAGAGGAAGCCGCCCGCGAGGGCGCCGATCGGGTTCCAGCGGGCGAAGATGACGAGGCCGACCGCGATCCAGCCGCGCCCCGCGGTCATCCCCTCGCTCCAGCCCGGCGTCCGCGCGAGAGAGAGGTACGCGCCCGCGAGCCCCGCGAGCGACCCGCCGACCGCGACCGCTCCGTAGCGGAGCGCCACGACGGAGACGCCCATCGCGTCCGCCGTGCCCGCCGACTCGCCGACGGCGCGGAGGTGGAGGCCGAGCCGGGTCCGGAAGAGCACGACCCACGTGACCGCGACGAGGACGTACGAGGCGTAGACGAGGACGTTCTGGTCGAAGAGCACCGGGCCGACCCACGGGATCTCGTGGAGAAGCGGGATCGCGAGGGGGTCGAACGAATCCTGGGCCGGCTTCCCGACGACGTCCCTGCCGAGATATGCCGAGAGCCCCGTGCCGAAGATCGTCAGCGCGAGCCCGGCGACGATCTGGTCGGCGTGCAGCGTCACGGTGAGGAACGCGTGGAGGAGCCCGAGCGTCGCGCCGGCCGCGAGTGCCGCGAGCACCCCGAGCTCA
>Ga0075418_10001428_pt1 | contig 27010 bp, 20 predicted proteins | sample SoiMetdeltSBSDD2_FD_81776 | JGI IMG/M metagenome (GOLD analysis project Ga0075418, IMG submission 81776) | Bulk soil microbial communities from a Populus tree surrounding site in Tennessee, USA - Soil MetaG P. deltoides SBSDD2 | ecosystem: Environmental > Terrestrial > Soil > Tree plantation...
CAGCACTTCGGCCCCGTTTGCCGCGAGCTGGCGAATTGCTTCCGGAAACAGCCAGTCGTAGCAGATCGCACAACCTATGCGACCGATCGGCGTATCGGCTACCGGGAACAGAGGCTCGTCGTAACCCTCAAGATCGTGCGGGCTAGTGTGTACTTCGTAGGGGATCCAGGTGTTCACCTTGCGATATTTATAAAGCACTCCTTCGGGCCCGATCAGACAGGTTGTATTGAAAACGTGGCCCGGCCATTTCGAGTCGACTTCCAGCATCGTTCCCGATTGAATGTAGATTTGGTGTTCGCGCGCCTTTTGCTCGAGCCGTTCGGTGTGCTCGTTGGGAATCGAAACCGCCAGTTTGTCGAGCAACTCGGCGACTGTCGGAAAAACCGGAGCAGCATGAGCAAACTCGGGAAATACCACAAGTCGCACCGGCAAGAACGGCGCGCTGCCTTCAACGGCCGAGTCGATCAACGACAGAATGCGATCCGTGTTCGCTCGCATCTGGCGGCGGTCGACTGGATTCGGCAGATCGGTCTGACAGGCCGCAACTGAGTATCTGATAACTTCCATCTGTACCTCTCAACAAATTGACGCGCACCGTAATGACAATCTGCGCAACGCCCCGCTTCACCCGGCCGGCGGACAGTACTCAAAGAAACCAACCAAACATTTACTCGAGCTCGGTTGCATGCGGACGTTAGATGGCGTTGGTGCGACTACGTTACTTAATCATAGTCCGCCACTGTGCAGATCTTTCCCAAGGGCATCCCGAGACGCCGTGGAATTCGAACTTCGCGACGCAAACTGCGACCCTTGCGCCTTACTACCCAGTGGACTTTGCTCCCTGCTACTCCGATTCTCGCACCAGCCGGTATTCGCGTCTCCCACAATATTGAGTTACCTCTGCAGAGAGTGAGTTTATCCTCCATGCTGCTATCGCCGACGTTGTCTCTGTAACCCGTCATATCCGTTACAACCAAATACTTATTACCTTTGTAGAGCTCTATCTGCGAATAAACGGCTTTACCATTAGCAGTTCCCCTCCACTTCTCCTTGCCAGTCGCAGAGTCGACAGCAGCCCAAGTGAGATCAAAGCCGATCACATAGATGATTCCGTTTGAGTCTATGACCGGGATATCGGTCAATGGTGGACCCATCGTCGACCAAGTCCAAACGAGCTCACTTCGCTTTCCAAGCATGTAGAGCGTGTCACCGACTGTTGCTAGCTTTCTATTCCCGGACAGGTACATAAAGTGAGCCGATGCTCGACTGCCGCGATCCCAATATTCGTCGCTCGGGCGCAGTCTTGCAGATTTCGATTGGCCGCAAACCGTCGTCGCGACGATAGCGAGAGCCGTGAATGTAAAGAGACCTGTTCTGGACTTAACAAACAACATTGCTTTCACTGACGCCATCTAACCTCGGTTACGCATCGCTGCGATGAATGTTACCCGCTATCGCTGCCTGCTTGACGCGCCGGTCTCTCGAGACTTACGGGCAACTATCGCGTCGATACTCGGCAATTCGTTTCGCACAATTCGTGTGTTGTAACGCGCGATGTATGCCCGCTGCCTGCGAGTCAGGGGATATGAATCTTTTTCGAAATACGGATAACTCTTCATCTTGTGAAACGGCAGCGGGGCGACCTGATCAGGGCTCGCCGAGTTGATATCCATCTCTTTGCTAAAGCCGTCGGCGTAGAGCAAAAATGTTCGCCTCCAGCCCTTACGAAGCGGGCGCAGCCTGGTCGCGTCAAACGATATCGATATCTCATCGCCCGGTCTCGAGATCACAAACCTATCATCGCTGTTCCTTAACAGCTCTCTCACGTCACCTTCCCTGGTGTAGCGGCCGGGCATGGTCTTCCACGGCGACATTGGCGAGACTTGACTGTAATCATAGCTAAAAGGCTCACGGCCGTCGGGAGACATCTCCGCGGAAAACCCTCTCCAATGCAGATCGGCCGAAACCGGATCAAGCGACACCATCCCGGTATTAACATTTGCACTCGATGTGTCGACGAGGATCTGATCCCAATAGATCCTCATGTTCGTAACCAGTCGAACTTCGCGGTGGCGCGTTGGGAACTTGCCGCTTAGATCGAGAACGATGGTCTGCGGCCGGCCAACCGGAATACCGACATCAGCAATCGCAGTTTGCCAGCGGCCCTGCGAGTCTTTCACCTGAAGCTCGGGCGGCGACAAACTCGAGCCGCTGTGAGAGGCCGCCACGTTGTCGCTCGAAAAGGCGTAATCGGTCCAGCCGGTCAGCAGCAGCAATGTCCGTCCAGAAGATGGCTCGCCAAGATCCAGAGTGAGCGTATGCCTATTCGCATAGCCGCGAATCTTTTGCAGCTCGAAGTCGTCGGGATATCGACGATCGAGTTTCGCGATGCGGTCCGTGACGTCGTGACCGTGATCGTCGACGGCCGAAAGAGGAGCACGAGCTCCGCGCGTCGTGAAAAGCTTGAATCTTCGCGGAGGACTAGTCATCCCTTCGTTTGGATAGACTTCGGTGTCCGAAGGATGATCGATCGCGATCAACCGTAAGTGATCAACGTAAAGCGCCTCCTCCAGTTCATTGGTCACTCGCAGTTCGTAACGGCCATCACGGACCCGGAGCTGGTCGTCTCGAATGCGGACGTACTCATCGGGGTCCGGATGATTGCGCACTCCCGGCGCTTCCCAGTAGCCCATTTCGCCGCCGCCCATAAAATCAGTCACAAAGTCGAACCGTTCGCCGTTCCAGGTGTAGAGATACGGGCACGATGATGGCTTGCGATCAATTTCAGTGACCTTTAGCAGTTCTGATTTCGCGCCGGCGAATTCGGTCTCAGCTTGTACAATGCCTGCGGGCCACAGCAACCGAACAGTGTCCGGCCCGGCGCGTTTGCCTAGTCCGAAGATTATCTCGGCGGGCGCTGGGGCCGGGCTGGCTGCGTAAGTCTCGAGCTTCTGTTTGAGGCTGCCGGCGCGAGCTTCGATCTTGGTGCCGACAGCGCTTCTATTGCTGGCCTTCCCGGTCAACTGGACCTTCAACGATCGGTTCCGGTTGCCTCCATCATTGCGCGCAATCCTCAGCTCACCCGTTGAGAGAAAGACGATTAAGTCAACATCACCATCGCCGTCGATATCCGCGGACGCAAATCCATGCGGTGCTGATGCGTTGGTCGACGCAGTTTTCAGAGGATCTGACGAAAAAGCGCGTTCGGTGACATCGTCCCACTTTGTTCCCAGGTTACGCAGAATCCGGGCGCCTTGATTTTGTAGAAGCACCAGATCGAGCAAACCATCATTGTCATAATCGAGAAATTGCGCTGCGATCGGTCCCTCAGATCCAGCGGGCGCGGAGGTTGCAACAAAACGACCTTTGCCGTCGCTTATTGCGAACACGCCTGGTCCGTCTGCTCTTCCGAAAAAGAAATCAGTGAAGTCGTCTTTGTTTACGTCGCCCGCGGCAACCGCCGTTGTTCCACCTTTAGTGTTCAACCCTACTTCGCCGGCGACATCACGAAACGTGCCGTCACGTTGATTGCTGTAAAGCGTCGGAGCCGCACCGAAGTTCGCCACAAGCAGATCAATATCACGGTGGTTGTCAAAGTCCGTGGGTGTGACCGCAACCGCGTGACCGCCGGTTCCAGCAACCAATGCGGCAGATGTGATATCTGTGAACTTGCCATCACCATTGTTGCGCAACAGTAGGTTCGGCGCCGCGGGAAAATCGAGGGGAAACGCAAAACTCCGACTCGGGTCCCCGAGCGGCTTTGTTAGGTCAACGAAGCCCGGGATGAAAATGTCCAGGTCTCCGTCGTGGTCCACATCGGTCAATGCCGCCGACAAAGCGAGGTGCGGATAGGCCGGAATGTCAGCAGCGGCTGTTCGGTCTGAAAACTTGCCGTTGCCGTCGTTGTGATAAAGCGTCAACCGGCCGTAACTAAGTAGAACGATGTCCGGCCGGCCGTCATTGTCGTAGTCACCGCCAACGGCTGTTATTGCGTTGGCCGCCGAGCGCGGGATGCCGGATTGACCGGTCACATCGACGAGTTTGCCGCCATCGTTTCTATAGAGGGCCAGCCATCGGCCGCCGACTGCAAACAGGTCCATGTCTCCATCGACGTCAAAGTCCAACGGTGCTGTCCCGCCCGCTAGCGCCCCGACGATTTGAAGCTTCACCTGTTCGCTGATCTCACCGGCTTTATAACTTTGCCCGATCGGGCTTCGGCTTGACGTCCTGGGTTCGGTCTCGATTTTCGGCAACACCGTCGATGTCGCATCGGTGAACGTCACGTCGGGCTTTGCCGGATCGACAAGCCCGGGCTCGGCTCCAGTCGAGGCGATCGCTTCGGCGTAACGGCCCTGCTCCAGATAGCTCTGCCCGAGAGTTGTCGCATAACCTTTCGTGCGAAGCACCTGGAACTTCTGCATCATCGACTGGCCCTCCTGGCGTTCACCAGAACGAGTCAGCGCCATTGCCAGGTTGTAAGTCGCGGTGACGTTGTACGGCTCACCGGCGAGCGCGGCACGAAACACGGCGATGGCTTCCGGGTATTTTCGCTGTTGCATGTAGAGCTGGCCGAGATTGATATTCGCCCCAGGATCGCGTGGATCGATCTGAAGGGTGCGCTGAAATTCGGCGATGCCATCGACAGCGCGGTTCTGCGATCTCGCGATCAGACCGAGCATGTAGTGAGCCTGTGGGGAATCAGGCAAGACTTCCGCTCCGGTCTTCAATTCGCGAAGTGCGCCGTCGGCATCGGGCAAATTGTAGAGCGCGATACCGAGATTCACTCTCGCAAGAGCGAGCGATGGTTCGATGGTCAACGCTCGCCGGAATTCTGCCGCGGCTTGCTTGTAGTTGAATTGCTCCAGCAGAGCGACGCCGATGTTATTTGCGCGATAAGCCTCTTCGCGTGAAGGCTGAACGGCTGCATTCTGTTCCCCGGAAGGACGGGCATAAACTACAAACAAACCGGCTGCGGCGAGAACTGAGGCCGAAAGCAGAAGGCAGAAAGCAGAAGGCAGAAAGCAGAAGGCATATGAGATCTCGGTTTCTTTTCTTGTTGGCCTCATCTGCTTTCTGCCTTCTGCCTTCTGCTTTCTGCTTGCTGCCCTCTGCCTTCTGCTTTAGTCGCGACCTACACCAAGCCCGTCGGCTACGCGGTTGATGTAGTTGAACCAGGATGCGATAAGCGTGATCTGAAGAATAGCTTTGTCATCAAACCCGGCATCTCGCAATCTCTCATGATTGCTTTTTGAAATCTTCGTAGCGTCCCTCGTCAACTGCACGACATAATCCAGCATCGTGCGATCTGCGTTGTCGATGGGCGCAGTTCGGTAGTCTTCCTGTAGCGCTTGAACCAACTCACTATCCAGCGTGACCCGACGCAGAAACTCTGCGTGCGACTCGATTCAGTAATAGCACCGATTTTCGACCGAAACCACCGTGGTGATCATCTCGTGCTGCCGACGCGTGAGAGGAAGATCCGCAGACATCAACGCTCCGAATGTCGCAAATGCGTGATAGAGCGCGTCGGGGATCAAACTATGCGACGCAACAATGTCGGATGTCCCATCTCCGGTTGGATGAACCGGCTGGGAGTATTCAATCGGATACAACGATCGTTGTAGTTCGATCGCGCGACTAAGCGCTTCATCACCTTCCGATATCGGATTCGTTTTTATCCAGGTCATTGCAAGCTCCAATCAAGATTAGCTCGAGCGTTTGATTCGTTATAGACGAATCGGTTTTAGTTTTTCAAACAAAACGCCGCGTCCGGTTGAACGCGGAATCACAAACCGGGTATCGTAATGCCGCTTCACACTATAGGAGAGCGGAGGGAAAAGGTGCAAAGCGAACCATCTACAACGGCATCCGACAAGAATTGGGTGCGCTGGGTGCTTTTGATCACACTTGCGCTGATTGCTCTTGCGGTCGTAATGGTCCCGGCGTTGTTGATCCAACCATTCAAATTGCAAACGCCTGAACGATTGAGAATCTCATATTCACTGCGAAGCTGGTCGCCGATCATAACCCTGGTGTCAATCGCTCTCGCGTTGTTGATCGGAGTCAAATTGTGGAAACGGACTCGAGGTTGGTGGCGCAAGATAGCCCTAGTTTTGCTTTTTATCCCTCTGCTGGTGGCCACCTGGTTTGCGAGGCAAAACCACTTCGAATGGATGTTCAAGCCACTGCCGAACGCCGGATTTGCGAACTTGAGTGATGCCGGTTTTGTAGCCGATAGAGAGATGGTCCTGGCCGTCGAGTTGAATGGTGAAGCGGCAGCTTACCCGATTCGTCAGGTCGCTTATCACCACGTGGTGCAGGACACAATTGGAGGCATTCCGGTCCTGGTCACTTACTGAACGCTTTGCCACACCGGTCTGGTGTGGGAGGCGCCGACTACAAATTCCAGCCCGGCATTTCATCTTGTCGGGATAAACAATCAGAACTTTATTATGCAGGACGAAGCGACGGGCTCCTGGTGGCAGCAGGTAACCGGGGAAGCGATCTTCGGTCCGTCAAAAGGCCAACGACTTAAGCACGTACCGCACGATGAACTAACCTTTGCACTCTGGAAAAAGGAGAATCCAGGCGGACGTGTATTGATGCCTGACGACAGCAAACCGTGGAGGCAGTTCTCCGAGAATTGGGAAGAGCATACCGCAAAGTTTCCGGTCCTTGCTGAATTGAGTCCGGATACAAGACTAAGTCCGCGAACACAGATCGTCGGAATCAAGATCGGCGCCGCTGCCAAGGCCTACCCCTTGTCGACCGTTCAAACACAGAGCCCAATTTTGGATAACATCGGAGATACGCCGGTGATCATAGTGATGGCAGAAGATAAAAAATCCGTGCGGGCCTTTGAGCGGACAATCGAGGGGCGGGTGTTGGAGTTTTTCGCCAAGCCGGATTCTCAAGCCCTCAGACTTGTCGACTCGCAAACTGGCAGCGAATGGGATTTCAGCGGTAAAGCGATCAGCGGTTCGTTCGCGGGACACCAGTTAGTGCGAGTTTCCCTTCTCAATGACTATTGGTTTGACTGGAAGGCCTACAATCCTGGAACTGAAATCTATCGTTGAATAATGGCTCCCTCTACCCGCAGCGGCGAATGAACATCAGCGTTTCGATTCTCCTCAAGCTCGCCCCGCCCCGGTGTCAATGCGGCAAGCGTCCACTATCAGTCAGCAATCGCTTAAAGCGGGCAACAAAGTTTGTTCGACTGAAGGTGGCGGCGCGAGATCGGGCTGCTTTTCCCATCTCCGCGCGCAATTGCTCGTCTCTCACCAGGAGTTCCGTATATCGCTTCAGGTCTTGAAGCGTGTTCCATAGGAATCCGCTGACCCCGTGCTCAATAATTTCTCGCTGACCCCCCTTGTCGATTACGACAGGCACGCAACCTGCCGACATTGCTTCAACCGTTGCAATTCCAAAGTGCTCCGAAAGCTCGGGACGGCTGTCATCCTCATCGTACCCGGCCGCGTGCCAGAATAGTTTCGCCCGGCCGTAAAGCTCGCTCAGCCGGCGGGGCTCAAGGTTCCCAACTACGTGAGCTCGACAATTCTTCGCCACGCTCGCAACACTATTGAAGTACTCGGCGTCCTCAAGAACCCCGCTAACTCCTCCGATCGAGTAGTACTCCCAACCTGTAAGCTCTTTCTCCAGCTCGCTGAAGCTTGTCATCATCTCCAGCTGCTTTTTTGAATGGCCCGTCACCGTAAAGCGGCCGACGCTTAGAATTACGTTCTCCTTTGCGCCAACTTCGAGTCGCGTATCCACGGGTGGGTAGATTACTTCACAATCGACACCCCATCGACGCATTGTCCAGTCTCGTGAAAACTGAGAAATAGCGGTCTTATGATGATAGCTAGCCAGCCTCTTCCTCCATTCCCACTTATGATATGCATCCTTGAAAGCGTTAAGCCCTTTGAGCCGCGGGCGCCGATCTAGTCGGTAATGCGGGGCCTCGTTAAAGGGAAACAAAACCACGAGTGCCCCCCTGCGAGCATGACAAAAAGGCGGGAACCCATGTGTGAAGTTGATAAACAGATCGTAAGGTTCACTCAATGCCCGCTGCCAGTTCACCGCTTCCTCGTAACGCCGCCAGGGGTTATGCGTGCTGCCAAACGAGAAGGGCTCGACGGCCACCTCGCGCAAACGAACGTTGCTTAGATCTGTGTTTGAAATCTCAGCAAGCCGTTCGCGATTTAGATACGGCTTGTGATGCACGATATCGATCTGATGCTGTTCGAGGACCAGCGCTTCGGCTAATACGGCAGCCGATACCTCCGACCCACCTATCCCGCCCTCGGCTGGCTGATTGTAAATTCCGACTTTCACGGGTCACCGCATCGCCGACGCATCAAGCCCTGAGGTCTTCTTTAGCGCGACATCGATCTTATCGATCATTTGATCAAGCCTGAACCGATCTTCGACGGTGCGGCGGCCATTGCGTCGAAGCCTTTCACGCAACTCCCGGTCTTGAAGAAGTCGAATTACCTGCTCCGCGCAAGCGCCAGCGTCCTCTTTCGGGAAAGTGAGAGCGTTATCCTCATTTCTCAAAACCTCACGGCTGCCGCCTGTGGTTGTTCCAACGATGGCCAGACCGGATGACATAGCTTCCAGCACGGTCAGGCTAAAAGGTTCCGCCCATACCGACGGGAAAAGAAGAATGTCATGCTCTTCGTAAACGGAGGGTAGTTGATCGCGTGGGACAAGACCTGTAAATCGAACGTTGTCCTCCAGCCCCAGCGAAGAAACGAGTCTATGAATCCGATTCTCGTAGTCGGGCCCGCCAACGATTGTCAGCGTTGTGGATCGGTTGCATCGGCGTTCGACGATCAATTTAAGAGCCCTAACTGCCGTTTCGATACCTTTGAGCTGGGTCAGTTGTCCCACGTATAAAAGGCGGTTTGAATTGCGCGTCGTGTCGCTGGATCGAAATCTATTGACATCAATCCCCCAGTGGATCACTTCCGCTCCTAAGACGGGTCGCTTTGCACGTAAGGCTTCCTCCTTTAGAAAGCGACTCGCAAACTGGGCATTCGCCAGATTCAAGGAGGCGCTCGACAATAATCCGACGGCCTTCAGCGAAGAAGTCAGCGATTTCCAGACCATGCGCCGGTAAAGCTTGCGTGGCGCGCGACGGTTCAGCGAATACAGCGCGTCATTCTCCCACTCAGACAACCAGTGATCGGAAATGAAATAGCAGACCGGCATCCCAAGACGGTGGGCTTTCAAAGCGATCGAAATTGAGATGTGGGTGGCATTCCATACATAGAGAACATCCGGCGAAAAGTCCTCGCAGACACGAGCAAACGCTCGCTGATTCGTCGACTCCTTTCTTAACAGCTTGACTAGATCTGATGATGAACCATCAAGGTTCAGCGCAAGATCGGTTTCCAACCAGCGGTAAACACGCTCCGATTGCTGCGCTTTATCGACTCCGTGAGTGCTGGTGAGAACTCTGACGTCATAGCCACGATTGTTGAGCGCTTCTACTACATCGCTGCAACCAAGCTCGTACCCCCCGATAAAGTGAGGGGGATAGAAATTGGAGAGAACCAACACCTTCATAGCGGTCGCTCACTTATGGCAGCCATTCCTCAATGACACGAGCAAACGATTCTCCGTCAAGGTCCTGCGCCTGGACACGCGGCAGCCGATAGCGGTCTGAGTGGCGGCTCACAACGCCGGCCGCCGCCGTACAGCCGTAGGCAAAGCCTGCCTCACGAACCAGCGATACGGTTTCATTCGTATAGTCAGATTCGAGTCCGTATGGATACGCAAACCCGGTCACCGGATGATCGACGATTTCCTCAAGCGTGTGCTTGCTCTCACGAATCTCATCGGTCTGTGACTCTCTACTGAGCGCGGAGAGCTTAGGATGGGTGACAGTGTGGCAGCCAACGTCGATTAACCCGCTTCGTGTCAACTCGATTATTTCCTCGCGGGCCAGGACTCGATGCGTCTCTCTCGCGGACCCTGCAGCACCGGCCCACTCAATCAGTTCGTTTCTTACAAGCCGTCGTTCAGAGTCGGTCATCGGGTGCATCAACTGCCAAAGGGCGCGGTAGAGCGAATGGCGCGTCGTCGGTTCGTCCGGCTGCGAGGCACGCCAATGCTGATCGCGTTGATGGGCCGCTTCGTCATAATAGGCTCCGTCACCCAGCTGCCAGTATTGTCGATTACCATTCACCTGTAGGCTCAACGTACCAGGCAGAACACCAGGTTCCATAAAGAGCCTATCGAGCTCATCCCACCAGAATTCGCGATCTTCACCAGTGTATCCGGTGGTTATGAACACTGTGGCCGGAACATCATGTTTTTCGAGCAGCGGTTTCGCATTTAGTAAATTATCGGCGTAACCATCATCAAAGGTTACGACGACGCTACGGCGAGGAAGTCTTCCCTCCTCCAACGCCGCCGATAAGTCACGCAAAGAAACGAGACGGCAGCGCCTCTTCAAGAACTCTAGGTGTTCCTCAAAATGTTGTGGAGATACTGCAAGTTGCCAGGGATCAGAAGCGACATCGGCGACTCGATGATAGAGCAATATCAATGCTCGCCCCGAAAGATACTTTCTGGTTCTTTCCATGCCACTCTTGAGTTTTTCCAATACGCGTACTATCAATCCAGCGACTCCTTAGTAGCTCTCACCGTGATCGTGACCGGATAGTCAGAATCTTTGTGATCAAGCTCGTTGGCACTCAACTCTTCGAATGAGATTCCCTGCAGAAAGGCTGTCGCGGCGAGCACGTTTCCGTAGGTTTCAACGCTGACATTCCTGGCAGCAAAGACCTCCGCAAACAGCCGCCTCGCCGAGAGCGACGTGAACGCCCAGTACCAGGATTCATGCCAATCGTGGTGATCAATCTGAGAAATGCCGGGAAGAGTAGCCAGCAGAACACCGCCAGGTTTCAGAATCCGCCGCAAGGTCATCAACGCCGAACGAACGTCATAGATGAGGTGCAGTGTCTGAGTCAGAATTATGCAATCGAATGTATCGGACGGAATGTGTGCGGCATTGGCGAGGTCTGCGACAATGGTAGCTTGAGGGTTATTCTCCGACACATGCAGTACATCGGTTCTGCTCACACGGTGGCCGCCGAATTTTCTCGTGTACGTATCATCGCCAACCTCCAACACGCGGCCGTGTATAGATCCGGCAGTGCGGTCTAAGAAGTTCTCGATGTAGTAACGGTCGACGGGAGTGCCTCGATCAAATCCGAACACCCGGCTAACCGGGGAAAGACGCCTGAGATCGCCGAAGTTAATAAACCCAACCGGAGGCGGGTCATCTTTCTTCAAACGGCGACGAAGCCAGAAGTAAAGCGATGTGGGCAATACCTGCTTTGCTGCAGTCTTGATTCCTTCGTTCAACATCCTTGCGCGATATTTCGTTCGATCCCGCAAACCGGATAGCGTTGGATGAACCGATTTCCATCGTTCTTGTTTGATGGTCTGCCGCAACGCCGGGTCAAAAACTCGCTGCTCCAATGAGTACGTTTCCAGCCAGTTCAAAAAACGCAGCCTTTCGGATTTGTTTTCGCCGGTCCTCTCTGCAACACTGCAGCACGAATCCTCATGCCGCCGATACTTGTACCAGCATTGGCTTGAGACGAATATCGGAAGCTTTAGCGAAACCTTTGAGTGAAAGACTTGATCCTCGAACATACCGCGAAAGCTCTCCTCATAACCTCCAACTCGTTGAATAGCTTCGCGACGGGCAAGACAGCCGGTGGTGGTGGCAACTTGATTCCGCAGAAGAGCCCTGGCGAGATCTGGGGGATTCACGATTGTATCCGAAGCCACACCGAGTTGCGCAACGCGATCGCGCAGGACGTCTTCAGCCTTTCCAGACCAGCCATACCAGTACTGAGTCGCACCATAAACTACCGCAGCGTCCGGGTGTGCATTTAGTATTTTCAGCTGCTCTTCAAGCTTCTCAGGAAGCCAAACATCATCAGCATCGACAAACGCTATGAACTCACCTCGGGCATGCCTCAAACCGAGATTACGAGAGGCACTCATTCCCCGGTTTTCGTGTCCCGGGTGTTCGAGATATTGGACCTTGCCCGGATAACGATGCACAAAACCCCGCGCAATTTCACTGCTGCGATCGGTCGAGCCGTCATCTACAAGCAACAACTCCCATTCGCCGAACGTCTGTTGGAAGACACTTTCTATCGCCTCCTCGAGGAATCTCTCGGCATTAAAAAAGATCGCTATCACGGTTACCACCGCCGTCTCGCAGGCAACAACCGGACACCTTGCGTCGTAGTTGGGGATTGTCGCAGCCATCGATATGAATCTCTCAGCTTTGCGGATGAAGCACCGAGCCGGTGAGCTTTCTTCGAGCACGTTTGAAAACACCTTGCGGGTAATATCGTAAAAGTGTCCTCAAGCCCAACGCCGCCGATTTCCACTCGCCCTGGCGCATACGCCTCCCGACAACCTCGATGAGTTTCTCTCCGTAGTCTGCTTGCGCGGATTGGATCCCAGCGTGTAATGCGCTCTCGTTTGCTCTGTTCCCCCTTATCAGTCTTCGATGCCGGCGGCGCACCGCAACAGCATTTCTCAACATCAAAGCGCAATCGCGGCTCATACTCTCCCGGTGACGGCGATATTCGAGCACAGTCTTATCGGTGCAACAGATTGGAAAGACCCTTGCTATGCGAGCGTTCAGATCAAAGTCCGCCGATCCGTTCGCAGCCGCGTCGAAACCGCCAATCGCGTCTAATGCGCTTCGGCGATAAACCGCCGCACCGGTTGTCCAGATGTAGTTGTGCCGCAGTAACTCAAGATAATGGTTTTCGCGCACCGCAACCTGTCGCGGAGTTGACAGCGCTGAGCCGTCACTCGCAATCAAGTTCACGTGTCCGTAGACAAAGGCGCATTCGGGATTAGCTCTTAAAGAGCTCACGCCGTCTTGCAACGAGTTGGGAAGGAGTCTGTCGTCGGCGTCCAGAAAAACTACGAAGGTGCCCGAGCTTGCGCTGAATCCGGCGTTGCGCGCTCCCGCGAGACCCATATTGGACTGACTAAGACATCGCACGCCTTCAAAGCTCGCCGCCAATTGAGCCGTATTGTCTGTCGAACCGTCATCCACGACGATGATCTCAAAAATCTGATATGACTGTGCAAGAACGCTTTCAATAGCCTCGCCCAGAAAATGTGCCTGGTTGTAGCACGGAATGATTACTGACACTAATTCTGGATTCGACATAAATTAACGTTTATTCAACGCGAGACCCGAACCTCTTGCTGGGTTGGGCGCGAAGCACTTCGTAGACAGCGAGCGGAACGAGTCGCCGGACCAACCTCCTCAACCACTCGTTTATGAGCAATGCACGATATTTGACGTGAGGCCGCAAACGAAACAGTCCCGGAACAAGACACCTAAACCTCGCATTCCTGATGGCATCGCGCACCGCTGGGTCCGTGATTGAGTGATGATCCATGTATCGTTCCAGCCAATTCAGATAACTGAGACGCGCTCGCCGTAATTGCCCGCTCTTTTTAGCAACGGCGACCGCGGAATCGGGGTGCTTGCGATATCGGGTCCAATTCTGACCGGCAACAAAAACCGGCCATCGGAGACCCAGCTTCGCATAAAAGACCTGATCGGTAAAAATTCGACGGAAGCTCTCTTCAAATGCTCCGATCTCGAGCGCGGCATGCCGTCGCACCATAACATCCGACGGGCATGGGATAGGCATCGCGTCTCTCAAGAAGCGAACTAGAAGCCAGGGCGGCCTGACCAGACTGTCGGGCTGAACACCCGACTGGATTATCAGATCTCGTCTGTGATTCTCGAGGTTCTCACTCCAGCTATACCAATACTGCGGTTCGCCGTAGACCATTGCCGCTTCGGGCTGAGCATTCAGTATGAATACTTGCGCGGCGAGTTTTTCAGGGAACCAAATATCGTCGGAGTCAAGGAAGGCGATGTACTGTCCCTTAGCCGTGTTTATGGCGAGGTTCTGCGAGGCGCTTATGCCGCGATTTCTGTGACCGCTATGTTCAAGGTAGCGGACTTTGTCGGGATGCCGTTGAGCGTATCGCCGCGCTATCTCGGTGCTACGGTCGGTGGAGCCGTCATCAACCAGCAGCAATTCCCAACGGCTGTAGCTCTGCGCAAACACGCTGGCGATTGCCTCATCGATGAACTTCTCTGCGTTCAGGAAGACGATTATTACGGTAACGAGCGGTTTGCCTCTCATTTCTTCGCCTATCCTATTTCTCGCACAACAACACTTCTGTCTGCGCATCGGACGAAAACACATTCACGTCACGAAATCGTTTTCGTAGTGCAGTCATGAAATCCTCTGGTCTACCCAGTGTTGAGTTTGACTCGGCTGTTGATTTCGGGACCAAGTGTTTACTTGCGCTAAAGCTCACGACCAGCCAGCGCTTTGAGAAGGAAGCCAGGCCTTCGGCGATCAGATCAACATTGAAGTGGTTCTCAAGCCTGATTTTATCCGCCAGGCCCAGGGCAAGAACCAGATCGCATTTCAGGCGATCTGTAGCGGCGATCGAATAGTGGCTGGCGTAGCCAATGGACGGAGTGGGCTTGATGAAATCAACTATCAACGGAAGGATGGACAGTTTCTTTCGCCGCGCCGTCTCGTGCAACGCCGAAATGCGCGCGGCGTCCGGATCAAGGGAGACTACCTCGAACCCCATTGTCGCGGGTACTATGGTTGTCCACGTGGGTCCACGGCTCAGATCCAATATGGACCCGGGTCGAAGCGTTGTAAGAATCTTCCGAAGAGTTAACGGAAGCGAAGGACCTTCAGCTTCATATGATGGTGAAATCATCGACTCGAGAAGCCGGCGCCGATCCCTCATTTTATAGGACGGCAATCGGATAGCTTCGATCCCTCGCCTTGCTCGCTTGAGAAACGCCAATGTGGATCGGGCCGGTTCCTTACCGATGATCGAGAGGATTGAATTAAAACCTCGTCTCAGCAGCCTGTCGGCCAGGAACATCGACGGGAAAGACCCTCGGGTGACCGTAGTGACCTCGCTTCTCAAGACTCCCTGATACTCCGGCAGCAATGAGCGCGCGATTCGTTCCTGTCCATGCGACATCAGAATCAGCGGGTAATGACAAAACCGGCAAAACTCATCATAAGCAGACCATGTCGACCGATCCTTCTGAGGTGCGATCGAAGTGAGATCGACATAGACCGGCTGGTATCCGTCAAACAACACGTTCCACGGATGCGCATCCTTTAATGTAAGTCTTCGGTGTGTCAGTTCAATCGCCAGATCCAGAATTGTGAGCGAGGCATCCTTCAGCATTCCAGCGCACCATTCATTCGGATAAGAAACGAAAGGGACAGTGCGATGACTCACGATCGACGCGTATCCGGTCAATGACAGGTTCGTCGGTTCGGTTTCTATGAGCAATCCCCGATCAACCAGATCGAGAATGGTCCCGTCGCGGAACAGCTTGTCAAAGAAAGGAGCCTGCTCGTAGCTAATCCCTCGCCACAACTTGTCGCTCCACCGAAACAGCCTGCCGGCATCATCAGCAAACGAATGCGGATGGAAGGCTACGTCGCCCAAGGGGATTGGGATGAAATCTTGTACTGCCTTTCTTCGAGCTACCATGAGCGCCTCACGCTACCTTGTTCCGATTGACAATGGGACCTGTCTCGACCGCCAGAGGTCCGGGTTTAATCAAGTGAATCTTTTGAGCGAAAGAGCGCAGGAAATTGATGAATTCGCGGCTGAGCCCTCGATATGAGGTAGCGCGATAATCTGCTCGCCGCTTGCGAAAGAATCCCCAAAAGAAACTGAGGCGGATTTGATAAGCGAATGCTCGCCTCGGATCGACAAGACAGAACAACAGCCACTTTGCCGCATCTATGACCGCGCGTTTATACAAATGCGCCGGTACATCGAATAATCTTGCGTAGCCGCGCTCCAAGTCATCCGACCGCTTGATCGCGTAGAAATACCCGTGACCCAGGTGCCATCGTTTATGATAGGTTTTCGTCAATCTTTCCGGGGCCACATCCGTTTCAACGATCAAGTCGGGCAAGTACAGACACTCGCGGCCGGTCTGCCAATAGCGCTCCAACAGCTCCGCATCCTCCATTGACCCGATGCCGTCTTTGATCCGCTGCAGTTCGGGCGCAAACAGGCCGATGTCAACCAACGCGCGTCGACGAAAGGCCAGGTTCGCGCTCACGAGGCAAAGGCGGTTGTTCAGGTTTATCGAGAGTAAGCCGTCGCCATAGTCCTGAAGCGCGAGAGGGGCCCAGTGTTCCCGTGTGAACCACGCCGGCGCGGGAGTGGCCCACACCGGCAGGACCTTGCCGCCGATGCAATCGACTTTGGGATGCTCATCAAAAGCGCGTTTGATGGTACTTATCCAATTCTTTGCCACGCGCACATCATCGTCCGCGAAGGCGAGGGTTTCCGAGCGCGAAGCCGCTACTCCCGCATTGCGGGCGTACGACGAGCCCTGATTTGGCTCGAAGACATATCGTAAATTCGAGTGGCCGCGGGCGATGTAACTTTCAACAACATCTCGGGTCGAATCGCTCGAATTGTTGTCCACCACCACGACCTCGTAGCGGTAGTTGCAACCCTCTTGGGTCAGGACGCTATCGAGCGCAGCGGGCAGCATCTCACTTCTGTTGTAAGTGCTGATGACTGCTGTTATGTCGTAGTTCTCGCTCATCTTTGATCCTTGCGAGAATTGGTCGCAAACTTAATTGGTGCGCAAGCCTCTCTCAATGAGAGCGAATCGTTATGTTTTGTCTGCTTTCGATTCAGCTTTTTCTTCAAAAGGGCTTTTACAAACGTTCCTATCTCCGAAATATCCGAGCGGCCGCAGGCCGACGCGTTTTGCGCGTAGCGCTGGTGTATGTAGCCAATCAAGTAGTAGAGACCGTTCCTGTGCCGCAGTGATGCTGCCTGCTGACCGAGTAGCGTTGAGCTAATGAGGCCAAGCCCTCCTGTTAATAAGTTTCGGTAAATGAACGCCGGTACGCCGAACAGAGTGACCGCGTCCGGAGCTTCGCCGACGATGCGCCCATCCGATCCCATTTTTTCATTCAACCGCATGTTTGAGTTAAACCGGCCGGTTGTCGTGTTCCACTTTCGGTGGTAGCGTCGCCTCAACCTCTCAGGCTGCACTTCGGCGGTAACTACGACGCTCGGGGCGTACATTCCGCGCACCCCTGCACACCACAATCGCAGGAGGAATTCATGGTCTTCCCTTCCCGAGAAATCGGGAGAAAAGTTGCCAAAGCGCCTAAATAAGTCGGTACGAAACGACGCGTTGGCTGTCGGTAAACATAACGGATTTGCTGCGTCTACATAGAACGGCTGGTCTCCTGAGTCGAGAAGAGAAAGCGCCCACCAGTGATCCCGGTTGAGCCAGGCGGGAGGAGGTGCTTTCCATCGCGGAAGAATCTTTCCGCCGAGAAAGCCGATTTCCGGATGCCTATCAAAAACCGTCTTGATGTTTGCTACCCACTCCTTTGTTACGAAAACATCATCATCAGTAAACGCGATAATCGGAGCGTCGGCGTTTGCGACGCCACAGTTTCGCGCATAGGACACCCCCTGTTTTTCTTCGAAAAGGTACTTTAGATCCCGTGCGCCTTGCTTGATGTAACGTTCGACAACCTCCCGTGTGCCATCACTGGAATTGTTGTCTACTACAATCACCTCGTATCTAACGCGGGCGCCTTTGCTTTCCTGGTGAAGCACGCTATCAAGTGCCTTATCGAGCATTTTTGCGCGATTGCGTGTTCCAATAACTACCGAGATATCGTATACATCGGGCATATGACACTTCCTGTAGATCAACTATGATTTGAACGCGGGCACATAATGGTCATTCAGCGCTACCGAGACATCTTGATCGCAAAGTGTCTCGGCGCGCGGGCGGTCGTTCTTATCAAGGCTCTGCCAAGTTTATTTGCGACACTACCCGGAAGATATCGAAGCAGAATCCGCATTCCTTTGATCGCCGGACCCCACTGACGCTCACGGATCTGCGACCCAACTGTTGTGAACAGTTTTTTGCCATAACAGTCGCGCCAGTTTCGAATACCGGCCCTGTAAGCCTCTACTGCCTGCCTGTTTCCTCTAACGTACTTCCGTTGTGAACCCAGAACCGAAAGAGAGTAATGGAGCATAAGACCGGAGCTCCGGCTCATGTTCGCTTGGTGTTGGCGATATTCAGCAACCGTTTCGCCATGAAAATAGATCGGATTGTGACGGGTAATTCGCAGGAACATCTCGTAGTCCTCGCAGGCAGCAAGCGATGTGTCGAACTCTCCTACGCTGGCAAAAATCTCCCGTCGATACATTACAGTCGCGTGCATGCCGATATAATTCGAGATCAGCAGTCGCAGATACGGCGGACCTTGAGCGGGTGTACGCTGCGTCGACGGGATCACTTTTCCGTCATCTGTGATGAGACTGTATCTGCCGTAAGCAAAAGCGCAGTTGGTGTGCGCGCGCAGCCGATTGATTCCCGTACCAAGTGCGCAGGGAACCAATCTATCGTCGGCATCGAGGAAAACCAGATAGTCACCAGTGCTTGCGTGAATGCCCGCATTGCGGGCGGCAGCAAGTCCGCTATTTCGCTGCTGTACTAGTTTGACCCTCCGATATCTGGAGGCGATCGCCGCGGTATCGTCTGTTGATCCGTCATCCACAACAATTATTTCGTGCGGCGGGCGGGTCTGCCGCAGGGCGCTCTCAATCGCCTCACCAAGAAACCGGCCCTGGTTGTAGCAAGTTATGATCACTGATACCGAAGATGAGATATTCATTGCTTCGCTAGCTCCCCCTCACTCCGAGCCACGCCCCCTGGTTGCGTCAATCGCCATTGATGCGGCACGTAAAAACGACCGGAGACACGCTTACCGTGCTCAACTCGCAGAAGCGCTACGCGGTATTGCCAGGCAATCTGTCGGCCGTCTGCTCGCCGCTTGATTGTTGCGTCGGCGTAGTACAAACCGGGCTGCAATCCGAGCTCAGCGCACGAGAACTGCACGGCGCCATTCCCTCGATCAAGATCCAGAGCATCGCGGCTTACAGCCGTCGAGAACTGACATTGAAGCCTACCGTCCGGCGAGTAATAGAACACCTCAAAGTCCAGATCGCAGATGGGCTCCCCAGCTGCGAAGTCGACGCGAGCGATGAGCGGGTCTCCGGTACATACGGAAAGAACTTCACGCTCCTGGTAGTCTCGGAACGTGAGCCCGGTTATCTGAATCGGTTTACCCTCGTTTGCGTCAGTTGATGAACTTCGACCCTGGATGCCATAAGCAGAATGCTCGTATTGACTTATGACATCACTCGCCGGGCCATCCGCCGTTATCTCGCCTGAAGACAGAAGCAATGCTCGGTCACATAGCGATTCAATTGCGTTCAAATCGTGCGAGATGAAGACGATGGTCGTTCCCATGTCTCGCAGTGCTCTGATTCTTTCGAAGCACTTTACTTGAAAAGCCGCGTCACCGACTGCGAGTACTTCGTCGAGGAGCAGAATGTCCGGTTGCAGATGAGCTGCTATTGAGAAGCCGAGGCGCACGTACATGCCCGACGAATATCGCTTAACCGGCGTATCAATAAACTGACGGACGCCGGCAAAATCAATTATGCTATCGAGTTTTTCGTTGATCTCGCGCCGGCGCATTCCCAGAATTGAGCCGCTCAAATATATGTTCTCTCGCCCGCTAAGCTCAGGGTGAAACCCCGAACCGACTTCAATAAGCGCCGATATCCTGCCGTTGATTGAGATCTCCCCGGAAGTCGGAGCGGTGATCCTCGACAGCAGTTTGAGCACTGTGCTTTTCCCTGCCCCGTTCGGTCCGATGATTCCAAGAGTCTCGCCCCTGTTTACCTGGAAGCTCACGTCCCTTAGCGCCCAGAAATTGCCACAATTTCTGGTAAAGTCTCGAAGCAGTCCCGACACCGAGATCCGCTCGGACGACGCGCGAAGCTCCTGCTGAACGCGATATTTCTTTGAGACTCGCTCGAACTTGAGATCAACCATAAGCTTCTTGACCGCCTGTCAGATGTTATCGGCCATAGTCGCTTCGACTCGCTTGAAATAGACATATGAAGCTAATAGAAGCAGGATTGAAATTAGCGCCGACCTGGCCAGCATCCAGAGATCAGGCGTAGTTGCGTACAAGATTGCCTGACGAAAGCTCTCGACTACTGAAACCAATGGATTGAGCATATACACGTCTCGCAAACGCTCGGGAACCAGGTTCAACGAGTAGAGAATCGGAGTCGCAAACATCCACAACTGGAGCAGGAGCGGCATGGCCACGCCGATATCGCGAAAACGAACCTGCGTTGCCGATAACAGCAGCGCCATTGACGACGAAAACAGGGTAAGCACCGCCATGATCGGAACCGCATACATTACTTTCGCCGTGAGCGGGACGCTGTAATAGATCATCAGCGGGACCAGCACAGTTGAGGCGATGACGAAATCAAATAGCGCGGCCAGTACGTAGGTTATCGGCAGAACCTCGCGCGGGAAGTACACCTTTGTTATCAACTGCGAGTGACTCACCAGACCGCCAGTTGCATTTGCGACCGAGACCGAAAAGCAATTCCAGGGAAGCAAACCGACGTATGCGAATATAGCGTACGGCGCATCACCGCTCGGAACTCTGGCGATCAGAGAAAACACAAGCGTTGCGGCGATCATCATCGAAACGGGCTGAACTACCGCCCACGCAATACCCAGGATCGACTGTTTGTACCGTACTCTGATTCTATGCACTGTCAGCGTGTAGAGGAGATCACGATACTGGGCTAGCTCGGTCAGGCTCTTCATTAGAGAAAAGCGCGAAAGCGACGGCGAACGAATTATCGTTACACGCCGCCCATCGACGGGTAACACCAGAGGCACAAAGGATGATGTCCAGTTATCCGCCATTTTTATCAAGAAGACTTCACACGGTCGTTGACAGGTCTGATGACTGGGCGCCCTCAGAAAACGAGACTCGAGCAGGAGTTGATGCTTCCAGTTGTTTGACGTCAGCGGGCCTATAGAAGTGCTTGCCGTAAAAGAATCCAGCCGCGTCCCACACCGCGAGTTCGCTACTGAAGTCCCTTGATGCGGCTCTTCGCCTGCTTATCATCCCCGCAAGCACGTCGCATAGTCCCCGGGCGGCTGCTCCTACGACGTACCGGGGAATCCCGCCAAAATACGCGACCGCCATCCGACGGTCGCGGTCGATAACGCCTGAAGAGACCCCTCGCCAAAAACACCAGCGTCTGAAATACCCCTTTACCAGCCTCTCACGAGGAATGTAGTGATAGATGATGAGGTCCGGTACATATAATCCGCAGGCTTCGACCGAGAGCAACCGCTGATACATTTCATCGTCTTCGCCCGAAAGTAGCCTCGATCCGTTACGTCCAAGGTTTGTATTATAGTAACCAACCTTGTTGAGAATTGACCTGGTGAGCACGGCATTGCCGCCCATCAGAATGCCCGGATAGGACTTGTCGAACGGCACAACCTTGTCGCCTCCGTCGATCCAGCCGATGGCTCCTAGGTAGTTTTCTGGCAGCCACTCGGGCCGCTCAGCTCCCCACCGAGGGACATACGGACCCCCAATGAAATCAACCCCACCGCGGCTAAACACGGAATGGATGGTTGCGTACCATGAAGAATCTATCTCTTCATCGTCATCAATCATTCCGACCAGGTCGCCGTCTGTCGATGAGATGCCAGCGTTCAGGGCGAACGATCTTCCCTGGCGACCTTCAAAGACATATCTCAACTTATTATTAAATCGCTCCATGTACCCGGCGACCGTTTCGGGGGTTTGATCAACAGAATTGTTATCCACCACGGTGACTCGAACACTGAGTCCCGAAGGACATCGAGCCAGGAGCAAGCTCTCAAGCGTGCGCTTCAGTGTCGAATGCCGGTTATAGGTCGGGATGATAACGTCAAGGATCATGGGTGAAGTTCAGTTAAACAAAGTATGTTGCGTTCATAATCTTGGACCTGCCGCTTACAGGTCTGTCACCATTTCCTATACCGTAAACTTGCGCTAACTTTCATTTTTCGTCGCTTGATTGCCAAAAGAGGTAGCTGGACGACTTATGCCCTGTGGAAGGGCACAAATGTTTCGAAATTATTGCATTGAACGTTATTGTTGACCGTGCAAAGGGTGTGTGCTATAACCTCAGCTCTCACAAACAGACAGGACAGCCAGAATCAGCTTCTGGCTTAATGAAAAGCTGGCCCCGATAAAGTTAGATCTTTAATTTGAAACCGTGACGACACGCCCGACCTGGTGGCGGGAGCCGGGCGCTCAGTCGTTTCGCTTTTTCATCAAAGCCACTGACGCTCCGTCGGAGTGTGTAGCTGGCACACCGAATCCAGGATGAGGTTCGGCGAACTGATATATTGACAGGTTGTATTCAGAAGGCGTGCGTCTTAGATTGCGGATAGACCCCTCCGTAAGATAAGCAAGACTCACAAGCTCCCAAACGATTTCGAATGCACCAGACACTCGACCTCACGCTCTGGTGGGTGCTTCGTTACCGGGCATTTTGTGCAGCGCAGACGAGCATCCTGAGCCTTGGCAGGTAGACCAAACGCTCTATCGGGAGATTCACATGAAAAGAGCTGGCGTTCATTTTCTGGTAAGTGTGTTCGTATTCCTGGGAGCTGTCCTCGGGCTCGCCCTTGGCCTGAGCTCTGCGCAGAGCGCGTCTGATGTCGTGCTCTATGCGTCAGAGGCCTCGGTTAGACCAGGTTGGAATGTTGTCACGGATTCAAGCGCCGCCGGCGGGGCGAGATTGGCCAATCCCAATCTTGGTGCCGCAAAGCTGAGCGAGCCGATTCCAAGTCCCAGCAACTATTTCGAAATGAGTTTCTCCGCGCAGGCGGGAACGGCATACCGCTTATGGATTCGATCCAAGGCTGAAAACAACGACTGGGCCAACGATTCCGTCTTCGTGCAGTTTTCGGGCAGCACCAACGCAAGCGGAACGGCAGTGTTCCGAATCGGCACAACGTCAGCCACGACAATCAATCTCGAAGACTGTTCAGGATGTGGGATTAGCGGCTGGGGTTGGCAGGACAACGGATGGGGTGTTGGGGTGATGGGTCCGCTGATCTATTTCTCCAGCACCGGTTCGCAGACCGTCCGAGTGCAATCAAGGGAAGATGGTCTCTCGGTAGATCAAATCGTTCTGTCGCCGCAAACTTATCTAAGCTCTTCGCCGGGCGCTCTGAAGAATGACACCACCATCCTCCCCAAGGGCACTCCTCCGCCGCCTCCGCCACCTCCTCCTCCGCCGCCACCCCCTCCGTCAGGTCCGACAAACATTGTGATCTGGGCTCTCGACGTTCCCCAAAGCGGAATTATTGGTAATTGGTCCAAGGTGTCGGATGCTACAGCTGCAGGTCAGACCGCGCTTCGCAATCCCGATGCTGGAGCCGCAAAACTTTCGGCTCCTCTGGCAAGTCCGACAAGCTACTTTGATGTCAGTTTCAATGCACAGGCCGGCGTTCCTTACAGACTGTGGATGAGGGCAAAAGCCCAAAACGATTCTCCCTATAACGACTCGTGGTTCGTGCAATTTTCTGGGAGTGTTGACGCAGGCGGAGCAGCAACGAATCGGATTGGGACGACTTCAGGTACGGTTATTAATCTCGAGGACTACTCCGGCTGCGGGATTAGTGGTTGGGGTTGGCAAGACAACGGCTGGGGCCTCGGAGTGCTGGGTCCGCTGGTCTATTTCCAAACGACCGGCTCTCAGACCCTACGCGTCCAGGCGCGTGAAGACGGGATGTCGATCGACCAGATCGTTCTTTCACCACAACAGTATTTGAACCTGGCGCCGGGCGCTCCAAGAAATGACAACGTGATTCTTCCGAGCACAATAGGAACTCCGCCGCCTCCACCTTCAAACCAACCGCCTCAAGTTACGATCAATGCGAATCCAGTAACCGGCCCAGCTCCGCTGGCGGTGTACTTCACATCGAGCGCCTCGGACCCGGACGGTTATATCACTGCTTACAACTGGGTGTTTGGTGACGGACAAACCTCGACGCAGATGCACCCGGCAAATTTGTATAGCTCTGCCGGAACTTACACTGCATGGCTCACTGTTACGGATAATGCCGGGGCGACGGCGAGCATATCCAAGGTCATCACCGTTACGACCCCGCCACCTCCCTCAGGCGGAACCCTCAAGGTTCTCACCTGGAACGTGGCCTTCGGCAAAGGCACCGATAACATCTACAACCCGGACCGAACAGCTACCTGGATCAAGAACCTTAACGTCGATTTGGTAGCTTTGTGTGAGGTACCAAGCGATCTCGCGGTGATCCTCAAGGATCTGATGATCCAAAAGACTGGACAGACCTGGTACTACTATCACGTGCCGAAGTATATAGGCACTACAGAAGGAAACATGATCCTGTCCAGGTATCCGCTGAATAGTACATCGTCAAGATTCTTGAGCTATCAGCGGTCGGTCGCACAGGCGACGATCACTGTCGCAGGAAGAACGATTAACTTCTTCGCGACGCATCTTGACCCGGACTCTTCGGGGTTTCGTGCGCAGGAGATCAGCGAACTTACGAGCTGGGCGTCGGGTTTTGCGGAATCTCGGATCGTCGCCGGCGATTTCAACGCCGGGCCCGACACATCGGAGATGAGCGGAATGATGGGTCAGTATTTCGATTACTGGCAAGTAGCGATGAGTTCCGGAGTTGCTACTGCTTACCCCGACAATCCGGTCTATATGCATACCCGCACGCGCAGAGGCAGAATCGACTATGTTTATTCTTCGAGAAACGCCTCAAATCTGATTTTGCGCTCGGCGCAGATCCCGGATAGCCGCGATCTGTCGAATACAAACGTGGTGATCTACCTCGGCACGCTTGATGACCGAGGCGTGCGTCCCTCGGACCATAATCAGGTCGTTGTGACGTTCGACGTGAGATGAATTACTAGAGTTTTGGAACCCGCCCATCCGAGATCATGATACTCGGACGGGCGGGCTACATTCGCTGCACTAGGTTCTTGGCAGGATGGTATTGTCGTTTTTGAGCGCTCCCGGCGATGAGTTGAGATAGGTATTAGGAGAAAGAACAATTTGATCGATCGAGAATCCATCCTCCCTGACTTGCACTCTTAGAGTGTGCGTGCCGCTATTTGCGAAGTAAATCAGCGGGCCCATGACTCCCACGCCCCATCCGTTATCCTGCCAACCCCATCCGCTTATTCCGCAACCGGAACAGTCTTCAAGATTGATCGTCGTTGCCGAAGTGGTGCCGATTCTATACACGGCTGCGCCGTTATCTACGCTGTCCGAGAACTGGACAAACACAGAATCGTTTCCCCAAAAATCGTCCTCTGCCTTACCTCGCATCCACAACCGATAAGCCGTGCCGGCCTGGGCTGTGAACGTCATCTCGAAGTAGTGAGCCGGGCTCGCCACCGGGTCGACAATCTTTGGGACGCCAGCGTTCGCATTTCGTATCCGGCTTCCGCCGGCGGCGGTCGAATCTGAGATCGCGTTCCAGCTTCCAACTCTCACCGCGGCCTCTGAAGCATACAGCACAATCGTCGAAGCGGGCGGCGGGGTCGCAACATACATGAAGCCCCCTGATAGCGTGCCGCTTTGGCCGTCTCCATTTGTCACCGTAATGTTTACCGTTCCCGCCGCGTGCGCAGGTGTCGTAGCTGTAATCGTAGTGCTGTTAACTACATTAACGTTGGTTGCGACGGATCCTCCGATCGTCACCGTGACGCCTGCTGAAAAGTGACTTCCGGTTATCGTTACCGCGGTGCCTCCGTTTACTGTTCCACTGTTCGGGCTTATTACGGTAACGGTGGGAGGACCGGTCTCGATGAACTCCGCCATGTTCGGCGCAGCGGATGAAGCTCCGGGGAAACTGGTCAAGCCAAGCGCCTGAGCCATGGTCTTAAGGGCACTCTGATGCTGATAAAAACTGGTAGATCGAAACGACGGCTTACTTCTCGAACTGATTACAATCGTAGCAATGTGACCGCCGCCATTTGCTGTATCCGTGTTTACGGATTCATCGAAGGTTACGATCAGCAGTCCGTCCTGTTGAAATGTGGAACTGGAGATCAGCGGCTGAATATTGGTATTCAGCCAACTGTCGGCCGTCGCGAGCTTGTCCGCGTCAGTGCAGTTGGGGATTCCTGGTGGACAATCGTGAGCGTTGTTTTGTTGATTCGGAATAATGAACGAGTAGTTCGGGAGCTGGTTATTCGCCAGATCGATCGATAGCCGCGACAGCGGCACAATGTTGTTTGCCTGCGCAGTACCAACCACATCCGAGAAATAGGCGAAAGGATTGTGGCGCTTGACATACGGATAAGCATCCCCGCCGGTATAACCAACCGACGGCAAGCTCTCCGCGTAAGACTTCCACGTCTTCCCCGCAAGCGTAAGTTGACGGACGATATTATCCGCGGACACCGTTCCGTTAAAGTTGCTGTCGTTGGTTATGATTTGACCAGTCGTCAGCATAAAGTAGTTGCCGATCGACGGCTGCGTATTCGCGTAATAGTTGACCGCAAGCCCGTAGCGGTTGGCGAGACTGTTCAGGTACGGCATCGAGCTGCTGCCGATGATGTTCTCATAAGAATGATTCTCATCCACGACAATGAACACGTGTCCGAACTGCGGCATTGGCGTGGGCGCAACGTAGGTGAATCCATTGACGAGTGTGCCGCTCTGATTGTCAGTATTGGTCACCGTCACGTTCACTGAACCTGCGGCGTGGGCCGGCGTAGTGGCGGTAATCGTCCCGCTGTTGACGACATTAATGCTGGTCGCAGCCACTCCTCCAAACGTTACCGCGGCCCCAGGGCCAAAGTTTGCCCCGCTAATTGTCGTGGAGGTTCCACCTGCAGTGGTCCCGGTGTTTGGCGATATGCCGATAATTGACGGCGGCTGCACACTGCCGCCCTGCCTGGGCAAGATCGTGTTGTCGTTTTTCAATGCG
>Ga0075418_10001432_pt1 | contig 26980 bp, 22 predicted proteins | sample SoiMetdeltSBSDD2_FD_81776 | JGI IMG/M metagenome (GOLD analysis project Ga0075418, IMG submission 81776) | Bulk soil microbial communities from a Populus tree surrounding site in Tennessee, USA - Soil MetaG P. deltoides SBSDD2 | ecosystem: Environmental > Terrestrial > Soil > Tree plantation...
AACGAAGGCGAGGGCTACAGGCGCAATTCCCAACACCCAACCTCCAACTCCCAATGCGCTCCTCTTGGGAGTTGGCTTTTGGGAAGTTGGGAGTTGGCAGTGTTTCCGTGACACTGGGAGCTATCGACTCGCGGTGTTTGATCCGCGCGGAACCGCTTTACCGAACACCTCGAGCGAACCGACGTGGACCCATCCGCCCGTGCCATGGCCGCTCCCCGGAATCAGATCGGCAATGCCGACTTCATCGACTTTGCTCAGGTCCGGAGTCGCCCAGATCTGATTGAACGTGCCGCCCGGGGTTGTCATGGTGACCACACGCATCGGATCGAGCTTCATCCAGCGAACGGTGCCGACGTGGAATTCGCTGATCATCATGGCGGCCACGTTCTGGCTCATCACGTCGCCGATGAACATGTTGCCGTCCAGGAGCTTCACGACCGGCTGCACGGAGTGGAAGCCGGACGTCTTCGTCGCCCATCGGATCTTGGCGCCGCCCGTCAGATCGAGGGCGTTCGTCTTGCTGCGGAACGTCAACGCGAAGGGGCCGGTGGTTTCGCCCGTCCAAAGGCTGAAGGGGATGAACTGCGCCGGGTTCCCGGCGTTCGTCAACACTTGATTGCCCGACCCGTACTGTTTGAGTTCGATATCCGGATTGGCAACGTTCCCCTGCACAAACGGCAGCTGCTCGGTCTTTCCGGCCACGGCCGGCTGAAATGTGACATTCAGGACCGATGCGGCCGGGACTGCCGCCGGCTTCGGGGCACCCTGTCCGCCGCCGCCGCCGCGCCCGCCCTGGGCGGGTTGCTGCGCGGACACGGTGGCGATCATGCCCAGCACGACGAGGAAACCAACCGCCGAGGTCATATAACGATTCATGGACCCTCCTGCTGGGCACAACGCCCGCAAACCGTATTACCCGGCGGGAAGTCTACGCCAGATCACGGGTGGCTGGGTAGCTGGGTGGCTATGATCTGGGCGGAGTGGTATCGTCTGCCTGATGAAGGCCGCATTGGCGCTCATGATGCTCGCCGGGGCAGGCCTGGACGCGCATCATTCCATCGCCGGGATGTACGACAGCACGCGCCCGGTGACGATCGACGGCGTCGTCACCGAGTACCGGTTCGTCAGCCCGCATCCCTACCTCGACCTGCGCGACTCCCGTAGTTCGCAGACGTGGCGCCTGGAGATGGACAACCGGCGCGAGCTGGAATCAATTGGGGTCAACGAGGAGACGATCAAGCCCGGCGATCGCCTGGTCGTCACCGGGAGCCCGTCGCGGCGGGGGGCGAACCAGATGTACATCGAGCGCCTGCAGCGCCCCTCTGATGGTTTTGGCTTCGAGCAGTATCGAAGCAGCCCGCGGCGGTTAGGTTCGCGGTCTCGATAGCACGACGACTGATCGTCTATCTCTGCGCCGCCTGACGCACGCTGGGAGGGACCGGGACGACGACATAGACGTTGCCGGTTTCAGTTTCGGTGGTCGTCAGATCACGCACTGCGGTGCCGTTGCGCTTCTCGACAAGCTTGCCGGCGTAAAAGGCTTCGATCTTGTTCAGCTCACTATTCCAGTCCCGATAGTCACTGTAGGTGAATTCAGTGACGACGTTGCCGAGGGTCACCTCGACGCGCTCGGCCTGGTTCTGCGCGCTGAGCGTTGCCTTCGCCACGGCGCCTGGCACGCCAGGAACCGGATACGTCACAACTGGCAGGCCGGTGTCATGCGACACCGTCGTCCTCTCGCCGCCGGCGGCGGCCGCCTTCGGCGCCCCCTGCGGGCTTGCCCACAGGCGAATCAGCCGTTCATGCAGCGCGCCCGGCATCGGCGTCGCCTTGCCCTTGCCCGGAACGATCTCGGCTCCGACGATGTCCTCGTTCCACGCAAACTGCCCGCTGACGACTTCGATCGCCGAATACTGCTGGCCGTTGGAGCGCGCGCAGGTGTACTGAATGCGCTGTCCAGAGACCTGGTAGTTGGTGCTGACACGGTATTTGGAGAGCGTGCACGGCTGGCCATCGACCTGGATCACGCCGGTCGCCTGGTGCTCCAGCGTAGCGACGGCCTCGACTTCCTGCGGGCCGCGCAGCATGCCCATGTACCACATCCAATTGAAGAGGACCGCCTTGACGTCGCGGGCGCCAGGTGCCGGGGTATACGTCCGCCGGGGTCCGCCAGATCTGATCTGCTGTGCGGCCGACCAGGGCGTGATGACGAACAACGCCCCAAGCAGACAGGTCGAGGCAATGACTCGTTTCATCAATGGCGGATCTGCGTCACCATGTTCGCGTGGTCGTAGTCGCGGCACGGCGTCGCTTCGCTGAGGAGGCCCGCGTCCTTGTTCGTATTGAGACGAAGCGTCCGCGGCGTCATCACCCAGGGTTCGGCGAGCACCTCGGGGTCCTCAACGGTGACCTCGTAGACCAGCGTATCGCCCTTGCGGGTGAATCGCTCGATCACGCGCTTGTTCTCAGACGTGAAGTAGCCGCCCTTGTCGAGCCAGGTCAGATCGTTGAAGGCGACGGAATCAATGACAAGCGTGTCGCCTTCCCACCGGCCGACGGAGTGGCCCCAGAACAGCACGTCCTGTGACTTGACGGGGTCGTGCTTGCGCCCGTCGATCGGAATCGTCCGGTACTCGGCGTTACCCGTGCCGCCGCCGCCCGCCGCATACAGGAAGACGACGTCCTTGTCTGTCTGGAGAATGCGGGCGGGCGCGCCCGCACGCGGCAGGCCCAGCGGCTGACAGAAGAACAGTGGATCGTATTTATTGGTCCACATGTCCAGCTGCTGCACTTTGTCCCAATACTCCGGTTTGTAGATCGGCCGGTTCGGATTCAGCCTCGCCGTGAACTCGCCATCCTCGGACTGATTGGTGTAGTCGCCGCAGTTGACCTGGTTGGGCCCGCAGCGGCGCGACGGGAACTCCTCAGCAAGCTTTCCCGGCTCATACTCGACGAGCTCGCGTCCACCGCCCTCTCCACCTCCAGCTCCCCACGTGCCGCTGAGATCGGGCCGGCCGCTGGCAAGTCGCGGCGTCGGCACCGCGCCGTCACCGCCGGGCCCATTCGACTGCGGGCCCTGCGCAGCTGGCAACGCGCCCGCGATCGCGATGATCGCCAGCGCTCCGACATAGGCGAATACGCGCGTCATGATTTCCTCCTAGTCGTTCGGGTCACCGAACCAGAAGGTCATCTCCTTCTTGTCCGGGAAGACGAGAACGCGAAGGAAGCCCATCGGGTTGCCGTTTCGCGCGGCAAACCCCTTGACCGTGTAGGTGGCGCCCTGTTCCAGCGAGGTCCGCGCCAGGCCCTTCGACCGGAGCGACCCCGCGTTGGTCGTCTGGAACACCCACGTCGTCACGGTGCCATTGGGATTCTTGACGTCGAGATGGAGCATCGAGTGCGGGTTGATGAACTCCATTTTGTTGAGGGTGCCGGTGATCTCGATCGGCTTGTCCATGTCGTACTGCGCCACCAGCGCGTGATGCGCCGCCACCGGCACCGCCGCCATGAGCAGCCCGCAGACCGCCAGGATGCAGAAAAAACGCTTACTCATCTCTCATCCTCCCTGAGACGCCTAGAACGTCGTCCGGAACCCGAACTGCATCGTCCGTGGCTGGAACGCGATGTTGCTGTCGAAGCTGGGCGCTCCGTAATTGCGCGCCGACTCGTTCGTCACAAAGGAATTGTAATTCTCATGGTTGAACAGGTTGAAGACCTCGACGGTCCCCTCGATCGCGAGCCGCGAGCTGAGCCTGAACCGCTTCAGCAGCCGCACGTCCACGCGGTGCAGGTCCGGCCGGTTGAAACTGTTGCGCTCGATGAGCGTCCCATTGGCGCGCAGCCGGCCGGGGGTGGGGGCGGCCGGCGCGGCGGGGGCACCCATTCCGCCGACGCCGAGCACGTCGACACCCGAGACTGGCGTCGTCCAGCCATTGTCGGCGAAGAAGTACAGACCACTTGCCTGGAAGCCGTACGGCAGCTGCCAGATGCCGTTGACGGTCAGCCTGTGCATCTGGTCGGGCGACCGGAACCGCTCGTACTGCAGCACCGGGTGCAGCGTAATCGGTGTATCGCAGGTGAAGACGCCAGGCGAGGGGTTGGTCAGGGCGTACTGGCAGCCCGCCGCGGTCCGCACGGGCGGGTACTGATAGTCCCACCCCGCCGAGATCGAGTAACCGAGCGAAGCCTGCCAGTTGTGGGACATGCGCTTGTTGACCTCGAACTGCACGGCGAGGTCCTCGCCCGCCTTGGGCACGTGCTGGCTCATGTTCACGTTGCCCCATCCCCGGTTGGGACGGCGCGTCTGGTCGCTGAACGGATAGTTCGCGCCGGTCACGGGGTTGTACGCCAGATTGATATCCATTTGCGTGAAGCCGGACCGCTCGTCGCTGTAGACAAGATCCGTCGCCAGCGAGATCGAGCTGCCGATCTGCCGCTGCACCCCGATCGACGCCTGATGAGCGTAAGGAATCACGGGGTGATCGGAGGGCAGCGTGAGGAAGAGCGACCGCAGCGCTCCGCTCCTGACGACCTGGTCGTAGGTGGGAATCGGGCCATTGAACGGGTTGCTCGCGAAGTCCGGCCGGCCGTCGTTGTTGACCTGAACGTTGATGATCTGCGTTTCTGTGTAATAGGCGTGGGCCGCGCCAGTGCCACCGCCATAGAACAGGCCCCAGCCGCCGCGCGCCACCGTGCGATCGTTCACCGCGTACGCAAACCCGAGCCGCGGCTGGATGTTGTTCTTGTCGAGCGGCCGGTTCGGCGCGAGCCACGGATCGAAACCGCGTTCCTCACCATACGTGCCCTTGATGATGTCGTAGCGCACGCCGAGATTGAGCGTCAGGCGGCCCATCGTCCAGTCGTCCTGGGCCCAGCCGGCATAGCTGGATACCGGGTTGTTCGACTCGAAGTCGCCGACCGCCAGCTGGTAGAAGCGGGCGATCGGGCTGAGCGCGTTCAGGTTCCAAGTCGAGATGTCGTCCCAGACCGGGAACAGCTGTTCGATGTTCGCCGGAATCGGCCCGCCCTGCACATCGAGGGTGCCATTGGAGTTGATGCCCAGGAAGATCGGCTGGTCGCTGTAGACGAACTCGCCGCCTACGTTGAAATCGTGCCGGCCCGCCTTGTTGTAGGCGAACTGGAAGTCGTTGCGCACGCTCGGGCCCCGTTCGGTCAGGATCTGCGGGGACCGGCCGTGCTGCTGGCCCACACGATAGCCGCGGAAGAGGATGGTCGGCGACCCGTTCGTCATGCCGTACGGCGCGGCCAGCGGATGATTCGGCCAGTTGACAATCGGCTGCGTTTTCCAGTGATAACGCGACCAGTTGGCCGCGAACTCGTTGACCGCCCGGTCGCCGAGCACGTGGGTCAGCCGGTTCGCGATGCTCTCGCTTTCCTTCGGCACCGCCGTCGCCGACGAGGGATGGAGGTTCCCTCCCGACCAGCGCGCGTCGAGCGGATCGAAGGACCGCTGTATGTTCGCGCGCGTCGTCAGGCGGGTCCGCGGCGAGAACTGGTAATCGAGCCGGACGCCGCCCTTCTTCTCGGTCCGCGTGCCGGGCTGGTCGATGTTGAAGCTGGGAAATGGGCTCGAGTAGGTGCGGACGTAGGGCTCGCGCTCGTACTCGAAATTGGCGAAGTAGTGAAACCGGTCCTGCACGATCGGCCCGCCGTAGGTCGTGCTGAACTGCTGGTTGGAATAGGGCAGCACGCGGCCCTGGATGGGGTCGGCGGCATTGAACCGGTCGTCCCGGAAGAAGCCGGCCGCGGTGCCCGCTCCCACGTTCGTCCCTGACTTGGTAATGGCGTTGACCTGGATGCCGGTCGATCGGCCCTGCCGGGCGTCGAACCGGTTGGTGATCACTTCGAACTCCGCGATTGTGTCCTTGCTGAACCGCGGCTGGCCGAAGCTCGTCGCAATCAACTGCGTCACCTGCTGCCCGTCCACATTCAGCTGGAAGCTCGCGCCCGGGGTTTCCGCCACGAAGTTCTGTTTACTCCCGGACGAGAGGAGCGTGAGGTCCACCCAGTTGCGGCCGTTGAGCGGCAGGTTCTCGACCTGCTCCGCGCTCACCGTGCTTCCCAGGTTCGACTGCGTCACGTTAACCAGCGGCGCTTCGCCGGTCACCGTAACGGATTCCTGAACGGTGGCCGGAGACATCTGCAGGTTGATGACGGCCTGCTGGCCAACTTGCAGTTGCAGGCCGGTGCGTTCCAGCACGGCGAAGCCGGTCAGCTCCAGGCGAAGCCGGTAGGTGCCGATCCGCACCGGAACGCGGTACCCGCCCGCAGTGTCCGTGACGGTCTCGAAGCTATTACCGCTTGCTTCATGCACCGCCGTCACGACGACGCCGGGAAGCACACCCCCTGTGGCATCGGTAACGGTGCCGGAGAGAACGGCCTCCTGCCCGGAAGCCAGCGTAGGAACGAGCAGCGCTGCGCCCAGAAGCAGCAGGAGTCGGCGGATCGCAATCCTGACCATCGGTTTCTCCTGTGAATGCAACTGCAGGGCGGGCCTGGGACATCGGCGGTGCCAGTCCCGTTATGCGACTGGCGCGGAGTCTACTCCTCGGAATGGCCCGGGTCAACGGACTCACAGATGGCGCAACGCGCCCAAACCGATCGGAAATCAGAAGCGGAACGTGTAGTTAAGCTTGACGCTGATGTCCAGCAGCTCCGACCGGAAGGCGCCGTTCCGGTCCCTGTCCTGCAGGCTGTGATTCAGCACGATCAGCCCCTCCTGGCCAGCCTTCGGTATCCAGTTGAGCCGGGTGTTCACGCCGATCACCTCTGAAACGTTGTCGTATTGAATCAGGCTCACCCAGTACACCGTCGAGGAAAAATTGACGTCGGCCGTCAGCCTGGTCAGACGCGTGATGAACTCGCCCTGCGGCAGGTCGATGTCGTTCCAGTCGTATCTGAACCCGAGCGCAAAAAGGTTCGACGGCTTCCATGAGAAGTCGCCAATCAGGTTGGTTCGCGAGCCGCTGAGAAAATCACCCCTGCGGACAGTGGCTGCGCCCGAATACGTCCGCTGGCCGGCCGCCGACATACTCAGCACCGTCTCGCCGAACGAATAGCGTCCCGGGGGAACGACGACCTGGTGTGCATTGTCGCGGTAAATGGTGAACGGCTCGGTCACGACCTCCCGCGTGGCGCTGTAGTGAACGTTGAGCGCGTCGCCGGTGTTGTTCCGGAGCTCGAGCAGCCGCCCGAGCACGACTTCAGACTGAAGCCCACCATCGAGAAACGAGACGCGTTGCGCGTCGACGCCGAAGAACATCGTCTGCACGAACCGGCTGCGCGGGAAATGCGTGTACCCGGCGTCGATCGCCGTATCCCGCACGCCCGGCCGGCTGACAAACCCGAGCGCCGGCGTAAAGTTGCGTTCCAGCTCCTTGACGACGGCGCCGCCCCGCCAGCCAGTGTTGTTCGGAAGCCGTACTGCCAGGCCAAATGCTGAATCGTCGCCGGTCAACCCTTCGGTGGCGGTCTGCTGAAACCACGCATCCGCCTGCATGACGCGGCCGCCCGGAAGACGCGTGTTGAGGTAGCGGAAGTCGATACCGACGAGCGCGTTGTCGCGAGCAGAGTTGGGATCGCCTGCCGTGACGATCATGCCGACGCTCGATTCGTCGAGCACGTTGGCGGACACGCGCCCGACGAAGGCGGCGTGTGCCCCTCCGGCCGCCCCGTCTACCTTGGTGGCGTCCTGCTGGACCGCGAGCGTGCCGATCGTCCAGCGTCCGACCCGGCCGCTCAATTTCCCGCCGTATCTCAGATCAACGGGTGTTCCGGAGGGGCTCAAGCCGAGCCGGCGCGAGAAAAACGGCCGGCCGTTGTTCTCGGTCGACGCCGAGGTCGCGGCGTTGCCGGCGGCGGTGATTCGGCCGAATTCGAACAGGTCGGCATCATTGAGGAAGAAGTCGCGCTTCTCTGGAAAAAACAGGTTGAAGCGCGTGAGATTGACCTGCCGGTCGTCCACCTCGGTGGCGGAGAAGTCGGTGTTGACGGTCAACGATGCGTTCAGCGACGGCGTCAGGCGGTAGAAGACATCCAGCGACGGCTCGACGTTCGCATCGCTCGTTCCCGGCACGAACGTCTTGCGCTGGTTGATCGAGAGCGAGGGGACGATGTCGAGGCCGCGTCCCTGGTTCAACCCGGTCAGCCCGGTGGCCAGCCCGGCAATGCCGGGGTTGTAGGTGCGATTCCGGGAGACCCAGGCCACCTCCTCGCCCTTGCGGCGGATCGATCGTCCAAAGTTGAATCCCCAGGTGTCGATCGCCGGATCGAACGGCAGCGTCTTGAACGGGATTTCGACCTCGGACGTCCAGCCCTGGTCGAACTTCGATGCGCCCGTATCCCAGATCACCGTCCAGTTGCTGTTAAAGGAATCCGGGTTGTCATACAGGGCGTCGTGCCTGACGCCGTTGCTGTTCGTCTCGAACCGGTAGCCACCTCGCCTCGTGTTGAACGGGTCGAGAATCACGACGAGACGATCGTCCCGTCCCAGGCCCTGGCCGTGCCGGACGGTAGGCGCCGCCATCCGATCCGGCTCGCCGTCGTACATCCGGGCGCCGATATAGAGGGCATCGTCGCCATAGAGGAGGTACACCTCGGTTCGCTCGGAGGGCGGCGTGCCGTCGCCCGGCCGGACCTGGTGAAAGTCGGTAATGACGTCGGCCTGCCCCCAGACGGCCTCATCGAGCCGGCCGTCGATGACCGGGGGCGTATCCACGCGGACGACGCGCACCACCTTGGTGGAGTTGCCGTTGGCGACCGGGGTCTGCGCGGAGGCGGCCGCCGGAACGATCAGATAGATCACGCACAGGTACGGTAGAAATTTTATGATTCGCATCGAGTATGAATGGGACCGATATACTATAGCGGCGCGTTGACAACCGTCCGTTCATCAGGAGTTTACGCATGACTGCTTCCAACATGGTGCGCACGTGGATGCTCATCGCCGGTCTCGCCGTCCTGCCGTCGCTGGCGCTCGCGCAGACGGTCGAGGATCGGACCCAGGACCGGGTGGCGTTTCCGTCACACAAGGTCATCGCGAACGTCTATTCGGTCGGCACCGGGACACTGAACTCGTTCCTGTTCACGACCCCGCAGGGGCACATCCTGGTCAATTCGAACTTCGAGGAGACGCTGCCGCTGCTGAAGGACGCCGTCGAAAAACTCGGCTTCAAGATGACCGACATCAAGATCATTCTCGGCAGCCACGCCCATGCCGATCACATGTCGGGCAATGCGGCGCTCAAGGAAATGACGGGCGGGGCGCAGGTGGTCGTCATGGAGCAGGACGTCATGGCCTACCGGGCGCTCAAGTCGCCGACCGGCAAGGTGCAACCGGTGGACCGCACAATCAAGGACGGTGAAACGGTGACGCTCGGCGGCACGACGCTGACCGCGCACCTCACGCCCGGCCACACCCGCGGCTGCACGACGTGGACGACGCCCGTACAGGACGGCGGCCGCACGCTGAACGTCGCCATCGCCTGCGGCGGCCTGCAGGAGGACGCGCGGCTGGTGGGAAACCGCAACTATCCCGAGATCGCAGACGACTTCGCCAAGAGCATCAAGATCTACCAGAAGCTGCCGGTGGACGTGTTCCTGGCCTCGCACGCGTGGTTCTACGATCCGGCCGGCAAATACGCGCGGCTTCAGAAGAGCGCTAATCCGAACCCGTACGTCGATCCCGCCGGCTACAAGGCATGGGTCGCAAACATGGAGAAGAACTGGAACTCGCTGATGGCCGAGCAGACGAAGAATCCGCCGCCGGCGAAATGAGCTGGGTGGGGAGTTGGGAATTGGAAGTTGGGAGTTGACAGAAACTTCCAACTCCCAACTCCCAACTCCCAAATTTCCAACTCCCAAACGGCTTTTCGGGCTTGAACCGCCTCGCACAAGTTGTTACTCTCGAACCGGTTCATGGCCACGCCGCGCGGGGCGGCTCCGTTCACACGGGGTTGCGCGGTTCCCTTCCCACAGCGCCATAACCTCCTGGTCCCCATATTCAACACACTCCAGCGCAGTCGCTGGCAGCCGTGAAGTCGCGGCCATGAGGTATGCAGATGGTTGGCAGTTTTGGCCCTCGTCTTCGTGAGGAGCGTGAGCGAAAAGAGCTTTCGCTCCAGGCAATCGCCGACGAGACGAAAATCAAGGTTTCCCTCCTCGAGGGACTGGAGCAGGATGACCTGTCGTTCTGGCCGACGGGTCTCTTTCGCCGCGCCTACGTGCGCGCCTACGCCCGCGCGATCGGCCTCGACCCTGAGCGCACCGTGCGTGAGTTCCTGGAAAAGTATCCTGAACCGATCGAACCAGCGTCGGACGATCCCATTCGTTCGCCCCGTGACCTGCTGAGTTCGCCGATCGCCACGGTGTCGAGTCTGCTGCGGCGTGGATCGCGCAGCGGACCCGTGCTCACGCGCCCACCCGCACCCGTCAACGGCGGCGGCCCGCCCGCCATCGACGAGGCGATCCCGGAACCCGGCGTCATCGAAGAGACCATCCCCGAGCCGAGCCTCCTGGAGATGTCCGAACTGTGCACCAGACTGGGGCGCCTTTCCGACCTTCGCGGACTGCCGGCCCTCCTCGATGACGCCGCCCGCGTCCTTGATGCGATCGGCCTGGTTGTGTGGCGCTGGGACTCCCGCACCGGGTCATTGAGAGCGGAGCTGGCGAACGGGTATTCCGCCGAGACGATTGCGCACCTGCCGGCGGTGGCGGCCGATGCGCCCAACGCCGTCGCCACGGCTTTTCGTTCCGGGGAAGCGTGTCTCGTCCCTGGCGACACAGAGCTGACGGCCGCGGTGGCGGTTCCCGTGATGGCGCCGGCCGGATGCGTCGGGGTCCTCGCGATCGAGGTCCGCAATGGCTGCGAGCAGTTCGAATGGATTCGGGCGTTCGCGGCGATCCTGGCCGCGCAGCTGGCCGGCTTTCTCGGCACGGTCGCGCTGGCCGAGGCGGTCGCGTGAGCCAGGATGAATTGCCCCAGTTGCAGCAGCGAGATGACCGTCCATGCATTGGGCGATCATCTCGCGGCGCGTGTCGAGATCGACGCCTGTGAGACGTGCCAGGCGTTCTGGTTCGACCGCAGCGAAAGTCCCAGACTCTCCCCTGCCTCGACGCTCAAGCTGTTTTCCCTGATCGCCGAGACGCTTCCACGCAGGAGCGGATCGGTCGCACGCGTGCTCAAATGCCCGCGCTGCCGCTCCCGGCTGCTCGACACTCAGGACATGCAGCGCAATACCCGCTTCAGCTACAGCCGCTGCCCGCACGGCCACGGGCGATTCACCACCTTCTTCAACTTTTTGCGGGAAAAGGATTTCGTCCGGCCGCTGTCGGCCGCGCAGCTCGACGAGCTCCGACAGCACGTTCAGACGGTCAATTGCTCCAACTGCGGCGCCCCGATCGGCCTCGCGCACGCCTCGTCATGCGGGCACTGTGGATCGCCGCTCTCGATCCTCGACATGCAGCAGGCCGAGAAAGTGGTCGAACAGCTTCGACGCGCCGCCGAGCCGCAGCCGGTGGATCCGGCGCTCCCGCTGGAGCTGGCACGAGTGCGGCGTGAGATCGACGCGGCCTTTGCCGGCACGCACGGCACGATCTCGCTGTGGAGCGATGTCTCGTCGATCGGCCTGGTCGGAGCCGGATTGAGCGCGGTCGCGCGATTGCTGAAGAAATGAAGGTCCGGCTAGAGCCGGACACTACGTCATACAGGGTTACTGCATGAACTGGGCGAGCTGCGCGCGCGTCAGCCGCCACTGCGATCCAATCTTCCTTCCCTTCAAATCGCCCGCTTCGAGACTGGCAAGCACGTCGGCCTCGGTGACGTTGAGCAGCTTCGCGGCGTCCGCGGGGGCGAGCACGTCGCCGAACGCGGAAGCCTGAAGGCTTCCGGCTACCGGCTGCTGCAGCATCTGCTGCGCCATGGACAGGCCGACCGCCATCTCGGCGCCGAGCGCCGCGGCGCCCGAGCCGGTGGTCGCGAATCCCTGGGCCATCTGGTACTTCACGAAGTCGTTGAGGTTGCCGACCGCCGCCATCCCCGAGCGCTTGTCGATCGCCTGCTCCACCTCCGGCGGCACCGACACGTTCTCGACAATGAAGCTCGCCAGCTCGAGGCCGTACCTGGCCTGGAGCGCCGGGTTGATCAGCGGCAGCAGGGCATCGCCAAGCTCCCTGTAGCGCCCGGCGACGTCGAGCGCGGGAACACGGCTCGCCGCCAGCGCGTCGCTGAAGACGCTCACGATCCGCGAGCGCATGGTGTCGGCGAACTCGTCCAGCCGGAAATGTGCGTCAGTGCCAGCGACCTCTCTGAGGAACCGCGGCGCGTCGTTCACACGGAAGTCGTAGGTCCCGAACGCCCGCAGCCGGACGACGCCGAAGTGCTCGTCCCGCATCATCACGGGGTTGGAGGTGCCCCACTTGTTGCCGGTGAACAGCCGGGTCGTGACGAAGTAGACATCCGCCTTGAACGGCGACTCGAACCCGTACTTCCAGCCCTTGAGCGTGGCGAGCACCGGGAGGTTGTCGGTCGTGAGCCTGTGCTTGCCAGGCTGGAACAGGTCGCCGAACTGACCGAGGTAGACGAACTGCGCAACCTGGGATTCGCGGACGATTAACTGTGCGCCGCGCTTGATTTCGCGGTCCTCGTCCGGAAACCGGAAGGCCAGCGTGTCGCGCGAGTCATCGTTGAACTCGACGATCTCAATCAGCTCGCCCTTGATGATGTCCTTCAGGGCCATCGGTGGATATCCTCCCGATCCTCTTCTCGGCCGAAGGCCTCGACCTGAACAGTTGTATATTTCTGCGCATTGGCGGCGGGCGAATCGATTGTGTCGGTGTTCGGGGCGTTGGCCGCCGTCTATGTTTTCGGGTACGTCGTGGGTTCGCTGCTCGTCGAACGGGTCGACGAGGAATTCGGACTGGCGTGGGGCGTCATCCGGACGGTTGCCGGGCTCCTGCTCACGACCTCCGGTTTTCTCCTGTCGCTGGTGGTCTCGCTTCCCTGGTTCGTGGGGCCAGGTGCGCTGGTGGCGGCAGCGGTTGCAATTCGCAGGAGATCGATCCTTGCACCGCCGCACGTCGGGCGTCGATTCGACCTGGACGGCGTCGTTGCCGCCGGTCTGGCCCTCATCATCGTCTCGCCGATTCTCTTCACCGTGTTCTCCATGGCTCGGGGCGCCTTCCCGCCAGTCTTCTACAACATCGACACGGCCTATGCGCTCGAGAAGGTACACGCGCTGATCGCGGCCGCCACTTACCCCCCAGATTCGCTCAGCAACGTCGGCATACATCGCACATACCACTACGGGACGCAGGCGATGGCGGCGCTGATCTCCCGGTCGTCCGGATTGCTCCCTCACCATTCGATGTTCGTGGTCGTGCTGCCGCTGCTGACCGCCGGCGTGCTGGCCGCCGCCGCAACTGCGGCCCGCTACATCAGTCCGGCCCTGCCACGCAGCGTCTCAGTTCCCCTCCTCCTTCTCTCGATCCCGACGCTGGCCAATCCCTTCTGGGGAAAGCTGGGCACTCAGTTGTGGAACGCGGTCTCGTCTTCAGAGCTATCGCTCGGTCAGATGATTGGAGAGTACGGGCTGTGGGGCATCCTCTCGAATGAGGGACCGAACGTCGGCGCCGATTTCGTGATTCTCGCCAGCCTGGCCGGCATTGCGGCCGCCTCGTCATGGGGATGGACGCTGCCGGCGTTCCTCATCGGCACCGCCATCCTGGTCAAGACGCCCACCGGCGTGGCGCTCGTCGCCGGTTTTGCCTTGATGGAAGCCTGGCGCGCCGCCTCCGCGAAAGATCTGCGGCCCTCGCCTCAGGCGCTGATGGCTGGCGGGACGTTCATCGCAACCGCCGTGATGTTTTTCCTGATTTCATTTGAATCCAACTTCCAGGTGGAAGCCTATCCCCTGTTTCATGTTCGCGAGATGGTCGGGCGCGGCCACGTTCCCGGCCTGGCGCTCGACGTCGTCTGGATGCTGCTGCCGGTGCTGATTGTGCTGAGCGCGGGCATCACCGATCCCGAACGGCGAAGCGCGCCTCTTCTGTGGCTGATCATCGCGCCGCTGATCGTCGTCAATGCGACGCGCATGGACAACACCCGCGCCGGAGGCGGCGGCACCGGCGACGACTGGTTCCAGATGCTCCATACGGTGCCCTTCTTCATCCACGCCTTTACGATCAGCCTGGCGAGCAGGCGCTGGGAACGGTTGGGACGGCGGCGGCGCGCGGCGTTCGTCCTCGTCCTGGCGTTGACAATCGGACCGGTGGCGGTGGCCGCCGCGCACTATTCCGTCCTGCTTCTCCGAGCTCCTGAAAGCGGCAACGACTTCGTCGACAACCGCTCGCTGGCCGCGGCGCTGACTGTCGTCCCGACCAAAGGGACCATCATTGTCACGAACGATCTGCGGTACCCGGCCGGGAACTTCACGCGTGACTACCGGCAGATGCAGATCCCGGCCATATTCGGGCATCAGGCCTTCGCCGTGAACTATGCGCACGAGGCGGTTGAGGAGCGGCGCCCGCTGCAGCAGCTGCTCCAGCAGCCGGCGTGGAGTGACGACATTCTCGACGCGGCAATGAAGTACAAGTGGACGCACCTTCTCGTGCGCAAGGATTACGCGCATCCGGATCGGATTCCGCTGAGGATGATCTTCGAGAACGAGTCGTACTCCGTGTTTCAATTTCCGTGACGTTCGGACACCATCCATTGACCAGGCTCGCCATCGCCCTCGCCGGCGTCACCCTCGCGCTCGGCCTTCGCTTTGGCACGTTCACGGCTGGCGGGGCAGATTCATACGGATACGTGAGCCAGGCGGACCTGTGGCTGAACGGGACGCTGATCATCGATCAGCCGTTGCATGACCAGGTCACGTGGCGATGGGCGAACTGGACCCTGTCGCCGCTTGGCTATCGGCCGGGTGAGACGGGCGGCACGATGGTGCCGGTCTATCCCCCCGGCCTTCCGCTGCTCATGGCAGCGTTCAAGCTCATTGGCGGCGACGTTGCCCTCTTCAGCGTGGTGCCGCTTCTGGGAGCGCTCACTGTCTGGCTGACCTACCGGCTTGGCCTCAGACTGGCGAGCCCGCCGATCGCGGCGCTCGCAGCCTTTGCCATGCTGGTGAGCCCGGTCTTCCTGTTTCACCTCGTATGGCCGATGAGTGATGTACCGGCAACCGCATGGTGGCTGGCGGCAATCGTCACGGCATTAGGCGGGTCTCCCTTGTCTGCCGTCCTGTCGGGACTCGCCGCAGCAGCGGCGATCCTCACGCGGCCGAACCTGTTTCCCCTGGCGGGGCTTGTACTCGGGCTGACGCTGGCGCACCACGGCTGGAACCGCGTGGGCCTCCTGCGCGCCACCGCATTCGCCATTGCGGCGTTGCCTGGCCCAATCGCCGTGGCCATCATCAACAATCATCTGTACGGGTCTCCGTTCGCCTCCGGGTATGGCACGGTCGAGACCATTTATGCCACACAGCATTTCGCCACGAACCTCCTGCAATACCCCATGTGGCTGGTCCAGACACAGACGCCGTTCATCCTGCTCGCCTTCGCTGCACCGCTCCTGTTGCGCCGGGGCGGCAACCCGGCCGCGTCCCGGCTGTCGCTGTTCGCGCTGATATTTTTCGGCGGCGTACTGCTGATGTATCTCTGGTACACCCCGTACCCTGATTGGACCTTTCTTCGATTTCTGTTGCCCGCCATTCCCCTGTTGCTGGTTGCCGCGGCAGCCAGCTTCGGCGAACTGGCGCCCTCGTCTCTGCGCAGACGACGGATCGCCTTTGCCCTCGTCACGATTGTTCTCGGGCTATCTGGTGTCTGGCAGGGGCGTGGCGCCTTCGGGTCCCAGGCATTCGAGGCACGCCACCAGGCCGCCGCACGCTTCGCGGCAGCGCTGCCCGCCAACGCCGTGTTCCTCTGTAACCAGCACAGCGGAAGCCTTCGCTATTACGCGAATCGACTCACGCTTCGATTCGAGTGGCTGGCTCCTGACGTCTACGTCACCGCGCTCGATCAGCTGCAGCAGTCTGGCCGGCCGGTATTCGTGGTACTCGACGACCGGGAACGAGAGAGCTTCAAAGCACGCTATTCAGCGGTAGCCGATGTTTCGTGGCTTGATCGTCAACCGGCATTGATCGCTGCCAACAGCGTGTATTTCTACCAGCTGCCATCGATCGAGCGGTGACGCACGACCGATCCTGCCGGCTTGCGACCGCCTTAGGCAGTCACCTGACGCGGCGCCTCCAGCACGCTGTTGAAAACGCGAGTGGGTACCTCCTGACGCACCTCTGCCAGCCGCGCAAGGGTAAACGAGGCGATCGACATCACCACGTCTCGAACCGCAATGTCGAGGAAGCCGGCCGCGGCGAGGTTGGCGGCAACGCCGAGCAGCCATGCGCTTGCCACGTACGCACCGACACGGGTCCAGCCGGCCAGGATCGCCGCGCCGACCGCGACCTCGATCACGCCGACAAGCGCCATGAACGTGTCAGTCGAAACTGGAAGCACCTGTGCGGCCAGTGGACTGACGTATGTGCTCCAGTCCGCCAGCAGATTGAAGAACTTGTCGAGGCCCGCGAGGGTTGCCGTCAGCCCAATACCGAAACGCAGTGCAGTCCACGGTGTGTTCAGTCTGGGATTCATGTCGATACCTCCTGCCCGATTGGAGGCTGGACACCGTGAAAGGTGACACGCCCGGGTGTGTGTCACCTTTCGGGGGCGGCGGACTCTAATAAGTAGGAGTGATGACAGATATGGCCATGACCAGCTCGGCGGTATCCCTGCAGGCTGAACACACAGACGAGGAAGTCGTCCAGCTGGTGCTCGAAGGGAATACCGCGCTGTTCGAGCTGTTGATGCGCCGGCACAACGAGCGTCTCTACCGCGCAGCCCGGGCGATTACCAGGGACGATCGTGAGGCCGAAGACGTCATGCAGCAAGCCTACGTCAACGCCTACTCGAACCTGCGGCAGTTCAACGGAGAGTCGCGATTCGCCACGTGGCTGACCCGCATTGCGATCAATGAAGCGCTGGGGCGTGTACGCCGGCGCGGCAAGTACGAGCCATTCGATGAGGGCTTTTTACATGTGGAGACGTTGATGCCCGGGATTCCCGCACCGAATCCTGAACGACAGGCGTTTACCGGTGAACTTCGCGAGCTGCTGGAATGGGCCATCGATGGCCTTCCGGACGGCGCGCGAGAGGTGTTTGTGCTCCGCGAGGTGGAGGGCCTGAGCACGGCTGAGGCGGCAGCGTCGCTGAGTGTGTCCGAGGATGTCATCAAAACCCGGCTCTCGCGAGCGCGCGCGGCGTTGCGCCGTTCGCTGCTCGAGCGCACGGGCGCAACCGCGTCAGAGGCGTTCCGGTTTTATCGCCCCCGCTGCGACCGGGTCGTCGCCGAGGTTCTGGCGCACCTCAGCAATCTCACGCCTGTCACCTTTTGACCGTCCGCCACTCTGATTAGGCAGGCCCGCGTGGCGCCTAAAAGGAGTGCGGACAATGCGACTCATCAGTGCAGCTTCGATCGTGTTCGTCCTCGCAGTCGTGTTCGCCTTTTCCGGATACACCCCGGCCACTCACGCAGAGCAGAAGGCGCAGGCTTCACTCGAACGTGGCCAGCGTCAGAGGGACGGGCGAGAGATCTTCCGCTTCGACACCTTTGGGGACGATCAGCTGTGGACCGATGTGTTGCGGATGCACGAGGTTATTCCGACAGTGGATCCCCTCACGGCGTTGGCAGTCGGCCTCAAAGTCGATGTCGACGCTCTTCCTCCAGAAATCATCGCGGCTCTGCAGGCCGGCCAGGTTGATCTCACGGACCCGGCTGTCACGATCGAGCTGCTGCGCCTGAACGCCGTCGTCGGCGTGATGGGCAAAGTCAATGGGTCGGGCCGGCTCGAGCGCGTCGGTATCACGTGCGCGCTCTGTCACTCGACCGTCGACAACTCCTTCACGACAGGGATCGGCAGGCGGCTCGACGGATGGCCCAACCGCACGCTGAACGTCGGCGCCATCCTAGGACTCTCGCCCGCGCTGGACGAGGCGACCAAAGCCGAGTTCGCGACCTGGAAGCCCGGAGAATACGACCCGAGGCATCACGCCTTCGACGGTATGAACATCGTGCCGTTGAACAGTCCGACGCGACCGGTGCTGATCCCGCCCGCGTATGGGTTGTCGGGCGTGGGGTTCGAGACATACACGGGCGACGGATCGATCTCGTACTGGAATGGCTACGTCGGTGTGTCACAGATGGGTGGCCACGGGAGTTTCAGCGATCCGCGGATCGGCCTCTTCATCGCGCAGAAGCCGGATCTCGTCACCCCGAAGCTGCCCGCGCTGCTCGCGTATCAGCTGAGCCTCCCCGCGCCGGCGCCGCCGGCTGGCAGCTTCAACGCATCAGCGGCCCGCCGCGGCGAGCGTTTGTTCCACGGCAAGGCGCAATGCGCAACATGTCATATCCCGCCGACCTATACCGATGTCTTGAGCGGACCCGATTCGTCGACGCCGTTCCTTCATGAGGCCGCCGAAGTGGGCGCCGAGCCCGTCTACGCCACCCGCACTGCCACCGGAAAATACCGGACGTCACCGCTGCGTGGCATCTGGCAGCATCCGCCGTACTTCCATGACGGCAGCGCGGCGACCTTGTTAGCGGTCGTGGACCACTACGATCAGCACTTCAAGCTGAACCTCTCCGCGTCTCAGAAAGCCGACCTCGTCGAATTTCTGAAATCGCTCTAAGCAGGCGCGGTGGCGCGGACCAGGCCTGAGTCCTGCGCCACCGTGTGCTCGCGTTCCCGAACGAAACGCGCCATCGGGCTCCACAGGAACCAGCGCGGAAGCTGCTTCGCGAGAGCCGGGGGCCCTTCGACGACGACCTCACGACAACGAATGGCGGCGTCGTACTCGATGTGTCCCAACCACACACGATAGAAGAACGCCAGATCCGCACGGACGATGAGATCGGAATCGAACCCGGGTGGCGTCACACACACCGAAACCTCCCGTGGCTCGAGGAGCAACCACACTCGTCGCCCACGTGGACCGGTGAAGTCGAACTCAACGACGGTCCGCCGCTCCGGCAAAAGCTCGCGATCGATCCGCTGGTGAATCCTCCAGATCAATAACCCCGCGTCCAACTCCTCCGGGCTCGGCTCGCCGAAGGCCCAGCGGACGCCCCACGCGCCAAGCGTCTCGATCACCGTCTTGAGATCTCTTCCCGCCTCGGAAAGGTGATACTCCATTGCCTTCGGTTGCGCACCAGGCAGCCGCTCGACGACGCCCGCGTCCTCCAGGTCGCGGAGGCGCGACGCCAGCAGCGAGCGCGAGATTCCGGGCAGGCCTCGCTCGATCTCGTTGAAGCGATGGCTGCCGAGAATCAGCTCGCGCACGATGAGCGGCGTCCATCGATCCGCCAGGATCTCGGACGCCCGCGCGACAGGGCAGTACTGCTTGTATTTCTGCATTGCCGCATCCTGGCATTCCCGATTCTCCGATGCCAGTCCAAAAATTGAACCGGTTCAGTCCGCTCGTTGCACTTCCGCCGGACTTCTCCTGCGCTTACTTTCCGGTCATCAGACTCCAGGAGGTAAGCATGATCCGCACATCTGGAAGGCATACGACCCTGTTGGTGATCGCGCTCGGCGTCGCTGCCGCATTTGCCGCGACGACATCCGCCACGGCCTCGGCTCAATCCGCCCCATCTGGCGCACGCGCTGTTGCAGATTGGAGCCTGATCGCCCAGAACGCGATTGTCGTCGTCGGAAGGAAGTTTCCAGGCGAGGCGGCCGTTCACATGGCCATCGTCCACGCGACGATCTACGACGTCGTCGTCGCCATCGAGGGCGGCTATCGGCCGTACGCGATCACACCAACCGTACCGCCGAACACGTCGCTGGACGCGGCCGTCGCCACTGCCGCGCACCGCGTGCTCGTAGGACGGTTTCCTGATCAGCAGGCCAGTTTGAATGATGTCTACCTCGCCTATCTGAACGGGATACCGGACGGGCAGGCGAAATCCAATGGCATCCAGGTTGGTGAAGAAGTCGGGGTCGGAATGCTCCTGCTCCGTGCCAACGACGGGCTCGACAGCATCGTGCCCTACGTCCAGCGGCCACCCGGTCCGGGAGTCTATGAACCCACCGCACCGGCGACGCCCCTGGGAACACGGATGCCGCGGGTGCTGCCGCTGGCCCTGAAGTACGCGTCTCAATTCCGACCAAACGGCCCCCCTGCATTACACAGCGGGGAATACGCGAAAGACTTCAAAGAGGTGAAGGACCTGGGACGTGTTGACAGCGCCGTGCGAAGCGCGGAGCAGACCGCCGTGGCGCGGTTCTGGACCGATCACGATCTTCCTCAATGGAACCGCAACCTGCTGCGCCTCGCCGAGGCCCGCGGCCTGACTGCCATCGAGACGGCGCGGATGCTGGCCATAGCGCACGTGGCTGGCGGCGACGCCATGGTTGGCTGCTTTGATGCCAAGTATCACTACCTGTCCTGGCGCCCCATTCATGCGATCCAGCGCGCAGACACGGATGGCAACGCTCATACGGCGCCGGATCGGGCGTGGCAGCCCTTGTTGCCGACGCCGAATCATCCGGAGTATCCGTCGGCGCATGCCTGCCACACCACGGCCATCGCCGAGACTCTAGAGAGCTTCTTCGGCCCGGGTCGCCTCCGCTTCTCGCTCGACAGCCTCGTGACCGGCGAAACGCGCTACTACACGAGATTCGCGGAGGTGGTCGCAGAGGTGAACAATGCCCGGGTGTGGGCGGGCTTCCACTTCCGCTACTCGCAAGAAGATGGATCGAGGCTTGGGCGGAACGTCGCGCGGTTCGTGGTCAGGAACTTTTTCCAGCCGCTCGACTGAGACGGGATGTTTTCAGCAGGCGACGCATACGAGCGCTTCATGGGCAGATGGAGTCGCGAGCTCGCGCCGCTCCTGGTGAAATTCGCCGGGGTTCGCGACGGCAACGTGGTACTGGACGTCGGATCGGGGACGGGCGTACTGACGGCGGCTGTCGCCGCGGTCGCCCCGTCCAGTCGGATCATCGGCATCGATCCCGCGGCACCACTTGTTGCGTTCGCCCAGGCGCGGCATCCTCTGGATCGTGTTCGATTCGAAGTGGGCGATGCCCAGCGGCTTCGGTTCGTGGATCGTAGCTTCGACCGAACGCTCTCCCTTCTGATGCTCAATTTCATCCCGGATCCGGCGAAAGCGCTGGACGAGATGACTCGTGTCACGCGACCCGGCGGTACCGTTGCGGCAGTCGTGTGGGATTACGGAGAGGGCATGGAGGCATTGCGCGTCTTTTGGGACGAAGCGATTGCGCTCAGTCCTGCCATGGACGCGCGGGACGAGCGGCACATGCCGCTCTCTCGCAATGGAGAACTTGGCGTGCTCTGGCGCGAACACGGGCTACAGGACGTCCTGGAAGAGACGCTCACGATCCAGACGCGGTTCGTATCGTTTGATGACTACTGGTCGCCGTTCCTGGAAAAGCAGGGGCCGGCCGGCGAGTATGTCGCCTCGCTGTCCGCAAGTGAGAGGGACCAGCTTCGGGGACGGTTGCTCAGTCGACTACTCGGCGACGACCGTGATCGCCCGATTGCGCTTACTGCGCGTGCATGGGCCGTGCGCGGCATCGTCCCTCGAGACGTTGCTTTCGGGCGATATGCGAAAACGCCGCCTCAGAAGTAGACGGTCGCCCCCAGCGTCCACATCGAGCCCTTGTAGTCCGGAAGTAGCCCCCCGATGAACCCTTCGTTCTCTTCATCGTCGCCGCCGAAGTCGAGGAACGTGTAGCGGTAGTCCCCGTGGATGCCGAAGTGCCGGCCGGCGAGGATCTCCAGGCCGCCACCCGCATGCCAGCCGAATTCCGTCGTGCTGTCGCCCGAATCCTCCGGGCCGTCAATCGGCTCGACCGTGCGCCGGTACCACCCGGGTCCGCCCAGCAGGTACGGGGCAAGGCCGCCCTGGGCCAGCCGCACCAGGAGAGATGCCTGGATTGGGGTCTCGATCACTTTCTCGTTGACAAGCTCGAACGACTCCGCGCGGCGGTCGAAGGAAAGCTCGAAGCCCGAACGGCGTCCCAGGGCGCGCATGTGAAGACCAAAGAAACGCACCGAATCGGCGTCCACATCCACGTCTTGTTTGACCCACGCGAAGCGCGCGCCAAATCCTAAACCCTGAGCAGAGACCGGCACCGCCGTGGCCAGCAGCGCGCCGAGGACGACGACGGGAACGAGGACGCGGCGGACCGGCGGCTGGCTCGCGGAAGGCATGGCGGAACTCCGCCCCTGACTCGCTCGCGGCAACACCGGAGGGTTTGCAGAGGCTGTTGGTGTCTATCGGCGCAAAGGGAAGGGGACTTCACGGCGCCCTCGAGCAGTGGGTGCGATCGAAGCGCGGTTTCTGTCGCGAAAGTTCCCGGCGTTTGCGCCGAAGAACGCCCGTGGCCTCATCCTGGCCTTCGCCAGGAATGGCGAACGCCGCCATTGCGAGGACAAGGAAGGTCAGGATTCGACGCAGCGATTCTCGAAGATCAGGCGCTGATTTCAATACTGATCACGTGCCGTGCAGAGAGACGAGCGACCAGGATCGACGCATCCGGGATCGGACGTGTGTCGGTAACCAGGGCACACCAGTCGAATTGCTGGCCGCGCATCGTGTGAGCCGCGCCGTCGCCGTCGTGCAGCGCCACGCGCGCCCCGCTTGGGTAAAGAAGGACGCCGGAACGAGGTGTGGAGGGGCGACCCAGCCGCCGATTGAGCTCGGTCAGCACCCATGATCGAGCCCGGAGCGATGAATAGACAATCGCGCCATTACCAGCGGCGGAAAGGAGTTCAACAAGCCGATCAATCACACCAAGCCTGTCGCATCAGGGTCTATTCCCAGACCGCAGTGGATCGTGCCACGCCTGGAGAATAGCTCGAACGCGCCTCCGCCCGACTCGGAGAGGGTTAACCACCGTCGTCACAGCAAAACGCTGCACCCCTCAGCGCTCAGGGCATTTGCAGCATCAGGAGGAGCAACCTCTCAAAGCTTCTTTAGTGCAGCCTTGTCGCCTGCAATGAGCGCTTCTTTTTTAGCGCGTGTCCAGCGCTTCAATTGCCGTTCGCGCTTGAGGCAATCATCTACGGTTGGGTATGGCTCCGCGTAAACGAGACGCACTGGGAGATGTCTCGCCGTGTGAGCGGCAGCAGTTCCCTCGTTAAGCCTTGCTAAACGCTTCGCAACGTCGTTCGTCTGGCCGATGTAGAGAGAACCATCAGCGCAACGCAGAACGTAGACGAACCACATCCGACGACGATGACATCGTCTGTGGTCAAAGGGAAGGACAGTTGCCCTTCGACTCGCTCCGCTCGCTCAGGGCATTCGACTCGGCCGCTCAGGATGGCTTGCCATGAGCGAGACCGCGAAGCGGCCGAGTCGAATGGCGGAGAGGGTGGGATTCGAACCCACGTGCCGGTTACCCGACAAGACGCTTTCGAGGCGCCCCCGTTACGACCACTTCGGTACCTCTCCTAACCGATCGATTATACCGGGCGCGGTGGCGACCGCCAGAATCGCCCGATTCCATGTGCTAGATTTTTCGACAAGGTGGCCCTTCCCAGCACGTCCGTCGACACGGCTCGGCTCCTGCTGCGCGTGCCGGAGCTGGCGGATGCAGAGGCCCTGATGCCGATCTTCTGGGATCCGGAGGTCGTCGAGCGGAAGCAGGTCACCTTGCGCGATCAGCCCGGCGGTCTCGAGCTGGCGCTGAAGAACACCAACGGCATGCGTCGCCAGTGGGAGCTGCGCGGCTACGGCCAGTGGTCAGTCATCGAAAAGGCGACGGGACAGGTGATCGGCTGCGTTGGTTTGTACCACCCGCAGAGGGAATGGCTCGGCGTCGACCTGGGCTGGGTCTTTCATCGCTCCCGATGGGGCCACGGTTTTGCGACGGAGGCGGCCACTGCGGCGCTGGGATGGATTTGGACTTTCACTGAAGTCGACCGGGTGGTCAGCTTGATTGCGCCCCACGATCTGCGCTCGATTCGGGTGGCCACGAAGATCGGTGAACGCTTCGAACGCGTCGACGTCGACCCGGTGCACGGCGAACCTGTGCATGTCTACACGATCGCCCGCCCGTGAGCGGGTCCGCTTCGCCCCTCGACAGGCTCGGGGCGCCCTGAGCGGGTCGAAGGGCGCGGAACCCGCCCTACGTCAGGGCGCTGGTGTCGTCAGCCTTCGTGAAAGCAACTCCGTCCAGTTGAGCACCACGCTGATCGGCGCCGTGCCAGGGGGTGGACCGGAGGGCTTGATCATCAGGAAGCGGCCGTCGAGACCGACATCGTAGGACGGGATAGCCGTGCGCGAGTATCGATGCTCGAAAAGCTGCGCCGGCGGGTCGAACTCGAACGTTAGCCCCGGGCGCACGGGCACCGACATCATCCGGTTCCCTTCGACATAGAACAGCTCGCGGCCGTCGCGGCCCCACAGCGGCTCCAGGCCGCCGTTCGGCGACACCCGCACCGGCGCGCCCGGCCCCGCATACGGCTGCACCCAGATCTCGCCGCGTCCGGTGATGTTCGAGGTATAGGCCAGCCAGCGGCCGTCAGGCGAGAGCGCGATTCCGGCACTGCCTTCAATCGACGCCGTCTTGACCAGGTCTCGCGCCGTGGCATGCTCGTCGGGGGCGAACGTCACCACGTCAGTGTCGGCAACGGTGCTCGAGCCGTCGGTGCGCTCGGCGGTGACGTTCATGGTCGTCGAGAGGACGGCGGCAAGCACGCCGCCGTCCGGTCCCCAGCCGAACGGATGGTAGTGACCGCGCGGCGATGCCACCTCCGGCGCGACGATGCGATCGGTCAGTACCGATCGGAGCTGGCCATTGAGCGTGTGATCCTCGTAGACGAGCCTGCGGCCGTCCGCGCTCCAGATCGGCGTGCCGACGCTGTCGAAGGTCACCCTGATCGGCGGCCGCCGATCGGTGGAATAGATCCACACGTCGTCCCCGAGCATCAACGCGACCCGCTTTCCATCAGGAGAAATCCGTGGGGACCACGGCCCTGCCAGCGTGTCGCTGGTGAGGGCTTCCATTTCGCGCCCATCCCGATCGACCCAGACGGGAAGGCCGTTGACGCGCTCGGCGCGGCGATACGCAAGCACGCCGTTGCCGGACGCCGAGACCGACGCAATCGACACCGGGCCGTTCGGAACAGCCCCGACGCCCTCCGCGATCGGCGCCGGATCGCCCGCCAGTGTCAGGCGCCGGTTATCGAATGGAAACGCGAGGAGTACACCTTCGCGGACGACCATCAGGTATCCGCGGTTCGGATCGCCGGAGGGCGCATAGGCGGGCCTCGAGTCGGTGACGAGCACGGGCTGCGAGGGTTGCTCGTCCGGGCTGGCATCCACTGAACCGACGTAGATCGCTGTGTGGTCCGGGACCCGTGACGCGCGGCTGTAGATGAAGTGCCGCCCGTCAGGCAGGAACCGCGGGCCTCCGTGGCCGACCTCCTGGCGGGATGGATCGAGGCGCGTCAGCGCAGTCGATTCGCCTCCCGCCCCCGAGATACGCAGCAGGCCTCCTTCGGCCTGGCCGAGCACGATCACATCGTCACGGTTCCACGCACCGCCGCCCCAGCCCCGTGGCACCTCGCCAATCTCCTGCGCAGGACCACCATTGATGTCAATCTTCGCCAGCCTCCCGCGGCTTCCGACGAACCCGATGAACCGGCTGTCGCCCGACCAGATAATCGAGCTGCTGCTGAGGTCGCCCGTGCGAGGCAGCGGGCGCGACTTACCCGATTCGAGCGAGTGGACCCAGATGGTTCGATGCCCCGAGGGATCTGACGCGGTGAAGGCAACATGCCGGCCGTCGGGCGACACCACGAAGTAGCCCACGAATGTCGTGTGGGGCGGCGCGGCAATCTCGAACCGGATCGGGTAGACAGCTGGCGGCGTGCGGTCGAAAGACACGACCGCTAAAGCCACCACCGCCGTCGCACAGGCCATAGCCGCGGGTGCCGGCCACAGGCGGCGCCACCCCCGTTCACGCGGCAAAGAGGGCGGTTCAGCGAGGACCGCGCGGACGCCGGCGATGCTCTGCAGTCTGCGATCCGCATCCTTCTCGAGACAGCGCCGGAGAAGCGACTGCAGGCGATCGGGCACGCGATTCCAAGCCGGTTCCTTGTAGAGAACGGCGCCGACGGTCTCGGCAAGACTGTCCGCGGCAAACGGGGATCGGCCGGTCACCATCTCGTACACCACGACGCCGAACGCCCAGATGTCGGCGCGGCCGTCGGTCTCCCTGCCTCGCGCCTGCTCGGGAGCCATGTACGGGACGGTGCCGAGAATCACGCCCCGCGCCGTTCGGGCGAGGTCGACGGAAACGTCCGCCACTCCGGGCGGAAGCGCCTTCGCCAGGCCGAAGTCCAGCACCTTGACGGTGCCGTCCGCGCGCAGCTTGATGTTCGCTGGCTTCAGATCCCGGTGCACAATGCCGCGGTCGTGGGCCGCCTGCAGGGCGTCGGCAAGCTGGCGCGCGATGATCAGCGCCTCGTCGAGCGCAATCGGACCCTCGGCAATGCGATCCGCGAGCGTCGGTCCTTCGACCAGCTCGAGCACCAGCCCGTAGGCGCCGGCGGCCTCTTCGATCCCGTAAATCTGCGCGATGTTCGGATGATTCAGCGACGCCAGGACCTGCGCCTCGCGCCGGAATCGGGTGAGGCGATCGGGGTCGGACGCGAACGCGCCGGGAAGCATCTTGAGCGCGACGTCGCGATTCAGTTTCGTGTCATGCGCGAGGTAGACGTGGCCCATGCCGCCCGCACCGAGGACGGCCCGCACGTCGTAGGATCCTACTGTCCGGCCGATGAGCGAGGGGAGCGACCGGGCGATGCCCGCCTCAACGAGACTGTCGCTGCTCCGTTCGTGAGCAAGCAGGGAATCCAGCTCGCGGCGCAATTCCGCATC
>Ga0075418_10001434_pt1 | contig 26972 bp, 26 predicted proteins | sample SoiMetdeltSBSDD2_FD_81776 | JGI IMG/M metagenome (GOLD analysis project Ga0075418, IMG submission 81776) | Bulk soil microbial communities from a Populus tree surrounding site in Tennessee, USA - Soil MetaG P. deltoides SBSDD2 | ecosystem: Environmental > Terrestrial > Soil > Tree plantation...
ATGGCGATCCGGCGATCCGCCGGCGGGCCGAGCACCCACACCCGGCCGTCCCCGTTCTCGCCGGAGCCCAGCACGATCCCGTTGGGCCCCAACGCCCATGCCCGAAACGGCGGGCGATCCGGGAACCGCACCGCCCGCTCGCGGTCGACGAACCGGTCCAGGGCGGGTGCCGGAGGCACGGTGCGCCCCGGCGGCGGCAGGGTGCCTCGGGCCGCGCCGGAAGTGGTGTTGTCGCCGGCGATCCAGGACACCGCGGACAGCGGCAGCACCACCAACGCGAGCAAGCGGGCCAGAGCGCGGGCACGGAAACGGACGAGCCGCATAGACCGCGCCATCGTCCCTCGCCCCCAACCGCAGTAGGACAACATCATAAGTGGCGGCACCGGTTGACAGTATAAGAAAGGTATGTTAACAATTCCATGCATCGATGGCCGCCGGGCAGGGTGGCCACGACGAAGGCGAGGCTCGCCCAACGCGTGCGGGCCGCTGCGAGGTACGCCGAAAATAAAACGTCCCTTGCAGAGGAGCTGAAATGCCTCCCCGGAACAAAATTCTGGCCACGGCCGCCGCGATTGTCCTCGCGGCGACGCTGGCGCCCGCGAAAGCCCAAGCGGCGGGCGAGACCGTCAACATCTGGCTCACCACCACCTCCGACTCCGGCGGCCGGGTGGTGACGCGAGGGCTGCAGCAGCAGGCCGCGATCGCGTTCGCCGCCAGCAGCCCCGCCGGCAACCAGACCGTCACCGTTGACGAAGGCGTTACCTACCAACCGTTCGAGGGCGCGGGAGCGTCCTTTACCGACAGTGCGGGCTGGCTCATGAACAGCGGCGGCATCATCAGCGCCGCCACCCGCGATCAGGCCATGCGCGACCTGTTCGACCCGGTGAACGGCATCGGGGTGGGCTTCATCCGCAACCCCATGGGCGCCTCGGATCTGGCCCGCTTCAACTACTCCTACGACGACACCTGCTGCGACCTCAACGACTTCTCCATCGCGCACGACCTGGCCGACGTCGTGCCGCTCACCAAGCAGGCCAAGGCGCTCAACCCCAACCTCAAGGTGATGGGCTCGCCGTGGAGCGCCCCGGCGTGGATGAAGGACAACAACGACTTCGTGCACCGCGGCTGGCTCAAGTGGGAGTTCTACCCGATGTACGCGCAGTACTTTGTGAAATATGTGCAGGCGAATGCCGTCGCGGGTTTGAACATCGATTATGTGTCGGTGTCCAACGAGCCGACGTGTTGTGGCACCGATGCCACCGGCTACGCCAGCATGAACTGGAACGGCTCAGGGCTGCTGGAGTTCACCAAGAACCATCTGCTGCCCGCGTTCCGCGCCGCCGGGATCACGACCAAGGTGCTGATTCTCGACTACAACTGGGGCAACTACAACGACCTCGGGTCGGTGCCGCTGGCCGACGCGGCGCTGCGCAACGATCCCCTCTTCGGTGGCATCGCCTGGCACGGCTACGGGGGGGACGTCGGTCTACAAACGACAGTCCACAACCAATACCCGGCTGTGAATCATTACATGACCGAACATTCCGGGGGTACCTGGATCGCCAACCAGCAGCGGGAGGACATGCTCAATCTCATCGACTACACCCGCAACTGGGATCGCAGCTGGGTCAAGTGGAGCATGGCGCTGGACCAGAACCACCTTCCCTTCGTCGGCGCGGGATGCAACGTGTGCACCGCCCTGGTCACCGTGCACCGCAACGACTCCCGGCACGGCCAGGTGGAGAAGACCATCGAGTACTACACAATGGGGCACCTGACCAAGTTCGTGCGGCCGGGTGCGGTGCGGATCGCGTCCACGGCCAACGGGTCGGTGCCGAACGTGGCCTGGCGCAACCCCGGCGGCGGCAAGGTACTCATCGCCTACAACGACACGGCCGGCTCGCAATCGCTCAAAGTGAACTGGGGCGGGCAGTCGTTCACCTACACCATCCCCACCAAGACCTCGGCCACCTTCACCTGGGCCGGCACGCCGTCCAACCCGGGGCGGACCGGTCAGATCACCGGCTACGGCGGCAAGTGCGTGGATGTGGCCGGGTCCAACTCCGCCAACGGCACGCAGGTGCAGCTGTGGACGTGGAACGGGACGGCCGCGCAACGCTGGACCATCGGCACCGACGGCACGATCCGGGCGCTGGGCAAGTGCCTCGACGTGGCCGGGGCCAGCTCGGCCGACGGGACCAAGGTGCAGATCTGGGACTGCAACGGCACGGCGGCTCAGGCCTGGACGGCCAACGCCGACGGGACGTTGCGGGCGCTGGGCAAGTGCCTCGACGCCGCCGGACCCAGCTCGGCCGACGGCACGCGCCTGCAGATCTGGGCGTGCCACGCGGGCGCCAACCAGAGGTGGATCCTTCCTTCATGATCCCGGATCTTCTTCCCGGATCATCGTGGGGGCCGGTCGGGCAGACCGGCCCCCACTCTCTCAGTGGCGTAGTGACAGTGCGAGGTGGCCGTCGCTACTTTGAGACTTAGTTCGTATCATAAAATAGCCCTCTGAGGCATGCTAGGAAAACGTTGAATGGAAATGTGGGGGCGGACTGTGATCTCAACGCGGGCGACGGTGAAGGACATGCGCCGGTCAAACCGGTCTGTCCTGCTGTCAAAGATCTATCTCGACGGTCCGCTGAGCCGGCAGGAGCTGACCCAGCTCACGTCGCTGTCGGCGGCGAGCGTGAGCACGCTGGTCGCCGAGTTCCTGGAGGAGGGGCTGGTCGAGGAGGCCGGGTCGGTGGAGTCCGACGGCGGCCGGCCGCGCGTGCTGCTGCGCGTGGCGCCCGGCTTCAGCAACGTCATCGGCGTCGACGTCGGCGAGACCCGGGTCACCGTCGAGCTTTTCGACATGTCCATGGCGGCGCTGGCCAAGGCGGACTACCCGATCGAGCGCGCCTCCCTCACCCCCGAGATGATGATCCGCCACGTGCTCGACGGCATCAACGCCGTGCAGGCGCAGGCGCCGCTGGACAGCGAGGCGAGCATCCTCGGCATCGGCATCGCCGTGCCCGGCGTCGTGGACCAGGGCGAGGACGGGCTCGTGCACGCCCAGTCCCTGGGCTGGGGCGAGGGGGTGGCGCTGCGCGCGATGCTGCGCGAGGGTACGAAAATCCCGATCCACATCGACAACGGCGCCAAGACGCTGGGGCAGGCCGAGATGTGGTTCGGCGCCGGGCGCGGGGCGCAGCACGCCGTCATCGCCCTCGTCGGCTCCGGCGTGGGCGCCTCGGTGGTCGCGGGCGGCGCCAGCTATCGCGGGGCGCGCAGCAGCGCCGGCGAGTGGGGGCACACCACCATCGTCTATGGCGGGCGGCTTTGCCGTTGCGGCGCAAGGGGTTGCCTCGAGGCCTACGTGGGGGCGGAGGGGATTCTCGACCGCTACCGCGAGGCCAACCGGGGGCGCGCGGCCGAAGGTGTGGACGAGGAGTCGGCCCTGGCATCGATCCTCGCCGAGGCCGAGGACGGCTCGTCCAAGGCGGCCGAGACGGTGCTGACCGAGACCGCGGGCTACCTCGGCGCGGGCATAGCGACGCTGGTCAACCTGTTCAACCCGGAGCGGATCATCCTTGGCGGCTGGGCGGGTCTGGCGCTGGGCGGCCGGAGGCTGGCCGAGATCCGCGCCGCCGCGGCCGAGCACGCCCTGCGCCGCCCCTTCGAACAGGTTTCGATCGAGCTGTGCCAGCTCGGCCCGGATGCCGTGGCCCTAGGCGCCGCAACGCTTCCGGTGGCCCAGCTGCTCGCCGAGGGGGGCGGCACCCGGCGCCATATCACGCATCCGGTGCGCCCGCGCCCCGGCATCGCGGGGCGCGAGCGCTGATCGCGCGGGGTGGATCGCGCGGGGTGGATCGCGCAATTTGCCTGGCAAATTCCCCGTTTGGATTTCGTCGAGCGGTCTATTGCCAGGCAAATTGCGGGATCTTGGGGTTAGGCGGGCAGGGTCCAGCGCTGGTTCGCGCCGCCGGTGCATGACCAGATTTGCAATGGGGTACCGTCAGCCGAGCTCACGCCGCGGGCATCCAGGCACTTGCCCAGGGCCATCAGCGATCCATTCGCTCCGGTGGTCCAGCGTTGGGCCGCTGTCCCGTTGCAGTCCCACAGCTGCACCCTGGTCCCGTCGGCCGGGTTGGCGCCGGAGACGTCAAGGCACTTGCCCAGCGCCCGGATCGTGCCGTCGGTGCCGATGGTCCAGCGTTGCGCGGCCGTCCCGTTGCACGTCCACAGCTGCACCTGCGTGCCGTTGGCGGAGTTGGACCCGGCCACATCCACGCACTTGCCGCCGAAGCCGGTGATCTGGCCGACGCGGGTGCCGCCGCCACCGGTGGTCCACGAGTAGACGCGCACGTAGTCGATTGTCATCGTCTGCGGGAAAGTTGTTGATCCGTCAGGGTTTCCGGGCCAGAAGCCGCCGACCGCCACGTTGAGGATGATGAAGAACGGGTGGTCGAAGACCCAGCGGTCGCCGCCCAGATTCCCGGGTCCCAGCGTCAGGTACTGCACGCCGTCGACGTACCAGGTGATGGAGTCCGGGGCCCAGTCGATGGTGAAGACGTGGAAGGCGTCCGCGAAGGCAGTGCCGATGGTGCGTCCGCCGCCGATCCCCTCACCGCCGGAGTAGCCCGGCCCATGAATGGTGCCGTGCACGGTGTTGGGCTCGCGCCCGATGTTCTCCATGATGTCGATCTCGCCGCTGGTGGGCCAGCCGACACTGCCGATGTTGTTGCCCAGCATCCAGAACGCCGGCCACAGGCCTTGCCCGCGCGGGATGCGCATGCGCCCCTCGAAGCGGCCGTAGGCCTGGTTGAACTTGCCCTGGGTCTTGATCCGGGCCGAGGTGTAGGTACAGGTCCCATACCAGCAGCCGAAGTTGGACGGGTTCTCCCGCCGCGCCGTGATGACGAGGTTGCCCGCGCCGTCGTGGGCCGCGTTGCGGGTGCTGTTGGTGTCGTACTCGAGCTGGTTGTTGCCCCAGCCCCCGCCGCCCACGTCAAAGCTCCAGTTGGCCGAGTTCGGCGCGGTCCCCGCCGCCCCGTTGAACTCGTCGGACCAGGTGAGCGGGCCGATGGCGGCCGTCGCCGGTTTGTCGGCGACGGCACCGAGGGCGGCGACCAGAACGGTCGCCGCCAGGAATCTGAGTGTTCTCATTCTGAACTCTCCGCGAATGACTTGGCCCATCCGGCGGGAGCCGTACCGGATTCGACCGACTCCTCAAGCGCGCTGAGGTGGTCGGTGCGCAGCCCCCAGCCGTACGGGAACAGCGGGTTGTAGTTGCGGTCGCCCACGTTGATCGGGACCTGCGCCTCGGTGCGCGGCCACGACACGCTCAGGCGCCCGCTGAACGGCTTGCGTCCGAACAGGACATCGGCCACGCCCGCACCCTCGCTGCCGGGCAGCCACGAGGCGACGAGCGCGTCCATCTTGGATAGTTGGTCGGTCAGCACCTGGGTGCGGCCGGAGACCACAAGCACCACGCACTTGGCGATCGCCGAGCACACCTTGTCGATGACGGCTTGGTCGGCGGCCTGCAGCGACAGCGACTTCTCCTCCTGCTGCGGTGGCGTGCACCAGCCGCATTCCGGCCCGGCGACGTCGCCGTACCCCTCGGAGTAAGGCGTCTCGCCCACGACCACAATGCCGACGTCGGCCCCAGTCATCGGGGCGGAAGCGTCGGCGCTGAAGGTGACGCTGGCGTGCGGGGCAACCTCGCGGATGCCCTCGAGGATGGTCGTACCGGGGATCACGTCACCGGAGACGCCCTGCCACTGGATGGTCCAGCCACCCGACTGGTTGCCGATGTCGTCGGCGTTGCGCCCGGCGACATAGATGTTTCCACTGGGCCGCAACGGCAGAGTGCGGCTGCTGTTCTTCAGCAGCACCTGCGACTCGGCGACGGCCTCCCGCGCCAAGGCCCGGTGCGACGCCTTGCCCACATCGCCCACCCGGTCGGTGGGGGCGAACGGTTGCTCGAACAGGCCGAGCTCGAACTTCTGGCGCAGGATCCGCTTGACCGCGTCGTCGATGCGGGCCCGGGAGACATTGCCCGCGTTGACCTCGGCCAGCAGCAGGTCCTCGAACTGCTTGGCGCTGAACGGTTCCATGAACATGTCGGTGCCGGCGTTGACCCCGACGCGCACCTTGTAGGCGGTCAGCCCGCCATCGCCCGGCGAGGACGGGTCGGGGATCTGGTGGATGCCCTCCCAGTCGGAGATGAGGAAGCCGTCAAACCCGGTGCGCTCCTTGAGCAGATCGGTGATCAGCTCACGCTGAGCGTGCATCTTGGTCGGGTTGCCCACGCCGTCTTCGGTCCAGTCGACGCTGGAGAACGAGGGCATGATGCTGCCGACCTTGTGCTGCTTGACGGCGGCCCAGTAGGGCGGGAAGTCCAGCGCCAGGAAGTCCTGGCGGCTGGTGACGGTCACGCCCTGGTCGATGGTGTAGCGCTGCTCCCACCACGGCTTGCCCTGGTTGGCCTGGGCCGTGACGGTGTCGAACTCGGTGTCGCCGTCACCGGCGAAGTGCTTGGTGGTGGCCAGAATCCCGGAGTCCTGGAGACCGTCGATGTAGGACTCCATCTTGACCACGAGCGCGGGGTTCTCGCCGAAGCTCTCGTACGAGCGCCCCCAGCGCTCGTCGCGGGTCACGCATACGCACGGCGAGAAGCTCCACGGGATGCCGGTGGCCCACAGTTCGGCGGCGGTGGCCCGCCCGATCCGCTCGACCAGCTTCGGATCCCGGGTGGCGCCCAATCCGATGTTGTGCGGGAAAATCGTGGCGCCCAAGACGTTTCCATGCCCGTGCACGGCGTCGATGCCGTAGATCATCGGGATCTGCAGCCGGGTGGTGAGCGCTTGCGCCTGGAACGAGTTGACCATTGCGACCCATGCCGCCGGGGTGTTGGTTTCCGGGGTGGATCCGCCGCCGGAGAGCACCGAGCCGAGCTGCCACTGCGCGATCAGGGAGGGGTTGTTCGCGACGGCGCCCCGCTCGGCCTGGGTCATCTGGCCGATCTTCTCCTCGAGGGTCATGCGGGCCAGCAGATCGTTGACGCGCTTGTCCACGGGGAGCTTGGCGTTGAGGTAGGGAAGGTCGTTGGCGTTGATGACGATCGTGCTGACGGCGCCGTCCGCTTCGAAGCCAACCGTCTCGGCGGTCTCGGCGTCGCGGTCGCGCTGGGTGGCGACGTTGACGAACTTGGTTGTACCGGAGGCGGTCCCGGCCGGGAAGGTGAGCCACCCCTGGGCCGGGGTGTAGTCGGAGCCGGCCTGGGCCGTGCCTGTGGTGGTGCGGTAGGACACCGCGGTCGCGGCGGACAGCGGAGCGCCGTCACCGGTGGTGACGGTGATCCCGACGCGGGCCTGGTCGCCTTCGGCGATGATGTATACCGGGTTCGCCGCCGCCACGGTCAGCCCCGCCTGGGGAGCCGCGGCTGCGTGGCCCGGCAGGAGCGCCACCATCAGCGCGCCAATTCCGATGGAGGCCAACAGTTTCCGCCGCCGGGTTGGGTTGTCCATTATGGATCCTCCTCAGTTGTGGACGTGCTCGCGCGAGGAAGGACGCGAATCGATTGAAGGCTATTGTCGATTTCATACAAAAGTCAATCTAAGGTTTGAATAAAGGTGTGAAGCGACGATCTTAGCTGCAACGAACACTCGATTCGATCTGGCTCAGTCCCTGCGCAGAAGGCCAGTGACGCCGGCGACGGTGAGCGTTGCGGGTATCCAGCCGCCGATGCGCCCGAAGATCGCGCAACATCATCAACAGGACAGCGCAACCCCACCGCATGGGTGGGGTTGCGCTTTGAGCGCGGAGAAAGTCAGACGAGCACGGGCACCCTGGTGGCGACCGAAGTTTCGGGCGACTCCAGCGACCGGGCTGGGGCGGCGTGAGCGCGGGCCTGGCGCGGCAGCAGGAAGGCCAGCGCGAGCGCAACCACCGTCAGCACTAGAGCGATCAGGGTTACCTGCTTCGAGGCCGCGACGAAGCCGTGCTGGCCGACCGTGGTGAAGAAGACCGTGCCGAGCACCGCTACGCCCAGCGACGCGCCCATCTGCTGGATCGACTCGAGCATGCTCGAGGCCGAGCCGACCTCGCGGTCCTTGATCTCACCCATGATGATGTCGAACAGCGGCACGAAGATCATGCCCATGCCGATGCCGTACAGCGCCATCGGAAGGGCCATCTTCAGGGTGCTGAAGTCCCCGAACACCGGGTAGAGCAAGGCGAGCCCGGCGGCCATCATGGACAGTCCGATGTGGAGGATGTGCCGGCCGAGCTTGGCCATCATGGTGGCGCCGAAGCCCGACCCGAGGAAGGCACCGACCGCCCACGCCGCCATGGTCAGGCTGGCGCGAATCGGGCTCTGTCCCAGACCGAGCTGCAGGAAGAGGCCGACGGCGAGGGAGAACCCGACGATGGCGCCGAAGAAGACCACCACGAACACCACACCTGAAGTGTACGAACGCTTGGCGAAGACGCTGAGCTGGACCAGCGGGGTCTTTCCCTTGGCTTTGCGGCTTATCTGGTACCGAGTAAAAATCCCAAAAGCGACGATGGCCAATATCGCCAGGGCGACCGTCCACATTGGCCACCCAAGCTCGCGCCCCTGGACGAGGGGGAAGACCAGCAGGAACATTCCCGCGCCGGCGATCAGCGCACCGAGCACGTCCAGACCACCCTCGCGCCTGCCATCGATGAGTGGCAGCGACTTGGCGCCGGCGATGAGTGCGAACAAACCGATGGGCAAGTTGATGGCGAAGACCGCGCGCCATCCGGCGCCGTCGGTCAGCAGGCCGGCCACCACCGGGCCCAGGATCGTAGACAACCCGATGATCGGGCCGAAGGCCGCGAACGCCTTGCCGACGTGCGGGCCGAACAGGTCACGGAGAAGGCCGAAGCACTGCGGGATCATGATTGCCCCGAAAAGTCCTTGCACCACACGGGAAGCGACAAGCGCTTCCGGCGCCCACGCCGCGGAGCACGACAGCGAGGCCGCGACGAACCCGACCAGGCCGATCATCAGGATCCGCTTGCGCCCGAACATGTCTCCCAGCCGGCCGCCGGTCAGCAGGCCGACCGCTAGAGCCAGGGTATAGCCGGCCGCGATCCACTGGAGTTCGGAGTAGGTGGCGCCGAGGTCCGCGCGGATCGCGGGGGCGGCGACATTGACGATGGTGGAATCGAGGATGTTCATGATGGTCGCCGCGAGAACCGCGAACAGGCCGATCCAGGCCGACTTGGGAACCGACGTGGGCTGCGTGGTTGCTGTCTTCATCTCCATGGCGTTTAATCTAGATGGCTATTAGGAAGGCTTCGCTCCTAATAGAGAGGCAGACTCAAAGATATGTTGGAGACTTCGGCGAGACTTCTGAAGCTGCTCTCCCTATTGCAGACTCCGCGCGAGTGGACCGGCACGGAGCTGGCCGAGCGGCTGGAGGTGAGCACGCGCACGGTGAGGCAGGACGTGGACCGGCTGCGCAACCTGGGCTACCCGGTGCACGCCACCCGCGGCAACGTGGGCGGTTACCGGCTGGGCGCGGGGGCCGTGATGCCGCCGCTGCTGCTCGACGACGAGGAGGCGGTGGCGGTCGCGGTCGGCCTGCGCACGGCGGCGGTCGGCTCGGTGACGGGGATAGAGGAGACGTCCCTGCGGGCGCTGGCCAAGCTTGAGCAGGTGCTGCCCTCGCGGCTGCGCCGGCGGGTCAACGCGCTGCAGAGCTTCACGGTTTCGGTGCCGGTGGCGGCCAACACCCCGACCGTCTCCTCCGAGGCGCTGTCGGCGATCGCGGCGGCGGCCCGGGATCACGAGCGCCTGCGGTTCGACTACCAATCCCACAATGCTTCCGACTCGAGGCGGGAGGTCGAGCCCTACCGGATGGTCAACTGGGGCCGCCGGTGGTATCTGGTCGCCTGGGATATCGAGCGGCGCGACTGGCGGACCTTCCGGGTGGACCGGATGGTGCTGAAGACCCCGAACGGGCCGCGCTTCACGCCGCGGGAGCTGCCCACCGAGGACCTGGCTTCCTATGTGTCCAAAGGGGTTTCGACCGCCACCTGGCGCTACCGGGCCAAGGTCGTGGTGAAGGCGCCGGCGGCGGTGGTCGCCGAACGGGTGCCGGCCGTGGCCGGTTCGATCGAGGCGCGCGACGAGCACTCATGCATCTTCGAAACCGGGTCCGACAACCCGGAAACGCTGGCGCTGTGGCTGGGGATGCTCGACGCCGACTTCACGTTGGTCGACTCACCCGAGCTCGTCTCGCACCTGCGCCGGCTGTCCGAGCGCTACGCCCGCGCCGCCGCGGGCTCATGAGGTGCTTGATCGCCAGTTGAGCTGGGTCAGCAGCTGGCGGGCCTGGTCGGTGTGCTCGGTCGAGACGTTCACCGCGTACTCCTTGGCCTGCAAGGAACTCATCGAGGTAAAGTCCCGCCGGCCGCGCGTGGCCGCGTGCGCGAAGGCGCCGAAGATGGCACCCCAGATCGCGCCGATGAAAAGGCCGGTGGCGACCACCGCCAGCCAGTTGGTCTGCGCGAACAGGCCGAACAGCAGACCGATGAACAGACCGAACCAGGCACCGGTCGCGGCGCCGGCCAGGGCCGCCTTGCCCGTGGTCATGCGGCCGGTCACGGTCTCGACCAGGCTCAGGCCCGTCCCGACGATCTGCGTGTGCTCGACGGGGAACTTTTTGTCGGAAAGGTAGTCCACGGCGCGTTGCGCCGAGGTGTAATCCGGGTAGCTGGCCACGGCGACCATGGGCCGGCCGACCTCTTCGGCCCCTATGTCGGGCTGTAACCTGCCCACGTCCATACCGCCTGGTCCAGTTGGAGTCGTCATAACTTCATCTTTGCCCTGATCGGGGTGGTTTATGCGTCCCCTCCCGGGGAGTTGCCCGTTGATCGTTGCGGTCGTGGGTGTAGATCCGAGCCACTTTTCTACATCCACGAGCGCAACGATCATGAATCGGCCGGCTCCTTCTGGTGGGTGACCTCCGGGGGGACGATCATCGCGGCCGGCTGGCGGCGGCGGATCAGGCGCATGATCACCGGAACGATCGCGACCAGGGCGATGACGGCGACAAGCGTGCCGGAGATGGGCCGCTCGACGAAACCGAGGATGTCACCGGAGAAGATGCGCAGGGACTGGCGGAAGCTCTCCTCCAGGATCTTGCCGAGCACGAACGCCAGAAGCAGGGGGCCCGGGTCGAATCCGGTCTTGCGCATGAGGTACCCGAGAAGGCCGAACGCGATCACGATCCACATGTCGAACACCGTGTTGGCGATGGTGTAGGTGCCGAGCATGACCACCGCCACGACCACGGGCGCCAGGATCGACTCCCGCACCGCCACGAGCTTCACGAACAGGCCCACCAGCGGGATGCTCATGATGAGCAGCAGCACGTTGCCCAGGTACATGGAGTCGATGACGCCCCAGAACACCTCGGGCTTCTCGTTGATGAGGTTCGGCCCGGGCGCGACCCCTTGCAGCATCAGGGCTCCCAGGATCACCGCCATCACCGCGTTGGTCGGGATGCCCAGCGTCAGCAGCGGGATGAACGAGGCGGTGGCGGCGGCGTTGTTGGCGGTCTCGGGTCCGGCGACGCCCTCGATGGCGCCGCGCCCGAAGCGCTGCGGCGTCTTGGCGGCCTTGCGCTCCACCGTGTAGGAGGCCATCGAGGCGAGGGTACCGCTGCCGCCGGGCAGGACGCCGAGGCCGAACCCGAGCACGGAACCGCGCAGGATCGCCCAGCGCGACTCGCGGATGTCCGCGCGCGACGGCCAGACGTTGTTGAACGGCAACGCGGCGAAGGTCTTCCGGGACCGGTGGTCGAGCGCGTAGAAGATCTCACCCAGGCCGAACAAACCCATCGCTAGCGTCACGAAGTCGAGCCCCTTGGTCAGCTGGAGCACGCCGCCGGTGAAGCGCTCGACGCCGACGAACTGGTCGATGCCGATGGTGGCCAGCAGCAGGCCGGCGCCGGCGGCGATGACGGCCTTGATGGTGGAGCCGGTGGTCAGCGTGGCCACCATCAGGATGCCAAGCAGCGCAAGGACTGTGTACTCGGGTGGGCCGAAGCTGAGCGCGTGGCGGGCGAGCACGGGTGCGCCGAAGGTGAGGCCGAGGATGGCGACGGTACCGCCGATGAACGACCCGATCGCCGCGATGCCCAGCGCCGAACCGGCTCGGCCGCGCTTGGCCATCTGGTACCCGTCGATGACCGTGACCACGCTCGCCGCCTCCCCCGGCACCTTCAGCAGGACCGAGGTGATGGTGCCGCCGTACATGGCGCCGTAGTAGACCCCGGCGAGCAGGATGATGGCGGAGTCGGGTCGCAGCGAGTACGTGATCGGCAGCAGCAGCGTGATGGTGGGCACCGGGCCGATGCCGGGCAGCACCCCGATCACCATGCCGATGAGGGCACCGACGAACACCCACAGGATGTTCTCCGGCGCCAGGGCCACCTCGAAACCCGAGAGCACCGAGTCAAACAGGTCCATGCTTAACCAATCGTGTGCGGGATCGGCGCCTTGAGCAGCTCGATGAAGAGCAGGTGCAGCCCGGCCGTGACGCCGACGCTGACCGCGGCGGTCATCAGCCACGACTCGCCGCCGATGAGCTTGAGCCACAGGGCGAGCATGAGCGCGGTGGCCCACTCGAAGCCGGTGCCGGGCCAGGATCCCATGCCGCCGAACAGAATGACGAACACCCCGGCGAAGACGAGCGACAAGCCGATGGTGCGCAGCCCCACCCCACCGAAGCGTTCCCCGTCGTGCATCGACCGCAAGCGCGGGAGCAGGAGCACCGAGCCGAGGATCATCAGGCAGCTGGCGCCGGCCGGCCACAGCCCGGCGCCCGGATCGGTGAGGCTGCCGACGCCGAGCAGGATCGAGTTGACCAGCGCCGCCGCGCCCACGATCAGGGGCACGGCGGCGGCGATCAGGCGGCCTGTGGTTGTGGCGGGTGGCGGGTCGTCTTCAGGAAGATCGGTCATTTGGGGGTGATCCCCACCGCTGCCAACGCCGCCTTGTAGCGCTCGCTGTCGGCCTGGATCTGCTTGGTCAGTTCGGGCCCGGGCAGCTCGCGGCGCTCGATGTAGTTGTCCTTGATGAACTTCTCGTGCTCGGGCGTCTTGACCGCCTCCTTGAAGGCGTTGGCCAGCACGTTGGCGATCTCGTCGGGCACCTTGGGCGGCACGGCGACGAAGCGCATCTGGTCCACCACGACGTTGAAGCCCTTCTCCTTCATCGTGGGCACGTCGGGCAGCAGCGGCGTGCGCTCGGCCGTGAACATGGCCAGCCGCCGGAGCTCGCCGGTGGCGACCTGCTTGTGCGTCTCGGCCAGATGGGACGCCCCGATGTCGACCTGCTTGCCGAGCAGGGCGGTGATGCTGGGACCGGTGCCGCCGAAGGGCACGTCGGTGGCGTTAAAGCCGGCCTGCTTGTAGAAGAGGGTCTGGGCGAGGTAGAGGCCGGTGCCCACGCCGGAGTGGCCGTATTTGAGCGTGGCGCCCTTGTCGTTGAGCAGGTCGTCGAGGGTCTTGTACTTGGAGTCCTTCTGCACCAACAGGCAGATGTTCTCCACCGTGAGCCCCGTGATGATGCGCAGCTCCTCCAGACCGATCTTGGTGGCGCTCTGCTGGAGGTGAGGGGTGATGGCGAACAGCGACGACGGCGAGAAGACCATCTTGTACCCGTCGGGCTGCCCGGAGATGACATCCTTGGTGCCGACGGCCCCCGCGGCCCCGTCCTTGTTGACGACCACCACCTGCTGCTTGAGCGGTTTCTCCAGGCTCTTGGCCATCTGGCGGGCGATGAGGTCGGTGCTGCCGCCGGGCGCGAACGGGACCACCCACTCGATGGGGCGGGTGGGGAAGTTGGTCGTGCCCGACTTGCCGGGCTCGTCCTTCTTTACACTGCAACCGGCCAGGAAAGCTGCCGCGCCGACACCGAAGCCGGTGCGCAGGATGTCGCGGCGGGAGAGGGGACTGTCCACTGTGGATCCCTCCTGTGACTGATGACAACCGATGCTAGTCCTCGCCGCCCTGATCCCGCTGCAATCGTTGCCCAATTTTTAGAACCGGTTCCCGGATGAGTGGTCCCGCGTTGCTTTAGGGGACAACGGTTTCCGGCGCGCCGAGGGGAGAGCGGCGCGCCGGAAACAAACAGGGGAAAGCCGTCAGTGGCTGGCCAGGTTCTCGTCGCGGGCCGCCTCCTCGGCGCGGCGGTGCCGCGCGTCGGCCCTGACGTCGGCATTGTCCCGCTCCCGCTGCATTTCGGCGAGCTGGCTCTCCTGGTCGCGCAGTTGGCTCTCCTGGTCGCGCAGCTGGCGACGGGTCATGGCACGGCGACGTGCTCTCCGACCCGTACCTGACATGACCATCGCGATACCCATGAATCCCAGCGCGCCGATGACTAGGCCGGCCAGGAAGATCTGGGTCACGGTCAGGTCAGCGGAGTAACCGAGCAGCGCGAAGGTGCCGGCGGACTGCTGGAACACGTCCTGATTCGCCCAGATCACGGCCGAGGAGAGAGCGATAGCACCCAGTATCAGCAGCAATCCCAAAAGAATCATTGTGTGCCTCCGGAAGGATCGAAGTGATCCTCTTTCTTACCCATCGATGTGTGTTTCAAACACCTTGAGCAGGCTCCTCGCCGTCCAGGCTGGACATTTGGGATGATTTGCCGCTTCATCGGGGCCGAGCCACAACACCTCGGCGACCTCGTCGGGTGAGGCGGCGCGCGGCTCGGCGCCGGGCGGCAGCTCGCCGGTGAACACCACATTGATGACCGGGACGCCGTCGTCGGCCGGGAAGAACACACTCTCCACATAGGACAGCGGGACGCCGGTGAGGTCCACACCGACCTCCTCGGCGACCTCGCGCCGGGCGGTCTCCTCGAGAATGTCGTCGCGGTTCACGCTGTCCGGCTCGGCCTTGCCGCCGACCCCGGCGAGCAAACCCGCGGCGTTGGACATCCCCTCACCCCGGCGGATGAGCAGGCAGCGGTCACCCCGCCGCAGATAGACCTCCACGTTGACCACGAACATGGGGCGATCCGGTGACGATGGTGGCATCGAGCTCCTCCGAGGTGACGACGCGCGCCGTGAACCCGGCGCGGACAAAGGCTTTCACTGTTTCACCGGACTGTTTTCCGCTTGTTTCGATCATAAGGTACCCGTTGCGCCGCAACCATTCCCGAGCCTGACCGATCACCCGCCGCTGGATGTCGAGCCCGTCGCGGCCACCGTCAAGAGCGTGCCGCGGTTCGTGCACGCGCGCCTCGGGCGGCATCAGCGCGATCTCGTCCGTCGGCACATAGGGCGCGTTACATACGATGATGTCCACGTTTCCTTGCAGCGCCGGCGGAAGCGCGCCGTATAGGTCACCCTCGTGGACGCTGCCCAGCCCGGCCAAGTTGCCGCGCGCGCACTCCACCGCGACCGGGTCGAGGTCGACCGCGTGCAGCTCGATCCCCGGCCGGGCCCGGGTGATCGCCCCGCCCACGGCACCGGTCCCGCAGCACAGGTCGAGCACGACCGACCCCGGCCGCGTCAGCGAAACCGCTTGGCGGGCAAGAAGTTCGGTGCGGCGGCGGGGCACGAAGACACCCGGCCGCACGGCGACGCGCGCGCCGCAGAACTCGGCCCAGCCCAGCACCTGCTCCAGCGGCAGCCCGGCGGCGCGCCGGCCCACCATCTCGGCCAGGTCGGCCGGGCTCGGCGCCGCCTCGGCCAGCAGCCGCGCCTCCTGCTCGGCGAAGACGCAGCCGGCCGCCCGCAGGACGGTAACGATCCCGGCGGTGTCCACCCGGTAACGGTACCCTCGATGCTTTACCTTGTGGCGCCGCATACCAGCGCATACCCTGTGCAGGGTGTCGGGCATCGGGCCGCGCGAGCGGCTGGGTCGTGAGCTGCGCCGGCGCCGCGTGCTGGCCGGCTTGAGCGGCCCGGAGCTGGCCCGGGCGATCGGCATCACGCAGTCCAAGCTGTCACGCACCGAGACCGCCAAGTTCCGCCCCGACCTCGCGGTGGTGCGGCGCTGGCTGGAGGCGACCGGCACCGGCCCGGCCGAGTCCGAGCGCATCCTGGGGCTGGCCGAGGACGCCGCCACCCAGATCGCCGAGTACCAGACGCTGTTCCGCCGCACGCTGGTCACCAAGCAGCGGTCGCTGCTGGCCCAGGAGGCGCAGGCCGAGCGGATCCGAAATTTCCAGCCGTTCCAGATCCCCGGGCCGATGCAGACGCCCCGGTATGCTCGCGTCGCCCTACTCTCGATTCGCTTGCAGCAGGCCGGTTTGGAGGAGGCGGTGGCGGCGCGGATGGAGCGGGGACGGCGGCTGCGCGCCCCGGGCGCGCCCCACTTCCACGTGATCATCACGGAACCGGCGCTGCGCTACCGGTTCTGGGGCGCCGGTGACGAGGACCAGGCCGAGACGTGGCGCAACGTTCTGGAGTTCTGCCGCGTGCCCACCGCCGTGGTCCAGGTGATCCCCGACGGGGTGGCGTATCACCAGGCGCCGATGTGTGCTTTTGTCATCACGGAGTTCCGCGACCCGGCGACCGCGAAGATCGTGCAGGTGGAACTGCCCGCCGCCGAGATGACCTTCAGCGGCGCGGCCGACCTCGAGGCCTACGAACGGACCTGGACCGCGATGGCCGATGTGGCACTGGATCCGGACGCCTCGGCCAAGTTGCTGCGCGGTCTGCTCAAGGGGTGAAATTCGGTTGTGTCAGCGCATAGGAGTGACTAGATTCGCGATCATTGGGACGGGGGGCCGCAGTCGTCACCGGCTGCGGTCCAACCCATAACTGAGCGCGCATAACTAGACAAGGTACTCATCGACTGACATCCTTGCCTGCCATGCGTGGTTTGAGTCTTGCGGCCCTCCTGGTGATCCTGGCCACCAGCGGATGCGGCGGCGGCACCAACACCTCGGCCCCGGGGACGGTCACCCACGACAACCCGTCGGCGCCGGCGTCGCCCGAACCGGAGACCGGCAACGCCCGGCTGCCGCTGAAGGACTGCCCGGTCACGGATCCGTTGAAGGAACGCGACTCGCCGCCGCCCTCGCCGATGCCCGCCGGGCCCGACAAGTGGGTCGGCGTCGGTCCACTATGGGCGGACCTGTCCCAACTCGAGGGCGTCAACGGCGCGGCCACCTACAAGGTGCGGTTCAAGGCCTTCATCGCGGGCGAGCCGGTGGTGACGGTCAAGCGCCTCGACGAACCGGGCCAGGGCGCGGGCCGGGTCACCGCCGCCCAGGACAACGGCCAGTCCTTCTGGGATGGCGAGGTGACCGTGGGCGGGGGCGGATGCTGGCTGGTGACGGCGACCATCGGCGAGCACAGCGTCGGCTTCGTCATGCGCTCCTAACGGCGTACCCTTCGAGCATGGCCTTCACCGGGCAAGCGCCACCGGTCGTCCTGACCGATATCGATGGCACCGATATCGATGGCACCGATATCGACGACGACCCGACCGTGACCCGCAGCCGGTTCACCGCACCGGATCCCGGCGACCCGGGCCCGCCCCGGGTTTCCTGGGACACACGCCTCGGCCGCGGCGCCCTGATCACCGTGCTGATCCTGGCCGCGATGCTGCCGGTCGCCCTGGCCCTCGCCGCGGCGGCCCGCTAGAGAGCCCTCGCCGCGGCGGCCCGCTAGAGAGCCCTCGCCGCGGCGGCCCGCTAAAGAGCCCTCGCCGCGGCGGCCCGCTAGGGGGCGCTGATCAGCTGGGCGGGCCGAAGGTGGCGGCTGCGCCGAGATCCCTGAACTCGCCGGCCAGCTCGAAACGGTCCACCACCGTGCCGTCCGGCCGCATGGCGACGATGGTGCTTGCGTCCACGGCCAGCAGCACGTCGTCGGTGACGAAGACCGCGTCGTACGGGAAGGGGCGCGACTCGAAGCTGGAAGTGTCGACGAGCTCGAACTCGCGCTTGAGCCCGTCGGTTTGGGCGATGACGTAACGCCCGTTGGGCGACCACGAGTACGGGCCGCTGAACATGGCGCGCAGCGGCATCGCGCGGGCCGGCTCGCCGGTGCGGGCGTCGAAGAACTGCACGCCGGCGAAGAGCTCGCTCCCCTCGCCGCGCCGGTTGGTGATGCCCAAGGCGACCTGGCTGCCGTCGCGCGACCACGCGAAGGTGCACATGCTGCAGTCGAAGCGCAAGGTGTCGACGCGGTGGCTGCTGACGCGGCCGGTCCGGGCGTCGACGATGGCGAAACCGAATCCGGTGCCCAGCCGCGGATCCGCCACCGCCCATGCCCCGGTCACGAGCCGATCGCCGCCCGGCGACCACTGGTAGACACCGTTGGTGCGCAGGCGCACGGCGTGCAGCGGCGCCCCAGCGGTGGTCACGAACTCGATGAGGTCCTGGTTGGCCTCCCGATCGGGGGACACCATCGCCGCCAGGTTGCCGGTGGGGGAGGGCAGGTACTGTGACTCGCTCCGGTCGGTCCGCAGTCTTGTATAGCTGTTGGCCTCGCGGTTGAGGACCCAGTTGTCCATCCCCACCAGCATCCAGCCCCCGGCGAGCCGGCGAGGCTCCACTTCGGACACTTCACGAACCGAAGGGCTGGCCGAGGCGGAGGGACCGACCACGATCTCCTGTGAGGACGCGCGCTTGAGGGCGAACGGCGCGAGGGCCACGATGAGCAGCGCCGCCGCGCCCGTCGCCACGGCGAGCCGCCGCCGGCGCCGCATCCTCACGCCATGGATCATCGCCGAGCGCGCCAGCTCGTCGACCCCGCGCGCCTCGGCGGCCAGCTCACGCAGGGTGGCCTTCAAATGCTGCTCGATCCTCATGACCCCACCCCGGTCAGATCATCCACACCGTCCAATTGGGACACCGCCTGGCGCAGCTTGGCCAGGGCGCGGCTGGCCTGGCTGGCCACGGTCCCCTTGCCGCAGGCCAGGATCGCGGCGGTCTCCTCGACGCTGAAGTCCTCGAAGTAGCGCAGCACGATCACGGCGCGTTGCCGGGGCGGCAGCGCCGCCAGCGCCTCGCGCAGCAGCAGCCGGATGGCCGCGTCGCGCTCAAGCTCACCGTTGTCGCTGCGATCCGGCGGCTCGGCCACGATCACCTCGCGCTTGCGCCGGTGGCTGCGCCACATCGAGACGAAGTCGTGGTAGATGATGCGCCGCACATAAGGTTCGGGGGCGTCGCTTATCTTGCGCCACTTGAGGAACGCCTTGGCGAAGGCCGACTGCACCAGATCCTGCGCGGCGTGCTGGTCGCCGGTGAGCGCGTAGGCCGCCTTCAGCAGGGCGTGGGCGCGTTCCGCCACGAACGCCGTGAAGTCCTCCTCGAGTGAGCGGTCCAAGCCTGGCGCACCCCCTTCGTTTTACATACGCCGGGGAGGCCCGAAAGTTTGCACCGTCCTACCAGTCGACCTCCACGCGGGCCGGTGCCTCGCCGCCCGGAACCGGTCGCCAGGGCAGTTGCTCGGCCGGGGTGGCCAGGCGCAGCTTCGGCACCCGGGCGGCCAGCTGCTCGAAGACCACCTCAAGTTCGAGGCGCGCCAGCGGCTCGCCCAGGCACCGGTGCACGCCATAGCCGAACGCCAAATTCTCCGCGTCCGGCCCGCGTGAGGGGTCGAAGCGGTCCGGGTCGGGGAAGACCGCCGGGTCGCGGTTGGCCGCCTCCAGCGACACGATGAGGCTCGCCCCGGCCGGGATGTCGACGCCGGCCAGCGACATGTCCTGAGTGGACAGTCGGGGCAGGCCTTCGATGCTGCTGCCCGGTTGCAGGCGCAGGATCTCCTCGACCGCGCGGCGCACGCGCGTCGTGTCGTTTGCCATCCCGCTCAGGTCGCCCCGGCTCAGCAGGCGGATCACGCCGGTGGCGATGGTGTGGGCGACTTTGGGGTACCCCAGAAAAACCAGAGTCACGCCCATGCTCACCAGCTCCGCCTGGGTGAAGCGATCCCCGGCCCCGTCGTGGACTCGGGTCAGCGCGGTGATGAGATCGTCGCCCGGCTCCCGGCCGCGGGTCTCGATCAGGCCGCTTATATAGGCGTCAAGGTTGAGCCAGCTGGCGGGCTCATCGGCGCGACCGGCGAAGCCGATGAGCGGGTCGGCGGCGGCGCGCAGACCGTCCACTTCGGAGGGTCGCACCCCGAACAGCTCGGCGATGGCCGCGATCGGCAGCGGCATCGCCAGCGCCGCCATCAGATCGGCCGGGCCGGGCCGGTCGGTCATTGCGTCGATCAGCTCGCCCGCGGTCCGCTCCAGGAACGGCCGCAGCGCCGCCGCGCGCGCCGGAGTGAACGCCTTCTCGGCCAGGCGTCGCAGCCTCGTGTGGCGGGGAGGGTTCTGCGGCAGCGAGGGGTCGTCGACCACGCCCGAGGAGGAGGGAAGGAGGAAACGGCGGTCTGCCAAGACATCTTTTATCATCTGGTACCCCGTGAGCAGCCACGCCGTCCCTTCCCGGCCGTGAATGGCCACTCGGGTGACGGGCGCGCTCGCGCGCAGCCGGGCATATTCCGGCGGCGGATCGAGGTTACCCGGACGGCTGAAGGGGAACGACCTCATGGTCAGAGGTTAGGCAGCGCCGATCCATTGTGGCTTGGGTTTCCCGTGAGTGCCTATAAATAGGGCATTTCCGGTGATAGTCTTCATGTCCACATTGGATGGTCTGGCGGGCCGGGTTTGAGTCACCGCCTCGCGGGTATGGGACGACAAATCATTCTTCGCGGGTGCGGGTGACGGGTTGTGGATGACCAGCTGAAGCCGGGCGACCATGTGTGTCTGCTCTATGACACGATGGACGACCAGCTTTCGGCCGTCGCACGCTACGCCAGCACCGGATTCGGCAGCCACCAGCAGGTGGTCTATCTGGCCGACGCCGGGAAGTCCTTCGATGGCATCGTGGAGATGTTGCGCCGCAAGGGTATCAAGGTGGCCGAGGCGCTCACCTCCGGCCAGCTGAAGATGATCCCGGCGCCGGAGCTGTACCTCGATGGTGGCCGCTTCGACGCGTCCGCCGCGCTGGAGGCGCTCCCGCGGTGGATCGCCGACGCCCGCGACGCCGGCTTCGCCGGGCTGCGGGTCGCCACCGACATGGGCTGGACACAGCTGCCCGTACCCGGGGTCGAGCAGCTGGCCTGGTACGAGGCGCAGGTCTCGGGCGTTCTCGCCGACGGCTACGCCATGGGCCTTTGCTGCTACCCGGATCTGGGGGACACACCGCAGAAGGTGGGCACGGCCCATCCCAGCACGGTGTATGGCACCGTCTACTCCTCCGACATCGACGGCGCCTGGACCCCGCAGCTGCGTATGCGCATCCACCGGGATCCGGTGCGGCTGTGCGTGACGGGCGAGATCGATCTGTCCAATCGCGACTGCCTGCCGCCCGTGCTCGACCGGCTGCTGCGTCTGTCGGATCCCACCGGGCCGCTGGAGATCGACTTCACCGGCGTGTCCTTCGCCGACGTGGCCACCATGCGCCTGCTGGTGCGCGCGGCTTCGGCCTGGCCGCGCGGCCTGACCCTGATCGGCTGCCCCGAACCGATCGCCGAGATGCTGCGGATGCTCGACGACAGCGGTGGCCGGGTCATGTTCGCAGACAACATTCCAGATTCGGTATCACCATGAGCTTTGCTGGGAACGCCTGGGGAAATGCTTGGGGGAGTGCCGCTTTCCGGCACATCGGTCTGCTGCACGACACCGCGGCCGGCTACGCGTCGGGCTGCGCCGGCTTTGTCCGGTTGGGGCTGAACGCGGGTAATCCGGTGCTGGTGGCGGTGCCCGGCTCTCACGCCCGGGCGATCCACGACGAGCTAGGCGGCGACGCCGGCCACGTCGTTTTCACCGACATGGCCGTGGCCGGGCGCAATCCGGGGCGGGTCATCGTCTCGCTGCTCGACTTCGCCGACAGCCATCCCGACCAGAGGGTGTGGGTGGTGAGCCAATCGGTCTGGCCCACGCGCAGCAGCCTCGAGTACAGCGCTTGCGTGACCCAGGACGCCCTGCTCAACGCCGCCTTCGCCGGGCGCGACGCGACGATCCTGTGCCCCTATGACCGGTCGGCGCTTCCGGCGGGGGCGATCGCCGACGCGCTGCGCACCCACCCGATCCTCAACGACGGCACCAACACCTGGGACAGCCCGGACTACACCGATCCCCTCGGCACCGCGCGCCTGGCCGACCTCCCCTTGCCGGAGCCGCCCCAGCAGGCCCACCGCTTCACCATCACGCGCCCCGAGGACCTGCGCTGGCTGCGCCGCGCCATCGCGGACCTGGCCGCCGCGGCGTCGCTGCCCATCGCGCGGGTGCGCCAGCTGACGGTGGCGGTCAACGAGTTGGCCAGCAACAGCATCGAGCACGGCGGCGGGCGGGCCGTGGTGGCGATCTGGACCGAGCCCGGCGTTTTCGTCTGCCAGCTCGACGACGCGGGCACCTTTGACAACCCGATGGCGGGCTGGATGCCGCCGCCACGGGAGGGCAGCCGCGGCCGCGGCCTGCTGATCGTGCACGAGCTGAGCGATCTCGTGCGTATCCACCAGCGTTCCGACGGGACGAGCATCCGCGTACACATCAACATCTCCGCCGTTGTGAAGGAACCAGAAACATATGGCATTGAATTCCAAGCAGGGTGAGCGGCTGGCGTCGCTCCTGGACGAGGGTTCGGAGGCGATCGTCAAGCGCTGGGCCGAAGTGGTCACCCCGTCGCTGCGAGGGCGGATGAGCTCGACCGAGGTGCGGCACCAGGCCGAGGAGCTGTTGCGGCAGATCGAGTCCTCACTGTCCAAAGGGGTGCTCGACCTCACCGACGAGTCCGCCGCCGAGCTGCGGGCAACCCTGTCCGAGCTGTCCCGCCGCCGGGCGCGGCAGGGCTTCACGGCGACCGAGACCGCGATCAGCGTCTTCGGGCTCAAGCCGGCGCTGTTCGATGCGCTGCGCGTGGAGACCGGCGGGGACGAATCCGCCCTTCTCGACTACGTGGCCTACTCGTCCTTCATCGACGACCTCGGGCTGTTCACCTTCGAGGCCTACGCGCGGGCGCGTGAGCAGATCATCACCGAGCAGGCCGAGCAGCTGTTGGAGCTGTCCACGCCCGTGGTGAGGCTCTGGGAGGGCGTTGTGTCGGTGCCGCTGATCGGCACGCTCGACTCGGCCCGCGCGCAGGTGGTCATGGAACGGTTGCTGCAAACGCTGATCGACACCGGTTCGCCGTTCGCCATCATCGACATCACCGGCGTGCCGGCGGTCGACACCCAGGTCGCCCAGCACCTGCTCAAGACGGTGATGGCGGCGCGGCTGATGGGCGCGGAGTGCATCGTCTCGGGTATCCGCCCGCAGATCGCGCAAACCATTGTGGCCCTTGGCATCGAATTCGGCGACATCCTCACCAAGGCAACCCTCGCCGACGCGCTGCGCGCAGCGATCCGGCTCTCCGGGTCGGAGGTGACACCCGCGGCGAGCCGGCGGGAGCGGTGATGGACCGGGTACCGATCCTGAAAATCGGTGAGGTGCTGCTCGTCTCGATCCAGGTGGACATGCAGGACCAGATGGCCATGCGGCTGCAGACCGATCTCGGTGAGCGCATCGTCGAGACCGGCTGCCGCGGGGTCATCATCGACATCACCGGCCTCGACATCGTCGACTCGTTCGTGGGGCGCACCCTTTCCACGATCGCGTCCATCTCGCGGGTACTCGACGCCGAGACCATCGTCGTGGGCATGCGGCCGGCGGTGGCCATAACGCTGGTCGAGCTTGGACTCTCGCTCAACGGCATCCGGACCGCGATGAACGTCGAGCGCGGTATGCAGCTTTTGTCCGTCGGCCCGCCCGCCCCCGAACCGGTGGCGGTCGATGACAGCGACGGCTTTCCGCGCACGCTCTACGCAGTCGCGCGTACGGCGTACGCAGAAAATGGCCAAGCGAAGCAGCAGCCCACATGACCACGAGAGCGGGCGCCGGCACGAGACAGTGCCAGACGATCGCCGGCGACGAGGATGTGGTGCGCGTACGTCAGCTCGTACGCGCACATGCGGTCGCGGCGAAACTTTCGCTTGTAGATCAAACGAAGCTCGTCACGGCCGCCAGCGAGCTGGCCCGCAACACGCTGGTGCACGGGGGCGGCGGTGAGGCCAGCATCGAGACGATCGACCCGGCGGCCGGCAACGGCCCGCGGCTCGGGGTGCGGATCGTGTTCAGCGACAAGGGTCCGGGCATAGCCGACGTCGACCTGGCCATGACCGACGGGTACACCAGCGGCGTCGGCCTGGGTCTCGGCCTGGGCGGCGCCCGGCGGCTGGTCGACGAGTTCGAGCTCGATACCGCGCCGGGCTCCGGCACCACGGTGTCGGTGACCAAGTGGGCAAGGTGAGTCCCGCGTGAGCCAGACCATGTACGCCTCGGAGTCCTGGTTCTCGCTCGAGGACGACATGACCCGGGTGGGCGCCGTGCGCCGGGCGGCGACCGCGATGGCCGCCGGGCTCGGGCTCGCCGCCCACCAGGTGGCCGACCTGGCGATCATCGCCACCGAGCTGGCTACCAATCTGGTCAAGCACGCGCGCGAGGGCATGATGCACGTGCGCCCGGTGCGCGACGCCGACGAGGTCGGGGTGCAGCTGGTGAGCATCGACTCGGGGCCGGGCATGGTCGACGTGGCTCGGTCGCAAGTGGACGGTGAGTCGACCGCGGGGACGCTGGGGATCGGGTTGGGGGCGGTGGCGCGGCTGGCCGACCGGTGCGAGGTGTATTCCCGGCCGGGGCGCGGCACCATCGTCGTGGCGGAGCTCTGGAGCCGCCAGCCGCCCGACGACGTGCGGGTCTGGGCGGACGGGATCACGCGTCCACTCACCGGGGAGACGGTGAGCGGGGACGGCTTCGCCCACCGGGTGCGCGGGAACCGGTACCAGGTAATGGTTTGTGACGGCCTGGGGCACGGCCCGATGGCCGCGGCGGCGTCGCAAACCGCCTTCGGCGCCTTTCGCGAAGCGCCGCCGGGTCCACCGGCCGACGTGGTCCGGCACCTCAACGCCGCCCTCGGGCACACGCGCGGCGCGGCGCTCGCGGTGGCGGAGATAGACAGCGAGACCGCGACGGTGAGGCTGTGCGGGCTGGGCAACATCGCCTCATCCGTGATCGCCAAGGGGGAGCGGCGCGGGATGGTCAGCATGCCCGGCATCGCGGGCCACCACCGAAGCGGCGTAAGGGAGTTCGACTACCCGTTCCTGGGCGATGCCGTGCTGGTGATGCACAGCGACGGCGTTTCCCATCGTTGGGAGCTGAACGGGTACCAAGGAATGGAAAGCCCACTGGTGATAGCGGCCACCGTGCTGCGCGACGCGGGCATCCGCCGCGATGACGCGTGCGTGCTCGTCGCCCGGGGGCTGCCATGACCGGAGTCGTGCTGTTGCAGCTGACCCTGCGCCGCGAACGGGATATCTTCGCCATCCGCCAGCGCGGGCGGGAGGCGGCCGCGGCGATGGGGTTGGAGCATCAGGATCAGATCCGGATAGCCACGGCGCTCAGCGACATCGGGCGCCAGATGCTTTCCATCAAGGGCGCGGCGGTGGAGGTGGGCTTCCACGCGGACGCCTACCCGGCGAGGCTGCGCATCGAGCTCGCGGTGCCGCAAGGTCCTTACGAGACAACGCTTCAGACGCTGGAGCCGGTGGCGCGCTTGGTGGACACGCTCGAGGTGCGGGAGACTCCGGGGCGCACAGTGGTGGCTATCACCCGGGCGTTGCCGGGAAACGTTGGGAGAGAGGGGCTGACCGAGGTGGCGGAGCGGGCCAAGCGTGCCCTCGCCGACGCGGCCGTGGCGCAGCCGCTGGACGAGTTGGCGCTGCAGAACGAGCACCTACTGTCCGCATTGGACGACGTACGGCGGCAGCGGGATCGTCTGGAGGTGCTCAACAACGAGCTGCAGGAGACGAATAAGGGTGTGATGGCGCTCTATCTCCAGCTCAGCAACGAACTTGAGGAGACCAACCGCGGCGTGGTAGCGCTCTATGCCGAGCTTGACGACAAGTCCGACCAGCTGCGCGCCTCCAGCGAGGCGAAGACCCGTTTCCTGGCCAACGTCAGCCACGAGCTGCGGGCGCCGGTCACGGCGGTCATCGGGCTGATCCGGCTGCTGTCCGATCCGGACTCCGATCCGCTCACCTCGGCGCAGTCCGAGCAGATCGAGCTGATCCGCAGCTCGGCGGTGGACCTGCTGGCCCTGGTGAACGACCTGCTGGATCTGGCCAAGGCGGAGTCCGGGCGGATCGTGCCGGCGTGGTCGCGGGTCGATCTGCGGGAGCTGTTCGGCCAGCTGCGCGGCACGGTCATGGCGCTGCTGCCCGGACCGCAGGTGCAACTGCGGGTCGACGACCCGCCCGAGGGGTCGACGATCGAGTCCGACGAGGCCCTGCTGTCGCAGGTGCTGCGCAACCTGCTGCATAACGCGGTCAAGTTCACCGAGCGCGGCAGCGTGCGCATGAGCGCCGAAAGGCAAGACGGCCAATGGGTTTTCGCCGTCGAGGACACCGGCATCGGCATTCCGCTGTACGCTCATGAGCGCATTTTTGAAGAGTTTTATCAGGTACCCACCAGGGTCACCGCCGGCGGGACCGGCCTGGGGCTGCCCTATGCGAGAAAAGTGGTGACCCTGCTTGGCGGGTCCCTGACTCTGCGGAGCGAGCCCGGGCGGGGCAGCGTTTTCACGGTGACTCTTCCCGTGAGGAGGCCGTCATGACCAGCGTGTCCGATCCGCCTCAGGTGCTGGTGGTCGACGACCGCGCGCCCAAACGGTACCTGCTCGTCAACTGGCTCAAGCGCGCCGGCTACGCGGTCGCCGAGGCGTGCAGCGGTTCGGAGGCGCTGGAAAGCCTGGAGCGGGATCGCTTCGATCTCGTGGTGCTCGACGTGCGGCTGCCGGACATCAGCGGGCTGGAGGTGTGCAAGCGGCTCAAGGAGGATCCGCGCCACCACTCGACCCCGGTCGTGCATGTATCGGCGCACGCGGTCGACCCGGCC
>Ga0075418_10001435_pt1 | contig 26949 bp, 25 predicted proteins | sample SoiMetdeltSBSDD2_FD_81776 | JGI IMG/M metagenome (GOLD analysis project Ga0075418, IMG submission 81776) | Bulk soil microbial communities from a Populus tree surrounding site in Tennessee, USA - Soil MetaG P. deltoides SBSDD2 | ecosystem: Environmental > Terrestrial > Soil > Tree plantation...
AATCAGGCAGGGATCGCGCGGCGCCGTGCTGAGCCAGGCTGGCGCGCCGCTGTCCTGGACGAGTCGAGCGCGCAGAAGCGCTCTTCCGAACCAGCCACACCTACGTCAGCTCACTGAAGCCGAAGCCCACAACCCGCCGCAGCAAGACATCGAGTGCTTAGACCCCCAGAATTTCGGCGTACGCGGACGCCAAGCGCAGTGGATCATGACGCAGTGAGCCATCGCGTACTGCTAGGTCCGCGACCACCAGCTGCGCTCCCAGCGACTCCGCTCTGGAAGCCAGATGCGGGTCGTCGGAAGCAAAACCGCTGTCGACCAGAACGACGTCGAGCCGCAGGTCGGGTGCGTGGTCGGCCAGCAGCTCGATGTGCTTAGCGGCAGAGAATCCGGCAGTCTCGTCAGCCGGCTCCAGGTTGAGGGTGAGGATGCGCCGCGCTTCGGTGGCATGAATCGCTTCCGCGAGCTTCGGGACGAGCAGATGCGGGATCACTGAGGTAAACCACGAGCCGGGCCCAAGCACGATCCAGTCGGCCTCGAGTACGACCTCGATCGATTCCGGGCAGGCCGGCGGATCGTGCGGAACGAGGCGAACCGAACACACCTCTCCCGAAGTCGTGGCAACCCGAGCCTGGCCGCGGACCTCGGACAGCTCGTCTGGCCGGTCGGGATCGAGACCGATCACCTCGGCGGCGATCTCCAATGGCACAGAAGCCATCGGAAGCACCCTGCCTTTGGCGCCGAGGAGCTTCGCCACCATGTCCAGCCCAGCGACGGGATCGCCTAGGCGCTCCCACAGTCCGGCGATCAGCAGGTTGCCAATCGCATGATCATCCAGGGGCCCAGTGCTGCGGAACCGGTACTGCAGAACGTCGGCCCAGGTACGTCCAGACTCGTCATCGCCGCACAACGCCGCCAGCGCCATCCTCAGGTCGCCGGGCGGGAGGCAACCCAGCTCCTCGCGAAGCCGGCCGGAGGACCCGCCGTCATCCGCGACGGTAACAATCGCAGTCAGGTGGTCGGTCACCCGACGCAAGGCAGTCAATGAGGCGGCGAGCCCGTGCCCCCCACCGAAGGCAACGACGGTCGGGAGCGTCGGGCCGAGCGCGCCCGACGTGAGAATGCGCGGCAAGTCGCGGGAGCTCACTCGCGACCCAGATCACGGTGGAGAACGGTTGTCGGCAGCCCTGTGGCACGCAGTCGGCGCGCAAGCTCCTCCGCCATCGCCGAGCTGCGGTGCTTGCCGCCGGTACACCCGATAGCGAGGGTGGCAAATCGCTTACCCTCCGTGACGTAGCCGACCGAGACGACAGACATCAGCTCTTCCATCGATGTGAGAAACGCCTCGGCGCCGCGCTGGCCGAGCACATAATCGCTCACCGGCTTGCTGAGACCCGTCTGTGGTCGGAGCTCGGGAATCCAGTGCGGATTGGGCAGAAAGCGCACATCGAAAACCATGTCCGCATCAACCGGAATGCCGTACTTGAAGCCAAAGGACAGCAGCGTCACCCGCAGTTGATCATCGGTGCTGCCGCCGTACGCGTGGGCGACCCGGGAGCCCAACTGGTGGATATTCAGCGAGGACGTGTCGATCACCAGGTCGGCGGCCGCGCGGAGGGTAGCGAGGGTCTCCCGCTCCCTGTGGATGCCATCCAGCAGCCGCCCGTCGCCCTGGAGTGGATGTGGCCGGCGGACGGACTCCTGGCGCCTGACAATGACGTCGTCGGCAGCCTCCAAGAACAAGATCTCTGGCAGCGTCCCGATGGCGGCCAGCTCCGTGAACATTGTCGGCAGCTGCTCGAAGAAGCCCCGGGTGCGGACATCCAGCACAACGGCCAGCCGCGTCAAGTCGATCTCTCGGGCCTGCCTGCAGACCTCCGGCAGCACGCTTGGCGGGAGATTGTCCACCACGTACCAACCAAGATCTTCTAGGCTGTGCGCGGCCGTCGAGCGGCCTGCGCCCGACATGCCACTGACCACGACCAACCGGAGCGGCTTGGTCGGGCTCTCCGCGTCGAGCTGTCCCTCAATGCCCTCGCTGGTCACGTGGACGATTATTCCTGCATCGTCCGGATCGCGCGCCGCTGTCCTGGACGAGCGAGCGAGCAGCTGCAGGTGCGAGTGAGTGAGGAAGGCAGCCGCTACCCAGCGCGATCCGCGCCGAGCGAGCTTGGCGAGCGAGGCAATTGAACGCTGTCGAGCACCTCGCCGGTGGCCATGTCGATGGCCTCCGGCTGCGGCGCTTGCTGCAGCGCGGCCTTGATCGCCATTGCGGTCTTGGTACCGAAGCCGGGAACAGCGGCAATCTCCTCAACACTCGCCACGCGGAGCTTCTTCAGCGAGCCGAAGTACTTGATCAACGCCTTGCGCCGTACCTCACCAAGACCCGGCACCTGGTCCAGCATCGACTCCACCATCGACTTGCTGCGCCGGGCCCGATGGTGGGTGATCGCGAAACGGTGGGCCTCGTCTCGCAGCCGCTGCAGCAAATACAACCCCTCGCTGGTGCGAGGCATGATCACCGGCTCATCCACGTCTGGCAACCAGACCTCTTCCAGGCGTTTGGCGAGGCCGCAGAGCGCGACATCGTCAATGCCGAGTTCGTGGAGCGCCTTCGCGGCCGCAGCAACCTGTGGTGGTCCGCCATCGACGACCACCAGCGACGGCGCGTACGCGAACTTGCGAGGCGCTCCGGTGGTCGGGTCCACCAACAGCGGGCCTTCATCGCTCTCGGTGCTGGGGACCAGACCATCCGCTGCCTGTCTGGCCATGGCAGCACGATCATCGATGAGCCGGCGGAACCGGCGCGTGATCACCTCGTGCATCGCGGCGACGTCGTTCTGCCCCTCGACCTGACGGATCACGAATCGGCGATACTCGCTCTTCCGCGGCAGCCCATCCTCGAAGACCACCATCGACCCGACGACTTCTGTGCCTTGCAGGTTGGAAATGTCGTAGCACTCGATGCGAAGCGGTGCCGTCGGCAGGTCTAGCGCCTCCTGAATCTCTTCCAGGGCACGGTTGCGGGTCGAAAGATCACCGGCGCGGGTGGTCTTGTGTTTGATCAAGATCTCCTGGGCGTTGCGAGACACGGTCTCCATGAGTGCTCGCTTGTCGCCACGCTGCGGCACCCGGATGAAGACATGTGAGCCACGACGCTCCTCGAGCATTCGGGTCAGCGACTCGGCCGACGGCGGCATGACCGGTACCAGGATCTCGCGAGGCACCGCATCTCGGTCATTCGTGGTTGGATCCGACTCCGCGTAGAGCTGGAGCAGGAACTGTTCAACCAGCTCCTCTGTGCCGCCATCGTCGAACCGATCGGCGACCCAGCCGCGCTCACCACGGACGCGCCCGCCGCGCACATGGAAGATCTGCACGGCGACCTCAAGCGGGTCCTCCGCGAGCGCTATGACGTCGGCGTCGGTGCGGTCCCGGAAGACCACAGCATTTCGTTCCATGGCTCGTTGCAGAGCGCCTAGGTCGTCCCGCAGCCGAGCCGCGCGCTCGAATTCCAGAGCGTCGCTGGCCGCATGCATCTCCCGCTCGAGCTTCTTGATCATGGGGCCAGCCTGGCCCGACATGAACTGAATGAAGTCGTCGACGATCGCGCGATGCTCGTCTGGGCTCACCCGACCGATGCAGGGCGCCGAGCACTTGCCGATGTATCCGAGCAGACAGGGTCGACCGAGCTGCTTGTGGTTCTTGAACACTCCGGGCCGGCACGAGCGCATGGGAAAGACCCGGAGCAGCAGGTCGACGGTCTCTCGGATCGCCCAGGCGTGGGAGTAGGGGCCGAAATAACGAGTGCCTTTACGCTTGGCTCCCCGGCCGACCATGACCCTCGGAATCTCCTCGGACACTGTGACTGCCAACCAGGGGTACGACTTGTCGTCGCGGTACTTGATGTTGAAGCGTGGGTCGAACTCCTTGATCCAGGAGTACTCCAGCTGCAGCGCCTCGACCTCGTTCTGCACCACTGTCCAGTCGACCTTGGTCGCCGTGCTGACCATCGATCGGGTACGGCTCATCAGGGAGGCCGGATCGGCGAAGTAGGAGTTCAGCCGCGAACGCAGGCTCTTGGCCTTCCCGACGTAGATCACCCGGCCGTCGGCATCGGAGAAGCGATACACGCCAGGCTGATCGGGAATGGATCCCGGCGCAGGCCGGTAGGCCGGAGCCGACCGCGATGAGACTGGAGGTACCACGCGCCCCAGACTAGGACGCGGCTGGGACATGTTATTGCGATCTGACCCGGATCACTCGCTCACAGGCGGCTGCCGGCTGCAATCTTCAGGTGCGGAGAGAGGCGAGGGCTGTGTTGAGATCGATCGGGGTCAGGGCGAATGTGCGCTCGGTCCGCGAGGAGTCCAGCACAAAGGGGCGGACAAACTGGTAGCGAGTTGTCCGCAACTCCCGGATGAGAGGAGAGAACAGGCCCCCGGTCCACAGCACCGGATACGGCAGCGCTGTCAGTTTCGGTTTGGGCGCGCCGACAACCTCGGTGAACCGGGTGGCGATCTCCCGAACGGTCAGCGGCGGGTTGGTCGGGGTGAGCCAGGCCTGACCCCAGGCGCGGTCATCGGTGGCAACGGTGACCAACGTTGTGGCGACATCGACGATCGAGGTCCAGCTGTGGGGTTGGTCCAGAGCCGCCGGCACGTACGCTCGCGCGCCGGACCGCAGCGGCTTGGCGAGGACAACGGTGAAGATCGAGTTCGCCTCGATGTAGTCGCTCGAGCGGATCTCGGTGGTGCGGATCCGGCCGGCCTGATGCGCGGCGAGGGCAGCGCGCCACATGTCCGCGCGAAGCCTCAACTTGGGATGGGTCGCGGCCAGCGGGGTTGCCACGGTGATCGGTGCATCCACCGGGCCATAGCCGTACAGGTTGCTGGCGGTGGCCAGCAACGCCTCGGTGCGCTCCGACGCCGCAAGTAGTGCCGAGGCCAACGGGGGCCAGTCGCTCAGCCAGCGGTGATAGGGCGGGTTGGCGCAGTTATACAGCGCCGCCGCTCCTGCCGTCAGAGACGAAAGCCGGTCCGCATCCGCGGCATCGGCCGCGACTCGCTCGATCCCCGGGTGCTCCGGCCCGATGCCACGGCGGCTGACGATCCGAACCTGCTCGCCCCGCCCTGCCAGCAGCGTCGCCGTGGCGGCCCCGACCGGGCCCGCACCAACAACGACATGCATCGACACCTGCGGCTCCCCCCTTCCGACACCAGCCAGCGAAACCGACTGCCAGCGCGGTCAGGTTGGCGTTCGACCCTCACTGCCGTTGTGGACCCGCCCTATATCCGCACATCGGCATGAGCGCGCACTCCTCAGTGATACCGCATGCGGTCTTAACCTCCATGTGCTCCCCGCACAACGCAGGCCACGACGTCTGCGCGCGACCATCGGCTGCGTCGTGCTCATTGTCGGGTCAGGAGGGCTATCCCTACCGGTTGTCGCGCCAACGCTGGAACCGGGCCACGTTATTGACAACCACCGCGTACGGCTCGCGCGCCATCATTTTCGCGTAATCGGCCTCGTTCTTGCCGACAGACAGGAACACCTTGAGGTCGGCCTGCCGGTAGTTGCGCGCAACAGCGACGGGAATCGTAAGTTTTGCATAGACAGCGGTGGCCGTTTTCTTGATCACAGATACCGACGGCCATTCGTTAGTCCCTCGGGTGCTCAACGCATAGCTGATTCGATGATTGTGGTCGGCCTCGTCGAGCTTCTTGATCTTGTTCAGTGGGGCAATCCGGGCGGGTCTCGCGACTAACAGGACCCTGGAGTTCTTGATGGTGTTCCAAAACTGCCGCGCCTGCGCATCTGTGATCGATGCGAGCTTGATCTCCAGGGTGAACGACTTCCCGAGCCGGTTGCCATACTTCAGTAGCTCGATCAAGCGCATTAGCCGCTGGCCACCCACCTCCGTGCGACACCTGGCGCGGATGGAAGACCACAGCCATTCCGAGATCGGGCCCTCGCAGTTCGTGATCCGGTTGAGTGTGGCGTCATGCAAGATGATCATGGTGCCGACCGAGTCGCGATCGGGACCAGCCTTCGTCCAGCGAACATCGGCATCCAGGATGTCGGCGCGGTTTCGCACCGCGTACCGATAGGCAGGCAATGTACCTTCGGCATATTTCGACATCTTCGCGCCCCGGTGAGCCACGACAATCTCATCCATTGAGTCGGCATGCGCCGCAGGCACGACGACGATCAGGGCAAAGGCGGCGGCAACCACGACATTTAGCACACGAATGCGGCTCTTCACGGCTCTCCTTGCAACGGCAAAGGGGAAAGTTGAGAGTGAGCGCGCCACTCAATTAGAGGCAAACTAGCCCGCGCAAACCGACACACCGCGCAAAACGCGAGTCGTAATGCTGGCTCCGCACGACGAAAGGGCCCGAGGTCGATACGGATAACGACGAGCGAGATCATCGTGCCATGCTTCCCGACACAACCATATCGACCTTCGGTGAAGATCAGCGCCTCTGACTCCCAGCTTCCAGGCACCCCGCATCATCTGCAGCTAGCGCAACGTGTGAGTAAGTGATGCCAAGCGGGTCAAAGCGAACGGGTCAACCGGTCACATAGACCTTGCCTTCGAAGACGGTGGTCTTCGCTGCGGCGAGAGATTTGGATGCCGGCGGGTTCGTCACCGAGCCGTCCTTGATCGAGTACTCGCTGCCATGGCAGTTGCAGTGAATAACCTCCTTGCGGACCTCGGCCACGGGGCATCCCTGATGAGTGCAGATTTTGCTGAACGCCTTGTATGAGCCTTTGTTGGGTTGGGTGACGACGTAATCGGCGTCCTCCAAGATCACGCCGCCGCCGACCGGCACTTTGAAGGTCGCGACGCTTGGACCGTTGGGCGCCTTTGCCTTCGACGCTGACGGTTTGGGGGAAGTCGCGTCGGCGGCCGGCGACGGCGAGGCTGGTGCGGATGTATTGGACGGCGTTGCTGGAGCTGTCGGCGTGGCCGAGCCGCTTTCGGCCTCCGCTGAGCAACCAGCCAGCGCGGCGGCGCCCGCGCTGGCCAGGGCAAGCAGTCCAGCGGTTCCTAGCACCGTCCGCCGCGTGGTGGCGGGTGTTTGCAGGGGTGACCGTTGGTCGCCGAGCTCGGACACAGATGCCTCCAGCTGTGAGGACGCTTTTGGAGCCCACACGAGATAGACCGTGTTTTGGTTCGATCGATTTCTTGTCAGCTGGCAACAAGTGCCGGCTGCGTTGCCCTGATCGGGACAGCCTGGCCATCGAGCATGGCCTTGAGGAACTCGCCGGTATACGACTTGGGGTTTGCTGCAATCTGCTCCGGCGTGCCCTCGGCGATCACCAAGCCGCCACGCGATCCACCTTCCGGGCCCATGTCGATCAACCAATCGGCAGTCTTGATCACGTCGAGGTTGTGCTCGATGACGACGACGGTGTTCCCAGCGTCCACCAAGCGGCCAAGGACTCCCAGCAGCTTGCGGATGTCTTCGAAGTGCAGGCCAGTCGTCGGCTCGTCCAGGACATACAGGGTGCGCCCGGTTGCCCGCTTCTGTAGTTCGCTCGCCAGCTTGACGCGCTGTGCTTCACCGCCGGACAGAGTCGGCGCCGGCTGGCCGAGTCGTACGTAGCCAAGTCCCACGTCGACCAACGTGCTCAGGTGCCGTGCGATTGCAGGCAGCGGAGCAAACAACTCCAGGGCTTCCTCGATCGACATGTCCAAGACCTCGGCGATTGACCTGCCCTTGTAGTGGACTTCGAGAGTCTCCCGGTTATACCGGGCACCATGGCAGACCTCGCACGGCACGTACACATCAGGCAGAAAGTTCATCTCGATCTTGATCGTGCCGTCGCCGGTGCAGTTCTCGCAGCGGCCGCCCTTGACGTTGAACGAGAACCGCCCAGGCTGGTATCCGCGTACCTTGGCCTCAGGCGTCTCGGCGAAAAGCCTGCGTATGTGATCGAAGACCCCGGTGTAGGTGGCCGGGTTGGACCGCGGTGTACGCCCGATAGGCGACTGATCGACATGAATGACCTTGTCGATCTGATCAGCGCCCGTGATCGACCGGTGCCGCCCTGGCACCTCACGCGCGTTATAGATCCGTTTCGCGAGAGCGTTGTACAAGATGTGGTTGACGAGCGTGGATTTTCCGGATCCGGACACTCCAGTGACGGCGATGAGCTGGCCAAGCGGAAATGACACCGTGATGTTGCGCAGATTGTGTTCAGCAGCCTTGTGTACGGTGATCTCCCGGCCCGGCGTGCGCGGGCGCCGGGAGGCCGGCAGCGGGATCGAGCGCCGCCGAGACAGATACGCACCGGTCAGTGAGTCGCGATTTTTCAGCAGTTCCTCAACAGTGCCTGAGTGCACCACCTTGCCACCGTGCTCACCCGCACCTGGGCCGATGTCGACGGCCCAGTCCGCTGCCTTGATCGTCTCCTCGTCGTGCTCGACGACAATCAACGTGTTGCCCAGATCTCGTAGCCGGAGCAGGGTCTCGATCAAGCGTCGGTTGTCGCGCTGGTGCAGCCCGATGCTTGGCTCGTCGAGCACGTAGAGGACGCCGACCAGTCCCGACCCGATCTGGGTGGCAAGCCGGATTCGCTGTGCTTCGCCACCGGACAAGCTGCCGGTAGGACGGCTGAGTGACAGATAGTCGAGGCCCACATCGAGCAGGAACCTGAGCCGCTCGTTGATCTCCTTGAGCACTCGCTCGGCAATCTGCCGCTCCCGCTCGCTGAGCTCAAGCTGCCCGAGGAATGCAGCAGTCGCGTCGATCGACATCGACGACAGCTCTGCAATGTTCTTGCCACCGATAGTCACCGCCAACGATGTGGGTTTCAGCCGAGCGCCCTTACACACCCGGCACGGCACCTCACGCATATAGCCCGCGAACCGTTCGCGTGAGGTGTCGCTCTCGGCCTCTGAGTGCCGCCGCTCGATGTACGGGATGACTCCTTCGTATTTCGCGTTGTAGCTGCGTTCGCGACCGTAGCGGTTGCGATAGCGGACATGAACCAGCCCGGGGACTCCCTCGAGCAGCATCTTCTGAGCCGCTGCCGGCAGCCGACGCCAGGGCACGGTGGTGGAGAAGCCGGCGCTCTCAGCAAGTGAGTCAATGAGACGGCTGAAGTAATCAGCCACATGTGGAGATGACCACGGTGCCAACGCCCCTTCGGAAAGGCTCTTCTCGTCATCGGGGACCACCAACTCCGCATCGACCTCCATGCGCGTTCCCAGACCGGAGCAGGCAGGGCAGGCACCCCACGGACCATTGAAAGAGAATTGCCGGGGCTCCAGCTCGTCGATGCCGATGTCGTGATTGTTGGGACAGGCCATCTTCTCGGAATAGACGCGTTCGCGTTGTGGGTCCTTGGCGTCGAGGTCCACGAAATCGATGGATACGACGCCCTGTGCGAGCTTCAGCGCGGTTTCCACCGAATCAGTCAGCCGGTGCTTGACACTCGGCTTCACAACGAGCCGATCGACGATGACGTCGATGGAGTGCTTGTACTTCTTGTCCAGGACCGGCGGGTCAGTGAGCTGGACGACCTGACCATCCACACGCGCCCGGCTGAAGCCTTCCGCCGCGAGCTCACGGAAGACCTCGACGTACTCCCCCTTTCGACCACGTACGACCGGGGCAAGCACCTGAAATCGAGTGCCCTCAGTCAAGGCCATCAGCCGGTCGACGATTTGCTGCGGCGACTGCCGGCTGATCGGCTCACCGCAGATCGGGCAGTGCGGCCGGCCGGCGCGGGCATAAAGCAGCCGGAGATAGTCGTAAACCTCCGTAATCGTGCCGACTGTGGAACGTGGGTTGCGGCTGGTGGACTTCTGGTCGATGGAAACGGCAGGCGAGAGGCCTTCGATGAAGTCCACATCCGGCTTGTCCATCTGACCCAGGAACTGTCGCGCATACGCGGAAAGCGACTCCACATAGCGTCGCTGGCCCTCGGCGAAGATGGTGTCGAAGGCAAGGCTCGACTTTCCCGATCCCGACAGTCCGGTGAAGACGATGAGAGCATCCCTCGGCAGATCGAGGGAAATGTTCTGCAGGTTGTGCTCGCGCGCACCCCGGACCACGAGACGGTCACTCACGGAGCACATCGTATGTGCCCGCACTGACAAGGAGATAGCGGAAAAGGCAATGCGCTCGACGCCTCCCCCGAGACGTTAGCCGGCACTACGGTATGGGCATGACTGCCGCCGCTACTCCTGCCACATCACAGCTGGAAACACTACGCGGGCTGGTTCGGACTGCGACCCAGAGATTGCTGGGCGACACGATCTTGGTCACCGACGAATATTGGCGGGCTCCCAGCCGGCTGCCTGACTGGACCCGCGGCCATGTGGCCACGCACGTCGCGCGTCACGCCGACGCCATCTGCCGGCTCGCTGAATGGGCGCGTACTGGCGAGCGGCAGGACATGTACGCCTCCCCCGAGCAGCGTGCGAGCGACATCGAAGCTGGTTCTGGGCGATCCGGCCTCGAGCTGCAGATCGACTTGGACACCACCGCCGGTCGTCTCAGTTCTGCATTCGAAGAGCTCGACGCAGCAGACGCCTGGGACACGGTCGTCGAGATGAGCCGTGGAGTAAGGGTCCCGGCGCGACTGATGCCGCTGGCGCGACTGCTCGAGGTGGCGATTCATCACGTTGATCTTGACGTCGGCTACGAGATCACCGACATCGACACCCAGACCGCGGAGTGGCTGCTGGAATGGTGCGCCTTCCGGCTACGCAATCGTGAAGACTTTCCGAAACTCCAGCTGACCTCGGATACCGGCTTCACTACCGCAATAGGTACCGTGGGGGACCCTGTGTCCGTGCACGGTAGCTCTGCCAATCTCCTTGGCTGGTTGACAGGCCGCATCGATGGCTCTGCCGTCACCGGCGGCGATGAGCTCCGGCTCCCGGCATTCTGATGGTCGGGATCAACCACGTCGAGCCAGGCGGCCCGCCTCTGGTAGCACGCCTCTCCAGCTCGGTCACCATGATCAAGGTCAGCGTCGGCCCGGTAGACAACAACGCCTACCTGCTGCAGAGCAGTGATAGTGCTGTACTCATCGACGCAGCCAACGATGACGATCGGCTACTGAAGATCATCTCCGATCTGCCCTTGAACGCCGTTGTGACCACCCATCGGCATCCCGATCACTGGCAGGCCCTGCCGTCAGTCGCCGCTGCCACTGGGGCGCGGCTGATCTGCGGTGCGCCGGATCTCGTGGCGATCAGCGAGGGCGCCGGGGTGGAAGACTTGATCGGTGTCTGGGACGGCGATCACATCCAGCTCGGCACCGAGCGACTAGAGATGATCGGGCTGGTCGGCCACACACCTGGTTCGATCGCGCTCGCGTACGCAGGCGCGGGTAGAACGCACCTTTTCACTGGAGACAGCTTGTTTCCTGGTGGGCCTGGCAAGACCACGAGTCCTGAGGACTTCGCATCGCTGATGAATGATCTTGAAGGCAAGATCTTCGATCGCTTCGGCGACGACACGGTCGTGCATCCTGGTCATGGTGACGACACCACGCTTGGCACCGAACGGCCGCATCTCGACGAGTGGTGGAAACGGGGCTGGTAGGACGCTTCGAGTTTCTTGTTCGGCGACCTGTCGCGATATATCGTTGACGTATCGATTGGAGACGTCACGGAAGCAGGTGATCGACATGACCGGTGCGCATGCGATGGGTGCGCCATGGCTTCGCTTCGCTGGTCGCTGCGGCCCGGAAGGTTCGCTCAGCGACTGGCTGGCCAAGATGGCGGGGCATAGCGAACCCCGAGGACAACAGGCCTTCGGCAATTGGGGAATGTTCGGCGGTCCCCCATTCGGGCCATGGTGGGGCGCGGGCCGCACCTGGCGGGGCCCCAAGGCCCGCCGCGGTGACATTCGTGCGGCCATTCTTGGCGTCCTCGCGGAGCAGCCCATGAACGGTTACCAGATCATTCAGGAGATCGCGACCCGGAGCGGCGGAGTCTGGAAGCCCAGTCCGGGCTCCATCTATCCCACCCTGCAACAGCTCGAGGACGAAGGTCTGGTGCGTGTGGAGGTCGACGGCGGGCGGCGCGCGTACTCGTTGACCGACGAAGGTCGGACCTACGTGGCGGATCACGCTGACGAGGTATCGGCTCCATGGCAGGCGATGAGTGAAGCCGGCCGGGGTGAGGACGACCTCAAGCCCTTGTTGGGACAGGTAGCAGGCGCCGTATGGCAGATCCTGGCTACTGGAACCCCCGATCAGCAGGCAAAAGGCCGCGAAGCATTGGTCGAGTTTCGCCGTAAGCTTTACGCGATCCTTGCTGAAGAGGGAACTGCGCCGGACAATGGCTCATGACTCGATACTTTCCGGGCCGAGCAGGTCTTCCCCCTGGGAACATGCTGTGGGTGTGGCCAATGCCTTACGGCTCGATGGAATCTCGGCCATCGCAGCAGGCGCAGGTTCGCATCGGTGATGCTGAGCGCGACCGGGCCGTCGCCGCCCTCGGTGATCACTTCGCCGCCGGTCGGCTCACCAATGAGGAGTTCGAGCAGCGCATGGAGCAGGCGATCAAGGCACGCTTCAACGAAGATCTCGAACCGCTGTTCGCCGACCTCCCCCAGACGGTGGAACCGGACCCAGCGACGACGTCGAATCGTCGGTCCGACTTCAACCTCGCATGGTCAGCCATGCTGTGGTTGGCACCGCTCATTGTGCTCTTCGCGATAGTTGCCGCCGTAGTCCTCAGCGCCCCGTGGCTGGTATGGATCTTCCTCTGGGTATTCCTGATCAGCGGGCTCATGCGGCACCGCCGGCGCTACTACGGCCCGCGCTACTACGGCCAGCGCCACTACCACTTGTAGCTGGGCAGCCCTAGGCGTGGATGGTTTGTTCTATCGATCATCCGCGCCTCAGGCGGCCTCGACGGCTTGACCCGGCCCCGTTTGCCGGCAGGTCGTGTTAGATGTCCCGAGTGAGGGTTTCCAAGGACGGGAACATCTGGCAGATCAGGACGATGCGTGAGGTCGCTTGGATCGCCGGCGGTACCACGCCAGGGACCTTGATCACTATCGCTATCCCCCTCTTCGAGGCGTACGCCGGCGGCCGCCTGTGATCAACCGGATTGCCGGGATCACCCGTTCGCTCGTCACCTACTACGGCCCGTTCTGGCGCCGCCAACGCTTCGAGGCGTTCTACCGACAGTTCCTGCAACCAGGCGACCTCGCTTTCGATCTCGGCGCTCACGTCGGCAACCGGGTGCGGGTTCTCCGCCGGATCGGCGCGCGCGTGGTCGCGATCGAGCCACAGCCAGACTTCGTTGCCGTATTGGGAATGCTCTACGGCCGGGATCCGGGCGTCACGATCGAAGCCATCGGAGTTGCAGCAGAAGGAGGCCAGGGAAGACTACATCTGAGCAGTCGTACGCCAACCGTCTCGACCTTCGCCGATTCCTGGATTGACGACGTCCAAGCCGATCGACGATTCCATCGGATCCGATGGGACACAGTCATTAGCGTGCCTTTGGTCACCCTCGATGAGCTCATCTCCCGATATGGCGAGCCGCAGTTTTGCAAGATTGACGTCGAAGGCTTCGAGTACGAGGTGCTCAGTGGGTTGAGCCGGCCGCTGCCGTCATTGTCCTTCGAATACATTCCCGTCGCCATCGCCCGAGCGATCGCATGCGTGGAGCGAACCAGCGCTCTCGGTGAGTATCGCTATCGACACTCACGCGTCGAGACTCATCGCTGGGCGATCGCCAACTGGCTGGGACCGGGGGCAATGATCGAGATCTTGCGCGCGTTGCCCGATGATCGATCCGGTGATGTCTATGCGGTTCGCGCCGATCGGCTCGCAAGATTCCGTGATGCTCCCTGAGCCGTTCAACGGCTCATCACGTGACTAGCGAAAAAGATCAAGGGTGCGCGGGCTGTCGAACTCCGAGCCGGGAACACGCGGCAGATCGAGTGCGTCCGTGGCTAGATTCGCAAGATCACCATTGCGGATCGGCTGCTGGCCGCCATAGTTGGTGCGATTACTACCAGGGCTGCGGAACGTGGGGTTGAGGTCGTAAACGTCGCGCCCTGCCGGCACGCCAGGGCCCCACGCCATGAACGGAATCCGGAAGTTCCGCAGCTTTCCGGCCTCATAGTGCGATGCCCCCCGTCCACCATGATCAGCAGTCAGGATGACAAGTGTGTGACTGCGTAACGCCGGACGATGGTCCACAGTTTTCAGGATGCGTCCGAGGAGCACATCGGTACGCCCGACCGCGTCGATGTACTGCTTACCCATGAAGCCATGAGCGTGTCCGACCCGGTCAGGCAGCGAGATGTGCAAGAACGTGAATTCTCGGGGTTTGCGGCGCAACTCCTCGTTGAGCTTGGAGATGAGCTGGTTGTTGTTGTGATCGATGGTGAATCGATCGATCTTGGCATGCCCGTCATTACGTCCGACTTGGTCCGGGGCGCCATGGGCATTCCAGCTGCGCCTGTACAGCATGAACTTTGTCTTGGCCGCGAAGAGCGCCGTCGAGCCGCCGTGGTCGTGCACGACGTCGAACACACTCGCTACGTAGTGCCCTGCCGCGCCATGGACCGTTCCGCCGTCATCGAAATTGTCAGAATACCCATGGCCGCCGTGCTCTTCGTCGACCCGCCGGCCGGTCAGCATCGCGGTGTGATTGGGCAGGGTACTTGTCCTCTCGCGAACAGTCCGAGCGTTCAGGGTGTAGGCGCCCTCCCGCATCAGCCGGTGAAAGGCCGGGGCGCGTGACTGTCCGAGTTTCTTGATCGCGTCCGGGTTGAGGCCATCGATGGAGATGGCGATCACATGATCAATGGGATTGTCGGCATCATCGTCGGTTCCATGATCGACAGTGTGCGGCAGGATCGACGTCTCGGGCGAAGAGGGGCTAGTCGGAGGCGGCGCGGGCGACACCAGAACGGGGGAAACGCCGCTCGAAGGTGGAGTGGCGTGACATCCGGCTATAACAAGGGCACCCGCGATCAAGATGGCTGGCCACGACGTCCGCAGGCGTCGATGGGTCATGAGCTCGACCCTAATCGCGGTAGCGCCCCGTGGGAATGTGGCGCGCCCGCGTCAGCGCGCACGGCACGTCATACGCACGTTCCGGTGTAGAGGCCGCCGAGCGCCAAGGAGGATCGCGAAGGCGACCGCAGCAGCGGTGGCCAGGCCAAATGCTGCCACAGCGCCCACTCTGTTGATCAAGACGGCGACAAGAAAGCAGAACAGCGCGAAGCCGTCGAGGCCCGGGACGATTCCGCGCAGCAGTGCGAGCACCCCAGCGTGTCCGGCCTGTGCCGTGGTGAAGGCACAGACCACACTCAGCGCGATCGGAAAGGGCGCCAGCACACCCGTCAGCGCTGGGCCCAGCAAGCCCGCGAGCCCAGTCACCAGCAGTACGAGAAGTGCCGTTGCGATGGCCCTCGCCGGCAGATCCCACCAAGGCGTCGGCACCGGCGGTGGAGACGGCTGGTCCAGCCGGCGCAGTAATGCGCCAGCTCCATGCAGAGCCAGCAGCGCCAAGAGCAGTGCAACACCCGCCGGTACGGCAACGAGCGATAGAGCGAGGTCAGCAAGAAACACCACGACCCAGCTGGTGGCCAAAGTCAGCAGCCAACCGTGACGTCTCGACAGATACGCGAAGATCAACGCGAACAGCGCCAGTGGCACGATCGCCAACGTCGCGGCGCGGGCAGCAGCGGCGGCGAAGCTACTGCCGTGATCCAGATACAAGATCAGCAAGATCGGGCCCGCAACAATCGGCAAGACGACGAGGATCCCGGCCACTCGAGGACCCCAACGCCGTCCGGCCAGCGATGAAGCGACCACCAGCAGAGGTGCAAGCAGCACCTTCAACGCCAAGACGGTCATGGGCGTGAGTATTTCAGGACTGAAAATGAGCGCTCGTGGCTTCAAGGTCGACGGGCCCATCCGCGAGCCGGCCCCAGGGGAGACACTGTCCGCATGGCGTCCCAGCAGGTCCGCATCAGGATGCTGGGCGGCTTCGACGTACAGATCGACGGCGACGTCGTTCCGCCAGGCGCATGGCGGCTCAGCAAAGCGCGTTCGCTGGTGAAACTCCTGGGACTCGCCGGAGGTAACAGCATGCACCGTGATGCCGTCGTCGAGGCGCTGTGGCCCGGCCTCGGAGTTGCTGCGGCGACCAACAATCTGCATCAGGCATTGCACGCGGCTCGACGCGCCCTCGCGGTGGCCGGCGCGCCGGCTGGTGTGCTGCGCCTGAGAGACGGTGTTGTCACGCTTTGCCCGGACGGTGGGCTGGAAACTGACGTCTGGGACGTCGAGGCAACCTTCGACAAGGCCTGGACCGCGAACGATCCTGACCTGTTGCTCGATGTTGCGGCGCGCTGTGCCGAGGGCCTGCTGCCCGAGGACCGCTACGAAGACTGGGCCCGCCCGTACCAGGATCACGTAGCGGGATTGCGCCGCATGGCAGTGCTCGCGGCCACGCCGCGCATCATCGCCACTGGCAGAGCGTACGAGGCCCTCCGTGCTCTTGAGGCGGTAGCTGACGCTCGTCCGGCCGACGAGGAAGTTCACCGGGCGCTGATGGCCGCGTACGACGCGGCGGGCCGTCGCTGGGATGCCATTGCGGCCTATGAATCGCTGCGCAGCCGCCTCGATGATGAATACGCGGCTGCACCCGAGGCGGAAACAACGACTCTCTACCGCCGCCTGCTCTCCGGCCAGGCCGACGCCAGGCCTGGCGCACCCCTTCACCTGCCTAGTCCCGCGACGCTGTTCGTTGGACGCCATCGAGAGATCGACGAGCTCGTCGCGCTCTGCACGAGACACCGGCTTGTCACGCTCTGCGGACCGGGCGGCGCCGGCAAGACACGCCTCGCGCTCGAGGTCGCCAGAGCGCTGGCAAAGACCTCGTCGTACGCCGACGGAGTCTGGACCATCGATCTCTCCGGCGTCCGAGACGCCGGCTTGGTACTCGCCACAGCCGCGTCCGCGCTGCGGCTGACCCTTTCTGGGTCACGGCCGACTGTCGCTGCGCTGACCAGCCAACTGGCAACGCGAGAGCTCGTGATGGTGCTGGACAACTGCGAGCACGTGATCGACTCGGCGGGCGCGCTTGTTCGGGCCATCGTGGATGACTGCCCCGGCATCACGATCCTCGCGACCAGCCGAGAGCCACTTCACCTGTCCGGTGAGGTCGCCTGGCGGGTGCCGTCGCTCCGGGTGCCTGATCCAGCCGAGCCGATAAACGCCACCCACTTGATCATCTACGAGTCGGTGCAGCTCTTCGTCGCACGCGCCCAAGAGGCTGCACCGGCCTTCCGTCTGAGCAACGACAACGCGCCGACGATTGCGCACATCTGCCATCGCCTTGACGGAATGCCACTCGCGATCGAGCTCGCGGCGGCTCAAGCGGCATATCTAGCGCCAAATCAGATCGCAGCATTGCTCGATGACGCGCTCACCGCGCTCGCTTCGCGGATTCGCGGCATTCCTGATCGGCAGGCGACATTGTCGGCAACCGTCAGCTGGAGCTTCGACCTCCTCGATGCCGATGAACGGGTGCTATTCCCCCGGCTTTCGGTCTTCGCCGGTGGCTTCACTCTCGACGCACTGGAAGCAACTGCGTCCGGCGGCCTGCACAGGACCCTGCCAGAGGTCCTCGCTGGGCTGGTTGACAAGTCGCTGGTACTTGCGGACACACTCGACCCAGCCGAGGCCCGCTTCCGAATGCATGAGTTCGTGCGGCAGTACGCGGCGCAATTGCTGGAGCAATCCGGTGAAGGACCGAATCTGCAGAGCCGTCACGCTGCCTGGTACTGCGACCAAGCGGAATCGCTCGACCCCGATCAGGGTGAGCCACTTGTTGGCGAGCCGAGCAGGTGGTTCACAGCTGAGCGGGAGAACCTGCGGGTCGCGATGGCCAACGCGCTCGATAGGAACCCCGAGGAAGCCCTTCGAGCGGCGGTCGCTGCGTGGCGCTCTTGGATGGCGTCGGGCATGCATGCAGAGGGCTTGCAGTGGCTGCAACGCGCACTGGCAGCGTGCCCAGCCGTGTCCCCGGTGCATGTCCGCGCCTTGTTCGCCACCGCCGTTTTCCAAGTGCGGTTGGGCAAGACCGAGGAGGCACTCCCGCTGGCTCGTTCGATCGCGGCTATCGGCCGCAACGACGGTGATCCTATGCGGCGGGCCGAAGCCGCACACCTTCATTGCCTCCTCGCTTGGATCGCCGCCGAGTGGCAGACGATCGATCATCTTCTGGACGCGGCCGGCGCCGATCTTCGGAACGTGCCATCCGTACGAGCAGCCCATGACCATTTACGAGCGCTGGTCGAGCTGTCACGGGGAAGCCCCGAGGCGGCACTCGCCCGCCTCGAGGACTCCGTCCGCTGGCTCACCGCAACGCCGCGCGACGCCCCACCCTTCTTCTCGGTCAGCACTCTCGCGTTCTCGATCGGCGAGTACGACGGAGTCATCAGCCCGATCTTTGAGGAGACCATGCTGGTCGGACGCCGTGTTGGAGTCGCGCAGGCCGAGGCGTACGTCTTGTGCACAGTGGCGTTCGCCGCTCGCGCGGCCGGCCGGTTCAGCGAATCAGCCGGGGCGCTTGATCACGCGCTGCGCATCTTCCGTTCGCTTGGCGACCGAGCAGGCGAGGCCTTCGCCCTCGCACAGCGTGGACACCTGCACCGCGCACTCGGCGAGACCGGAACGGCGATCGAGTGTTTCCGCCAGTCGGCCGACCTCAGAGCCGCCATCCCGGACCAGCGGGGCTCCGCGATGTCACTGACTGGGATCGCACTCGCCGAGGCGGCCCGCGGCAGTATGACGACCGCCCTCGGGCTCGCCGGCGAGGCTGCCCGAATGCTGGACCGTTCCGGTGATCGTCCCGGACTGAGCGGCGCACTGGACAACCTCGCGGCAATCGAGATCGTTTCGGGGCGATATGAGCCCGCGGCCCGGACGATCGAAAGGTTGCTCGCGCTGCGGGGAGTTCCGGATTTCCATCGTTCGGTCGGTTGGAACCACCTGCTGCTGGCGCAACTACGGAAGCGTACGGGCGATGGCGTCGGCGCTGAGGCCGCCCTGCGGGCCGCAACGACAGTTTTCGATCGGATTGGCGACCAGCAGGGTCTCGCCGCCGTCGAGCAACCAACTGTGCAGCGTTAAGCGATTGCAAAGAACTGAGTATCTAGCCTCTCACACGTATATCGGTGCGACGAGGAGGTTCCCAGATGACCATGACGGCGGCGCTCGGCGATGCAACGGTTGCGGAGCTGCGATCGGCGGTCGCCGGAACGGTGATAGTGCCGGGGGATCCCGACTACGAGCTTGCCCGGCGGATCTGGAACCATGCGATCGACCGTTATCCGGCGATCATCGTCCGGTGCACCGGCACAGCAGATGTGGTGGCCGGCGTGCGGTTCGCGAGGAGCGAAGGCATGCCCATTGCGGTGCGAGGGGGCAAGCACAGCGTCGCGGGATTCTCTACCTGCGACGACGGCCTCGTCCTCGACCTCACCCCCATGAGTGCCGTCCAGGTCGACGTCAGCACCAGCCGCGCACGGGCACAGGGCGGCGCCACATGGAAGCAGTTCGATCGCGAGACTCAGCTCTACGGCTTGGCGACGACGGGTGGCTTGGTCTCATCGACTGGACTAGGAGGGTTCACCCTCGGCGGCGGAATTGGGCACCTGGTGCGCAAGCATGGCCTGACCTGCGACAACCTCATCTCGGCAGACGTCGTCAACGCCGACGCCCAGATTGTGCGGGCCTCTGTTGAGGAGAACGCCGATCTGTTCTGGGCATTGCGGGGTGGCGGCGGAAACTTCGGTGTGGTGACCTCAATGGAGCTGGCCGTCCACCCTATTGGCCCGACTGTCCTCGGCGGCGCCATTTTCTATCCAGGGGACCAGGCCGCGCAGGTGATGTCCGGTTGGCGCGATGCGATCACCGATGCGCCCGATGAGCTCACTACCACGCTCAATCTCATTGGCGCCGCCCCACCGTTGCCATTCCTCCCCGGCGCGGTGCACGGCACCCGTGTCGCTGTGGTCATCGCCTGTTACGCCGGCGAGCTGGACAAGGGCGAAGCGGCTGTGAGCGCTTTTCGTCGCCTTGGGGACCCCATTGCCGACATTTTGGCGCCTATTCCCTACCTCGCGCTCCAGCAACTGGTCGACCCGCTCTGGGAGGCCGGAGCTGCGAACTACTTCACCTCCGTCTTCTTGGATGGACTCCCGGATCAAGCGGTGGACACCCTCGTCGAGGCGCAGGGACGCTCGGCTCCGCCGCCGGCGACATCTGAGCTGCACGTGCATCAACTTGGCGGCGCCGTCTGTCGAGTTCACGAGAACTCAACGGCCTTTTCGCATCGGCAGTCGCCCTTCCTCTTGAACTGCGTCGGACGTACGCAGGACCCGGCGGACCTCGCATCGGTTGCCGAATGGGCGCGGCGCACGCGGGAAGATATGTCGCGATTTGGCGGCGGCCCTTATGTGAACTTCACCGCCGAGGGCGGCGCCGAGCGCGCCGCCTACCCACAGCAGACATACGCGCGACTCGCGGACGTCAAGCGCAGGTACGACCCAGACAACATTTTCCGGTTCAACCAGAACATCTCGCCAGCGTCCGAGGACTGAGGAGATGGTCAGCGAGTGGGATGTCGTCATCGTGGGAGGCGGCGCCGCAGGTTGCGTCCTGGCAAGTCGGCTGAGTGAGCGGGCCAACTTGTCGGTGGTGCTTCTCGAGGCGGGTCCGGATCTCCGCTCGTCGATGCCTGACGACGTCCGCGATGGCAAGAGACCGACCTTCAGCCATGACTGGGGATACGTCTCCGAGCCAAACTCCGAAGGCCCAAACTCCGAAGGCCCAAACTCCGAAGGCCCAGTACTCGCGCTCTACCGTGGCAAGCTACTCGGGGGGTGCTCCTCCACGAACGCAACCTTCGCGCTGCGTGGGCATCCCACGGACTATGACGCCTGGGCTGCCGCCGGGAATGCCGGCTGGTCGTTCGCCGAGGTCTTGCCGTATTTCTGCAAGCTGGAAACCGACGCCGACCTCGGCTCGGCAGACTGGCATGGTTCGAATGGGCCGCTACCGATTCGACGGTACGGCGATCGTGAGCTCACCGACGTCGCGCTGGCCGGCCTCGAGACGCTGGAGGAGAGCGGATTCCCGCTGATCGCGGATGCCAACGAGCCTGGCGCAGTCGGTCTCGCTTGCATTCCGGTCAACGCCCGCGATGGCGAGCGGATCAGCACGGCGCTGGCCTATCTTCCGCTCGGTCAGGGCCGGTCAAATCTGACTATTCGCTGCGAGGCCGAGGTGGCGGAGCTGATCTTGGATGGCGGCCGCGTAGCTGGCGTGCGGCTGCTCTCGGGCGAGGAGATCCGAGCTCATGAGGTCATCGTCTCGGCGGGCGCGTACGCCAGCCCAGCACTGCTCATGCGCTCCGGCATTGGCCCATCGGCGGCACTTCGCGAACTCGACATCCCAGTGATTGCTGACCTTCCTGGCGTCGGTCAGAATCTCATCGATCACCCGGCGGTGTCAGTCGACCTGCTCTACGACAGGGTTGTCGAGCCCGTCCCTGTCTTCCAGGTCGCAGCTACGTTCCACAGCTCCGGCACCGGTTCGAGCGTCGCACCAGACCTGCACTGCATGGTTGGTGGTCCGTATGAGGGCGACCCCGCCACCTTCTTTCTCGCCACGGCGCTGTTGAAGCCGCATTCGCGCGGCAGCGTCACTTTGCGTTCGGCCGATCCAACGGCGCCTCCGCGGATCGATCTCGGCTATTACCGAGCGTCCGATGATCTTGACCGGCTGGTCGAGGGGGTGCTGCGGGTGCGCGAGGTGGGTCGGGTAGGCGCGATCAAGGAGCTGTCTGGAGGCGTCGAGTTCGGACCCGGCGCAGAGGTCGACTTGCGGACGTGGGTGCGAAGGAGAACGTGGACATACCACCACCCGGTCGGCACCTGCGCGATGGGCATTGACCCTTCGGCAGGTGCAGTCGTCGATCCGGCCTGCCGGGTTCACGGCATAGCCGGCCTGCGCGTCGTGGACGCGTCGATCATGCCCGACATCCCATCGGCGAACACTCACATACCGACCGTGATGATCGCTGAGCGGGTGGCCGCTCTGATCAACTAAGAACATCGTGCGCGTTTCGCCGTTGTAGTCAACGGTCAATCGCGCACGATCTTGTCCCCATTGGCCCTCGGAAGTTGCACGGCGAGAACCGCCGTCGCAATCGCAACTCCGAAGCCAGCCGCAGACTGCACGGCCGACAGAAGGAAGCCCGAAATCGCGAAAACCGGGAGAAGCACCGCGTACGCCACCCCGACCGCGCGTAGTCGGCGATGGGTGCGCGCGATTGCTATGCCGAGCACCACCGCCGAGACGACGAAGAGCAGAGTCGCGCTGAGCGCAGTGGCTCCCAAGGCAGGGCCGTACGCGGTGTCCGCGTTCAGGGCGGGCATACCTTCCACGCCAGCCAGATAGGCGCGTCCAATTCCGGGCTGAACGAACGCGGCACTGCCGAAAGCAGCCGACAGGAAGATGTTCGCAATGGTCGTCAGAACGAGTCCCACGACCGCGAGTCGAGCGGAGCGACCCGACACAAGGTAGGCAGTGACGGCGACCACGCCGAGTACAGCCAACGCCGCACCGAAGATGCTGGCCCCGAGGTGGCTAACCAGAAATACGTCAGTCGTTACGTAGCGGGCGTACGCGTCAAAGTCTTCGATTGGGGGCTGGTGAGTGAGCGTGCTCAGCCCAAGCAGGATTCCATACACGGGCAATAGCCAGAGGCCGATCCGTGCCGCGCGGTGGGCCGGCATCACAGTGTCCTGCATCGATCCCTCTCCCTGTCGATGAGACTGAGAAGGTGATTATCCGGCTGAATTGGGCCGTCCGCAGGTTGCGCTACTCGCGAGTTCCACCGCTCAGAACGATGTCTATCGCCCGAGGCTAAGCCACGGCACTGACAGCCGCAGGAGATCCTTTGCCAAGAGTCCGGCCCGGCGGCATGAAGCTGCGAAGAATCTGCTCGGCTTCCGCAACGGTCTGACTGACGATGTCCCGAGCAGGTCGTATCTCGTGGATGAGTCCAACGCTCTGCCCCGCGAACGGCACGTAATCCTCTCCCCCACCAGACAAGATGTCACGGATGATTGCCGGAACCAGCTCCGCCGCATGCTCCGCCAGATCTTCAGGCTTGGCACCCCACTGTTCTGCGAACGGTGTCGGGAGGACGCGCGGCGACGCCGAGTCGTGCGGTCGGTTGTAGGGCGGGAGGATGAGATCCAGGCGTGGCTCATGCCGAGCGTCCGTCGACTCCGCCCGAATGATCATCGTCTTCCACTCCGGACGCACAGCCATCTCGGTTGAGGCGAGAAACGCGTTCCCATGACAATGCCGCTCGCACCCAGGCAGAGGGCGGCCGCCAATCCTCGGCCATCGGCGATCCCGCCAGCCGCAACGACTGGTCGATCCCCCGCGACGTCAACGACCTGTGGGACGAGAACAAGAGTGCTGACGAATCCGCTGTGGCCGCCGGCCTCGCCACCCTGGGCGATGATGATGTCTGCTCCCCGGTCGATGGCGCAGCGGGTTTGTTCGACATCCATGACCCGCTGCATCCACAAACTGCCAACCTGGTGTGCTTGATCAACAAGATCACCTGGATCGCCCATGTGGTAGGAGATCACAGCCGGCTTGGCCTCCAGAGTCGCCTGGAATGCCTCCGTACTGAATGGCCTCGGCTGGTGATTGATCGCGAAGGGTCGGTCGGTGAGCTCGCGAAGCAGGGCCCATTGCATCTTGAGTTGCTCCACAGGACGAACCGCGGTGTCGAGGCTCCCCAGCGCACCCGCCGCACAAACAGCCGCCGCAACCTCGACTGAGTTCCATGGACCGAAGGGAGCGCTGATGATGGGTGCGCTGATGTGGAGTAGGTCACAAAGGCGGGTTTGCATGACATCGACGATGCTGGACCTACCGTGCATGGAGCAATCGGGAGTTCTCCCCAATCACTCGAGCAACCCGTGCTCCAGCGCGTACAGGGCTGCACCGGCGCGGCTCGACACACCCATCTTCGCGTAGCTGTTCTGCAGATGCCGATCGACGGTCTTCGGCGCGATGCCCAGCCGACTGCCGACCTGCCGGATCGTCAACCCCTGGACCGCTAAGCGCAGCACCTCGACCTCCCGCTCGCTCAACCGTTGCGGCCATCGGCCGACAGGTCGGCCTCTCCCCTCGGCCGTGGAAATCACCGCGTTGACGGCAATGGGATCCAACGCTCCCGACTCCACGTCTGCCTCCAGCCGTAACAGCGCCTGAGCCGGGGTGTGTGCCGGACGATACGGACGTGGCTCGCGAAGGGAGACGTACGCATCTGACGCAGCCAGCACCCGCGCGGATTCATTCAGTGCACTGGCACGAAGTCCGCGGTGATACCCCGTGCCGTTCAGCCTTTCGTGGTGCGAGCCGGCCAAGCCCGCCAAGCTGGCCAGCGGGCTACAACGATGAAGGATCCGCTCCGTGTAGTAGGGATGAAGCCGAACCCGCTCCCAGTCGTCTTGACTCAGTAGCCCCGGCTTCTCCCAGATGCTGCTGCTGATTCCCGTACGACCAAGATCATGCAGCAGCCCGACTCGGTTGAGCGCCGAGATTCTGTCGTCTTCCATTCCGAGGGCCCGTGCGGCGCCAGCCGCCAGCGCAGAGACACGGCGGGAATGCCCAAGCGCGTACGGAATCTTGAGATCAGCAAAGTCGGCAAACACCTCGAGGAGGGTGTCTAGCTCCACTGCCTCAACCATGCGGGGGGATGGCTCGGTCGTTAGAAAGTGCTCCCACGAGACATCGGCGGTATCCCCGACCGAGCGCAGATAGGCGTCGACGACCGTCGGGTCGTACGCTTTTCCGCGGCGACGTGCTGCGATATCGCGGGCGGCTGCCGCACCTCCGAGTCGTTGCCAGAGCAGCACGTCGCGTGCGACGACCGAGATCCTGATCGACATCGGTACGCCCTCGGCGGCTAAGCCACTTGGATGGCCGCTTCCGTCCCATCGCTCGAAGCCGTGACGCAGTGCTTCTGCGACCCCATTCCCGATGCCCAGCCGGCCGCCAAGCATTCCGGCGGCCTCGCAATGGATCGCCATTGCAGTGGCCATCGCCCGTTCCGGATCAGGAACGTCGGTGTGAGCAACGCGGTCGGCAACATCGCCCATCACATACGGGCCCACGGTGGCAGCCAAGCCGATCTCATCACCGGAGAGTTGTGCTACCTGGGCGGCATCGGCAGTGCAGCCCAGGTACCGCAACAGGGCCACATAGAACACCTCAGAAACTTGATCATCTGGCAGCTGCAGATCATGGGCAAGCCGTACCGAGAGCACGCAGGTCTGAACCGCGTGGCCACTTGGTTGACCCATTCCCAGGTCCGTTGCAAGGGAGAGCGCGGCGAGGATTTCAGCCAGCCGCACCGGCCCATCGTGCATGCAGCCAGCATGGCACTAGCTCGATCGTCCCTGTTCTTGCTCGGCGTCCCAGCGAATGATCACGCGCAGGCCAGTGATCACAACGCTCAGTACTTACCTCGAGACTTACCTTAAGCCACGACCTCGTAGTGACGGACCCTCAGATCGCGTTCGATGAGGAAGCGATCATCCTCCGGATAGAACACGGCTTGATCAATGTCATCTCCAGCGAATGCCCGAATGCTGTCTCGAGAATCCCAGAGTGAGAACGTGACGATCTCCGAGTGATCGCCGTCGTCGCGACGTAGCATCCAAGCGCCCTGATTGCCTGGCGTTGATCGATATTCAGCCATGCCGGTGCTACCGATGTATTCCGCGTACGCGGCCGCGTCGTCGCGTCGCACCAAGCCTCTCCACATGCGGGCGATCATGCACAAACCGTATCGAGGAGTGGATGCCTCCAGGCACTGGTATGCCGCCAACCGACCGGTGGACGAAGCGCTCTCCACGTGGCCTCCGCCACCCATGAGCGCCGGAAACCTTCAACGCAACATTGTGATGCCAGAAATCACGCGGTGTTGGTGTCCATTCAATGTAAGGAGGCATCATGCCCAGTGCTCAAAGGTCAACAACCCCCGTTGGCATGGATCTCGATGCGATGGAAGGCCGCTACGCCGAGCTCGACGAGTGCACAGTCGGCTTCGAGACCGACAAGCAAGATCTGGACGCGGGACCGTACTTCCGCGGCTTGCCCGATGATCGCTGCAGCTGCGTGCACTTGGGCTACATGACGAGCGGTCAGATCATCTTCCGCTACGCCGACCACGAGGAGACCTACGTTGAGGGTGATGCGTATGTGGCACCGCCCGGACACCTCCCGATCATCACCGCAGGCACCAGTGTGGTGGAGTTCACCCGGACTGCCGACCTCGCTTCGGTGATGGACGTCATTGGCCGGAACATCCAAGCGATTGGCGTGCCCGCTGCATCATGAGCACCGGGAGCTCGGTGATGAGCATCAACAACCGAGCGATCCTCGACACCTCGTCGCTCCCCTCGAACCACGCGGCCCCGGAATGCCGCTACGAAAGCGATCCCGATCACCCGATCCGCTGGGTGCTGAGCGCATGACTTCCCCGATGCCTACGCCCGGGACCTCATGCCCCCGTCTTGGGGTGACCAGCTACGAGCGGGCTGCGCTGTCGCCGTAGAAGGTGCGCAGGTCGGACACGACGAGCTCCGGGACTTCGAGTGCGGCGTAATGGCCGCCCTTGTCAAACTCCGACCAGTGCACGATGTTGGCGTTGTCCCGCTCGGCAAGCGGTCGGATGGTTTGGAAATCATGGGCGAAAACGGCGACACCGATACGTCCGCGGCTCACCAGCGGCTTGGCTCCTGAGTGGCCTTCGCTGTAGTGAAAGCGCACCGCTGTCGCGGAGGTGTTCGTGAGCCAGTAGAGCGACACCTGGGTCAAGACCTGTTCCATCGTCACCAGGCT
>Ga0075418_10001436_pt1 | contig 26946 bp, 25 predicted proteins | sample SoiMetdeltSBSDD2_FD_81776 | JGI IMG/M metagenome (GOLD analysis project Ga0075418, IMG submission 81776) | Bulk soil microbial communities from a Populus tree surrounding site in Tennessee, USA - Soil MetaG P. deltoides SBSDD2 | ecosystem: Environmental > Terrestrial > Soil > Tree plantation...
AGAATCGCCCGCTCCGACGCGCGCAACGCGATCCAGACCTCCTGAAGGGCAGCAGCCGACCCGACGTAGGCCAAATTCTCCGGCCGACTACCGCGCACATTCGCCAGCTCGCCATCCAGTGCCCGGATCACATCCGCGATGCTGATTGCGTCAGCTGCCCGCGCGAGCCGATAGCCGCCATCGGGGCCGCGCTGACTGCGCAGCAGGCCAGTACGACGCAGCTCTCCGAGGATGCTCTCCAGGTACTTGTTGGGAAGCCGTTGGGCCTCCGATAGCTGCTCCACGGTCCGCGGGGCGTTCGCTGCGGCAAGCTCCGATAACGCCCGCAGCGCGTAGTCCACTCGAGCCGAGAGCCTCATCTGCACAGAACCTTCATGGCACAGTAATTTCCGGTCACGACCTCACCTCACGATCGACCTTACTGCCATAGAACTGCCAATGCGCCGTTCGCGATCGTCAGGGCGCCGATCAACCCCCAAAGCCCGCGTGGGATAGTGGCGAACTTCCGATTCTTGGCTACCAGCACGACGATCACCATCGTGATGATGAGCTTGATCGCGATCTTGACGTGGTTCACCGGTTCTGGTCCGAGCTCTTCCACGACGACCAATGCGAGGCCCGTAAGCAGAAGAATGAACGACCCGTTCAGCATCGACGCATTGACCTCGGGCTCTTTCGCCCTGAGTTGGATCAAAAAGCCACCAAGTAGCGCGGCAAAACCGATCAGGTGGAGCAGCACCAAGATCTGATGCGCAAACTGCATGGCCTGACACTAATGGCCGTGATCGGCCAAATTCTCGATCTCCGCTCGCGCGGCGCTCTTAGCGTCTAGCGACGCCCGCAGAGAGTTGTCGAAGGCGCTAAACGAGGCGTCTATCCGTTGCCCACCGGGTGAGCTGGTGGCGGTTGGAGAGCTGCAACTTGCGCAGCACGCTGCTCACGTGAGTTTCCACCGTCTTGATCGAGATGAACAGCTCCTTGGCCACTTCCTTGTACGCATAGCCGCGCGCGATCAGCCGCAGCACTTCCCGCTCACGCTGGGAAAGTCGGTCGAGGTCCTCATCGATGGTCGCCAGATCAATGGACCCAGAGAACGCGTCCAGCACGAACCCTGCAAGCCGCGGTGAAAAGACCGCGTCCCCTTCGGCGACTCGGCGGATGGCATCGATCAGCTCGTTGCCACTGATCGATTTAGTGACGTAACCGCGGGCGCCGGCCCGGATCACGCCAATGACATCCTCGGCTGCGTCTGAGACTGATAACGCAAGGAACTTCTGGTCGGGATTCTTCTCGTGAACCTTGCGGATGACTTCCACACCTCCGCCACCAGGCAGGTGCACATCAAGCAACACCACGTCGGGGTGAGTCTGAAGAATGACGGCGATGGCCCGGTCGGCGTCGGCCGCCTCGCCGACGACGGCTACCGAACGGCCGATCTCGGCCTTGACCCCGGTGCGGAACATGGCGTGGTCATCGACGATGACCACACTGTACGGCCCGCGCTCGGCGGGAGCATCTTGCGAGGTCGGCTGCTTGGTGGTCTCAGTCATCTCTTGATCTCCAGTCGTACTTCGGTGCCATCACCCGGTGCTGAACGAATCGTTGCGGAGCCACCGTGCCGCGCCATGCGGTCGATGACGCTGCCCTTGATCCCCAGACGGTCCTCGGCGACCGCCTCTACGTCGAAGCCCTTTCCGCGGTCACGGACGAACACCTCGACGGATTCCTCATCCACCTCGGCGTAGACGTCGATCTTGTCCGCCCCGGAGTGTTTGGCTGCATTGACCATGGCTTCGCGCGCAGCGCGGACCAGGGCCTGAATCGCGTCGGAGGTGTCGCAGTCGCCGACCGTCACAAGCTCGATGGGCACGCCTCGTTCATCTTCCACTTCAGCCGCCGCGGCCGTCAGCGCTGCCTTGAGCGTTGCCTCGTGCAGCTCGTCGTCGTACAGCCAGTTGCGCAACTCTCGCTCCTGACGTCGAGCCAGCTGCTGCACCGCCTTAGGATCGTCGGCTTGGCGCTGAATCATGGCGAGCGTTTGCAGCACCGAATCATGCAGATGCGCGGCCATGTCGGCTCGGGCGTCTGCCCGGACCCGGGCCGCTCTGGCCTGGTTGAGTGCCGTACGCGAGCGATGCAACCAAGGTGCCAATACGATGGCCACGCCTGCGAGCGCGAGCATTGTCATCGCCATAACTTCCGGCAACTGCGAGATTTGTCCCCGTTGAGCGAGCACTAAACCAAACGCCGCTCCCACCAGGCCGAGGCCGACAATGACTCGTACTAATGAGGGCCAGCCACCACGCGCGACGAATGGGGCCAACCAAGCCTTGCCACCGGCCTCATCGCGCCAGCGCTTCTGCTGCGTCGAGTCGGCCTGGCGCCACACCAACGCGGCTCCGGCGCACGCAAAGGCGACCGGCCAGAACAGCTGGGAGCTAATCCCGAGCCCGGTGTTCTGCATGATCCACAGCAGGCCGACACCGAGAGCTATCAGCGCCAACAGCATGCCCCAGTCGATCCGCCGCTTCGGCTTGCTTCGGTCCCGCATCCCGGCTCGGCTGGCAGACTCGAGACCAGGTGCCTTGACAGTCGACTCCGGCGGCAGCAAGAGCCACAGTGCGCCGTACGCGATCACCCCGACAAACTGGAAAGTCGCCAGGGCGACAAATGCGATCCTGACCGCCATCAACGGCCAGCCGAGATGTCGGGCTAGCCCAGTACAGACCCCACCTAGCCAGGCGCCCTCGGCCACTCGAGTAGCCCGCGGCCGCTCCTCAGACGCTTCTTCTGGCACTGCTTGCGCGACCGACGTTCGCAGTGCGGGTTGATGGCGCGCGTCTGAGACGCCAGCTCGTAACGACAACGAAGCTGCGGATTCAGTTGATCCAGTGCTACTGATGGACGGTTCTCCAGCCTCGCCGCCTTCGTCAGCGTGCTGCGTTGGCTCAGTCTCGGAGTCGTGAATTTCCGGCTCGATATGGCTCGAGTCCGTGGCGGTCATGATCTCCTACCCTCACACGCGTAGCGGCGTACGACCAGCAGGGTGGTCCCCCACTTCTCCCTTAGCCGAACAACATTGGACGTTGCCGCGGCAGGACCGGTTCCACATTCACGCAACAGCCCGGAGCAATTGGGGGTCGTCCCTGATAGTTCGAGGGTAGCCCGCTCGGCAGGATGGAGAGCATGAGCTCGATCTGGACGATCCGTCGAAGTGCGACGGACGCCAAGCTCGCAGGCCTTTGTGGCGGAGTGGCGCAGCACTGGGGGGTCGATCCACTGCTCGTCCGAGTTGGCTGGGTCTTGCTGGCATTCAGTGGCGGCGTCGGTCTTGTCCTCTATCTTGCGGGCTGGCTGCTGATTCCGGTCGAGGGCAACGACCGAGCACCGGTGGATGACCTGTTCGGGGAGTCCGTCCGACGCTGGCCGAAGGAACTGTGGATCACGCTGCTTGTTGTTGCCAGCCTTGCGATGGTTTCGATCTTCGGCTGGCTCAGCCCGTTCGGCATCGGGCCCGCAATAGTGATCGCGGTCATCTGGTACTTCGGCTTCTACAAGGGCCGCCACAACAAACGATCTTCGAAATCGCAGATATCTGCGCACGAGCCCGCCCGGCCGGAGGAGTCTGCACCACCAGAGTTCATTCGATATGACGGGCCACCGTCGGCTTTCACTGAGGCGGCCACTGCGTGGCAACGCCGGATCGAGGAACACACTCATCAGGCTGCGGCTCCCGCACCTGCGACCGCCACTCCGCTCGAAGCGTGGCCGAGTCCGCCCTCAGCGATCCTGGCGGAGCCGCCATCGGATCAAAACGGTGCTGGGCACGCCGCCTTCCTGGCTGAACCGGATCCGGCCGGCATCTACGTCGAACCGCCGCAGTCCGCCGCGATCAGGATGTCCGAGACCCGCTCGGCCAAACGGCTCCGACTGGTTTCGCTGATCGTCCTCGGCCTAACCCTGTCAGGACTCGGGATAGCTCAAGCAGTTGGCCTGGCGATCCCATTGGCTGGCTACCTGGCGGCCGCCTTGCTTGTCATTGGCCTGACCCTGGTGGCGGCAACCTGGCTCGGAATGGCCCGTGGTCTGCTGCCTCTCGGAATCGTCCTCGCGCTCGCAGTCGTGATCATCACAGCCGTTGGTCCGGCACTTCGGGTACCCGCCGCTACTGCATCAAGCCATGCGTACGCCAGCGTGAGCGAGCTGCCCGCCGCCGGTGACTCCGAGGACTTCGGCAAGCTTTCGGTTGATCTTGGACAGCTTGCGGTCACGAGCGATGCGACCTACGTAGCGCATGTTGATCTCGGCCAGCTAGAAGTCACCGTGCCAGAAGACGCCAACGTCGTGATCAACTACACAGCCGATCTTGGCGCAGTTCGTGCGTACGGCACAGATGTTCAGGCAGGCTCCGATCTCAGCGGCCAGATCAAGGACCCGCGGCAGGCGGAGCCGGGACAGCACACCCTGACACTCGACCTCTCCGTAGACGCGGGGAACATCGAGGTGCGACGATGAGGAAAACCTACGATGTCGTCGCCTTGATCTTCGGCCTCCTGCTGAGCTGCGTGGCACTCGGATCGCTATGGCTGACCTTTGTCGGACCTCTCAACTGGCAGGTGATCAGGATCGTGGCTCCCATGGGTCTGGTCGCCGTCGGAGTTGCCGGCCTCGTGCTTTCCCGAAACCGTCAGTAGCCATCCCCCATTGAAAGGTGTGCCATGAGCAGCCCCTACCCGCCGCAACCTCCTAAGAGGCTGGAGCGAAGCAAGTCCAACAGAGTGGTCGGCGGCGTCTGCGCAGGCGTTGCTAACTATCTCAACATGGACCCGACACTGGTGCGGGTGCTCACCGTAGTGATCTCACTCTTCACCGGCGTTCCAGTCATTCTTTACATCGTCGCGCTCTTCGTGATGCCCGAGGAAGGATCGCAGCCGAATCCGCCGAGCTATCCACCCGTTGGCGGTCCGCAAGCCCAAGCAGGTGGTTACTCGCCGACACCACAACAGACCGCTCCGCCGGCATACGCCCCGTACACTCCGGCGTCGAGCTCGGCGCCAGGGCAGCCTCAGTCGTCAGCAGCCGGTCCGGTTTCGGCCGATGACTCCATCTGGGGCAGTGAGGGAGCGCCCTGGGAACAACGCCAGCCCGCTCCGCAGCCGGTTGCGCCGCAGCCGGAAACTGCTGTGTCGGAGCCAGAGCCGGTCGGTGCGTCCCAGCCGGAGGCGCCAGTCGTGCCACACGCCCACGAGGAAGACGCTACTGAATCGGCACCCGAGCCTGAGGGGCCGGAGGAGCGTCCCGCCGACACCGAGAGCGCCCCAGCCGAGAGCGCAACCGAAGCCGAATCCGCGCAGCCGTCCGAGGGCGGCCAGCAAACCGACCGAACCTGAGTCCCTAGCCCGAGGAAGGGCGCCGCTTCGAAAAGCTCAGTGCACCGCTCATGGCGACCGTTCTAGGGCTGCGTCACTGGGCATTGCGTATGAGGTCGACGAAATAGCGGTGGATCCGCAGGTCGTCGGTGACCTCGGGATGGAACGACGTGGCAATCACGTTCTCGTGACGCACAGCGATGATCTTTGATTCGTTCAGGCCCGGGGGTACCACAGCGCCGAGAATCTCCACACCGTCATCAATGCTCTCCACCCAGGGTGCGCGGATGAACACTGCGTGCACCGGACCGCCTTCGATGCCGTCAAGATCAACATCGGTCTCGAACGACTCGACCTGACGGCCGAAGGCATTGCGTCGTACCGTGATGTCTAGCGTGCCGAACGTTTGTTGATCTTCAGTGCCGTCAAGCACGTTCTTGGCGAGCAAGATCATCCCGGCACACGCTCCGTACGCGGGCAATCCGGCTCGCAGTGCCGCGATCAGTGGCTCGCGCAACCCGAAGATCCGCGACAGCTTGTCGATGGTTGTGGACTCTCCGCCGGGCAGCACGATTCCGCCCAGTCCGGCCAGCTCGGCCGGACGGCGCACGGGTCGGGCGTCCGCGCCAGTGGCCGTTAGCGCGCGAAGATGCTCACGCACGTCACCTTGCAGAGCCAGTACACCGACGACAGGTGGACGGCTCACCAGCCGCGTTGAGCGAGACGATGTGGCTGCGGAATGTCATCAACGTTGATGCCGACCATGGCCTCGCCCAGTCCCCGAGAGACCTTCGCGATCACATCAGGGTCGTCGTAGAACGTGGTTGCTTTGACGATGGCGGCTGCGCGCTCGGCGGGATTGCCGGACTTGAAGATTCCCGAGCCGACAAAGACGCCTTCAGCCCCCAGCTGCATCATCATTGCGGCGTCCGCTGGAGTGGCGATTCCGCCGGCCGTGAAGAGCACGACAGGAAGTTTGCCCAGCTGCGCGACCTCGGCAACCAGCTCGTAGGGTGCCTGCAATTCCTTCGCCGCCACGTACAGCTCATCGGGTGCCGTCGTGGTGAGCCGTCCTATCTCGGCACGAATCTGGCGCATGTGAGTGACGGCGTTGGAGACATCACCGGTCCCTGCCTCGCCCTTCGACCTGATCATGGCCGCACCTTCAGCTATGCGGCGCAAGGCCTCGCCGAGATTGGTGGCTCCGCAGACGAACGGCACGGTAAAACGCCACTTGTCGATGTGGTTGGCGTAGTCGGCGGGCGTCAGCACTTCAGATTCGTCGATGTAGTCGACGCCCAGAGACTGGAGCACCTGAGCCTCCACGAAATGCCCGATCCGTGCCTTGGCCATGACCGGTATGGAAACGGCGGCGATGATGCCTTCGATCATGTCCGGGTTGCTCATCCGCGCCACGCCGCCCTGCGCGCGAATGTCAGCGGGCACGCGTTCCAGCGCCATCACTGCGACCGCTCCGGCGTCTTCAGCGATCTTGGCCTGCTCTGCTGTGACCACGTCCATGATCACTCCACCCTTGAGCATCTCGGCCATGCCGCGCTTGACGCGTGCAGTGCCGGTGAGGCTGGTGGGCCGGGTGGGGCTGGTGATCTCGGACACGTCAATCCCTCTTGTTTGCGGTGTTTCGCTGTTTTCGCGATGGAGCCTGTTGCGGCGGGAATCGCTCGCAACGATCCTTTCGCCACTCAGTCTAGATGGCTCGGGAATGAGGTCGATCTGGTTTCCACAACCGCGACGGCGTCGTGGGCATGATGCTCGTTTGCCCAGCTGTGATCCGAAACGTACACGGGGAAGCAACGTGCGGATACGCTCCGGAGTATGACCGAGGCGCACCACATGTCGAAGCCGACCGAGGCTGGCATGGCCAGGTTTATGGCGCTACTCGAGGAGCTCTCAAGCGAGCGGGATGTGGTCAAAGCCTCGATGTTCGGCATGCCCGGTATCAAACGGCGGGGTGGCAAGGCATTCTGCGGGCTCTATGGCGACGACATGATCTTCAAACTGGACGGTGAGGATCACGCTCGCGCCCTGAAGCTTGATGGTGCGCGCCTCTTTGAACCGATGGCCGGCCGACAGATGAAGGCGTGGGTGCAGGTTCCGCCACAACATGAAGCTGGGTACGCCGATCTGGCCCGGTCGGCCGAAGCAAGCCTGGATGGCTGAACGCCATGCTCCGCCCTACTCCCACTCAATGGTCGCGGGCGGTTTGCTGGTGATATCCAGGACAACTCGGTTGATCTGATCCACCTCATTGGTGATCCGGGTACTGATTTTTTCCAGCACCTCGTACGGTAGTCGGCCCCAGTCAGCAGTCATGGCGTCCTCGCTGATCACCGGCCGAAGCACGATGGGGTGGCCGTACGTCCGGCCGTCGCCTTGTACACCGACTGAGCGAACGTCGGCCAATAACACCACCGGAAACTGCCAGATCTCCCGGTCGAGGCCCGCTGTCGTCAGCTCGGCTCGGGCGATCGCATCGGCTTCACGCAAAACCGCGAGCCGCTGCTGGGTGACCTCCCCGATGATCCTGATAGCTAGACCTGGTCCGGGGAAAGGATGCCGCCAGACGATTCCCGACGGCAGGCCGAGCTGGGCTCCCACCGCGCGCACCTCGTCCTTGAAGAGCGTGCGCAGCGGCTCCACCAGCTGGAACTGCAGATCGTCGGGGAGTCCGCCGACATTGTGGTGGCTCTTGATGTTTGCGGCACCCTCGCCGCCCCCAGACTCCACAACGTCGGGATAGAGCGTGCCCTGAACCAGGAATTCCACCTCACCGGCCTCGCCCACCACCTCGCGGGCCGCCGCCTCAAAGGTCCGGATGAACTGCCGACCGATGACCTTGCGTTTTTCTTCAGGATCGGTCACCCCGGAGAGTGCCGAAAGAAACTGCTGGGACGCATCGACAACCTTGAGGTCGACCCCGGTCGCAGCAACATAATCGCGCTCCACCTGCTCGGCCTCACCCTTGCGCAGCAGGCCGTGATCAACAAAAACACAGGTCAGCTGACTGCCGACCGCCCGCTGCACCAGGGCGGCCGCGACGGCGGAGTCCACTCCCCCAGATAGCCCGCAGATGATGTGCTTACCGCCCACCTGCTGCTGAATGGCCAGCACCGACTCCTCGACGATGTTCGCCGGAGTCCAATCCGGAGTACAACCAGCGATGTCGAACAAAAAGTTCTCGAGGACCCGCTGACCACGCTCAGTGTGCAGCACCTCAGGATGCCACTGAACACCGGCCAGCAGACGATCGTTGTCCTCAAAGGCCGCCACAGCCGCACGAGCGGAGGTTGCGGTCACCTTAAAGCCATCTGGGGCTGCAGTCACCTCGTCGCCGTGCGACATCCACGCGCTCACCGTCGATGGCAGGCCGGCGAGGAGAGTGCCGGGATCGGTCACCCTCACCGAAGTCCGGCCGTATTCACGCATTCCGGTACGCGCGACCGATCCGCCGAGGACCTGAGCCATCGCCATGAAGCCGTAACAGATGCCTAGCGCGGGCGTGCCGCCGTCAACCAAGGCCGCGTCGAGTTGAGGTGCCCCCTGCTCGTAAACCGACGATGGGCCACCGGAGAGGATGATCGCTTTGGGTTTCCTCGCGAGAATCTCCGATGCTGAGGTGGTATGGGGGACGATCTCGGAGTAGACCTTCGCCTCGCGTACTCGACGGGCGATCAACTGCGCGTACTGGGCCCCGAAATCCACCACCAACACCAGATCGTGGTCTCGCTGGCTCATTTCGCGTCCTCTCCCCCGCCCAGGTCTGGAAGCGACGAGTCTATGACTCCCTCGCCGCGTGTGGGCTTGTGCTTACCAAGAGCGCGGTTGCACTGGAGTGTCACCGGACCGTCCGCCGCTCGACGCAGTCCAAGCGAGAGGCTAGGCGCGGCCGGCCTTCTTCATAACCCGCAGGACCCCGGTCATGACCGAGGTGAAGGACTTTCCGTCGATGCCGTGGCTGGGAGCAATGGGAATCCCGCTCTGGGTCGCCACCGACTGCACGTCGACAAATCGCCGGATACCATCTCTGCCTTGGCGTCGGCCGAGTCCGGAGTTCTTCATTCCGCCCATCGGCGCATCGATGCTGCCGAATGTGGCGGCAAAGCCCTCGTTGACATTCACGGTGCCACATTTGATCTTGCTCGCGACGCGTCGTCCACGATCATGGTCGGTGGTCCAGACGCTCGCGTTGAGGCCATAGTCGGAGTCGTTTGCATGCGCTACCGCATCGTCCTCGCTGGCAACCGGGTAAACGCTGACAACAGGGCCGAACGTCTCCTCGGCGTAGCAGTCCATGTCCGGCGTCACGCCGGTCAGCACGGTCGGCTCGTAGAACAACTCCCCGAGGTCCTCGCGCCGGCGGCCGCCCGTCGCAACCGTGGCACCCTTGGCTCTGGCGTCATCGACATGAGCGCGCACCCGCTTCAGCTGACTATGGTTGATCAAGCTGCCCATGTCGTGCTCGAAGTCCGGAGCATTGCCAAGCCGGATCGCCTGGGTACGTGCGACGAACGCCTTGATGAACGGCTCGAACAGCGAATCGGCAACGTAGATGCGCTCGGTCGCGACGCAGGTCTGGCCGGCGTTGAAGAACGACGCCCGTACGGCACCCTCTGCTGCGGCCTCGACGTCCGCGTCGTCCAAGATCACCATCGGATTCTTGCCACCGAGCTCCAGGGAACAGCCGATCAGCCGACTCGCGCACTGCATTGCCACCGTGCGTCCCGTAACGGTCGAGCCCGTGAAGCAGACGTAGTCGCTGACCCCGATCAACTCGCGCCCCACCACATTGCCGCGCCCGTGCACCACTTGCCAGAGGTCGGCCGGCAGGCCGGTCTTGTGTAGTAGTTCCACCGCTGCCAGCGAGACGAGCGGCGTCTGGTGATCAGGCTTGAGCATGATCGCGTTGCCGGCAACCAGAGCCGCGAGCCCATCCGAGATCGCCATGGTCAACGGATAGTTCCACGGCCCGATCACACCGACGAGACCCTTCGGCACGTAGTGCCGATCGATCCGAGTCAGCAGCGGCAGCAGGCCTTCGCCTCGCTCGGAGCGCAGGTAGCGGCGCGCCGTGCGTCCGTAGTAACGCGCGGTGAGTGCCACGTGCAGTACCTCGACAGCTGCACTCAGCCTGTCCTTGCCGTCTGCCTGCAGGAGGTCAGTGAAGTAGTCGCGGCGATCCAAAAGATGATCATGAAAGTCAAGCAGTAGCTGAGCGCGGTGCTCAATGGGCCGAGCGGCCCATTCGCTCTGTGCTCGACGAGCCAGCTGTGCGCCGACCTCAACATCGGCGGCCGTGGAGGTTGGTAGCTCGTCTACCACCTCTCCGGTGACTGGCGAGCGAAGCTCCATAACTGGACCCGTCGCCGTGAGCAACGCCCGAAGTCGGTCCACGTCGGCGGATGGGACTGCTTGCACGCTCATGGCGCCCAGAGTAATGGCCCGGCGCTGCCAACGAGCTTTCACTCAGGTGATGCTTGTTCGCGAGCGTGGGCTGCGCGGGCAAACACAAAGAGCTGGCAGCATTCGGACTATGGACAGTGATGCCATCGTCGTCGGAGCCGGGCTATCTGGGCTCGTCGCCGCACACGAACTGGCAGCTGCCGATCGATCGGTGATCATACTGGACGCCGAGCAACTCGGATCCGTCGGAGGCCAGGCACACTGGTCGCTCGGCGGGTTGTTCCTGGTGAACTCCCCCGAGCAGCGTCGGCTGCGAATCCACGACTCCGAGGAACTCGCGCTTTCGGACTGGCTGGGCAGCGCCGCCTTCGACCGAGCGGAGGACTATTGGCCGCGGCGCTGGGCCGCGGCATACGTGCATTTTGCCGCCGGCGAGCAGCGCAATTGGCTGCACAGCATGGGCGTCCGGTGGTTTCCTCTCATCCAGTGGGCCGAACGCGGCGGCTACGCCACTCCCGGCCATGGGAACTCAGTTCCGCGCTTCCACATCACGTGGGGCACCGGACCCGCGTTGGTCGAGCCCTTCGCCACCAGCGTCATGCACTCCCGCCGGGTGCGGATTCGGCCCCGACACCTGGTCACCGCAGTGGAAGCTGACGACTCGGGCATACGCGTGTCCGGAAAGATCTTGGAATCGACCGACGTACCCCGCGGTGTCCGGACATCGCGAACTGCGGTCGGCGAGTTCGCCTTCTCCGCCCAGGCTCTTGTCATCGCGAGTGGCGGGATCGGTGGCAACTTCGACCTGATACGTCAGCACTGGCCGGCTGGATGGGGCTCACCGCCACAACGCCTGATCGCCGGGGTGCCAGACTACGTCGACGGATCGATGCTGAAGATCACCGAGGCCGCGGGGGGCCGAGTGATCAATCGCGATCGCATGTGGCACTACCCCGAGGGGATCGTCAATCACTCTCCGATCTGGAGCCATCACGGGATCCGAATCCTGGCCGGTCCATCGTCGTTGTGGCTGGATGCCCGAGGCAGGCGTTTTCCCGCGCCTCTGTTTCCGGGCTTCGACGCGCTCGGTGCGTTACGACATGTGATCGACAGCGGCTACGACTATTCCTGGCTCGTACTCGACCAGGCGACCCTGGCAACTGAGATTGCACTATCCGGATCTGAACAAAATGCCGATCTGACGGGCAAGAACCTGCGATTGCTGGCTAGCCGCGTACGCCCGGGTCCAACCCCTGAGGTCCGTGCGTTCCAGGATCGCGGGGTGGACTTCGTCTCGGCAGGATCGGTGCTGGAGTTGGCCGCTCAGATGAATCAACTGGTTGGTGAGCATTTGGTGGATGGTGAGTCGTTACAGCGGCTGATCGAGGCGCGCGACCTTCAGGTGCGCAGCGGGCTCGGAAAGGATCCGCAGGTTGTAGCGACAGCCGCGGCGCGACGGTTTGTGGGTGACCGGCTCATGCGGGTGGTGTCTCCGCACGAGCTGCTCGATCCGAAAGATCCTGGGACCGGTCGGGCGGGATCGGGCGGACGGCTGGTCGCAATCCGGTTACACGTCCTAACGCGTAAGACCCTTGGCGGCTTGGAGACCGACCTCGAAGGACGGCTGCTACGCCCGGACGGCTCGGTGCTGCCCGGGGTATACGCGGTCGGCGAGGCGGCCGGGTTCGGCGGTGGCGGAGTCCACGGCTATCGAGCCCTCGAAGGCACGTTCCTCGGCGCCTGCTTGTTCACAGGTCGCACCGCTGGCCGAGCCTTGGGCGAGAGTCTTTGATTGGTCTTCGCAGCGGTGGCGGGAAAACGCACAGCTTACGCGTGCGACGGGCGGTCGTTTGCGCCGTTCTGGTGGGAAACGTACGCCGTAGGTTCCTGTGAGTTCTGCCTGATGGCTGCCTCGTGGTGGCGTACGACCTCCGCGATCACGAAACTCAGGAACTTCTCGGCGAACTCCGGGTCAAGCTTGGCATCCTCAGCCAGCGCCCTGAGACGCGCAATCTGTTGGGCCTCGCGTGCCGGATCGGCCGGCGGCAGGCCGTGCGCGGCCTTCAGCTCCCCGACTTGCTGAGTGATCTTGAACCGCTCGGCGAGGAGATGCACCAGCGCAGCATCCATGTTGTCGATGCTCATCCGCAGCCGATGCAGTTCCTCGGCCACCGGGTCAATCATGGCGCTCAGCCTAGGCCAGTGGTGTGGCCCCCGCTCGTTCGTCCACCGCAACCTTTGCCCTCAGTGTGAACGGACTGCCGCTGGTTGCGAACCGCTCGCCTCGGTACTGGTTACCACGGCCGTAGTGTCGGCCGCCTCAGGCACGACCGCAATCGGCAGTCGAGCCAGCGTCCCCGCGCCTGCGACCTTCATTGAGCCGAGCACGACCTCCGACAGCGGCGCAGCTTCTCGGGTGAACGTGATCTTGACGCTCTTGGTCTGCCCAGCGCTGCTGAAGGTCAAGGCCGATGGCGTCACCGTCGCAGCTACACCTGGCACGGAGATCGTGGTCTGGTAGGTGCCCGGCTTGACGGCAGTGACCCGTCTCGTCACCGTCTGGGATCCAACAAGCTTCCCGATCGCGATCGACGGTGCGTTGTAATCGCTTGGATCGACGGGCTTCACACCGGTATGGGTGTCGAAACCCTCGCCCTCGAGGAAGGCCAGCCAGTCTTTCTCTCCGGCATCGAAGACCACGCCCGGGTTGAACATCCGATCTGGCCGCACGTTGCCAGCACCCTGCGCGAAGTAGTCGTGACTCAGCTTGCCATCGGCCTTCTTCACCCTCGCCGCGGTGGTCATGATCGCTGACTTCACCGCCATCGGCGACCAGCCGGGATGGACACCGAAGTAGAGGGCTGCGATCCCCGAGATATGCGGTGAGGCCATGGAGGTCCCGGAGTAGAAGTCAAACTTGCGATTTGCGTTGGACGGCGGCGCCACGGCGGCCAGGATGGAGACCCCCGGCGCGGCAATATCCGGCTTGAGCAGATCTCCGCCGTTGCCGACCGAAGGGCCGCGAGAAGAGAAACTTGCTATCTGGGGATACCTGATTGGTGTCGAGGACAGATTTCCCTTCCGGAGCGTCGCCGTCGCTCCGGCCTTCTTGGCGTACGCCTTAATGGCCGGACCGAACGGCACGTTCAGGTGGAGTGTCGGCACCGAATGAGTGTCACCGTCGGTGGAGTTGTTGGTGAGGTTGGCCAGCACCATCCCCTTGCCGCCGACGCGCTTCACCTCGGCCGACTTGGCAACCCGATCCACAACGCCTCGGTCGCACACCACGATCTTGCCAGCGGCCTTGGTGCGACTCAGAGTGTGCGGCGCGCAGATATCTGCATCGGCGCCGGTCGCCGACGCGGTCTTCACCGACCGGGCCGTGACGATCCGCGCCGGGCCAACGGTGCCGAACACCGTGCTGCTGATTCCGGCGTACTTCTTGCCATTGCCGAGCACGACCGTATCGGCGTACGGGGCGACAGTGCTGGCGGCAACCGTGGTCAGCCACGGGCTGACGTGGTTCAGAGACGATGCGCCAGGCCCTCCATTGCCTGCGGCGGCCGATACGAAGATTCCGGCTGATGCTGCGGACAGGAACGCCCGATCGACCGGATCATCGAGGGTGTCCGAGCCGCTGATCGAGTAATTGATCACATCAACGCCATCGGAGATGGCTGCATCGATGGCTGCCAGCGCATCGCCGGTGTAGATGGCCGGCTCAGGGTCCGTGGCGCTGGTGAAGGCGACTTTGTAGATCGCCAGCTTGGCTGCCGGTGCAATTCCGGAGATCGTTCCGAACGAGTGGCCGGCAACCGATGCCGATATCCCGGCGTTGCCGGCAGCCGTGGATGCCACGTGAGTGCCGTGGCCGTCGCCATCCCGCGGCGAAAGGAAGTCTGTCCGCTGCGACGACGGCGTCTGCGATTGATACGTCGAGGAGAAGAAGCGCGCGCCGATGACCTTGGTATTGCACTCATCGCCGGTAAATGAGTCGCCTGCCTGACAGGTCCCGATAAATCTGTGGCCATCCGCCTTGTGCATCACGATCTTGTTATCCCCTGAGCGGTACGGCCGGAACGGATCGGACGTGGGCGGAGCCGTGCCTAGCGGATCTCCCGCAAAGGACTTACTTTCCGGCCAATATCCAGAATCCACGATCCCCACGACGACGCCGCGGCCGGCGTTCTTCTTGCCGCCCAATGCCGCCCAGACACCGTTGGATCCGGAAAGTTTCAAGAAGTCGACGGGGTTCTTGTTGTCGGTGAGCTTTCGTGGCCGGTCCTTGGTGACCGAGAGCACACCCGGCGCGCGTTGCAGCGTACGCGCCTGGTCGGGTGTCAGGGTTGTAGTGAAGCCGTTGACGCTGACGGCATACTGCTTGAGAGGGTCGGCGCCAACCCGGGCGGCCGCATTCTGTTGCTGTTTCTCGAGGTACGCCCGATAGCGCTTGGCACGGCCCGACGTTACGTCCACCCGATCGCCCTTGCTGGGACGTGTCGCACCAAGGCCCTTGACGTCGCCGTCATACGTGGCGATCGGCTTGTCCGTGAGGGTGACGACGTACCGGTTTGGGATCGGAGCCGGGAGTGAAGGCTTGGCCGGCTCGGATGGCACCGCGTACGCCGCCGGAACTTCGCCCAGCGTCAGCAACGCGCCGACTGCGATGCTCGTGGCGATGATCGCTAAATGGGCGCGACGGGAACACAACAGCACGAAAATCCCCCGATTGATTTCGATGCCTGGGGCGACTCTCTCCGGCGGCGAGGCGCGGCGAGCCGAGCAAAAGTAGGCTCAACCTAGCAGCAAGCGAGGACGTGTGTGGGGAGATCAGCAGCATTGCGTGACAGCAAACAAGGTGGATTGCAATCCATCACCCGGGTACTCCTAGCACTCGCACTCCCGATCCTGGTGTTGACCCTCGGATGTACCAATCAGACTGCCGGGCGCTCCGGCCCAACCGAAGGGATCACCGCTATGCCGGTCACTCCGTCCTCGTCGGCTCCAGGTGAGGAGTCAAGGGCCTCGCCGGGCAGTCCGGGTGGAACCGATTTGACGATCGTCGTCGGTGATGGATCTGGCTCGACCTCGACGTGGCAGCTCACCTGCGATCCGCCAGGGGGCACTCACCCGGATCCGAAGGCGGCCTGCCGTGCACTCGAAACCAATGGCGCAGCGGCACTGCCGGCGGTGCCCAAGGACAAGGCCTGCACCCAGATCTATGGAGGCCCAGAGACGGCGACCATCACCGGGACCTGGCAGGGCCAGCCAGTGATGAGCAGATTTGGACGTAACGACGGCTGTCAGATCAGCCGCTGGAAGCTCATGGAGGGACTGTTGCCTCCCGGCGGCAGTTAGCGGCCTCTGTGACTCCGATGTGTCCTGGGCGCTAGCCGACGACGATCTCGACGCGCTGAAACTCCTTGAGCTCGGTGTAGCCGGTAATCGCCATCGCCTTGCGCAGTGCGCCAACGAGGTTCATGGTGCCGTCAGGGACTGTCGAGGGACCGAGCAGGATCTGCTCCAGGGTGCCAACAGTTGAGAACTTGGCCCGTTCGCCGCGCGGCAGCTTGTCGTGCCAGGCCTCCGGACCCCAGTGGTAGCCGCGGCCGGGTGCTTCCTCCGCCCTGGCAAGTGGCGAGCCAACCATGACCGCGTCGGCGCCGCAGGCGATCGCCTTGGCGATATCGCCGGAGTGTACAACCGAACCATCAGCGATCACGTGTACGTAGCGACCCCCTGACTCGTCGAGATAGTCCCGCCGAGCCGCTGCGACATCGGAGACTGCCGACGCCATCGGGACCGCCACTCCGAGCACCGAGGTGCTGGTGTATGCGGCCCCACCACCAAACCCGACGAGAACTCCGGCCGCTCCCGTCCGCATGAGGTGCAGCGCGGCCTGGTACGTGGCGCAGCCGCCGACGATCACCGGGACATCCAGCTCATAGATGAACTTCTTCAAGTTCAGCGGTTCGAGGTCGGAAGAGACATGTTCTGCGGACACCGTGGTACCGCGGATCACGAAGAAATCAACGCCGGAATCCACTACCGCTTGGGCGTACGCCCGGGTGTTCTGCGGTGAAAGCGCGCCGGCGGCCGGTACGCCGGCCTCCCGAATTTGCGCAACGCGCTTGGTAATCAGCTCGGACTTGATCGGCTCGGCGTAGATCTTCTGCATCCGCCGGGTCGCCTCGATCGCATCCTCGATGCCGATGATCTCTTCCAGGAGTGGCTGCGGATCGTCGTAGCGGGTCCAGATGCCCTCGAGGTTGAGCACGCCCAGCCCACCCAACTGGCCGATCCGGATGGCCGTCGTAGGCGAGACCACCGAGTCCATGGGGGGAGCGAGCAGCGGAAAACCGAAGGTGTACGCGTCAATCCGCCACTGCAACGAAACCTGCTCTTCCCCGCGCGTCCGTCGCGACGGGACGATGGTGATGTCGTCGAAGGCGAACGCCTGCTGAGCGCGCTTGCTGCGACCCACGTCGAACATGGACATACCCCCTTGCAGATGGGTGATCATCGTTCTAGCGCTTGATCAGGATCATGGCCGTTGCCACCTACCGGCGTGATGCGTGTCCAACTCAGGGTGCAGTTGACCAGGATCAGCCGGAATAGTTGGGCGCCTCGACGGTCATCTGGATGTCGTGCGGATGGGACTCGCGCAGACCTGACGAGGTGATCCGAACGAATGAGCCGCGCTCCTGCAGCTCCTGAATTGTCGAGGCTCCGGTGTAAAACATGGATTGCCGCAGACCGCCCACCAGCTGGTACGCGACGGCGGCCAGCGGGCCGCGGTAGGGAACATGCCCCTCGATGCCCTCGGCGATGAGCATCGAGTCCGAAGTGATGTCAGCCTGGAAGTAGCGGTCCTTGGAGTAGGAGGGGCCGCCGCGCCCGCGTGAGGCCATCGCACCGAGTGATCCCATTCCGCGATAAGTCTTGTACTGCTTGCCATTGATGAAGATCAGCTCGCCGGGGCTCTCCTCGCAACCAGCCAGCAGTGAGCCGAGCATGACGGTGTCGGCGCCCGCAACGAGGGCCTTGGCGATGTCGCCGGAGTACTGCAGACCACCGTCACCGATCAGGGGTACTCCGGCCGGACGGCAGGCCCGAGACGCGTTGTGAATCGCGGTTACCTGAGGGACGCCGACACCGGCTACAACACGAGTGGTGCAGATCGAGCCTGGGCCGACACCAACTTTCACGCCGTCGGCTCCGGCATCGACCAGAGCCTTAGCCCCCGCGTAGGTCGCGACGTTGCCGCCAACAATGTCAACTTTGGCAGAAGCCGAGTCGGACCTCAGCCTGCGCACCATCTCCAGCACGCCCTGAGAGTGTCCGTGTGCGGTATCAACCACCAGCAGGTCGACGCCTTCCTCGATCAGCGCCATCGCACGCTTCCAGGCGTCACCAAAGAACCCGACAGCTGCTCCGACGCGGAGCCGCCCTTGATCATCTTTGGAAGCATCCGGGTACAAACCCGACTTGACGAAGTCCTTGAGCGTGATCAGGCCCTTGAGTCGACCCTGATCATCGACCAGCGGCAACTTCTCGATCTTGTATTGGGCCAACAGTTGCATCGCGTCCTCGCGGCTGATTCCCACCGGGCCTGTGATCAGCGGCATGGCAGTCATGACCTCACCGACCGGGCGCGACGGATCGCTTTCGAAGCGCATGTCCCGGTTGGTGATGAGGCCGAGCAGCCGAAGTTCCCGATCGACGACGGGCACACCGGAAATGTGGAAGCGCGCGCACATCGCGTCGGCCTCGCCGATCGTGGCATTCGGAGAGATCGTGATCGGCTCCTCGATCATGCCGGCCTCGGAACGTTTCACCACATCAACCTGGTGTGCTTGATCCTCGATGGACAGATTGCGGTGAATGATGCCGAGGCCGCCTTGCCGGGCGATGGCAACAGCCATCCGGGCCTCGGTCACCGTATCCATCGGCGAAGAGATCAAGGGCACCTTGACCGAGATGCGCTTGGAGACCCGGGACGAGGTGCTGACCTCAGAGGGGACGACGTCGCTCTCAGCTGGCTGGAGCAACACGTCGTCGAAGGTCAGTCCGAGTGTCTCGAAGGCGCGCGGCACACCAACGGGGCTCAGATCATCGGAGGACGGCAACACGGCAAGCCTTTCGCCTCATCAGGTAGAAGCACATGCTAGCTGAGCCAACACAGTCTCATTTCCTACCAGTGCCGAGCTTTGGAAGCCCGCCGCAGCGACCGGCCCTACCGTCTCGGCCCCCCCGGACTCCTCGGCTCAGCGTCTTGCTAGGAGCGGGGAGGTGGCGGGCGTCCCGTGTTGCGGAGCGATCCGATCTGGTCCAGCACCCGATACCAGAAGGGCGCGCCGAGCGCGGCGGCACCGACAGAGATAAGCAGGCCGAGAAGCTTCAGCGGCCAGCGCCATACGCCGCCTTGTGGATCGGGCGCCGACCAGCCGAGCGGGATCCCGACCATCTCAAGAAGGTTCGTCGCCTCGGCTGCGCACGTCAGCTCATCGCCGGGTGTGCTGCAGAAGCTCTGATCTCCTGCCTGCTGCACCACGATGGCCTGAACGGCGTCGCTGGCGTACAGGGCGCGCGCAATAGCGATGCTGTCGATATTCCCGGCACAGACCACGACCACGGCAATGGCGATCACCCACCGTTTGGCCCATCGCTTGTACGAGCCTGTGACCCGGTCCATTTGACGGTCAAACCACGTCTCGAGAGCGCTGAGGAACGAATCGACCTCGCCGTCGGCCGATTTCAGAATGCTGGCGAGCGACTGTTTCAGCTTGGGCGAATTGTCGAGTGCCGCCACGCCCGCTTCGATGTCAACCAGTGTCGGTTCCATGGAAGAACCGGAGGTCAGCAGATCAACCAGGGTCCGTGAGAAGACGGTGGACGGGAGATAAGAGGGATTTCGGGTGGGCTTGCCAAGTGAGGTGGCATGCCGAAAGGGCTGGACCAGCGGATGGCCCATGACATCGCCCAAACTGATCTTGTCCCGGTGTCTCGGCGGCTCGGTCGGCAACGGGGTTCCGGCGCCACTGACGGCTGCCTTTGTCGGCTCTGCCACGGCGGGAGCCTCGGCTTGCATCATCGAGTTGTATCGCTGGCTTTCGGCCCTGCTGTTACGGCGGACCGTCTCCGCGATGTCGCGCGTCCTGTCCCAGCCTGTACTCTCTGGCACGGCATGTTGCGGTGCTACGTCGTCCAGGAGGTCGCGGATGCCGCGAAGCAAGTACTTTGCACGCTTCTTGACCCAGTTGGCGATCATCTCGACAAGCCCGCTGCACACCAGCGCGAGTGCGTAGAACAGAAAGACCAGCCCCAGAATGGTGTCCAGCACGGCGCTGTCGATCATGCGATCACCTTCTTGACTGCCCAACCACGCAGCGGCTTCTCATGCCGAACGCCAGGCTTTGGTTCACGCTACTGAGGGACAGCAGATTTCCCGCGGAAACCCTCAATGATCGGCGTTTCGATCTCGCAGCCGTTGCTAGTCACATGCACAATGGGCCTCCCCATTGGAGGGGAGGCCCATTGTCTATGTAGGTACGTCAGTGAGAATGCCCGTGGCCGACCGGGGTCTTCTCCTCCTCCTCTGGCTTCTCCACCACCAAGGTTTCGGTAGTGAGCAGCAACGAGGCGATCGAAGCGGCATTGGCCAACGCTGAGCGCGTCACCTTGACCGGGTCGATCACACCATCGGCGTACAGGTCGCCGTACCTGCCGGTGACTGCGTTGTAGCCCTGGCCGGGCTCCAGCTCGGCCACCTTGGAGGTGACGACGTAACCCTGCTCACCGCCGTTCTCGGCAATCCAGCGAAGTGGCTCCACCAAAGCCCGCCGGACGATGCCAACCCCGCTCCTCTCGTCACCGGTGAGGCCCAAGTCGCCCTCGAGAGCGGCTGCCGCGTGGATGAGCGCCGAGCCGCCGCCGGCGATGATGCCCTCTTCGATGGCCGCACGGGTGGCCGAAACAGCATCCTCGATCCGGTGCTTCTTCTCCTTGAGCTCCACCTCGGTCGCGGCGCCGACCTTGATCACACAGACCCCACCGGCGAGCTTGGCGACTCGCTCCTGCAGCTTCTCGCGATCCCAATCGGAGTCCGTACGCTCGATCTCGGCTTGCAGCTGCGACACCCGGGCCTTAACTTCGGCCGAATCGCCGGCGCCGTCCACAATCGTCGTGTTGTCCTTGGTCACCACGATGCGACGAGCACGACCCAGAACGTCAAGACCGACCTGATCGAGCTTCAGACCCACCTCAGGTGAGACGACCTCGCCGCCGGTGAGGATGGCGATGTCTTCGAGCATCGCCTTGCGACGGTCACCAAAGGCCGGAGCCTTGACCGCCACCGAGGTGAAGGTGCCGCGGATCTTGTTCACGACCAAGGTGGACAGCGCCTCACCGTCGACATCTTCCGCGACGACGAACAGGGTGCCCGAGGCACCGATGACCTTCTCCAGCAGCGGGAGCAGGTCGGTCATCGAGGAGATCTTGCCCGAGTTGATCAAGATATAGGGATCGTCGAGGACAGCCTCCATCCGCTCCGGGTCGGTCACGAAATATGGCGACAGGTAGCCCTTGTCGAACTGCATGCCCTCGGTGAACTCGAGCTCAGTACCCATCGTCTGGGACTCATCGACGGTGATGACCCCGTCCTTGCCCACCTTGTCGAATGCCTCGGCGATCAGGCGGCCAATCTCCTCGTCACGCGCCGAGATGGTGGCTATGTGCGCCATGTCATCAGTGGTCTCGACCTCACGGGCGTTTTCACGCAGCCGCTCCTCGACTGCGGCAACGGCGGCGTCGATGCCCCGCTTGAGAGCAACCGGGCTGGCACCCGATGCGACCGCCCGGAGACCCTCGTGCACCAGCGACTGGGCGAGCACGGTAGCGGTGGTCGTCCCGTCACCCGCGACATCGTTGGTCTTGGTCGCCACCTCCTTCGCCAGCTGCGCCCCGAGGTTCTCGTACGGGTCGTCGAGCTCGACCTCGCGGGCCACGGTCACGCCGTCGTTGGTGATGGTCGGAGCGCCCCACTTCTTGTCGATGACGACGTAGCGGCCCTTCGGGCCGAGGGTGACCTTCACGGTATTGGCGAGGGCGTCGACACCGCGCTCAAGCGCGCGACGTGCCTCCTCGTCGTACAGAAGGATCTTTGCCATAGGTGCAGATCCCCTTACTTGGTGACGACCGCGAGGATGTCGCGGGCATTGAGCAGTAGCAGGTCCTTACCGTCGTACTTGACCTCGGTACCGCCGTACTTGCTGAAAATCACGACGTCACCCTCGGCGACGTCGAGGGGCACGCGCTGACCGTTGTCGTCGATCCGCCCAGGACCGGTGGCGAGCACCTTGCCCTCCTGCGGCTTCTCCTTGGCGGTGTCGGGGATGACCAGGCCTGAGGCCGTGGTCTGCTCTGCTTCGAGCGGCTGAACGAGGATTCGGTCCTCGAGCGGCTTGATCGTGACTGCCACGTCAAACCCCTTTCACAGGTGATATGTCCGATGTATGTGATGGTCGAGACGTCGTCGCGGGTGCCATCTCGACCGCCAGCGCTGAGCTGGCACACTCATGGGGAGAGTGCTAACCCGACATTAGCACTCGATATACCCGAGTGCCAGCGCGGGTACGGTGGCGCGATTCGCCTCGTGAAAGTGGCCACGAATCCACCCGTTGCGAACCGATTGGCGGCTCCACGTGCAGCCAGGTGCGGGAGCAAGGCAACGAGGAGGCATTCGCAATCACACCCGCTCGACAATCGCGGCGATGACGCCGCTTGGCGTCGGGGAGATCACGAGTGTCGCGCGATTGGGCCCGGCCAGCCGCAGCCGCCTACGTAGATCGGCCGGATCGATATTGACACCACGCTTCTTGATCTCCAGTACGCCGATCTGAGCTTCCCGGACCCATGTGCGCAGCACCTTGAGGTGGAACGGCCGCTGCTCGCACACCTCAAACGCGGTTGCGAAGGGTGTCTTTCGAAGTTGATCACTTGTGAGATACGCCACGTGTGTTTGGAGCAGCCCTGCGCCGAGCTGCAGGCCAAGTTCAGCGATGGCCCCAGCTCGGATGACAGCGCCAGCCGGCTCGTAGAGATAGTGACCCAGATCGCGTACCAGCAGCGGCGGCGCAGTCGATGCAGCCAGCCGGGCGTTGGGCATGACGAGCGCGAACCGCTCTGTTGGACTAGCGCCGGGGCCCGCCCAGAGCGCGACTTCAACGGTCTCACCACGATGGGTGATCCACTCGGCCTCGACTGTCTCTTGGATCAGCGAGTGCGGCAGTGCCGGACCCAGCTTGACGCCTGCCGTTTGCCTGCCATCGAGCAGATGTGTCACAAATGACCAAGGAGGCGTGAAGTCCTCAATGCGCCACACTCGTCCATGATCATTACGACGGGATGGATCGCAGAACACCCCCACCACTGGGGTGATCAGCTGCTCGGCGACCTCGAGCGCATCGGCGCAGATGACCTCCGCACGGCTGGCCAGGTTCGCTTGCGCGACGGCCGCGGTCGCGGGATCGACGTCCACCGCGGTGACCTCCAGACCTGCTCGTACAAATGCCAGGGAGTCCGAGCCGATGCCGCAGCCAAAATCGATCACCCGGCGAACCCCGGCCCGCAGGAATCGACGCGCGTGATAATCAGCGACCTCTGGCCGCGACGCCTGCTCGAGACCGGCTCTGGTGAAGAACATCTCCAGTGCCACGTCGCCGAACTTGGTCTTGGCCTGCCGTCGAAGCGCAGCCTGGGTCAGAGCGGCCGCCGCGAGATCGGAGCCGTATCGGGCCCGCATCCGAGAGGCGGCGGCCAAAGACTCAGGATCTTGTTCCGTCATTGCCGCCGCCAGGGCTTCGTCGGTCAGACCGAGAGGCAGCCTCATCGGGCTCACAATCAGAGGAGGATTCTGCTGACCGGTAGCGAGGAGTCCGCCCCGATGTCAAGGGCGGACGGCTTGCCACCCGCAGCGACGATCTCGGCACCCAGCACAGCGATCATGGCGCCATTGTCTGTACACAAGTTTGGCCGTGGCGTACGCAGCGAGATCCCGCGCTCGGCGGCACGTTCGGCCAGCAGCGCTCGCAGCCGCCGGTTAGCCGCCACGCCGCCGCCGATCAGCAGGTCGGTTGTGCCGGTGGCGGTGCAAGCATCCACAGCCTTTGCGCTGAGGACGTCGCAGACCGCTTCCTGAAAGCTTGCTGCTACATCAGCCAGCGGAATCTCCAGCCCATCTCGCTGCCTCGCCTCGACCCAGCGTGCCACAGCAGTCTTCAGACCCGAGAACGAGAAGTCGAACCTATGCCGATCAAGATCTTTGCGTGCTGTGAGACCGCGCGGGAATCGTACATAGTCGCGATCACCTGTCGCTTCCTTGTCGATGTATGGACCGCCCGGATACGGCAAGCCGAGCACTCGAGCGACCTTGTCGTACGCTTCGCCCGCAGCATCATCGATCGTCGAGCCAAGCTCGACGATGCCGTCCGCAATGCTCTCGACCTGGAGCAGCGAGGTATGGCCGCCTGATACCAGCAGCGCGATGCAGCGCTCCGGAAGCGGCCCGTGTTCCAGGAGATCAACCGCGACGTGCCCAACAAGATGGTTGACCCCGTACAGCGGCTTGTTCAGCGCGTACGCGAGTGCCTTGGCACTGGCGAGCCCGACGACCAGCGCACCCATCAGACCGGGTCCGACAGTTACGGCGATGCCATCGATCTCGGAGAGATCGATGTGGGCACTCGCGCACGCACGCTGCAGCGTCGGCACCATGGCCTCCAGGTGCGCCCGGCTCGCGACCTCCGGCACAACGCCGCCGAACCGGACGTGCAGCTCGACGCTCGAGGCCACCTCGTTGGCCAGCAAATCCCGCCCGCGTACGATGCCAACTCCGGTCTCATCGCAGGAGGACTCGATACCGATCATGAGAGGCCCGCCGGCGGCGAGCTTCGACGAACCAGTCACCTTTCCTCCGTGGTGGTCGCGATACGGTCCGGCCAGGTCTGCAGGTCATAGAGCTTCAAGATCAACGCGTGGTGACCGGGTCCGTAGTAATCCTGCCTGGCACTGAGCTGTTCGAAGCCCAGCTGCTGGTAGAGCGCGATCGCAGGTTCGTTGTGGTACGCGACATCCAAGATCACCGCGCGTACGCCCAGCTGCCGTACCACTTCCAGACCTGCACGCACCAGGTCGGTTCCGACGCCCCGACGCCGACTGCCGGGCTCCACCACGAGCCGATGCAGATCAGCCAGCTCACCAATGGTTTTGATCGAGATCACGGCGACCGGATGTTGGGCTCTAGCAATCAAGATCGTCCGATGCGTACCGAGCAGCTCGCCCCGCCAGCTGCGCTCACTCCACTGCTCCGAAGTAGCGAAGCCCGACCGCTCCAAGAGCATGATCGCCTGGAGATCATCCAGATGAGCCGGCAGGATGCTGATCTCCGGATTGCGCGAGGCGTGGATCATCGCCGCGCAGCCTGGTAATGCAACACCGACTTGGGTCGGGTCATCTCCGTCGCATCGGGATGGCGCAGATACAGCGGCTCGTGCCCAGCGGTTGGCAGTGTTGCACCGCGGGTCGCCAGTATGCCTGGATCCATTGATCGTGGGCCGGGCACGGCCTCCAGCCGGTCTGGGTAGAGATCGGCAGCGGGCCCGATGGCGGGCAGCCGCGGTACCTGGCTCGGCCGCGAGACTCTGGGCTCGCCAATCCGGACGCCGGATGGGCTGTACTGAGCCCAGTACACCTCCCGCCGGCGGGCATCGGTGGCGACTACGAAGTCGGCAGAGCTTGCTCCACCGAATTGCGCGGCCAATACATCGAGGCTGCACACGCCGCGAAGCTCGATACCGAGTACGTGACTCATCACCTGAGCCGTGACGACGCCAACCCGCAGGCCGGTGAACGGTCCCGGGCCAAGCCCGACAATCAGCTGGCCAAGATCATCGACCCCGACCCCAGCAGCATCAAGACACTCAGAGACGAGCGGCATCAGTTGCTCGACATGAGCCATCTGATCGGCGACGGTCGCCGTGGCGAGCACGCGATCATCCTGTGCGAGGCCGACGTTCACCACTGTCGAAGTGTCCAACCCAAGGACCAATTTCGACTCAGACATGATCATCACCACGCAATACGCTGAGGTCCACATCGCGCCACCGGGCGCCAACCGTTCGGATAGTCACCACCCGCTCGGTGTCATCGCCGATTGCCGAGATGTCCGCCGCGGAGGTCCAGATATCGACCTCCAATCGATCCTCGGCAAGGCCTTCGGCGATCCCTTGGCCCCACTCAACCACCGTGATCGAGTCCGCCACGCTCGCATCAAGATCGAGATCATCAAGCTCGGACGCGGTAGCCAGGCGGTAGGCATCCACATGCATCAAAGTCGGCCTGCCGGTACTCGAGGGGTGAATGCGAGACAGGACAAACGTTGGAGAGATGATCGGGCCCTCCGAGCCGAGTCCGCGCCCGATTCCCTGGGTCAACGTCGTCTTGCCGGCACCAAGATCACCGGCTACGAGGATGACATCGCCTCGTTCCAGCAGGTGCGCCAGCCGCTCTCCCAACCGCACCATCGCATCGCTGGTCGGGACTTTGATCGCCAACGGCAGCGCTTTGGTCAAGATCACACCATGCGCCACCGTCTGAGTGACAGCAAAGCCGCGATGCTGCCAGAAGGCTATGAACTCTTCGAATTCGGCGCGTACGAAGAGTTCCACGCGCTCGAAGCCGCGGATGGCGGCCAACTCTTCGGCCGCAGCCACCATGGCCGAAGCGATGCCATGCCGCTGCAGATCGGGATGTACCGAAACACGGGTGAACCGGGCAACGCCTTGATCACCGGAAAGCACGACGATGACGCCCGCCGGACGACCACCGACGTGGGCGAGAATCCCGCTGCCGCGACGCAGACTGTCCGCTAAGGTCTCGGCGGTCTCGGCAGCAGCAGCCGACGGCGGATCGACTGGTCGCCGCGCATCGAAAGCCTTGTGGATGACCTCAACCATCGCGGCCGCGTCCTGCGGCGACGCGATCGATACCACAAGATCAGAAACCGAGACGCTCACTAGCGCTCCATCGTAGTGTGGCGCGTTTGATTGCTCCGCTCGCTGTTTTTGATGGCTCGCTTCCGCTCGCTGCGATGTTCGCT